>LNFM01000241.1_pt1 | contig 189015 bp, 201 predicted proteins | sample 596031 | NCBI WGS metagenome assembly LNFM01 (sample SAMN04254537, study PRJNA301005) | activated carbon metagenome | isolation source: dual media filters at the Ann Arbor, Michigan drinking water treatment plant | place: USA: Ann Arbor
GGTCGTAGCGATTTTCCACGCCGGGAATGACTTTGGTAAACTTTTCCTCTTCACTACTGTAGTTGGCATTATACTCATCCCAGGTCTTACCTTCATACGCTGCCCCAGTCTGCAGTTCAATGATTCGGGAATCAGCTGACACTGCTGTCTCAGACAAACCAAGTTCCCGAGCAATCGCAAATGCCGTCTCGCGAGTACGCTGCATTCCCGAGTGAACGATATGAGTGATGCCTTCGCCACGCAATGACTCAGCGGCTTGTTTACATTGTTCGATACCTACTTCGGTGAGCGGGTTGTTTTCATCGGCAATGGCGTCAATTACTCCTGTTAGATTACTTTGGGCTTCGGCATGGCGCACGACAAAATATTTGTTACCACTTTTTGGGAGATGTTGTTGTAAATCAGCGAGTGAACCGAACACTTTGAAATCACCTGTTTTCGGATTTTTCCAAATTGGCAGTGGAGCTCCCCAGTACCGCTGCCGTGATACCGCCCAGTCACGCGCACCCTCGAGCCAATTACCAAAGCGGTTACTCCCGACATGGTCAGGAATCCAATTGACTGAATTGTTGGCAGCAATTAGTTCGTCTTTTATTTTTGGCACGTTCACAAACCATGACGTAGTCGCGTAGTTTAAGAGTGGCGTATCGCAACGCCAACAGTGCGGGTAACTGTGGGTGATGTTTTCTTTTTTAAATACCCTACCAGCGGCTTGGAGTGCTTTTAGGATTTCGATATCAGTATCTTTGTGATCAACACCTGAACCATCATCATCTTTTGGCTTGACCAACCGTCCGGCAAAATCGGTCACAAACGGCAAGAAATGTCCGGCAGTATCAACGTGATGGATAATGGGCACGTTATTGGCTTGCGCCAATTTCATGTCGTCATCCCCGTAGGCGGGTGCGATGTGCACTGCCCCGGTTCCTTCAGTTCCCACTTCTACATAATCCGCATGCCAAATTTTCCAAGCATTAGTTTTATCAAAGTCCTGAGCCTGCAAATAGCTAAATGGTGATTGGTATGATTTTCCTACCAGGGCCGTTCCTTTCATTTCCTCAATTACCTCAGACTGCACCTCACCCAATTGAGACAACCGGTCTTTCGCTAAAATGTAATATTCCGTTACCGCATCAACAGATACTTTTACTTTTACATAATCGAGCTCATTATGAACTGCAGCGGCCATGTTGCCAGGCAACGTCCATGGTGTTGTTGTCCATACCAATAGTGAAGTGTCGGTGACAGCGCCCGCTTCATCCAGGAGCGGTAGCTTGACCGTCACGGCAATATCTTTGATGTCTTTGTAGCCTTGGTTAACTTCAAAGTTACTTAAGGTCGTGCCGCAGCGTGGACACAGGTGCATGGTTTTGAAACCTTCAAATACCAATCCCTTTTTATGGAGCTCACTAAATACCCACCAGACACTCTCGGTGTAGGTACTGTCCATCGTTTTGTAATCGTTCTCCATGTCGGCCCACCGTCCCATGCGTGGAATTGCCATTTTCCAATAGTCGGCATATTCCATCACCGTGTTGCGGGCCGCTTCGTTAAAATTCTTCACCCCGTATTCCTCGATGTCACGTTTGGTAGCTAACCCTAGTTTTTTCTCAATCAGGTTCTCAAGTGGCAACCCGTGGCAATCCCACCCCCAGGTACGATTAACCCGATACCCGTTCATTGTCCAAAAGCGCGGAACTGTATCCTTGATGGTACTGGCTAAAATATGTCCGTAGTGTGGCGTTCCAGTCGCAAATGGTGGACCATCATAAAAAGTAAATTGACCGACAGGATCTCGACCTGCTGGGTTTTCCAGACTCTTATTAAAAATGTCGTGCTCGAGCCAAAATGCCTGAATGACTTCTTCGCGCTGTGCGACTTCTGATTTATCAACTTCGGGAACGACTGCAACTGAGTCGTTTTCACGTCCATGTACTTTGTTCATATATATTTAAAATGGTTACGTATGTGTATCAGACATACTAATAAAACTGATGTATCAGACCAGCTTTTTTATAGTACCACAAAAATCAATGCTGGCTAGAAAGCGAAAAGCGCGGGCAGGCCCGCGCTTTTTTATCTCGTAAATCCCAAATGGCAGAGCCAATCTTCACGCTTGCGGCTGGATGCCTGAGACCGGAGAACTTCCTGCCACGTTGGTTGGTAGAGCTCCAACAATATTTTTACAATCATGTGCCCCTCTCTTTGAGTATTTTCAGTGTGTCTGTTTTGAGCCGAACAACCTGCCAATAAGCATACTGGGAATTCATTAACCGTCAAACTGGACTACAATCGTTCCGGGGCTTTAATCGCGAGAATATACAAACCATTTTTAAGCGTCGTCGCGACTGCCTGGGCAAGGAGACATTTGTACGGAGCAAACGCGTCAGTAGCATCAGCCATTTTTTCATGGGCATAGAAGGTGTTAAAGGCGCCAGCGAGTTCGGTAAGGTAGTTAACAACTTTTTGAGGAGCTTGCTCCAGCACCGCTTCTGCTACCACCTCTTCAAATCGATAGATGATTTTTTCAATCAGATACGGTTGTTCCGGTAGAACCGCATATGATGGCGCCACCCCCGCACTCTCGGCTTTCTTGAGCACACTGTTAATTCGCGCATGAGTGTACTGCAAGTAGGGACCGGAGTCACCTTCAAAACTGAGAGCCTTTTCTTTATCAAACACAATATTTGAGCCAACGTTATGTTTGAGTATTTGATATTTTAAGGCTGCCACCGCTACCGCTTCAGCGAGCACGTTTTTATTTTCAGAATCAATATCAGTAACTCGTTCGAGAGCCGCTTCTTCCATTTCCGCAAACAGTGACTCTCCGGTTAAGACATTACCGGTTCGGGATGACATTTTACCGGTCGTTAAGGTCAAAAAACCGGTTGGTATATGCACAAGTTCTTTTGCAGCTGCTTCGGGAAATACCTCGCGAATAGCTGCATAGAGAACTTTAAAGTATTCGGTTTGTTCATTACCGGTGACAATAACTGATTGAGTCCAGTTAGGATATTGTTTTTGTTTGAGAGTGAAGTTACCCAAGTCCTTGGCTTCATAAGTTGGCAGACCTTGGGAGTTTAAAAATACCCGAGTGTGTAGTCCGACTTTTTCACCTTTATAGACCACTGCCCCATCACTCTCTTCAAAAATGCCACCCGTGTTTTCTTTTACCACCGCGACACCAATGTCACTGGCACTACTTTCGGTAATTTCAGTATCAAATTTTGTACCAAGTTTTAAACACAGCTCGGTTAATTGTTTTCGTGAGGTTGCAATCCCCGCATCGCGCAGTGTATTTAATTCTGTATCAGTGCCCGCATACAATGACTGATTGATTGCAATAATTTCATCTTTCTCAGTACCAGCTGCTTCATACGCATCATTACCGGTTTTGTAGGCTAGTCCCAGGGCATTAATATCTGTGGGATCAGCGTTAAGGTGACGGAGTCCCCAGACACCTTTGGCTACTGTTAAACCAATATCTGATGGGTAGTTAATACGCACAACCGCTGCTCCAGAAAATTCACACAGACGCGTGTAGGCTTCACCAATAATATTTCCAACCAAATTTCCAATGTGGAGTGGTTTAAATAAATTTGGACTGGTGTATTCAATCAGCATCGACTCCCCTTCCAGCACTTCATTACGTCCCCAATTTTCTCCCAGATTTATAATACGATTGGTTTCAGCTACAAAGAAATCCCGGGTGAAATAAAAATTAATAAACCCGGGACCAGCGATTTCGATTTTCTCGACGTATTCAATTTGCCCGTCGAGTTGCGCAACAATTTGTTCCGCGATAGCTCGCGGTGACTGCCCTACGGCCTTACTCGCAACCATTGCTACATTACACGCGTAGTCACCGTGACTGAGCTCGTTGGGATGTTCAATGACAAAATCACTTGGGGGTAATCCCAAGGTTTCTAAGGCTTCGGCAACAGCAGTTCTAATGACAGCTTCCATAATAGGGACACTATAGCAAATAATTAACGTGAGGGTTAGTATCAAAAAACCCGTGCGTGGGCACGAGTTGGGGGGGGTGCGTGGTCGCGGGATAATTCCCGCGAGCCACTGTCCTTCGTTTATCCTGGCAGTTTTGCCAGTCTTTTTTTCTTGACTTCGCATTCGAACGTTCCCGTTCGATCTAGTCGTTTGCCCGTACGATGGTTTATCCAATCCGTTGGGGCGGGGCGGTTGTGGTTGTCACAACATTTCTTGCCCACCTGGCGTGCCAAGTGTCTCGGTAGCGGCGCTCCGGTTTCTCCGTGCTGCATCATGTCTTTGATATCCTTCTATAACATCCTGCCCTGTTTGCAGGATGAATACCATATCATGGTATTTATATTAGTCAATTACTTTTTCGAGCACCCTTGGAGAGACTGCGTTGTCGATAGTAAACCGCTTGCTTCCCAGCACCTGCCCCCGACTTGTCTCAACACTACAACGCCATACACCGTCACGACTGGCCGTAATTGCAGTCCAACCACGATAGCCATTAACTGCCTTGCCGGTGATGGGATACGATTTTTTAAAATATTCTGTCCAATCACCCTCAGCATTTTTATATTCCCACACGTGGTAAATATCAGTATCAATTTTTGATGGCGCAAATACTCGGGTAAAGCACGCCACGGTTCCAGTTTCCGACGGGTGAAATACCAGATTGATTTTTTTATCTACTCGGTACCACGGTATTGGCTCTTGTGTTAATTCGTACCCTGAGTCACCAAACTTCACGACCGAATGCGCAATATGTATTTCTTGGAGAGATAGTGGTATTGGTGGAATGATGTTTGTGAAATATAACGTGTTTAATCCCAAAAATAATCCGAACACCATAAATACGATAGATTTGGTCTGGAGGGCCATGTAGTTAGGAATGACTTTTGTGAGGAGTTGCACCAGCATGTACACAATAATGAGTGACAACAGTCCACTCGCGACAAAAATTTCTGGCCCCATCCGACCCAATGTAACCGGCACGACCATGACTAAATAGGAAAATAGACCTATAAAGTATGAAAGGATATTAAAGACTAATTGTTGACCTCGATTACGTACCGTCTCATTACCATAAATGGCAGCAATAAATAACAGGAGGAACGGCCACGAGGCCCACAGAGCACCACTGCGGCTATAAAAAATAAGCATCCCTGAGAACAGACCCCCGAATGAGTACTGCATCAAAATCGGGGCAATTTTTCGAAAAAAGGCCGATGGTTTGGCACCCAGCTTTTCGGCAATACTGGCGTACAAGAGCAAAATTGACACTGAGGCCAACACCACATAAAAAAACAACAACGCATTATCAAACGTATCGTCAATCCGATTAAGTAGAATGTAGTCAGTGACAAACCCTAAAATAAACGCGATGGTCAACCAATGACGCTTGGCATGATGAAGAGTGTCACGAAGATTCATGTAAATAGTATAACCTATAGCGAATTAACTCAGACCAACTAAGCTACACAATAAAATAAAAGAGCGCCCCAGACCGAAGTCGGGGGCGCCAAGTGTGGAACGAGGGACAGTGAAGAGAGTACGAGGTTCCGGCTCGTCTCAATTTCATTATGACATATATTAATAATTTTTGCAATACATTTTGTGACTGCTAATTCTATTGGCATTACCCACTAAAAAACAGCCATTTCGGCTGTTTTTTAGTGTGACATAATTCGTTATTTACACCATCACATCTGGTACCGGATGGGCCTCACACAGCTTTTGCACTTCATTTTGCAGTTCATTTATTTTTACCAAATCATCTTTGGCTTTCATGGTAGTAATCATAATCTCTGCCAACTTAGTAGCATCAGCCTCCATCATACCCCTCGTTGTCATCGCGGGAGTTCCAAACCGAATACCTGATGGATCCATAGCGGTACGAGTCTCATCAGCAATCATGTTTTTATTGAGCGTGATACCTACTTTATCAAGGACTGTTTCGGCTTCTTGCCCAGTCACCCCGAGACTACCGAATACGTCAGCGAGTAACATGTGGTTATCAGTACCGCCACAGAGTAACCGGACATTATGCGCCTTGAACACTGCCTCCATAGCTTTGGCATTTTTGAGAATTTGCGCAGCGTAGGTTTTAAAGGCCGGAGTAAGTGCTTCACCAAACGCTACTCCTTTGGCAGCAATGATGTGCATGTGTGGTCCACCCTGCATTCCGGGGAACACGGCTTTATTTATTTTCTTGGCAATTTCTTCATCCTCGCGCACCACAATCATTCCGCCCCGTGGACCACGAAGTGATTTGTGAGTAGTCATGGTCATGACATCAAATCCATAATCAAAAGGATTCTTGGCTACTCCACCAGCAATCAGCCCAGTGATGTGCGCGACATCCGCTACCGCATACGCCCCAACTTCGCGGGCAATGTCGACGAATTTTTGGTAATCGAGTTCACGACAGTAGGCTGAAAAGCCCGCGAGGATAATTTTTGGTTTATGTTCAAGCGCAGTTTGGCGCAGTGCCTCGTAATCAATTTCGCCGGTATCAACGTCCTTCATTTTGTACCGAACAAAGTTAAAGACTTTGTTAATTGCGGTGGTTGGGTGACCATGAGTCAAGTGTCCGCCGTGACTGAGATCCATGCCGAGCACCGTGTCCCCCGGTTCCATTAACGCAAAGTACATTGAAACGTTAGCAGCTGCGCCACCAAGTGGTTGTACGTTGGCATATTGTGCCTTAAATAATTTCTTAGCTCGTTCGATAGTGATTGATTCCATCAAGTCGGTATATTGCTGTCCGCCGTAGTAGCGTTTGCCGGGATACCCTTCGGAATACTTGTTGGTAAAAACGGAACCGTTGGCTTCCAAGACCGCTCGTGAGACATAGTTCTCACTCGGAATAAGTTCAATCCCGCGCGCTTCGCGCGCCTCTTCTCCAATCAACGTCGCGTACAATTCTGGATCCTGCGCTTTAATGAAATCGTAATTTTGCATATGTAATACACTTAAAGTTTTATATAATCTTCAGAAATTGTACGGGTACTTAAATCATAGTTCTAAAATGTTTCGTATAGTATAGCATCATGACAAAAAATTGCCTGAGGAAAGCTCAGGCAATTTTTGACTCAATAAACCTTTAAAATAAGTGCTTATACTACGGCTTCGGGGCTGGTAGTTGAGACTTTACCGCGGTATAGACTTCTTCGTGGATTTCTTCACGCGGACGTAGGGCTCCGCCAGTCACACAGGACACGGTAATCCATTGATTATGGGTGTTAGCTAAATAGCTCGCACACTTTGAAACTTTAGCTTGGTGGAGTCGGTCTTTTTCTTGTGGGTCTACCACTGTTACCCCAATATCATCAATGTACTCTAATAGTTTTTGACTATCTTCAGGTGGAATATCTAAAAAGACAGTCATGTCAGGATGTGGGAGTCCAAAAATATCATATTCCAAATGTTCGACCCAGGAGAAAAATTCTTCTCGCGCATCACTGTCTTGCACCTTGGCCCCTTGATGCATCATATTTGAACTGACGTACCGGTCGAAAATAATAATCCGACCTTCCTGCATCCACTCTTCGATAAGACTCTTTGATTCAAAACGGTCTGCTGCATAAATCATCGCTACAATTTTTGGATCTAGCGCAGCAAACCTATCTTCTTCCCCATCGAGACATTCCCGAATAAAGTGGCCGATGGAGTTTTGACTATACCGAGGAAAATCGATTTTCCCGACCGAGTAACCTTCACTTATCAATCGATTCATCAACATGTCAGCTTGTGTTGCCTTCCCCACATTGGCTCCACCATCAATCACAATCAATTTTGCCGTGTTCATATTCTGAAAATTATTGCCCTATTATACACCGGTACTACCAAACGCTCCGTCACCTCGAGCAGTCTCGTCTAGCTCATCCATTTCCACAATTTCCGGATGTTCAACTTTTTGAATGAGCATCTGGGCAATCTTTTGCCCCCTGGTAAATTGGTAGGGCTCAGCACTAATATTGAGTAGTCCCACAAACACCTCACCCCGGTAATCAGCATCAATCACCCCACCGAGCGTTTTTAATCCCCCCTTCTGAGCAATACCACTTTTATCCCAAATTAACCCAACATAACCACCTGGAATCTGCACCGCAATACCTGTCGGTACCGACATACGCTCGCCGGGCGCAATCGTGACGTCCTCTCGAGTAAATAAATCTAAACCTGCGTCAGTGGCATGAGCAAATTGCGGCAGTGTTGCGTCCGGGTGCAGTTTTTTAATCCGTAGCTGCATAGATTATAAAGCACCTTTAACTATTGCGTATACATCAGTATGAATATCTTCACGACTGCGAATATTTTCACCCTCACAACAATGAACTACTTTCCAATTATTTTTACTAGATACTATAGTCTTGGCTCTAATTTCTACTTGTTCTTGATGGTGATGATCAGCTTCTGCAACATCTAGTTTTACATCTGCTCCATGCTTGCCTGCAGCAACAGCAACTTTTTTTAAATTTTGTCTAACACCGAGGGGCACCTCAAGATACAAAATTACATCTGGTCGAGGCAATCCAAAAACACCGTGTTCCATATGATCAAGCCACCCTAAAAAGGCTTCAAGTTCATCTGCGTCTTTAATCTTAGCGCCTTGGTGCATCATGTTCGAACTGACGTATCTATCAAGAACAACAATTTTTCCTTCTTCGAGCCATGATTCAAGTCTCGGTTTTGATTCAAATCTATCAGCGGCATACAGCGTTGAGGCAACCCGTGCATCGGTTGCCATAAAGTCACCCCGCTTACCATCGAGACATTCCCGAATCAGTGCACCAAACGTATTTTGAGTATACTGCGGAAAATCTAGAGTTTCGACTTTATAGCCATCTGCCATTAATTGCTTTACTAACAAAGCCACCTGAGTTGCTTTCCCTGCCCCATCTCCCCCGTCTAATACTATAAGTTTACCAGTTTGCATGTTGATAATAGTAACACCGTAGAAAGCCTATCTCCAAAATCTCTTAGTATTAGCGAACAGCTTAAATGGCAGGTCAACTGTACAGATATATCAATCTTAAAAACCCAATAGAAACTACAATTAAAGCATATGCAAAACATCGAAAATTTAAACCATACGAGGGCGCCACTCGGTAGTGGTGGGGAGATAGTAATTATTGATCCAGGAGCAACATTAACAGCCGAAGCGCTTGCGATGCTTCAAGCTTTACACTCACGATCAACAGGTGGTGTCGACGAGCACTTAAAAATTCTCGCAGAAAAAGGGGCTGATAAATTTATGTCGACCTACTATGTTGGATACGGACACAAGTCGATTGGCGACTGTGGGATGGCGGTAGTTTTTATTGAAGGAGTCTCGATGCTCGCCGCCAAGGCCATTCAAGATTACAAACTATACAATGGACAAGAGGCCTCCACTCGATATATAGACTTTGCCGGACAACTATTTATAAATCCCCTACAGACCCCTGAGGGAAATACTGTTTTAGAAAACTGGCGCACATTTTACTTAAAAGCAGTTGAGGAAATGAAGGTGGAATTAAAAAAACGGTATCCCCTAGGACCGGATGAAAAAGAAGCAACCTATGACAAAGCGATTGCGGCCCGAGCATTTGATATTACCCGCGGTTTTCTGCCAGCAGGTGCTTCGACTAACCTCGCGTGGACAGGAACACTCAGACAATTTGCTGACAGAATTGCCCACCTCCGTCATCACCCATTACCTGAAGTTCAAGAAATAGCCAACGTATTAGAGGACGGAATGATTACGGCGTACCCTAATTCTTTCTCAACTGAAAAGAAGCGTTATGAGGCTACAGAAAATTATGTAGCACAAACTATGAAGCACTACTACTATCACAACCCTACATCTCCTGAGATAGAACTCGTTCATAGCAATATTGATATTCAAGGATTAGCACCCTATAAAGAACTTCTCTCATCTCGTCCTGCAAAAACTGAGCTTCCGAAATGGTTAGGTTGTTATGGTGAAGTTAGTTTGGCGTTTACGCTAGATTTTGGCTCATTCCGCGATATTCAACGACACCGGGCAGTAACCCAACGAATGCCCCTACTGACTGCTGAAATTGGTTTTAACAATTGGTATTTAGAACAGCTCACACCAGAATTACGAGCTGAAGCCACAACCTTAATTGCCAATCAAAAAGAAGCTATCGAAGGGCTAACCCTTGATAGTAATTTACGCCAATACTATCTGCCAATGGGCTATAACATTAGCAATTATTTAACGGGCGACCTACCATCATTGGTGTACCTCATTGAAATACGAGCTACAAGTTTAGTACACCCTACTTTGGCTACTAAAGCAGGCATGATGGGCACCTTACTGACAGAAAAATTTTCTGAAACTGGACTCACCCTTCACCTCGATCCCGACCCTGGTCGTTTCAACATCAAGCGTGGCGAGCACGATATCACTAAAGTTAATTAAAAAAGCGCCCCTCTCGGGGCGCTTTTTTAACGAAATTGTTTTCCTAACTTTGGACCTGTTTGTACTAAATAATTTGAAACTTTAGTATCGTAATGGAAGGTTGGAGCGACTGCCATTTTTTCAAATTTAATTTTCGCAATTGGCTGACCTGCTCGGATTACCAAATCCTCAAACGGACGTACCTCTAAGGTAAATGGTCTTCCCTTTCCTTCACCTTCAATACCGTATCCCCAGCCTGGATCAAGGAATCCAGCATAATGGGAACGAAAGTCTCCGCTCCGCTCATCCATTGGCACCATTTCAGACGCTAGGTGTGGAGGAATACGAACTGCTTCAGCGCCAGAGAGAATGTAGAACTTATCCCGTTTGAGGCGGAGGGCTCCACGCTCAATGGTGAGTGGTTTAAAAAAATCTGAGCCAGCATAGCCTTTGATGTTTGTGACATCAATGACCTGACTAGGGTCAGCAATACATTCATAGCCACAAATTCCTTCTTCTACGAGAGCACTGAGGACTACCGAACCATCTTGGTCATTAGTAACTAGATCACTATAGTTAAGTTTTGCACCAGTTACTCTATCAAAAACCAAGCCATCATCCATCGCATTTTTTAAATCCTGCTCATCAAATCGCGTATCAGCGGTAAACAACCGGAGTTGTGTCAACGGAATGCCTTCATTTAATTTAATAGCAAAGGACTGTGGGAAAATTGCCGCCCACAAACCACCAATAAATCCTTTTGGTGTGATGGAATCAAACCGAGGTACTCCATCAGCCAGAACGCGTATGTGTACATCTAAACGTCCCGTGGAGGATTTAGGATTACAGTAACCGTAAATAGTTTTCGGAAGCGAAAGCTGTTCATTTAGTTTTACCAAGTACATCTGCCCCGCAGCAAGCGGTGAAGTGAAGTCTGTTTTTTCTGCCTCCATCAGTTCTAATAAATCACTTATTTTTTCACCGACTTTGGGCAAGAGTAGGCCTTTTATTGTGTAGACCTCATCGCTCACCGTTAGATCAAGTGATGCGGGTGAGATATGTTTCTTGTCCGCTCCCTGAATATTACCTTCATCAATGAGCGATTCAATCAATTGAGCCGGCAGGGCTCCAGTACCAGAAATTTCCATATTCGGACAGTATAGCATCCTACCTAAAACAAAAGAAAGAAGCGTCCCGTTAAGGGGCGCTTCTGTGTTTTCAGCATAGGTTCCAGAGCTGTGTCTTGAGTTCTATTGACCACAGACTCCCGAGCTCGGGAAACTCTTCGACCAAAGCGTCTAGTTTCTCAGACTGATTTCCGATGGTATGTTCAATCATGGTTTCTTTCTGGTTCCGAACACCACGCTCATAACCAGCATACGCGGAACAGACGTAGTCGAGACGCTCACTGAAATCGAACAGTCCCGCCTCGTACGAGTGAAGGCGGAAGATCTTCCCACATGCTTTTACGCACATACTGGAGAGAAAACGCCCTCATCCACTGCTGCCGCAAGGTTGGCGGGAGTTTGGCGATAAGACTGCGAAATTCAATCCATTCACGGACATCTTTTCCCTTTGTCTTGTTGCCCGCGTGTTCATCGCCACCTGAACGCGGCTCGCCATGATCATGCAGCATCAAACAATCGGTAAACAACAGAGTGTCCATGGGACGTGCGGCCACCGACATCACCAATCGTCCCACGAGCGGAAACGAGTTAGCGTGTTCAACCAGAGTTTGGTTATAGACCGGGAAATTTCCCCACCGCCTCTCATCGAGCATTGGCTTCTGGGCATTTTTCCAGATAGCCAGAAAATCTTGGAGTCCATGAATATTCAGCATCTGTATTCCCCTTCCTTGGTTTCAATCTGACTGCACTATACCAAAGTATCAAAAAATAACAAAAGCCCTCGGATTGAGGACTTTAGGTGGTTTTTGCCGGTCGCGCTCTGCGCGACCGGCAAAGAAGAGCTTCAAGCGGCCACAAAACCACGAATGGCCTCGAATCGTTCTCGACTCCATCTGTTGGTGTGTAGTAGTCCATCATCAACCGCCTTGAAGACGCTCGCGACCATCATGCGCTTCTTGTCAGGACGACAATGATCGATTTTACTCCACAAATTGTTGGGACCGCGAGCAAACAGCCATTTGCGGTTGTCTTTGTTCAGGTGCGGCTGACGAAAACGGAGCATGCTCACAAAAACGATGTGGTGAATCTTTGTGCCACCATCATCATCTTGATCAATCGGACTGACGCCCAGGACCCGGGCCTCGTCGAGCAAAATGAGCTTCGGGTCATATCCACACTCATCCTGCAACAGCCTACCTAATGCGTTGCGCGGCGTTTCGTGCCGAGCAATGGGTCCTTGTGGGAACATGAACGCATTGGCGCTGTCAGCAGCTTTTGTGGGCAGAAGCAACAGAAGCTGCGCCGATGGGTCACGGACGAGTACTGTCACTCGTGGGTGAATGCCCTCGGCATAGTAACTCTGCGGCAGCTCTTGATCGAGATTGAATGGTGATTTGGGCTGGCGGGCGTAATTCATCAGAGATCTCCTTGTTGATTTGTTGTTTCTATTCTGGGTACTTTTATAACACAGACAGTAGATATAGAAAAGCGGCGCCCGAGGTAAGTCGGATGCCGCGTTGGTTGTGACAGAGCTGATTTCAGCTTAGGCTGCCATACTCGCATTGCGCAGTGTAAACGGAAGCAACCCGTAGATCATCTGCCGAATTCGTTCGCCCTGCGACATCTCTTCATCACCCTGGTGGAGAGGTCGCAAGAAACCCTGGCTTCGGAGTTTTGCAAAATCGCCACTCGTCAGCTTGACTGCGCACACATGACGCAGGTGGTTGTGATGCAATATCGCAGTTGTCATATACTTGCACTCAACCGGCTGGACTTTTGATCGACGCACGACTGACAGCGCATGAGCAATAAGGGCATCACTGGCTTCGCTAGTCTTTTGGTAGCGGAACTGCCACCATTTCTTGTAAGCCTTTGTCGACGGATATCTCCGATGATAGGCCGGCTTGAGCTCGTAGTACTTACCCTCGTCTTCGTTAAAAATAAGGGTCGAGAACTGATGCTTAGCATCTGGCAGCTTTCCGGTAAAACGCTCGAGTTCGAGGGTCATTACGAAACCTTTCTTGGTTTTGGCGCCTTTGCGCAATTAATTGAACAGTCTGAACCTTTTGACGCAGCACATCAGAGATTCTTACAAACCGACAACACAATACACAAAAAGCGCCCAGAGGCGCTTTTTGTGTAAAATAGTATTGATTTATTAATCAATAACCACAACCCCCATACTTCGAGCTGTTCCTTCGATACTCTTCATTGCGGTTTCGATGCTTGCTGCTGTCATGTCGACTGCTTTAATCTCAGCAATTTCGCGAATTTGAGCTTTGGTGATGTTCCCCGCTTTTGAAGTCTTGTTCTTACTTGAACCCTTTTCTTTGCCGATAGCTTTTAAGATAAGGCGTGAAGCTGGTGAAGTTTTAGTAACAAACGTAAATGTTCGGTCATCGTAGACTGAGATTACAATTGGAACTACTTCCCCCATTCGGTCACGAGTTTGTTCGTTGAATTGGTTTACGAATTCACCGATATTGATACCAGCTTGTCCGAGTACCGGTCCGAGTGGTGGAGCTGGGGTAGCTTTACCACCTTTTGACTGTACTTTGATTGTCTTTACGAGTTTTTTAGCCATGATGTGTGTTTATTAATAGAATTTTGTTGTGTGAGAGGAGGCATATGTCCATATCCGCCGACTCTCTAGAAGCCCGCGTATTGTACAAGAATTCAAGCTTTTTGCAAGGATTTTGCTATATCCCGTACCGGGTTTTAAGGGAATCAATTCTGTATCGTAAATCCACAATATCTTCTTCTAAATTTTTTAAGTCTTCAATGTATTCTCTAGATTTTAAAGTTAGAGGTACTATGCTATCTATCGGTGTATCTTCTGTGATTATTGGTGCAGGATTAGTATCTTTACACGTTACAGTCACTTTTCCGTCTTTAAATTGTCTATACGGATTTAAACACTGACTTTCCTTTAAGTTTTTAATTATAGCCCTCTTGGCTTTTTCCTTTTCTTCAATTTTATCAAGCAACGGACCAACTTCTTTTTTATACTCTGCATTTTGTTCAGTAATCTCAACTTTTACTGGATCTGCTTTCTCTTTCATTAATAGTGCTAATTCAGCTTGCAGTGTCTTCACTTTCTCCAGCAAAAGTTGAATAAGAAGCATCGTTTGGGTTTCCGAAGCAGTAGCTGCTGAAACTGTTTGTGGCACCACCACAGGTGAGAGTACGAGAGTTGATAAAACTAATAATCCGATTATATTTTTCATAATTAATATAGTACTGTTCTCGAAGAGATTTGTAAAACTAGGCCAAAGCACGAGCTCGTAAATAATCAGAAACGGTCTCAAAACCGCTGGCGAGGGCCTTTTTCTCAATTTTTTTCTTATCTTCAGATGAAATACGAAAACGAACGACTTCTGTTTGATTATCTTGATAAGCACGCTCAACAAGAATAAGTGACGGTAAATCAAGAATAAGAGCTGGAATATCTTCTGCTAGAAAGTCTTGGTCGATATTCGCACCTTTGCAGACAAATCGAATAACCCCCTTCTCTTTTGCGGATTTAAGAGTATATTCGTATTTTTTATTTTGGACTGTAATGGTTGATGTTGTGGACATAGTATTTATATTTTCTCAATTTCAATAACTCGTTTTAGCGCTTCTCTTTTATAGAAATTCTTGCAGTCACCATTATGAATCGGGATAATTAAGTCGGCAGATAATTAAGTCGACAGATAATTTAGGATGTTTGAATTTTACGTGACTGCCTTTTGCTTGAATCATAGTAAAACCAAAATGTTCCAAGACAGAAACTAGCTGCTTGAGCTTTAATGAACTGGGTTTAGTACGAAATGTTTCGACTAATTTCTGTTTTTGAGTCATGTGAATTACCTAAACGGTAATAGCTACATTATATATTTTTGTAGCTACATGTCAACTTATGAAAATACCCCAAGCATTGCTTGGGGTGTTTTCTTTATATTAGTCAGCTCTCAAAAACTTCTTAAATGGGATGGATTGCACGAAGCCTAGAGTTTTTGTGAGAGAAATGTAGTGATTTCTACATTGACCTAACAAAAACTGGTAGCGACAAAGCAAGCGGCCCATTTTAGGAGTTTTAAACTTTCTTGATTTGGAGGAAGTCAAGCTCGACGGGCGTTTCGCGCCCAAACATCGCTACCAACACCTTCACCTTTCCTGACTTCTCATCAACATCACTCACCTTCCCTTCTAGTTCTTTGAACGGTCCATCAGTAATCATGACGAGGTCACCGGCAGAGAGATCCACCTTGTGCGTGACTGAATCATCACTCATTTGATTAAGGAGGGCTTTGTATTCGGCTTCTGACAATGGAACTGGTTGGGTTCCACTACCAACGAATCCCGTTACGCGTGGTGTGTTACGAACGACGTACCATGATTCATCGTCTACCACCATTTCCACTAGTACGTATCCTGGGAATAGGTTCTCTTCTTCGGTGACACGTTTACCACCCTTAACACGGATTTTCTTTTCTGACGGCACTACCACGTTAAAGATTTTTTCAGTCATGTTTAATGACTCAATGCGCTGTTTGAGATTTCGTGCTACCGCATTTTCGTATCCTGAGTACGTGTGAATTGCATACCAGTGTCTTTCACCGGTGAATTGTTGTTTAGCCATAGATACTTAGAAGCGATTAACAATAAAGTCGATGCCTGAGGCAAAGATGAAGTCAAACATACTGACAAACAAAGCGACGATAGTACACACGAGAATAATTAACGCTGTGTATACGAGCGCTTGGTTTTGAGTTGGCCACTTTACTTGTTTCATTTCGGCGATAGTGTCGCGGAAATATTGGGTGAGTTGTTGCATGATAAATAATTAACCAAAATAAAAACGCCTCCAGGGCGAATTACTTCAACTATACACCTGTATTCAAGAAGTGTCAAAGCCGCTAGGAAATGGAATATTGAATAGAGAACAGTAGAAACTACAAGAAAACACCCCCGGCTGTGCCTGGGGTGTTTTCCTAAAACGCTCTACCTTCCAAAAAAAAGTTTAATTTTGCTGTAGATACAAGGCGCGCAAGGAAAATTTTGTGAGCCGTACACTAGTACGGTGAGGAAAATTTTGCCGCAGCGCAACGCAGTAGATGCAGTGAAATTAGGCTTTTTTTATTTTACCTCGTAGGTGATTGTTACGTTGCTGATAGTCTTATTCTCCCCAGTCGGAATATTTGGTGTTGGTGCCATTTCTGCCTTGGCTGACATGGCCATATCACGCATTTCCCCACCATAGTACATTGGCGACATTGGACTATCTTCGTAGTAACTAATCATTTTTACAATTCGTACATCAAGACTATCGGCCAAAAGTTCCGCCTTGGCTTGAGCATCTTCAATCGCTAATTTTCGGGCTTCATCTTTGAGGGCTTCGTCATCGTCTACGGTGAAGGTGAGACCAGAAATATCGGTCGCTCCTTTATCACCAATACCAGAAAGGAGTGCCCCTGCCTTATCTACCGCTCGCACTTTGACCGTAATTGTTTGATACACTTCAAACCCATCAGGAATTTGTTCCCCTGGTGGACAGTATGAGCCATAGAGACACGGCTGTTGTTCATACTTGTATTTCGGATTCATATTGTAACCTTCAGTTTTGATATCTTTATCTTCGATACCATTTTCTTTGAGATACGCCGTTACCGCATTTATGATTTCTGCCGACTTAGCTTGGGCGGCCGCTGCATCAGCTCCTTCACCGCGGACACTAAAAGAGAACTGAGCAATGTCTGGCTTGGCCATTACCTCACCTTTACCTGAAACGTTAATGGTCATCGGACCTCCCCACTGTGAATGTTGTTTTACGGTTACGTACGCATACGCTCCAAGTGCTAACACGGAAGCAACGAGCACAAGAGTAATAAGTATTTGATTAAGTCGAGAATTAAAAATTGAGGACATACGATTTAAATTAAATGTAGTTTGTTAAAAAGTGAACTGAATACTTGATGGAAACGTGTACTAAAACTCTCATTTGGTTTGCACACTTTTCCTAAAGCAGCCAGGTCACTTGCTGATAATTCTGAAGTAGCTGGTTGCTTATCCATTAAATAATACATGATGGACTCACCCCCTTCAACGTGCGGGAGGCCAATTGCGTGTCCAAATTCATGAATAAGTACGTTTTTAAGCTCGGTTTGGTCTTTAAAGTGAAAGATGGTTATTGAGTCACCATTGTATTCCCCTTGGGTAAACTCCTCACCGCCAGTATAGGTCTGGTTATATTCAACCACTCCTTCGTTATATTCAGTAATTAAATCATTTCCTCGAGCACTGACGTCGTTAATATTTTTTGCCAGTGTCGATAGCTCAGCGGCTTCGGTTGCAAGTTTTGATTCCTCATTTTTTAAGTTGCGTTCAGTTTGCTTAAGCTCTTCAAATACATCCTCGGGAGCACCACCATTTTGATTGTATGAAGCAACTGTTGCGTTAAATTTTTCTAACCGACCGTTATAAGCGGCTACTTTTTCCTCGTACGAATCTTTTAATGCGTCATATTCAGCGAGGAGTCTCGTGTACTCTTCATTAATGGACTTACTGGCATTTTGCTGCTCATCAAGTTCTGCCTTTTGCGCTTCAGCTGATTCACTACGCGCTTGTCTATCGTCATAGGTAAAATCAATGCGAAATGAGGCTCTATCATCATAGGTAAATAACTGTCTCCCTAAAGCCTCTTCCCAGACCGTTTCTGCCTCCTCGGTTATTTTTTTAACCGTTTCTGCATCGAGGTTAAAACGTTCATCAAGCATCCCTATGGCATACGGTAAAGGTAAAATACACGGATGTGCTTCACTATAAAAGTACCAACCCGAAAATAGTAAGGCTACGAGAAATACTAACGGAAATTGTAGTCGCATACGTACCAGTATACCAAGCCTCCCTATAGTTACGAAACAGACAGTACAAAGCGCGCTTAGGTGGCGCGCTTTGAAAATTTTCAACCAGCATGAACTTATCGTTCCCAAATGGTGTACCTCAACACACCATTCCATATTTTGAGCGACACCGGACTACCATCTACTATAAACAGAGTTACCTCAACCCGGTTGGCAATCATAACGAAACAATACCCATACTCCCTACTACCTTCATCAATGCAGGGAGTGACCCTGGTCACGATGTTTGTAGTTTGGATTGGCTTTGATTGCGAAAAAATAATTGTTTCGGGTGAAGCAAACAAGAGCGGGATAGCGAGAGCAAGGGCTAGCATGGCGTACATCCTCTCCTAGAGACAACAATCTGTCTTAAGAGTAAGACTCTACGGTCTCACCGTCAATTTTTAGGTGTGTGTATAAAAAATCGGCTGCCACATATGTGGCAGCCGATATTTTTTCGAGTCATGCGTATGATTCACCCAGAGCCACAACTGCATATCCTCCGGCACCGTGGATGAGGAGGCACTGTTCTGCTGCAATAGTTGTGGGGCACGCTATAGTATGGAGCTCAACCGACCCTCGCGTCGGGGATTTAAAGTCTTCAATCGCTGACGATGGATAGAACGAATCTTCTGCCTTTGCCCTGCCGGCACTGAGACCCAAACACAATAGGCTTATTACTAATTTCATTGTGCCCTCCTCTACAAAATATTTTTTCTGTATTCAAGCATAGCACATACAAAAAAGCGGTACTAAGCGGGGGCTATGTCGTCGCGAAACGTAGCCCCTGCTTAAGACCGCTTTTTCTCTTACCTCTATCATACACGATGCTCGCTATCGCCAAGAGTACCTATCACCAGGCATTTGGTGATAACTTTACCTTCAGGTACAAAAAGAGCCCAGGTGTCACCCGGGCTCCTTCAAAAACTCAATTTCCGCCATCAGACATTTAACCCAGCGGTCAAAGAGCAACAAGAGCCAGCGATTGGCCTGATCATCAAGAAGAACGCCCGCATGATGGAACGAATAGATCACCGCTGGGTCGTCTTCGTGATGATTGATTACTGAACTATGGACCAGATCAAGCCTCTTGCCATGGTCTCCATAGTGCTGGAACATCGTCGGTAACATTGTGCCCTGATCCCACCAAAACAGATGGCTGGGTATATGATCTCGTTCCCAGTTTTTTGGCTTGACGACGCTCCAAGCAAAATCTTGGCACCGTTTGATACTCGCTGGATTAGCGGGTATGGCCTGGCACTTCATCGCAAATTCTCGATTGAGTTTGACCCCAATCAAGTAGCCATCCCGATTTCGGAGCGGATGTCTGAGCTGTGTATGTTCCAAGGTGCGTACCTCCAATTTTCTAAAAGCTACAGTAACCAATGAAATGCGTTACGTCAACAAAAAACCTGGGCCGCTGGCCCAGGTTTTTTCATTATTCCTTCGTGGCGTTCCGCTCTGCAATCTTCTTGCGAGTGAGCTGTTGGGCAGCGTTCATACTGTGTTGGTAGTAGAGGGCCTTACAACCTTGTTTCCAAGCCTGAAGATACAGTCGGTTAATATCTTTCACCGGTGTATCAGGCGCCACCATAACGTTCAGTGACTGACCTTGGTCAATATACTGTTGTCTGTCAGCTGCTTGTTCAATCACCTTGGTCTGATCAATTTCTGCAAAGGTGCGGAAGACTGCTTTTTCATCATCAGTGAGGAAATCAAGGTGTTGGACTGAACCATCAGCATCACGGATACTGTCCCAGACCTCTTTGGTATCCTTACCTTTTTCGGCGAGTAAGGTCGTGAGCATTGGGTTTTTAATAACCACTTTCATCTTGGCTACGTCTTTGATGTAGCAGTTACTCCAGATTGGTTCAATTCCCTGTGATACTTGTCCCAAGATGAAGGCTGATGACGTAGTTGGCGCAATCGCCATCGTAGTGGTGTGGCGTCGCCCGTACCCCTTAAGAACTTCTGGTTCACCAAACTCTTTGGCCATGGCCTCTGATGCCTTAAGTGATCGTTCTTGGATGATTTTAAAGACTTCTTTGTTGATAGCGTCGGCTTCCGCACTTTCAAAGGCGAGGCCCTTACTCTGAAGTAGTGAGTGGTACCCGAGCACACCTAACCCTAAAGCGCGGTTGGCTTTGGCAAAGTTGTATGGTCGTTCCATAAACTTAAAGGCCAAACGCTTGTCGTCAAATTCTGAATCACGCATGGCTTCGAGTTTGTTGATGAAGTCAGTCATCACCGCATCAAGGAAATAAGTCATCGTTTCTACTACGTCAGTATCCTTCCATTCATCATAGTGTAAGAGGTTGATTGATGACAAACAACACACAAATGACCAGTCATGATTACTTGGCAACATGATTTCACTACAGACGTTACTAGCATAGATAGGAAGTTCTTTGTCTTTGTATACTTGTGGTCGTTGATTATTCGCATTATCAATAAACATGATATACGGGTACCCGATTTCACCACGGCGCTGAATAATCTTGGCCCAAATTTTTCGCTTTTCTTCGTCTCCATCAATCATTGATTGCATCCAGGCATCAGTTACCGTGACCGCGTGATTGATTTTTTGGATTGGGTTCCCTTCTGCTCCGATATCAAGAAATTCTAAAATGTCTGGGTGTTCAACCGGCAGGTACGCTGCAAATACTCCGCGACGGGTTGCTCCCTGACTGACTACGTCCAAGATTTTTTCAAAGAGCTGCATGAAGTGGACTGGGCCAGAAGAAAAACCGTTTTGGGTAATCTCACTCCCTCGTCCACGCAAAGCTCCGAAGTAGGCAGAACATCCTCCCCCGTACTTACTCATCATCCCGACTTCTCCTTGGGTATGGAGAATATTCGCCATATCGTCAGCGACGAATGAGCCGAAGCAACTAATCGGCAGGCCGCGCTTGAGACCAAAGTTGGCCCATACCGGTGTGGCGAGTGAAATCCAGCCGAGACTCATGTATTTCTCGAACTTATCAGCAAAGCCTTTTTGACCGAGAATGTTTTCTGCAAATTCACCAATTGCTCGCACCCGCTCTTCGGTCGTTTGCCCCTCAACGAGATATCCGCGTGCCATAAACGCACGTGTATTATCGTTCACCCAGTCCCATGGTTTATTTTGTGTTGCCATACAATCATCAGTGGTTTAATGCAGAATAATAAAGAATGCGACTCCCCCTCCATCCCTTAGAACAAATCTTCACTCGTTACACTCGCTGATCGCTTGTTGTAGTTGATTGAACGTTTATCAAAGAAATCAACGTGTTTCGTTGCAATAACCTCATTATCAAACCAATCAGTTTCTTCGAGGAGTACTGGGTTTACATCAAACAATCGTTCCATCCCAATCGAAGCTAGTGAGTTGTTAAAGCGGTGCTTTACAAACTCTTTAACATTAGCTGCTGGCAAGAAATCAAGTTCGCCAGCTTCAAAAATCCAGTCGATAACTTTACTTTCAGCCACAAACGCTTCTTCACAAGCAGTTAAGATACGGTTTTTAGCTTCAGCATCAAACCATTCTGGGTGTTCCTTTTTAATGATGTTAATAACATCAATACCAAACATGCCGTGCAAGTTTTCTTCCTTTGAAGTTGCCTCAACCGCATTACTGATACCCTTGAACAAATTTTTATGTTTGTTAAACGACATCATAATCAAAAACTGTGAGAACAATGATACGTGCTCAACAAACAGTGAGAACAACATTACGGCCTGAGCGTAGTCCTTATTTTCACTAGTTCGTGAGAGTTCAACTACCTTTTCAAGGTAGTTCATACGTTCTTGAATAACCGGAATCTTTTTGATTTTTGTGAACTCGTTATTGAGTCCGAGAATTTCTAGAAGGTGTGAGTAGGCATCAGTGTGCCGAACTTCTGATTCGGCAAAGGTTGCGCCCACTGCCCCAATCTCGGCCTTTGGCATTTTTTTATAAATGTCTCCCCAGAAACTTTTTACCGCCACTTCGATTTGCGCAATCGCCAACATAGTGTTTTTGATAGCACTGCGTTCAACATCATTGACGTTTACGTGGAAGTTTTGTACGTCACCAGTAAAATTAAATTCAGTGTGCACCCAGTATGAGTGACGAACCGCATCAACGTATTCGTAGAGTTCAGGATACTCGTATGGTTTTAGGTTTTGTCGCTTACGGAAAATATCCGGTTCACGCATTTTTTTGCGTTCGTTACGGTAAATGATGTACGCTTTGGCAGTTTCAAAATACCCACACTCCATGAGTGACGCTTCGACGATGTCTTGTACTTCCTCAACGGTTGGATAGCCGTTGATACATTTTTGTGACTGCGGGTCATTACTTTCAGCAGTGCCCGCTTGCACACACATTGATACAGTATTTTGATGTACCTTGGCGGCGACTTTTTGAGCATCGGCTTCACTTCCTTCACCAGTTTCTTTCAGTGCCATTAAAATAGCGTGTTCGATTTTGGCGATATCGAAGGACTGTAGTGATCCATCACGCTTTTTAATGTTTTTAATTTCCATATACTTAAATGTTCAATCTATTTTTAATAAATACATGTGCGCGACTACAAGGTGAGGTAAAGACTGCCCAGTTTATGAGACTGGGCTCAGGTACGTTTTTAAACGTAACGCTGCGTGTCCTGACCTCCGACACACATCGCGGTGGAGACGCGGTGATACCACTATAATAAACGGTTTCGGTGCAAATGTAAAAAACGGCTATGGCGGGTAGAAATGGCTTAAAGTAAGGCTGGGAAATTTAGAGCAGTGCAAAAGAATGGGGATAACTAATTGCATCGAATACACTCTGAAATTGTTTTAGGATTTGCCAAGTGGCCGGAGACCATTTTACGTGTTCTGTACCTACACAATAGTAAAAGGAGCGCCGTAAGGCGCCCCTTTTACTCACTTCATATCATGTTTAATCCCGGCGCAAACTATCGCGGATTTCCATCAATAATTTAACCTCATCTGTTGGTTCGGGAGTAACGGTTGGGGTGATGGCTTCTTTCTTTTTAAATCGAGAGAGGGCTCGGACCACGAGGAATATCACAAAGGCGATAATGGTGAAGTCAAAGATACTCTGGATGAATACGCCGTAGGTAATCTCGGCATCCCCGACCGTCAGGGACCAGGTGGTAAAATCAACACCGCCGAGGATAATCCCGATGGTTGGCATAATAATGTTCTCCACGAGTGAAGCTACAATTTTTCCAAAGGCCGCTCCAATTACCACCGCTACCGCCAAATCAATCACGTTACCTTTCATTGCAAAGGCTTTGAATTCTTCAATAAAATCTTTCATATTCTATGTTATATCGATTAATTAGTTCTATTGTACCAAATTAGTGCACATGGTGGTGGTGTCCATGGTCGTGACCATCATGAGCGCTTACTTCCCGCTTCCCAAAATAGCGAGCAGCGACGGCAGTTGTAAACGGCACTGCCAATATCAAACCAATACTCCCAATAATGATGCGTAGTATTTCGGCTGCGATTACCTCTTGATTTACCGACTGCCAAAAATCAGCATTGGCTCTTGAATAAAACATCACTAACGGCAATGCTGTACCGAGGTACGCGAGCGCCAACGTGTTAACCAACGACCCCACATGATCACGTCCGACATTTATCGCTCGCTTATATAATTCAAATGGTGATAGTTCCGGATTCGCTCGTCTGAGTTCCTGCACCACTGATGCCTGGGTAATCGAGACGTCATCGAGAACTCCGAGCAAACCGATAATAATACTCCCCAAAAGTAGCCCCGCAATATCAAGCGTGCCGCCGGTAGAGAAATTCAAATACACCGAGGCATCAGACCCAAACCCAGTCAGACGTAACCAATCAACCGAGAGCCACGCGAGCAAACACGTCACCCCGACCGCACTAAATGTCCCAATAAACGCAATCCAGACTCGTGGTTTAAACCCGTGTGTTAAAAAGAGTGACGAGGCCAAAATTACTCCCGCAATAACAAGACTTACAAGAGCCGGTTCATACCCTTTGAGGAGCGCTGGTACCAGCAAAAAAATAATGGCAAAGATACTTAACGCCAAACTCATCAAAGCCCGCATCCCCTGCCAGCCAGAAAATCCAATCACCAACGCCACCATCAAGAGCCCCATCCAAAACAACTGCGGTCGGCGTTCAATATCTTTAAACGTCAGGTACTCGGTATCATCAATCGCCACCAGTCGATTCACAAAAATGACATCCCCAACCTCAAGCACCATAATGTCATTATCAAGTGACATCACCTGCCCCTCTTTGGTACCCGAGAGCAACTCAATGCGCAACGTTTGCACGGTAGTCGTTGCATCCGTGCCCATTATTTGCCTATCTGACTGCTCAACAATTTCGAGCACCTTGGCTTTTACCGTTTCTTGTAGCTCCTGATGGACTTCTTGGGCCTGTAGTCCTGCCGGCACAAACACACAGGTGAGGAGGAAAAAACTACGTAGCAGAAACGTTGTCATATACTCAACCCTAGAAGATAGTTTTAGCTACATAAAACCCAATCCCTGCCCCCAGCATAAAGATGAAAAACAACCCTACGAGCAATGTTTCTTGATTCATATAGTACAGAGTATACAAGATTTTCTGCAGACAGCCATATCTGGCACACTTCGTTGTTGTAGTGCGCAAAATAAATCTCAATGTACAAAAGGTACATTTCGCTTTATTTTACTTCTCCGCCTAGAATTGCACTCAGATATGACTGTCTCATATTATTACGAGTACATGATAGACACTCGACTTTTACCTAAAAAATAGGTATAACAGTGTGCACCAAGGAGCCTAGCTCCGAGGCCAAAATGGCGGCTATGGTATAAAGGTTATTACTGGAGTTTGTGGAACTCTCAATTCGGGTTCAATTCCCGGTAGCCGCCCCAAGTGAGAATGAGTGACGCAATTTGCTCATTCCGTGTTGAATTAGAAAGACGCCTGTCCAGTTCGATCCGTTTAAATTCGGCTTCGAGCTTTGGATAGGCTTTTTCTATTGGAACAAACCAATCGTTCTTTGTTATCAACACATTTTTGTCTTTCAATACATAGTTCTGACCAAGCGCAGCAAATATCTCACGCTTCTGCTGAATTGTTCCTACATAGAATTCTTTACGTGCATATCGCGCAAAGTTAAATGTCTGTTCAGTGAGTTCAAGCCACTTCTCTGCTCGATGCTCTGTTGATTCAAGACCAAGCTTAAGTGTAGCCAATTGACCCTTCAGTGAATCACGCTGACGAATAAATTCCTCATCATCAATCAGGTTTCGATACCGCATCTGTGTCAGAGTATCAAGCTCTTTTTGTGTCTGGTTGTATGTACGCTGCTGTTGCTCGTATATTTTGGTCCGATCTGTTATCTCTTTGTCGTTCTCACGGTTAATGATTTCGATCGCCCACTCCTGGAACTTGGGTAATATAGTAAAGCGTTCCAGCTCTACATCAACCTGCCTCTCAAACTCATCAAGCGTTATTCGGTCCTGGGTGCAAGTGTTTTTACCTACCTCATTCTTCTTCTTTTTAGTGCAGTGGTAGTAGCTGTAGGTCTTTAACTCCCCTGTCGTCTTAACAATCTTCTGCTTCACGGTGCAAGTACACATGCTGCCACACTCACCACACAGCACGATGCCAGTAAATGCTGAGTCGTGCACTTGTCTTCGTGGCTTTCCTTTACGACCAAGAATGATTTGTGCTTTGTCATACTCCTCAAGACTGATCATGGGCTTATGGTTGCCCTTATACACTGTTCCTGCCCACTCAAAAAGACCAGTATAAAACTGATTATTAAAGATTCGATACAGTGAACTCTCAGCAATTGGTCCCCCACCGGAACGTTTAAACTTAGGTGTCTTAAACCCCCACTCATCATTAGCAATTTTTAATATCTGCCCGACTGTGTAATTTCCCGATAGCAACATGTCCCACATCTTACGCACCATGTCCCAGCGTTCGGTATCAGGATAAATCTCATTAGTGAGCAAATCATTCCGATATCCAAGTGGTGAACGTGACGGTAACCAACCCTTCTCTGCTTTACTTTGCATGCCCCGTCGTGAAGTCTTAGCTAAATCACGTATAAACTGATTCGCCATAGCCCCCTCAACGTTGAAAAGCAGCACGTTATCTTCAGGGAGGTATGGTCTGTCGTGTGTCTGAATCATTTTTATTACAGACTCTTGCAACATCCACGCTACAGTTCCTTGATCTACCGGGTTACGAAACAAGCGATTGAGGTGCCAACATAAGATTCCATCTGCTTCACCCGCTTCAATGCGACGCAGCATTTCATAGAACACCTTACGGATTCCTGGCTTCTTCGCTGTTTTAGACTCTTCAAGCACCTCAACGACTGTGTGTCCAAGTTGCTTTGCGCGAGCCTTCAAAAACGCAACCTGGTCAGGAATAGACTGGAGTTGCTTGTCTGAACTCTCGTCTGATGATCGTCTTGCGTAGAGAAACAATTTCATAGTAGTTATTTTACAGCTAAATAAGTGATTAAGTCACCCACCCTCTCTGCTCTGTGTTCGTCGGTCCTATCACGCTCTTCTGCTGTCATTGGCTTATAGATACAACGCATCAATGTTAGTAGCTTCAAACCTTGATCCAACGCGTCCTCTTTTGAGATTTCACGGCCATAATGCTCTTTGTAGAGTGCCTGAAACTTTTTGATATCCTCGTTTGAGAGCAGTGATCTGGCTGATGCGGAACCCTTACTATTCCCATCTGCTTCGTTTGTCGCGAGTGTGTAAGCACTGCAACCTGATAACTTCTTCATCTTATTACATGTCTGCGGTGAGCTGCTTGTGTTCGATACACGCCGCTTTAATTGTAATGGGTTGTTACCAACCGTCCCTATGAAACCTATAGCAATAGAAAACGCCTCTATTCTAAGAAAAAACAACAATACAAAAATGTATCTGCGAATTCTTCTTAACCTAGAGACGTTCAGCCCATGATCACCCATTGTAAGGAGGTGACATGAGGGGCGGGCAATATAACGTTGCTCCAATTCAACCCGCCAAGTATTTGCCACCTGCATCCCTATTAAGAGAATGCAGGGCGGTCGTTCTTTACAGCTTACACTGTAGCTAGACGAGCATAACGAGACCCCAAGTACGTCTAAGCAGCTATTTCATAGGTGCACTACAGAAATGCACAAGCTTTGCAGCTCACTTGTTATTTTATACACCAACGAAAAAAGCGTCAATAACATCCAGGCACAAAAATAGCCAAGTTTACACGCTACATTTGCTTACCTTGCTGCAGCGTTGCTACGTTGGCTTTGTTACGCTGCTACAGTGCTACGAAATAACCACATAAACGTTATAGCGTAACAACACTCCAACAAAATTATTTAACCCCATAACCATACTTGTCAAACTCTTGGGACAGGAGGGGCTAAAGCGGTATTGGGGCTTCCAATTACCACTTTTGCCTATGTACCTTGATTCCGTTTTCTCCCGGGATACACTTACTCCACCACTGTCGACACCACACTTTCCGTGTTTCTTTTCGCTTAACAGCATCTCCCCGTATCCATAACTCAATCACAAACGAGAGGTAGTTCCCTGGCGTGTCGCGCATGCATGTGTTCGCCAATGAAGTTTAGGCAAACGAACACAGAGGCTCCTAAAGTCACCTGTCCAAGGGTCAAACCACAACACAGTTACAGTCTGACTCCCGGGAACTTCGAGTCCTGTCGAAGTCGCATCAGGGCCTAGAATTCAAAACTTTCAGTCGCATCCGGGAGGCGGCGTTTTGATTCGCGCACCACACCCTCCCAGTCTTAGCTAGCGTTTCCGCTACAACACATCGGCGCTTTGTTATCGATCCGTTGGTTGCCCACGTGTCCGTGAGATAAATCATCATTTGGTATTTGGTATTTCCACGAGAAGAACAATCTGGCAGCAATGATACATGAGTCCCACTGAAGCATGTCAATAGTTCTAAATCAGGCCCGTGAGATGGTACTGCATTCTGTTTCAATGTATCGGTAAATCGCAACAAAGCTACACCGATACCGTGATGCGCGCTTGCTTCTGTCGTTCGGCAAAATACCGCTTCAGTCGTTGCTTAGGATAGAACTTTAATACCTCATGTTCAGTTAGCATTACTCGATGTGGTCCTGCTACACCTGGACGACTAGGACGCTTCACTAAGGCAAAATCCCCTAAGTGGGGCAAGCGTACCACTTTGTGTCGTCGCAGCTCCTGAGCCACTACCTGCACCAGAGCAACGTAAATAAGAAACACCTCATCTCGACTCATGTGTTTCAGTTCCTTTGATAGCAATTGATAGAACCGCTCGTCACGAAGGAGGTCCTTGTTTGCTTTGTAGTTAATTGGCGGTTTCCATGCCATCGCAACACTATATCTCAGTACCTTATGTCAAAAATAGTCACAGGTCCGAGACATACCGTTACCACGTATCTCTATTACCCCTGGGAGTCCCATACCGAACCAGTCCCCCCCACCCCCTAAATACACGTCAGTTCTTATGACTCATTCTGTGAAGCAATGATTTATATAGCCACATTGTTTTGTATTGATTACCTCAGTACGGCACTAACAGAAAAAGCTATGAGAACACCAGCAGACGTATTAGAGAATCGACCAACTAGCACCTATCGCGGGTCAGAGAAGACACTCGAAATGGTAAAGGAACAAGTCAAAGAAAGATGGGGTCAACGAGCTGCATCATCGTTTAATCCGTATCACGATGCCATGACAGCCACCGCATGGTTTGCTGCCGGCTTCAAGATTAAAAAGGGTGAGAAAGCCCTCAAGTCCGTAACGTTCATTGAGTCAGAAGATGCAGATGGACACGTAACGCAGAAGGTCCGTAGAGTCGTTAATTTATTCCATCGCCGTCAGGTAGAGCCTGCGTCATAACTAAAAGCATCATGAATAACGCAACAATGACTCGACGACGCTACCAAGGCAATTACAGCACTGTAGCCCCTGAAGTGAAGCCAGAGATCCATCCAATCAAAGCGGAGATAGCGAAGAACATTGGCAGTTTTTCCTTTACCGCTACCTTTGAAGAAGATCGTGAAGCACTAGCGGCATTTCAAAACGAGGGGCTCATTGCTTATCGTTGCATCCTCAAGACCAACGATGGACGCGTGCTTGGAATCGGGCATGGTTTGAACGTATTGAGTGCTGAGAACCGCTACTTAACCAAGAGCGTGAAGTGGGCACATTCAGGTGCGTTTATTGCAGCCGTAACGAACGCCACAAAATTCCCTACAATTGACGGGACACCAACTCCTGACTTTGGTCTCAATAGTGGCGACCTGGCTTCGACCTTTATGGCAACCGAAAAGCAAAAGTTATACCTGAAAGAATTGATAATGGGCCTACCAGAAGAAGGTGAGCGTGAAGAGTTGCTCAATAACCTTGACTCAATGACGAAGGAGGATGCTTCAGAACTTATCGGACAACTGAAGAATTAAGTAATTAAGCCTCGTTTCCTTCAGTGGACTCGAGGCTTTTTTATTTTTTTGAATCAACTAAATCTCCTGACAAGTCATATTCCTTACCATCAGGAGCCATCTCGCCATACTTACTAAACTTGTCCCACCTATCGCTAAAATCCATTTCCCTTATTCGCTTTATTTGAGCCTCCGCATCTTCACCTACACTAGCGGCAAAACCATCCTCTATTGCTTGAAGCTGTTTGTATGCCTGCCGAGCTCTTTTGGTGTAATCGTCACTTTTTTCTCCCTCAGTTTCCATTCCCAAATATGAAGTTGTGGCGTACTCTTTCATTGAAATCATGTATGTAAACCAATCACGCCTAACTTTTGCCACCATCTGGTCATCGTAACGGTATCTAGCAACAAGTTTTTGAAACCACGGCTTCATTAAGGACTTGAACACGTATAAATCCACCCCCCTAATTCCGTCAGGAAAGTCCACCTGTTCATGAAGTTCCTGCTCAAATGAAGTCTGGTAACCGAGCACCTCCTCTTCAGTGTAATTTCTTTCGACTGCTTGAGGTTCAGTTGCTGCAACATTTGATGCGATAGTCTGATCACTATTTGTTTTAGAGCGCCGATGATTAACAAAGTACCAAACTGCCCAAATGACTACTAATATCCATATCAGTTCCATATTATATGGATAATAGCATATTTTGTGTCAAATCTGAGCCGGAATGATTTTACTATTGTAAGAAATATTGCTTAAATATAATCATGACAAACAAAAGCGCAGGCTACATGATGGCAATTCCCATGGTTTTAGGAATCGTGGCATTGGCTCTCGCAGAAATTTCTCCGTCAGTATTAAGTAGTGTGGATGTTGCAATTTACGGCCTTGTTGCCGGCGTATTCTTCATTGGGTTCCTAGTCGGATTGGTAAAGCTGTGGCGATTGCCAAATCAAGTAAAACAGTGGTTACCAATTTCAAATCGGTGGTTAATCGTTTTTACTTTTCTTGCTGGAGGTTTGCAGAAACTTCATGAAGAGGTCGGCCTTGGTAGTCAGATGGAATTACTCATTGGGCTCTTTTGTATAGTTATTTTTGTCACAATGACTTACCGCTTAATTTACACTCCTGTTGCCATTAAGGTACCTGCCTCGAATCAGATCACAGAGCCTACATAATTTTATTTTTATGAAAGACCTAATTAGAATATTACTTATCAGTGCTGGAGCTATTGTGGTAATTGCTCTACTAGTTTATTTAGATGGTGGCGACGCAAACACAACGCCCGCACCAGAACAAAAAGAACCAAGTGCAATGGAAATGATGGGAACGCCACTCACTGAAGATGAGTTAGTTGAGGCTGTAGAGGAATTTTTGGCAATTTACCACCAACTGTACTTCATTACACTAGATGATAGTCCAGCTGCTGAAACTGACGATGCGATCATCCTCTCTTTCTTGACCGAGACGATGAACGACAAAAATAAGCTGGAGGGTTTGATGTCTCGAATAGCACCACTTAGCAGTCACCCGAACTTGATGATTGCTGCCAACGGAACTGCTCTCCAGGCAGGGGCAGGTCAACTGATTACTGCCCATAACAGTTTCATCACTTTCCTTCGTGGAGTTAACTCAAACAACGTAAATATTTCCGAGTTTCAGTATCAGTACACGCTCCTTCAAACTGAGAGTAAGGATGCATTTCTAATGATTGCTGAAGGTAGTTCGTCACTTAATTTAGCCTACTTTGACTTTACAGCAGGTATGGGCGATGACAGGCCAGTGTTAATTGGTACAGCATCACAAGAGCGACTCCTGAGTGAGATTAATCGTCTTTTTGGAGAAATTTTTATCGAGCATGAGGAATGGAGGAAAGAAACCGGCAACGTGAACACGCCCGTTTACATAGTTGAACAATGGAGAGATTGGATTAAAGATCTTGGTCCAGTTAAACCCTAACTATTTGATTCCCTAACCATGTCATCGCTCTCTAAACATCACGTAGCACTAGCTGGAGAATTCGCTGTGCTATCGCAGCTTGCGCTACATGGCTTCGATGCAAATATGACACTCGGTAATACAAAGAGTGTCGACATTCTTATTTCAAATCCACACACAGGCAAGATGAGTCGTTTGGAAGTTAAAACTCATTCGAACAACAAAGAGTATAAGAATAAACAGTGTGGTCGGGTGGCTGGCCAGTGGCGCATGGCTGACAAGCATGAGCTCATTCGTGACAAGAACCTTTTTTACTGCTTTGTCTCAATTGCGCATGATAACGGTGGCTTCAAGTTTTACGTTGTACCAAGCAAGGTTGTGGCGGATTTCGTCACTACCTCACACCAAAACTGGCTTCAAGGAAAAGATGGTCGTAGAGATACACCGATGAGACTCTTTCAATTAGGTCTCGATCGTACTGGTTACCCAGTCAAATTACCGCAAGCTGACGACTACCGTAATCGCTGGGACTTGCTCGGCTAATTTATGCACGGTGTTAACTTTGAGCATCTCGGTCATGGCAAAGGTTTTCACCTCACCGATTATCCCGAGGCAGATAGAGTAGTTGCTATAAATGGAGTACTTGCTCAAAAGCTCGCTGATTACGCATTACACCGTAATGACTTACACAATGCGCTTCAGTGTCTTGAAGAGGTGGCAAAAGAAGATCTTGGTCACTTCACTCGTAGCATGCTGTGGCGGATGGCAATAATTAATTACTCACGGTGCTTCAAAAATAACAACGCTAGACCGAATAATCTTTATATTAATTCGTTCATTCACGATCCTGATGGTATTTGGGCGCATGAGTATTTCATTACTTTACGAGACAAGAACATTGCACACGACGACAACTCGTTCACACAATGTCTCCCTGGCGCAATTATCAATAAGCCAAATGCGCCACATAAGATAGAAAAAATTATAACGATGTCTGTTACTGCTGAGTCATATGACAGCGGCAGCATTCAAAACCTTCGCCAACTGGTAAGTGCAGCCCAAGCTTTTATAACAAGCGAATATGATCGACTTTGTTCGCAAATCACATCAGAACTGGAGGCACGGAATCACACTGATCTTGCTGTGATGCCACTGCTTCAATACAACAAACCAAGCCCAGATATTGATGTAAAGGTTAATCGTCCGAGGCATGGCTAAGCAAAGATTACGTTTTGCGGTAAGCGATGGAATAAGACATGGGTCAATATGGACACTATCTGCCTCAACAAACACACCAGACGTATACCTGAGTAGCAATAACCTCGGTAGTATTCACGCCAGTTTACACGAGAGTGGTTTCTGGCACCTCAAGTTTGGTAAGTTGGAGGAAAAGATCGCAACCAGCTTCAATCAACCTGTCACCGATGCGTACATGGAAAAGTGGCAACGCCCGCCAGCATCTCGTCCACACATGACTGTAGCCATTCGCATCCACACGCCACTTGGTGCACTACAAAAACCGAAACGGTCTGAGAAAAAATTGTTTATAACCGCACCACCACCTAAGGAGGGTATGGCAACTGAATTACTGATTTTATTTGTTACTCCTAACACTGACTTTGTATCAAAAAACAATGACGTAGTTGGTAAGATGCTGCTCTGTAACGGTGAACAAGTAATTGTCGTTTACGCTCACACACCGGTGAAGCAACCAGACAATCTCATTGATGGAAAGGTGCAGATACCCGATTTTACTGAGCGGGTGAAGTTGCGTAATTTGTTTACTGCGAACTTCGGCATTATTCTAATAGGCAGCGCTTCTGATGGATCTCGTATGCTTTGGGATATGGCTGTAAAGATTTCGCTCAAGCGGAAGCTGGCTATCGTTTATAAAAGAGTCAGACGGCTTACTAAAAAGTGATACCTACTTGTCTATAAAACGCTTCAGGTTTGCGCAAAAGAGGTATCTTTAACTCAGCTCGACCCAGCTTATTGCTAATGCGTTACATTATACCGTCGTAGTCACACAACGTACATATAAAAATAACTATATATTCAGCCGTATTTTGATTGAACTGGTGACTAAATCAAACTGTCAGTCACACAAGATTATGCCCAATGAGGTAGGTACTTTCTATGCTTTGTAGATTGACTTAGCGGATCATGAACTTTAATCAGTCCAGCTGCCACAGTATCTTTAATGAGACGTGAAACTATTGAGTAGTTTGCTTCATCAATACCAAGACGTTCACGTAAACTTGCATTACTCATTGGTGTGCCTTGTACGAAATATTGCACGCACGCATGTTGATAGCAAGCACGGAGTCTTGCTGCAGTATCAAGGGCGGCATACGGCTGACTTGAATACAGTGTGACACGGCAAAAGTCATCCCCTGCTTCAAACTTTGGTGCAGGTAGTTTCAACTCTTCAATTTTAAGCAGTGCACGATCTACTCCACTTCCTCGCTCTTCACAAATGCGTAAGCGGTGCATCATGCCAGAGAGTCCCTCATTACGTGAACGTGGCGGGTGATCAATAAAACGGTCTGTATCTACAAGAGGACGCCCGGGGTTTGATATTTCGATACGGTCATTAAAAATTTCAATCATTGGTGCAGTTCCAGTAAGAGCAAAGTCTTGATGGATTAGAGCATTGGCTACAAACTCACGTATCGCGACATCAGGAACAAAAGCTGTCTCAGCACGAAGTGATCCACCAATGTCTTCACGGCTCGGTAACTGACCTTGAATGAAACCAAGGAGTGCCTCAAAACCTACTGCATAACCGCGCACACCTGCCTGTTCCCTAATTGCATCACGCCTCGTTATACCGTTATACCTAATGACTCGTGCAGCTTTTCGCGCAAGGTGCTGAAATTGATTAATATCCTTAGCAAACAGTAACGCACCTAAATTAGTGATAGCGATTCCTGATGGTCGATGCTCCAGTACTCGATCTTTAATAAGGATTTCAGCTATCTCCTGTTTTGTGTCGGGCATCGGCTGTTCTAATAAATCAAAATAGCTCTCAACCCCTAGCATGGAAAGTGCTGTATCTGCGTCTAACCCTTCATGTGCTGGCTGAAATTCAAACGGATTAACGTTAAGCTTTGCCCAGAGTTGTCGCTCAGTTTCAGGGTAATCTTTAAGGTTGTGTGTCGTCTGCCCTATCCGTACTTTTTCACGCCCACTAAATGAAGTTGGGTTGTGTAGTGCAGCAGGGATTATAAAAACAATAACTCTTTGCCCCTCTAAAGTTACCTCAGCTATCTCTATGTTTAGTTTTGGATCAATGAGTCGTGAATACCACGGAATTAGGTCCTCAGCACCTGCCCCTTTCTGTGTATACGGGTTGTACGTTGTCCCAATCACTTTGTGTGTAGTGTCTTCAACTCCAAACACCAAATAACCTCTTGGTTGATCATAAAGTCGTGCGGAGTTTGATAACGCCGAGAAGTAGTCCCCAAGACTGTTCGGGTCACAGTGATTTGACTTAAATTCAAGCCACTCAGTCTCCCGAGGTAGTTCAATCAGCTTCTTTAGTAAATTCAAGTCCATAGGCAATTTTGAGCTATTTTAGCACGATTTTACGCAGTAGGTGATGCGACGAAAAACTGCGGTATGTAAATAGTCGCATTATTTGTTTGCTCGAAAATAGTTCGAACATCCTCTACGACGGCGCCCAGAATACAGAAACACTAAAATGTCCCCTAAACAGGGGACATTTTGGTTCTAGCCAAACGATACCCTAGTGAGAATTTTGGTTTTTTAGAATCCTATTTTAGGGTAAAAATATATTGTGTAGTTACTAATGCAGATAGCTATCAAAATAGATGGCATGACACGTATAGCCACCCGGACTCTTTTGTAAATAATCTTGGTGGTATTCCTCAGCTGGCCAAAAACGTGTCAGCGGCTCAAGCGTAGTGACAACAGGATCATTCCAACGGCCAGACTCATTTACAATACCAATCATCTCTTCCGCCGTATTCTTTTCTTCCTCAGTGGCAAAAAAAATTGTAGAACGATATGAAGTACCTCTATCATTTCCTTGCTGATTTAGAGTTGTTGGATTATGGATTTGAAAAAAGAAGTCAAGAATATTTTTGTAGGTGGTAACTGAGGGGTCATAAGTAATTTCTACCGCTTCAGCGTGACCTGGGTGAGATTCGTAAGTTGGATTATCATTTTTTCCACCAGCGTATCCTGTCTCAGTCTCAATAATACCAGGCTGCGAACGAAGCAATTCCTCTAGACCCCAAAAGCATCCACCCGCCAACACGGCCTTTTTGTAATTTTGTGACATACATTATTTATTATGCATTTCAAGCGAAATGCCATTGATACAATATCGATCATGGCGTCCAAAGTCTCTTTCTCCACCACCGGTTCGTTCTGGACCGTCAGGGAAGACATGTCCTAGATGCGCCTTGCAATTACTGCAACGGACTTCTGTTCTTCGCATCCCATGACTGTGATCATGGATGAGGGTGACAGCCTCTTTATTAATTGGATCTGTAAAAGAAGGCCAGCCTGATCCGGAATCAAACTTAGTTTCCGAGTCAAATAGCAACGCGTTGCAAACTGCACAATGGAAGGTTCCATCATCGTCAACATGCAACAGATCGCTGGAGTGGGGGGCCTCGGTACCACCCTCGCGAGCAATTTTATACAATTCGGGGTTAGCTTTCTTCAATTGTTCGTCAGATATCATACTGCTGGGACTTAATATGGATAAACTTAATCAACTCAACGATAATTTTTGAAACTCTGGTACTAATTGTTTTTACTCCTTTACTATTGTTACAATTTCTCACTTCCTGGTGCAAAGTCTACTTTACTTTTAAAACTTTCGCAACGACCTATTGAACTACCCCATCGCAAGTGGACGCGGTAGTTCAATATGAATGTGTTCAACTGTAAAGGAAACTTTACATACTCACCAATACTCTATAACATACATTATTATGCAGGAGAGTATAAAAAATAAAGTATCTGATTACCGGGTGAATCTAGGAATCACCCAAGAAGATCTTGCGCGCGCAGTGGGCGTGAGTCGTCAGACTATCATTGCGCTTGAAAAAGGTAACTACACGCCGTCAATTTTATTAGCACTCAAAATAGCACACTTTTTCAAGGTGTCTGCTGAGAAACTATTTGCCATATCGTATGAAAAATAATCTTTCTGAAATATGCACTACCCTATTTCTGGTAATTATTGCTATCCTGCTCCTCAATCCCTTTGACTTTTGGATGCCCGATATGATGGTCGTAGGAATGCTTGTCCTTGCGCTCGTACTCTTTGGGATATTTGCAAGTTTTATTTTGCGAGAGAAAACTGTCGATGAACGAGATGCTGTACATGAGACTCTTGCGGGGAGGAATGCATTTCTTGCTGGCTCTACTATTCTCATCCTTGGGATTGTGGTAGAGGGATATACACATACCGTCGACCCGTGGCTAGTCATTGCTTTGATAGTTATGATAGTTGTGAAAATTGGTACTCGTTTCTGGAGCGACAAAAATCTCTAGAAAACTATAAAACAAATGTAAAGCTTACTTTACATCTTTTTTATTTTCTATATACTTAATTTATTATTAGTATTATGAATTTATAAAAATATATGATGGATAAAAAAATGATGGCTAAAGACATGATGGAAATGTCAAAAAGCATGATGGAAATGGGCATGGCTATGGATAAGGGTATGATGGAAATGGGTGAAAAGATGATGAAGATGTCTAAGGACATGATGGAGATGGGTAAGGATATGTAAGAAAGTTTATTTTAAAATAAAGTTATCTAACAAAACAGATGTAGAGCATACTTTACATCTGTTTTGTTATTGACTGGCCCCTACGCGGTGAAACCCGGAATATAGATACTCGCATCATTTTTTCTCTCAAACACAGTTCTAACGTCCTCTACGACGTCGCCCAAATCGTCCGACCCTAAAGCGTTAGCTTTAGGGTCGTTGACGTTTGGAGCGAGCTACCGGGAATTGAAAGACGCAAGCCGGGGCCCCTTCGGGCCGGCGCGTCGGGGTCGAAGGTACTTAGATTTTTATGAACGAAGTGAGATAAAAAGCTTAGTAACCTGTGACCAATTCCCGGTAGCCGTCCAAATCAAAGGATCTGGACAAAAAAATCTATTATGATAAATTTGGAGTACGCCAAGCGAAACATGATGTTTGTAAGACTTGGTTACACATGACAGAAAGGGTTTGTCATGACCAAGAAGAAGCCTGACCAAGCTACTCGCGACCACAACCAAGCCGTGAGTGACGTCAAAAACAAACGTGGTTTTCGGGAGCCCATCGGGTTCGTGAAAGAGCACTTCTTTGGCAACGCCAAAGAGCGCAACGGCAACTACAGAAAGGGGTATGATTACCAAAAAAAAAGATAAGCCCCGAGTTCAAAAAAACCAAAGCGTGAAGTTTACCCAGTAAACTGATATCGCACGTTCCCCAAAAGCCTCCAATCGGATGGCTTTTTTAGTGTATATAAAAATCAAGCCTAGGTAGTTATCGCAATATCAAAATGCGAAATATCAGTCTCTTTGGTATCAGCTAGTTTTTCATACAGCGCCACTGCTTCGGTATCGACATTATCTGCCTGCACAAATATTACTGATGCTCCATAGGTCTTGCCTATGTTTTTAAGTTCAGTTATCAATTGCGTGGCTATCCCCCGCCGGCGATGTTCTGCCGCCACCGCTAAATCATAGAGATAAATCTCATTATGTTCACGGTCAATTTTTGGCAACACGTATGCGATAAGACCCCCCACTACCTGATTGTCATTTGCGAGCGCAACCAGCGCTATGTAGTGACTATCGGCAAGGACACTGGTGAGATATTCGTCGCTGGGTTTACTTTTGTTCCATACTTCATCCTCATCAAATGCCTGAGCAAACATAGTTCTCAGCTCATGCATGTATGAAGTATCTGCAATGCCCAACCTTTTGTATGAATATGTTTCCATGGTAATAAATTAATGATACTTTTTGTTACATTTAATTATCTATAATTACCGAAGCTGGCAAACGTTTCTTAATTTCATCTAAATTCGCAGTGGAATATTCATTCCCTGTTAATTTTAGTAGTTTTAGATTTTCTAAATTACCTAGCTCGTTCGGCAAACCGGTGATTTGACTATTTGATAAATCAAGCACTTCGAGATTTCGTAATTGACCAATTTCAGCTGGCACGCCCGTAAATTTATTATTGCGTAAGTTTAGAACTTTCAGGTTTTGCAAAAACCTTATTTCACCAGGCAAAGAGCCCGTAAGAGCGTTATTAGCCAGGTTTAACTCCTGTATCGCTGCGTTAAAAAAGGTATTTTGCGGAAGTGAAGTGAGATTTTGATTACTTAAATTTAAAACTGTATTGTTATCTGTTACTTTTATTTCATTTTCGGCAGCTCCATTTTCTATTTCATTATCAGCCGCAATTGGTACCGATTCATTGTCTGCGTAATTGCTATCTGCACTTTCTGGAACTTCTGCCGTATCGCTATTAAATACCAAAAAACCACCCCCTAAGACCAGTAAACCGATTACCACAAATAGTATTTTATCCATACAATATAAGCCGTTTGGGAAGATGTTTTATTGCCAGCTTGGGGTAAACTACTTCTATGAAAACGCCAGCTTTCACCCCAGAACAAATTGAACAAATCATTCTGATGGCCTGGGGAGATACTATTTCGTTTGAAACCATCCAGCGTGAATGGGGTTTGACTGAGAATCAAGTCGTGGCTTTTATGCGCAAGCACCAATCGCCACGAACGTATGTCCGTTGGCGCAAGCGAGTCGAAGGCCGGAATGGCGACCGCAGTAAACATGAAGCTGTTTCGAAAGTAAGTTCTCGCCGACAAAAATTTGCTGTCTAATCAGCACACAGTCAAAGACGTGCTAATGCATGTTGCATGGTGTATATACCTAACAACTACACTAACGAGTCACCAAAAAGAGCACTCAATTACTGTTTGGAAAGATAGACTTTTGCACTACCATGCAGGTACCTTTTCAAGTGTCACCTTAATTTCTTTTTCAGAGCCGTCATGAAGAACTTTGAGGGTTATAGTGTCCCCCACTCCATATTCACGAATTACACCCGCAAAACTAGGCGAGCCCGTCAATTTTTTACCGTCTATCTCGAGAATTATATCGTTTTCAACAAGTCCGGCCTTATCAGCAGGAGAACCTGGCATCACGGCCAGATCAGTTCTACTTTCTCCTCGAACAATAAGTACACCATGCTCATATTTTAAATTATTTTTTTTGGCTATCACTTCATCAATTTGCACATAGCGCACACCAATATAGGGCCGTACAATTTCACCGGTGTTTTTTACGCTTTCAAATACCTGTGCGACAGATGATGCGGGTAATGCAAATCCAATATTTTCTCCATTTCCCGCTACCGCGACGTTGACACCGATGACCTCACCCCGAGCGTTTAGTAATGGCCCGCCTGAATTTCCTCGATTAATGGCGGCGTCTGTTTGTATAACTCCTTCTAGTGATTCAAGGCTGCCGGCACTGTCGCCAGCCACAATATCGCGTGAAAGTCCTGAGATCACACCAACTGAGACACTATTTGGGAATTGGGCTAGAGCATTACCAATAGCAATAGCGGTAGAACCTAATCGTACTTCCTCACTGTCGCCAAAAGTTAAGAATGGAAAACTTGTGTCAGATTCTATTTTTAACACGGCAATATCCAACGCCGTATCTTTGGCCACCACTTGTACAGGGTATGTTTCTCCATCATTTGTGACGACGGAATATTCTACGTTACTCGCATCTACAACGTGTCGATTGGTTATTATAAATCCATCAGCAGACACAAAAAATCCACTGCCTCCCCCCACCTCTTGCTTCTCAGTGCCAATTTGTCTTTGGCGAGGAATTGAAAAACCAAATCCCCTACCAAAAAAATCACCCCACGGATTATATTCTTCAAAATATTGTTCGACCACTGGCACATCTGCAGTGGCAATAACTGAAACTACTGCATCAGACACCTGTTCTACCATATCTGGAATATCTCGAGCTTCAACTAACTTCTCAGACACTACAGGTTCCTTCGGTATAACTTCGAGTTGATTAAGGCGCCTCCCTAATTCTGTCTCTGATACCAAGATGGGTACACCTTGCAATACACCTAAAGTACCAATTATGGATACTATGCTGCTTACCAAAATTAATAGAAGGTTATTGGTAGTAAAAAATTTAGTTTGTTTTTCCATAACATACAAGTCTTAAATTACTAACACACTGGCAATATTTTATGATTACCATAAAAACTGTCAAATGGCATTTAATAGACTAATTAATCATTTAAGAATGGTGATATACTCTCAGCATCATGACAAACACCATTAGGCAGTACTTTCTCGGACCGATAATTGTTGCCTTAATTGGATTTATAGCGGTCTGGTACGAAGCAGGAATGTCAGCGCTCTTTATTGTAGTGATACTTTCAATTTTGGAAGTAACCCTATCATTTGACAACGCGGTGGTAAACGCCAAGGTACTTGCCTGAATGAGTCCGGTTTGGCAAAAGCGGTTTTTAACTTGGGGTATTTTGGTGGCCGTATTTGGTACCCGCCTCGTACTCCCGATTGTGATTGTGAGTTTTGCTGCGTGGGCGTCTCCACTATTTATCACTAAGCTGGCAGTTACCGACCCTGAAGCGTATGGTCATTTACTCGAAGGAGTACATGGCGCTATTACCGCCTTTGGAGGAATCTTTTTGTTGATGGTGTCCCTCAAATACTTTTTTGATGTCGGAAAATCTGTTCACTGGATTGCTCAAATTGAACGTCACTTTGTGAAATGGGGCCAGATGGAAGCAGTTGAAATTGCTATCGCTATTGCGGTGTTAATTTGCTTATCTTTTTACACCTCCTTTGATCAAGTCTCCGTTCTCGTAGCTGGTTTTATTGGTCTACTCTTATTTATCCTGATGGAAGGTATTAGTGGTTCAATGTCACTGGAGAGCAGTCAGGTAGCAAAAGGTGGTCTGGCTCTTTTTCTGTATCTCAACGTACTTGACTCAGCTTTTTCACTCGACGGTGTTGTCGGAGCGTTTGCCTTATCAACCAACCTCCTGATTATCGCAACTGGTCTAGGAATTGGTGCTTATTTTGTACGCTCCTTTACCGTCTATATGGTGGCGAGAAAAACTCTTTCTCATTTGGTCTATCTAGAGCAAGGTGCTCACTGGGCAATTCTGGGTCTCGCAATCGCGATGCTCGCCAACCTCGTGATTCACGTGCCCGAAGTAATCACCGGACTTGTGGGATTAGTGTGTGTATCATTTGCCTATCGTGCGTCAATCAAAGAAGCCAGGAGTCGCCATTAAACTCTTAGAGTGAGAGTGCTAGCTCACAAAAAGAATTTTCTGGTATGATACACGGGTGGAATTATCTCCTTATTTACTCCAATTGGTTGAAACCTACGGCTACCTGGCGGTTTTTTTAGGTTCTTTGTTTGAAGGTGATGCGCTACTCTTGGTAGCTAGTTTTCTCGCCTATTTAGGAAAATTGGATTTGCCTTTAGTTATGCTCGCCGCATTTTTTGGAACCTGGTTATCAGATATTATTTGGTTCCTACTTGGACGATACAGTCATAATACGTGGCTCGCCCGCTCAGAGTTCCTCAATAGTTTAAGCAACCGTTCAGCTGATATCGTGGGTAAACGACCGCGACTGATGGCTCTTTCGATGCGCTTTATGTATGGACTACGCATGGTAATTCCGTTTAGTTTAGGGAAAACTCCAATGTCTACCAGCAGCTTCCTTATTTACAATGCGGTGGGCGTATGGATTTGGGTTTTTGTCTTTACCGCCTTGGGATATTTCTTTGCTACCATCACGGAAACTATATTTGGCCGAATGAAACATTTGGAGATTATCTTACCAATCATTATCGTCACCACCCTCCTGTTGTTTATCTACGCCAGTCATATTATTGAATACGCGCTCAAGATTTACCCCAAACGTGAACCGAGGTAATGTTCGTGGTAGACTTTTTATATGAAAATACTTGCAGAAATCTCTGACGCCACTTTAGGCATAGGCCAACCGGAACAATTAAAAAACTCGTATGAATTGCGCAAGAGTGCTCGGGTCATCTTGATTAACGAAGCTGGCGAAATTGCCATCCAGCATCTCCAAAATTACCACTTTTATAAACTGCCCGGTGGTGGTGTAGACCCCGGCGAAACAATCGAGGAGGCCCTGGTCCGTGAAGTACGGGAAGAAGTTGGTTGTGATTGCAAAATCGCCCGGCCGGTTGGTGTCACCATTGAATATCGGGATAAATATAAACTCATCCATCTTAGTTACTGTTACGTCGCTACTGTCACCTCCCCTATTACTACTCCGGCGTTTGAAGAAGCTGAAATTGCTGCTGGCCAAACTAATATTTGGGTGACGCCTGATGCAGTCCTAGATTTAGTTCGTAACGGTGAACGGACAAACTATGAAAGTTATTTTAATATCCCGCGAGAGTTGGCATTTTTAGAAGAATATTTACAAACGCTATCATAAAAATCCGCACCCCCCGGTGCGGATTTTTATGATAGCTATAAATTTCGTTCGGCGTAGAGATGCGCTATATATTTAGTTAGAATCATGGCAAGCAAAATTACCACAATGACCACATCAACATGATGGACCACAAAAACCTGATAGACAATAACAAGCACGAGCCCAATAGTACCAACTAGACCAGCATGTCGATCAGCGAATGCGCGCACGGTCACTTCTCGCTCATCTTGCGCACTCTCTTTAAAAATAATAAGCCCATAAATAACGGTAGCTATCATTAAGATACCGAGCACAAACGAGACCATCATACTCGGCATTAAATACATAAAAGGATCCAAAAAAGCCAGAGCAGTGATCATTACTATCAGCGGAACTATAATATCTTTTTTCATAATTAAGAGACTAAATAAAATACGTCTTCCACTTTCATATTAAAACAATCGGCAATTTTCATCGCTAAGACAACTGAGGGTACATAGTTCCCTTTCTCAATTGAGATTATCGTTTGCCTGGTCACGCCAGCGACTTTAGCCAAATCTTCTTGGGTTAGCCCAGCTGCTTTACGTTTTGTTTGAACTGAGTTTTGAAGCATACTGATGTGATAATAGTACTGCTAAGTTGAGGGTTTGGCGAGGAGGAGGTTAGTTGTCTGGACTTGAAACTTACAGTTTCGGTACAGGTTGTCGCTACTTTTTCAAAGTAGCTGGCAACCTTTTCAAGTCCTCACGTAAAGCACATTTAGTGCTCTACTTCCTGGGCACTATTAAAACAAAAGCCCGCTTTCGCGGACTAATGTTTTATATAGTGCCCAGGAGAGGACTTGAACCTCCACGGGTTTCCCCACACGCACCTCAAGCGGGCCAGTCTACCAATTTCTGCACCTGGGCAAATACTCGTCAAGTGCAAATGCAGCTTACAGACGTTCGCCGATTATACTCAATATTTCCTTTATTTTCAAGCGCTTACGTGAAAGTGCCAATACTCTGTTATGAGGATACATAGCACGGAACAGTATAAGGGAGTCAGCTTTTGCATATTTAAGTTGAAAAATAGTTTTTCGAGTACCGGTAATATGCCCAGCAATACCTATCCGTGCATATATTTCTTTGCGTAACCATATAATATAATCGTCACTAGCGGAGGAAAATATTGTATAGAACATAAAACTAGATTTCCACCGAGGATCCAGATATGAGTGAACACTTCCATCTCCATCAAACATTCCGCGTAAAAAATGCCAGAAATATTGTGGTGGTATATCCACTTCACCAATGACCTTAGATTTATTTGGCATCAAACCTATAGATAACAGAAAGTTATAGAATAAAACGTCCCCAAATTGCACACGTGGCGCCTTACTCTCTGTGTAGCCAGACTGAGAATAACTAATAGGTACACTGATATCTAGGGCTTTTAAAAAATTACTAATTTGTTCGTCATCTTTTGACACAAAAACTATATGCCTTCCGTCGGGCGAAAGATTACCGTCTGATACGAGTAAACCAATAGCATAGGCAAAATTTGCTGACCACTTAATTTTTACTTTTCCTTTTGGTTTTGGTCCGCGCTTCCCCATCACTATAGTATATAATGCTCAAGTTACAGTAACTACCTATTTATTAACCAATTTATCAGAAGTTAATTCACACACAACAAAAAAGCGTACCTTTACGGGTGCGCTTTTTTGTATGTAGTTTGTATTACGCTACGTCTTTCTTTTCTTCTTCGGCTGGGGCTTCAGCTACTTCTGGAGTTGCTTCTGCTTCAGCTACTACTTCGGCTTCAGGAGCGGCTTCTTCAACCACTACTTCTTCTGCTGGAGCTGGAGTTTGAGCAGCTGCTTGCGCTTCTGCTACCTTTACCGCTTCGGCTTCGGCGGCAGCGGCTGCTTGTTCGATAACTTTTGCTTCAGCATCAATACGTGCTGTAGCATCTGTTTCCGATTCAGTTGCCATTGAAACGAGACTCATGCGACGCATTTGTCGTTTAATTTCGCGAGCCACTTTCTCACGTATGTAGTAGAGCTTGGCTCGACGTACCTTGGCACGCTTCACAATTTCGATTTGTTCGATTAATGGAGAGTACAGTGGGTAGATTTTTTCAACACCAATACCACTCGACATTTTGCGAACAGTAAATGTAGCTCCGGCTTCGTCTCCATGCTTGCGCGCGAGAACGAGACCTTCAAAAATCTGAATACGAGTCTTACCTTTATCGATAATTCGTTGGTGTACTTTAACCGTATCTCCGGCTTTTAGCCCAAGGTTTTTACGGTCTTCCATCTGAACTGGTGAGGTGATTACCCCGCTGTGTAGTGTTGTCATAATAATATAAAGCGTCTAAAACGTGCCATAATCTACCACAAGCCCCTCGTAAGCGCAATATGGCCTAGACTTCGGTGATTCTTTCGGCTGCTAACTCAAATTCATGAGGCACCGGCGCAATAAACCGCTCTTTACTCCCGTTTGGCAGTACTATTTCAAGGATGTGCGCATGGAGTGCCAAACGCGTCAGTCCCAAGTTATTTGATTGGTGACGGAGTTTTCCTGAATAGAGCACATCTTGCACAATCGGTCGGTCGTTGGCTTTGAGGTGGACACGCAACTGGTGCGTGCGTCCAGTTTTAGGACTGAGTCTCAAGTAAGAGAAATTTTCTCCTTCGTATTCCCCCGTAGCAATCCGCTCCCATTCAGTTAACGCTTGGCGTAAGGTCCCACGAGCGCCCCGCTGGGCTGAACGCAACCGAAAATCTTTGTTACTGCGACCAATTGGTCGGTCGATACTTCCCCATCGTTCATGCATGCGACCGTAGACAAACGCTCGGTATTCTTTATTTACTAACCGATCATGAAATTGCGCTTTAAGATGAGCATGGGCTTCGGGTGTCTTAGCTAAAATCATCACTCCAGAGGTTTCGCGGTCAAGCCGATGAACCACCCCAGAGCGTTCCAGCGGTTTACCGTCAGGAGTATCTGTTGCTTCACCTACTCCTTTTGCACTGGGTACACGAGTTAAAAACCACTCAACCAAAGTTGGGGTATCGCTTTTTTGCCAATCCTCATGCACGAGCATGCCATATGGTTTATTCACCACGAGCACCTCGTCGTCTTCATAAATGACGATCGGATCTGCTATGTTATTTCCCTCGACGCCTTTGTCTGTCTCCATATTGGCCTACAATACGCGTAAATTCCTCTTTAGTAAATGCCGGCCAATACGTACTAGTGAAAAAGAGCTCACTGTAGACCGATTGCCACGGTAAAAAATTTGAGAGCCGCTGTTCTCCACTGGTACGAATAATCAGGTCTGGGTCTGGCATATCTTTGGTTTGCAGGTACTGCGTTAAACTCGCTTCATCAACGGGGACTCCTGCCGCTATGGCCCGGTTACAAGCAGCCACAATTTCAGACCGTCCCCCGTATGAGAGTGCCACCCAGATGGTTGTTCCACTATACTGCTCACTTGCTGCCTCCAAACGTTCAATGAGTGACTGCAAGTGGATTGAGAAGTCTTCTCGGGCCCCAATCACTTTTACCCGAACCTGCACGTCATCAATTTCACCGAGCATACGTTCAAGAAAAAATTCAAATAACTGCATCAAGTAACTGACTTCTTCGGGATTACGCTGCCAGTTTTCAGTAGAAAATGCGTAGTACACAGCGTGTGGGATACCCATTTCTTTTACCCACTTAGCGGAATCATAGAAGACACCTTCGCCCGCCTTGTGTCCAGCAAGCGTTGGCAGATTTTGTTCTGTTGCCCACCGACGATTACCGTCCATAATAAACCCAACGCATGTTGGCACCGGAGTTTCTAGGTTTTTATGTATATCTCCCATAGATATTAATGTAACACCGCAAAGTCATCAAAAGTTGTTTGGGCGGTCCGCCACTCTACGGCCACCCCTTCAACATGAGACAATAAAGACCCCTCGTGAAGGTATTCCACAAATAATTTTAAATCGTCAGGTAATCCATGAGCCACTACGGCCACACTACCATCACGATTATTGCGCACAAAACCAGTCAAGCCCAATTTACCCGCGGAAACCTGAACATAGTCGCGATACCGCACCCCTTGCACACGCCCCGTTATTACCGCATACAGTTCAGTCATAATTTTTAGTTATTTTTAAATAATCCATCCAACCAATAATTCTAAAGTAGAGATTAGTATCAAGTACATAAATTTGCAATGTTCCGTTAGGTAAAGTGTCTCTTTTATGTAAACTAGCTGAGGAATTTTTTTGGTAAGTTTTAAAAAATTGATCAAGTGGGATTCCTGAAATTTTTGACCAGTATATTTCTGTATTCTTTACGTTTGCGTGCTGAAAAGTATTTATATGTCCTCGAATTTTTTCTGAATCAACATTACAAACTTCCTTAAAAAATTTCATCATGGTAACTATAATAGCAGGATCACTGTTTGAAATTCTGACTAAATTCTGCGACTTTCCTCCTTCACCCCAATACAATGAAACGCCTACACTCCATAACAAATTATCCTTTAGGGAAGCTGCTTCACTATATGCTTCATCATATATAGCTTTATGTCGAGCTGCAGTATTCGCAAGCCTGGACATTCTTCTTTTTTCAATCGCATCTATACTATGTCCGTTTTTATTTAAGGTATTTTTTTGCTTAGCTGACAGCTTAATATCTCTGACCCAGTAGCTTACACTAGATTTTGAAACATTAATTTTTTTAGCAATTTCACCCATAGCCATACCTTTTTTTCTGAGAGCAATTGCTTCTTTTTTTTCCTCAAACTTCATATACAGAAATTATACCATAAAAGAATATTTGCAAGGTTCAGTAATAGACAAATAAAACAACCTAGTATATACTCCTACATGAAGAAATTGAGCGCGCGATTAGCTCAGTTGGTAGAGCAGCGCATTTACACTGCGAAGGTCGGGAGTTCGAGCCTCTCATCGCGCACAAAACAAAAAAGCCCTTTTAAGGGGGCTTTTTTGTTTTGTGCAAGACGGAGACATGATGCTTTAGCAACAGTCGAGTCGTGGTCAAGAACACTTAGTAGATTATGAGTGAAAAAGTGTATAGACACTTTTGCAAGACCTTGCCTGCTATTTTGGAAAAAAGGCGACAAGGTGTACAGCATCTGTAAGATGGAGCGAAATAATATACTTAGTGATTCGTGACCGAGCCTCTCATCTCTCGTGACCGAGCTACTTAAGCACACCCTTCCTCTCGCCCTCACCAACCACCAGGCGTATCATGAAGTAACGTCCAACGAGGGACAACGTAGAGGAGAGGAAGTGATGGCAGACAAATCTGCACCAGTACGACAAGGCAGTGGCGAGAGCTCCTCGCCTCAACAGCAGGGTGGTTCAGCTGGGGGGACAGGTCAGCAACAGCAAAGTGGTGGCTCGACCACCCAACAGGCTGGACAGCCCATCTTCAAAGACTGGGCTGCAATCTGAATCGACGGCTCGCGTATCGCGCGGGCCGTTTTCTTTATTTCCACTTCCCTCATTTTCTGCTATTGTGATGGCGAGGACATTAACTTGTTTAACGCATTCGCCCCTGTAAGCAGAGCTTTCAGGGCCTGCGTTCGGAACTAAAATGTAAGCAAGCTTCGACTTTATTCCTCACTTGCCCCTGTAAGAAATATCTTTCATGGTCATCATTCAGAATTCAAATAAATGCTGCCGCATTTGCTTGATTCTTCATTCGCCCCTGTAAGAAATATCTTTCATGGTCATCATTCAGAATTCAAATAAATGCTACCGCATTTGCTTGATTCTTCATTCGCCCCTGTAGTTAAATGGATATAACTGCGGACTTCTAAGCCGTTATTTTTGGTTCGATTCCAAACGGGGGCACACAAGCGTAAACAAATAAACACCCTTTTTAAAAAGGGTGTTTATTTGTTTAGCAAGCAAACTGCTTTGCTTGCGGACGCTTGTGTGAACCACAGTCATGTTTTCTCCTCCTCTCTAGAGGCGAAAACAGACGAGGTGGGGTCGAGAACACTTAATAGATTACGAGCGAAGCGAAATAATATATTTAGTGATTCGTGACCAAAACCACTCTCCCGAGTAGTTTTCCCTACAACGCCGGGATTGCTTGGTTAGAAACCTCACTATCTTCAAAAACTGGTGCTGGGTCAATAATCAATTCTGGAATCTCTTCTGTGGTGGTCGCAGTCACTTCGGTAGGAGTGCTAGTGGCCGTTACTGCAGGTAGTACAGGACTTGAGACTCCCCCACCTATGATTTCATTGTATTTTTGCTGACGCGCAGAAAATAACACCAGCGCACTTTCGACCGCGGCTGCTTGGTATGGAACCGCTTGTTCAATAATAATTACTTCTTCTTTAATTTCATTAGTATAAAACGTATAGAGATAGTAACAAAACCAAGAACCAAGGACTACTATCACGAATGCGATCCCTAGTCCGGTAAACCATTCCCGAGTCGGGTGCATAATTTGAGTATCAGCAATACCCCTATCCCGCCTGAGGATATGTTGTACCATTTTTGTAATATCTTTAGTTTCAATCATACCGAAGCGTTAGCTGCATTTTAACATTTGCCTTCCACACATTACTATCTGATTTTACAAAAGATACATCAGTAATTTTTTTGTGGTAGGGAATATTTTCTAACAAGGTCAGATACTGCCAGATAGCATTTTGAGTACCGGAAAAATCAAACCCCACCACCAGTAAGGCCGGCGAAGTCACCCCATTTGTGTCGGTGACACTCGGGGTAATTGATAATTCATTAGTGGTGAGTGTTACTCCTACAATTTTTGCATTGTTTTCAATTTCTGAAATAAAAGAAATAGTATCTTGCTCCTCAATAAACAAACTTTTAATTTTTTCTCTATCTTCACTCGTTGAAACCAACAAACTTTGTACGGTATTATACGAGGCCTCTTTGGCAGTTTGTTCACCGATTACATTTTTTGATTCTGCATACCGCAATCCCTGCTGGTTAACCTCATAGAGAGCGTAAAGAAAAGCTCCCGCTGTAGCGATAAAACAGATAGTTGCAAAAATTAAAAATGTTCGGGATTTTTTGTTCATATGCGTGTGCTCGTAGCTAAGGTGATCTCCATACTAAACAGTAAATCTTTATCTTTGATTAGGTTTGATATAGGCAAATCAACTACCGCAAAGCGTGTATCTGAGGCCACCGCGTCTCGAAATTTTGCCAAATCTTGACGGGAATTCGCTAAGCCAGAGAGTTTAATGGTTGGCACCGTGGTTAATTTTTCAAATTGAAAATTATTCAGAGCTACATTACTACCAGCATATCCAGTAAGGACTGTAATGAAATCTGATGGTGTATTTGAGGCTACATTTTCGAGCAACATTCGTGCTTGGGTGCTGGCTTCGACTAACTCGGTAGCAGAGATATCGTAATTAGAAACTCGGGAAGCACCCGCTAAAACTGTTTCTTCGAGATACCCGATTTCAGAACGGAGGATGATATGTGTCGGCAATAAAAACACGAGTAAAATAATGAAGGCAGTGCAAAACAGACACAGCCACACCGCGGTAACACGTTTCCAATATTCGATTGTAATGCTTTTTTTAGCGCTTGGTGGGATTAGATTTATCATAGCTATACCGTTTTTTTAAGAGCGAGACCAATTGCGGTAGCATAGCCATAGGAATGCCTGAGATCAATCGGCGGAATCACTTCATCAAGTGAAAAAGCATTTTGCCAGACATTTGCTCGCACCGTTTTAATACCAAGTACTTCGGTAAAATATTCTGGCAATCCTTTTAGATTAATACTTCCCCCACAGAGGGTTATTGACTGGATTCGTCGGGCAGTTTGTTTAAAATCACCAGCATGCCAGTACTGAATTCGGGATTCAATTTCATCTTTAATAACTGAAATAGTTGAAATAAGTGCGTCGTAACAAATAGTATCTCCCACCCCTTTAATTAATCCTTGATTATTTTTAATATCCGTCAGTTCACTTTCTGCAAGGTTACCCAGCTCTTTACGTAAAATTTCAGACAATTGGTTGCCCCCAAAATCAATAGTCGAGGTATACATCAGCACACCATCAAGTACAATCCCAATGCCTGTTCGAGTTTTGCCAAAATCCACCAGCATGTGTGCACCGGCGCAATCTGCTGGTAATGCTGATCGCACCATAGCTTGCGCCTCGACCTCAAATGAAATAGGTATCAGTTTTGCACCAAGACAGGCATCATAGTAGTTAAGAATTGTATCCCGGGCATAGGCAGCCACGACAATACGTAGTGATTTATCGGTAGTATCACTCTCTAAAATATCATAATCAAAAAATGCCTCCTTGGCCGGAATCGGTACGTTTTCTTCAAGGCGAAACTCGAGCAACCCTCTAATTTCTTTGACTGGAGTAGAACGTTTAATTTCTGTCTCAAACAAATATGCCTTCTCTTCTGGTAAGGAGACACGTACATATTCTGCCTTAGTTACATTTTTAAACTCTTCGAGGACTGTGGTTAGTTTCTTTTGATCAGAAACCTGACCACGCTTGAGTACCCCCTCAGGAATTTCGAGCTCACCCCACGCTTGCAGTTTATTTTTAGCAGCCACATGACCACTACTTGAAAATTTAATGTACTTCAGTGAGGTATCAGAAATATCAACGCCCACACTCTCCATCATAATGTACGATGGCGGCGGAATAATTTTTTCAAACAGCGAAAGGGCTTTCATTACTATCATTATACGCTCTTGTGTCAGATAATTTAGCGCATAACTCACACAAAAAAATCTTGCGTAGGCGCAAGATTTTTATTTGTTATCGAACGGCAGATCCCGGAGGAAGTGGTTGAGCGAGGGTGAGTAGTGAAAACTCCTCTTCACTACTGGCGGCTAAAATCATTCCTTGACTCTCCAAACCAGCAATGACTTTTGTTTCTAGATTAATTAAAAACGGGGTTTGTACTCCTACGAGCGATTGTGGGTCGGTAAAGAATTTTTTAATGCCTGATAAAATCTGTCGCGGTGTCTCCCCTCCGATATCAACGGTTAGTTTCAGCAATTTATTTGAATCGGGCACTTCTTCTACTGTGGTAATTGTTCCAACAACAATCTTTAGTTTTGCAAAATCGTCGTACGTAATGGTGTCCATAGTTATTTTTGTTTAGTAATAAATGAATCAAGGATTAATGCTGCTGCAGCGGCGTCCGTCATTGGTGTTTTGCCCTGCAATTGTATAGCGGCTTGGGTGGTGTATTGCTCGGGTTGTAAATGAATTGGTAAACCAGTCTCAAGTGTTAAATCTAACATTAATCCTTCTACCGCTTGATGAACTGCATTGGGTTTGCCATTTCTATCGAGTGAATGCCCGATGACAATTTCTCCAATTTTTTCTTTTTCTACAAGAGCTACTAATTTTTTAAGTAAGTCCGGATTCGTGGGTATCACACTGTGAGGAAACGCCATGCTACCCGATTCATCGGTCATAGCGAGACCAACTTTTTTAGTCCCGTAGTCGATACCAAGTTTACGCATGAGGGTATTGTAGGTGATTTTAGAGGGGTTGGCAAAAGTATAGACTAATTATCTTTTAAAGGTTGCCATTTAAAGACTATAGCTGCTATGAATACTCAATTATTGTTATAATTATCTAATGGAAGAAAAATTTAGCTACCTAGCCTCGGTTAAAGGTACTGCCTTAATCCTTGTACTTGAAGGGGCACTACTCTGGTCAATGCCTCAGATGGGCTATACCGGACGAGATATTATGATATTACTTCTTTCTATCATGGGGATGATTGGTATTTTGGTTTTGTCTAAAGAGGTTATTTATGAATACAAAGAACCAGTTACGACTCTTATTATGTTTATGGTAACAATAGTTCAATTTATAATTTTCTTTGCCTTTCAATACTGGTTTCTAGTTCATGTATCAGCAAGTAGTTTTTCAGGGTTTGCAAATACACTAGTTGACTTCTTTTTTCAGAGTACTTTGATTTTCTTGTTTAATCCGACAATTACTCCTTTAACTGATGTGGCTAGAGGATTAATGCTCATAAATTTATTTGGAGCAATGATAATTATCATGTTCGTATTACAAAACATTTTACATTTTAAAGATCTAGATGCTCCTAAGCAATAAAAAGGGAGCATTTTGCCATCTTAGCAGTTCGGTCACGAGTTACTAACTATAATTGTTCGCCTTTGGCTCCAATTCTAGTAAGTACTCTCGACCCTGCTCTCACCAGGAAGTTCGGTCAGGAGTCGACTATTTTCATAATCGCTTCGCTCTTTGAAAATATGTCGCTCACGACCCTGTCTCGTCTGTCGCTAAAGCAACATGACTCCGACTTTCGATTCCTGTCGTAACTGTGCGCAGGCACAGTTACTGTGAGAGCACGAACAAAAATGGCACCCCTACTGGGGTGCTCATTTTTGTACTCGTGCTCTCACCAGGAATCGAACATTACATGTTCAGTACCCGTTGTCGCTATATTGTTTCGCTTTCAGCTCACAATCTAGCTGGCAACAGCTTCGATTCTTGCAACGGATTTTTTACAAAAATCCTGCAACTGGTGAGAGCATCAATTTAAAAAACCCCTTTCGGGGCAATTTAAATTGGTGCTCTCACCAGGAATCGAACCTGAATCGCCAATTCCGCAAACTGGCATTCTATCCATTAAACTATGAGAGCGTTTGGTTACTTCCGGGCTTAGAAGTCTGGCGATAATAACACAAAGATGCCTTGTTGTCATCTTCGTTTTTAATACTCTTAAAATCCTAAGAATTCTAAAAGTTTGTTGAAGAACGATTCTTCCAAAAATTCCTCCTTGAGTCGTTCAGCGATAATATCTTCGATGTCATCTATGTATTCTTCGGGGATTGGTAGGACAATGAGGGGCATAAAATACTTTTTTGAAAGAACCAAAAGTTGTGGGCCTCTTGGGTGGTCTTCATCGATATGCCATGACCGCAGGGTGGTAAATGGGTAGAGTGATTCGTCGATTCTAATGCCACGCACAGACACTGAGAAGGTAATGATTTTAGGGCGCATATTAGCTGCTACTGCCAGCACTCCCCCGCCTAGCCCACACAAGATTGCAAATAATAAGTTACCAAAAAAGATTACTGCCACAACAAGAGCAGCGGTAATAATAGCTAACGCAAAAAACCAATCCGCACCTTTGGGGATATGGTAGTGTTCTGGCGCCTCCCACGAGACACTGCGTGCCGATTCCATAATCCAAATTGTAGCATGGTGGTCATCTGTATCTTGGTTACTCAATACACATTTTGCCATTTGGTTGACTGGTTTAATGATATAATTTAGTTATGAAACGTAATCCTAACTGTGTCTGTAAAATATGTGCAACGCCAGTCTACCGAAGACCAAGTCAGATCATCTCTGGAAATATTTACTGTTCGAGTAAGTGCACAGGTATTGACCAGAGAACTATAAAAACATGTAAGATTTGTTCCAAAAACTATCTAGGTAATAAACAAACGTGCTCCCGTTCATGTGCCAATAAAGCTCGGGCGGGTATTAGCTATACAAAAGAAAATAGATTTAATAATGCCTATAGGGGTGCCCTTCTTAAGGAAAAGGTGGCACTACTACGAGGTGGTGTTTGTGAGAGATGTAACGAAAAGAACTATTCAATTTTGCAAATACATCATAAGAAAGAGCGATACCGGGGTGGAACTGATAGCGTAAAAAATCTTGAACTCTTATGCCCAAACTGCCATGCCAGTCACCACCTGGGAATGAGTTTGTTTAACCCAAAAAAAAGTGCTAGAGTAGGTGACGCGACGAAATAAACATGTCGCTTATGGAGGGGTGGCCGAGTCCGGTTGATGGCAACAGTCTTGAAAACTGTCAGGGGGGAAACCTCCTCGCGAGTTCGAATCTCGCTCCCTCCGCCCTTTTTAAAATACCGCCTTTAGGCGGTTTTTTTATTGGGCGGAGGGAAGTGAGTGACTAAATGTCACTCACGGGCGAGATTCGAAGCCCGATTGAGCTCATTTGATTAGCTATGCTAATTAAATGAGCCAATTGGGGTACTGAAGTCGTAGACTTCGAATCTCGCTCCCTCCGCAAATACCAAAACCAAAGCAATCGCTTTGGTTTTGTTGTATTTGCGCGAGAAGAGGGAGATTCGAAGGGTTGCTGCGGGGTCCCCTTTAAGGCCGCAGCAACCGGGGTCGAGCGAATGAGATATTTTGAAAGTTCACTTTCAAAATATCCATGAGAGTGACCGGATCTCCCTCTCTCCCAACAAAAAAGTCCCGCGAGGGACTTTTTCTTATTTAGCTGTTGCTTTTTTAATAGCGGCTGAAAGTCGAGATTTCTTGCGGCCGGCTGTGTTGTCTTTGATAACTCCACGCTTGGCTGCTTTATCAATTGCTTTGTAGGCGGCTGGTAGCATCGCTTTAGCTTCAGCTCCTTTGCCTGCTACGATTGCTTTTTTGATATCTTTCACTACGTCTCGCATCGCACCAGTGGTACGAATGTTGTACACGCGCTTGCGCTCACTACTGCGTACTGCTTTTTTAGCTCCTTTTGTAATTGCCATATAAATGTATCTAAGTGCCGCTACTGTACCGTACATTACTAAATAAATCAACCCAGCCCTAACCAGATTTGAAATATCTATAATTTATAAAAGAATAAATTGATAAATCAACATATTTTAAGAGTTACATACTATGTTAGGGCTGGGTCAACTCCTACTGCTTACCGCAGGGCTGGTGTACAATAATGTCACTATGATACGGTTTATTGAAGGGATAGTAGCGAGTATTTCAAACACCGGCGCTGTTGTTTTGGTCGGCGGATTGGGATACCACGTCCACACCACCAAAAAAGCAGCTCTATTACCAAATGATACTGTTTCGTTACATACCTACCTCGCAGTTCGCGAAACAGCTCTTGATTTATATGGCTTTGTTAATCCGAGCGAACTTGACTGTTTTGAACTCCTCCTTACCATCCCTAAAATTGGCCCTAAATCTGCCATGCAAATATTAGACCAAGCAGATGTGTCACTCATCTTAGAGGCAATTAATCTCGAAGACCCCGCCCACCTCACCAAATTATCCGGTATCAGCAAAAAGACGGCAGAAAAAATTGTGACGGAATTGAAAGGTAAAGTTGAATTACTAAGTTACGCCAGTAACTCAGTAGCTCCTGAAGCTAATACCGATGTCTATAATGATGCTTTTGATACATTACTAACACTTGGGTATAACCCTATTAATATTAGGCGAGTCCTCGAGTCACTTGATCAAAGTACCACCACGAGCATTCTCGTACGCCAAGCGCTCCAACAATTATCGTAATCAAAAAAACACCCTGTACAGGGTGTTTTTTTGATTACGTAAGGTAAAGGATTACACTTCTTGAATCTGAGGAATAACTTCAATATCAACCGTGCGTGTTTGAGCACCAAATGAAGCACCCACTGCAGGGTCGGGAGTACACGAAAGTACGAATTGCTGTTTATTTTGCATTGCGCTTGTCACCACAGTATTTTCAGTTCTTCCACTTACATGAGTAAACGAGCGAGTCACACCAGGACCAGTCAGTGTACACTGCATGATATACGATGCTTCTATTTCATACCTCAATGTAGCCACACTATTATAACGAACAACATCTCCCAAGGCTTCGAGAACCATCTGCGGCGGAGTAGTGTTACTGGTACCATTATTAGCACAGAGTGTGTTGTCATTATAGTTTGACTCCACTACACTTCGAGTATTATTGGCGGTTACACATACCCTATATTGATTCACTGAAACGGTACCGAGACTACGTACTGGCAGTGACAGGACTTGGTTTGAACGCCAAGGAGCGGTCAGTGTAGTTGAGAACGCGTTTGTTTGATTAAGCGATGCGGACAGTGGGCTCGTGAGTACATACTCTGTTCTAAATGTAGTACCTGACGGAATATCAGTACCCGTATTACGCAACCTCACTTCGGCTGTTGCCGGAGCCAGGCCACTAGCTGTTACAGATTCAGGTTGCAAGTTTGGCAAGCTTGCTACCGCCGGCACCCCACCCAATCCATTACTGATAAGGATACTGTCGCTCACCGTTGCCCCAGTGGTCGTTTGGCACGTGACGGTGTAGGTATGTGACGTTGAGGCCACTGGTTCTATAATTTGCAGATCAAGATTATGCCCACTGCCCGGGAAGCCAGAAATGACAACGGTTGTTGCACCAGCCGGACGAGGGATATCATTTTGTCCATTAAAATCACTTAACGAAGTACCATTATTTTGCACTGACACACCCGTACACGTTGCTGGGTTAATAAGGGTTCCAGTCCAATACAGTCCGACATTACTATAGCGAGTCGATCCCTGTTGTCTATTCCAATTAGTATCAGTTGCCAAATCACGATCGGTCGTACGTCTATCAAGTGTTCCATAGTTAGCTACAGTACTTGGTCGACCAAACCATGAGGTACCTGATGTCGGTCCACTAAGCAAGTACGACCCCAACTGCACCGACGGTACAATTACCGTAAAAGTTTCGGCAAGGGTGTTGGTAGTAGGATTTCCCCGCTCCATGACACACCCCTCTGCTCCCGCACAGGCTTGTCCAGGAGCCTCTGCTTCTGTCACATCAACGGTACTATTTATTCCATGCACACCCCCTTCACTCATTGTCACTGCCGGAAAGCGAACGTAGATACGACTGCCAGCAGGTAACGGCCCTTGATTATTCAGGTACTCTGTAATTTCGTACGAGTTGTTATTTTGGAAATCAATCCGCAGACGCACTGGGAACGTACCATTCTGGCCAAACGGTAACTGATCAATGTGGTACTGATTATTATTTGTCGCTATCCGACCAGATGACCCACTCCCCCCCGCCTCTACCTCACCAATGAATGCCCGCCAGAGCTGGCCGCCAAACATGTTACGAACTGAACTACCTGCCGCATTGATGGCATTAATGAAGCCCCCTCCAGAAGTAGATGTCTGGCTACCTGTGCGTGCTGCTGAGGAAGTGTCCGAGCCAGAAGTTGGGGCACCTGTAGCCCCTCCTCGTTCTGTTGAGGTGTTGGTGCAACCAGTATTTGTTATTTGTACCACTGGTTCGTATTGAGTTCCGAGAGTCAAGTTGTTTTGATTCACACCAGCAATTGCTCCAGCTTGAACTGCTGGTGAAACACGATATGAACTATTTGACGCATCATTACTACGCGCGGGCGTCAGTGATGTCCCTGGTACAACAAATAAGATATCAGTCACCTGAAGATTTGGGTACGTCGTGCACGGTGCAGGACTGGTAGCCCTGCCACCACCAATACCGCCACCACTGTCCCGGGAAACAGACGATGTTACTTCATTTGGATCGTTATAATCACCATCACCATTATAATCACCTGACCGAATTGTCTCGAGATTTCCATCTCGATTGTATCCCTGTGAACAGCCTGACCCACAGGATGTATAGCCGCCCCCTCCGCCCTTACCGCCCCCTCCGCTCTTACCGCTCCCTCCGCCCGAACTCCCACCCCCAAACTTATCAGAGGCCGACACAGTCTGCACACTGAAAAGTACAACGGCTACAAGGAGAAACGCGTAACAGTATTTAAAAATTTGCATAGTGTACATAAATTTACTGACTAATAGCGGCAGATTCATGCGGCCCATCGTGACCATGCTCCTGCGCAGTTTCTAAAATTAACTCCGATGTCCAGGCGTTTAACCGTACAGACCGGAAGTCAAAAGTATCGACCGGAAACACACCCACCAGCTCCTTACTCTCAAAGGACCGCAGCTCTACTTGTGCAACAGGAGCGTCGAGTGCATCAGTGAATGCATACACTGCATACAGTCGATTATCAGGACTGATTACCGGAGAAAGAAAATGGCGGTTCGGAATTTGAATGACGCCGCTATTTTGAGCGGTAATGACGTCTCCTGTATCTAACGTGAACACAATCAAACTGTTATCAATTGGTGCCGTCAGAATCATTTTTGATCTGTCAGGAGAAATAGCAATTTCACTATCAGCTTTTAATCCGGTAAGTCCGGTCTCGATGCGGTAGGTACTTTTTGTACGTAGGTTGTAATTATAAATGCCATCAGATTTTGCAAAAATAATTTCATTTCTCTCGGCAAGGTAAAACGGAGCAAATGCTTCAGGGAGCGTATCATAGGTTTGTACACTTGGCGCACCAACAACTATCTGCCAAGAACGAGGATCAAAGAAGACACCCTCGGTCGCTGGTTCAACACGGTAGGTATACAAGACACCATCATTTTCTCCGGTATATGACTGTATATTTCGCTTATAGTAACCAATCGGGGTATCAAGTTGTAAGTAGGTATCATTTGAATAGTCCGCAATCACAATTTCTGTCTGATCTCGATTGTCAGTATCACTGGTGGCAAAGAGCGCATGAGACTGATCAAACGGCCAGAATTCCCAATTATTACCTGTAGTGGTAATTTCTTGTAGGACATTTGTTTCTAACTTCAGAGCATACGTGTTCATCCCCCGGTCTTGAATAAAACCACTGAGATAAATATATCCGTAAGGATTTACATCAAGTGGCAATTCACCTTCTAGTCCAACACTTACAATTTCAGAACTCTGGTTTATTGATAAAAAAGACCAAAGATACCCACCAAATACAACGAGCGTTATAACACTGATTGCGGCTATTAATATTAATAATTTAGTTTTTGGAGAGATTTTTTTAGAATCTCTAATAAACGTCACGTCGTTTGTCTCATTCATGTTTCTATTGTATCACGCAACAATAAACAGCTACCTTAATTTCAGGGTAGCTGTTTATTAATTTTAATTTGATTACGTCTGAATGTTTTCTATACTTCTTGGATTTGTGGAATAATCTCTACAGTCACCGCATCAGATGCCGTGGTCGTACCATCACTACAGGTTAGTGTATAAACTGAAGCGTTATCAATCGGCGACGTCAGCATTGAACCACTTTGAGTTGTAACCGGTACATTAACTAATCCTGGACCATTAATACTACACGTATACCCAGCAGGAATAGGGGTAGATATCTGCCATTTAATATCGGTTCGATTAAATTTACGTACTAGTGAAGATTGAGCGGTAATCGAAACAGCCAGCTGAACAAGTGGTGCGGTCGCGTTGTAACAGACACTACGACTACTGTCCCATGGTGCATTAGCTGGACACCTTCCTGAGACAGTAATTTGTCGTAAAACAGTATTGCCTGACATTGAACGTATTAGGTTAGGTCCATAGGCAACTTGATGACCAACATTAGAGACAACTTGATCTGCATTGGCATAGGTTGTATTCGTAGTAATATTTCGTACCGCGGGCGAAGTGACGTTGCCTAAATTCCAACTCAATGCTGCACTACAACTAGACTGATTAGCAGCAATTGTACAATCTGTTCCTTGTAAGGTATTCACTGGTACAGTAGCCGCACTACAATTTATAGATTTACCATTTGTTTGTAACAAATTGTTTGGGCGGCCACTAATGTCAATAGCGTGAATATACAGAGTCCGGGCTGTCATGGTTCTAAATGAATCTGGCAGTGTACAGACAAATCCATGATCACCTGGAATTCTGATAATCGAATTAACATCCGGGCGAGCACTATTGGCTGTACAACTCATAACAAATGTCCCTCGCCCCGCTGGGCCATCACGATAAATATGAACATCAATTGACGCAGCAGCACTGTCAGGATCGTAGGCCCAACCAGAAACAGTACAGGCACTTGAATCAGCTACATCAAAATAACCTGTGGCTGGCCTATTCGTAGTCGGTGGATTAGTGCTAATTATACTATTACTGCTCCCACTGCCTCCACTACTGCCACTACTGTTTCCGCCACGATCATTTGGTCGAACTTCAACATTCACTGTTCCATCGCGATTAGTTGTCACGGTGGCACTACACCCACTACACATGGAATTTGGTCGGGAGTTTAAATCCGCAGCAACTTGATTAGCAACCGATCTACTTGGTGTAGTAGCGTGGGTACCCGCTGGAGCACGCGGGGTATTTCCTTGTCCTGATGGATTACTACCACCTCTGTTGCCACCGCCACCGCCACCGCCACCGCCACCGCCTCCCCCTGCAAGGACTGGTATGCTACTTATCAGAAACAACAAAATTATTACTAATGTACCGACTAAACTTAAGTTTAATGTAATGTTTTTCATACGGTTAATTTATTCTAAATGCCAACTACTGATAGTTACTGAATCTTCAGTCACGTTATCAAGAGGCACAGATTGAACTACGGTAGAATTATCAATCTGTCGTATTTCCAGTGTGTGACTACTTGTGTATTCATAAATCATTTCAGAAGCATTAAATACAACATCGCTAACTTTTTTAGCATTGGCTGCAAAGTACAAGCTATCTGGAGAAAATACAGGACTATAATAAGTGGTATCTTTTGAAGTGAATCTACCTTGTTCTGATAGACCTTTTGTTCTATCAAAGGCCAAAACAGAAATCAAATTTTGGTTTGATTTTGTTACGATAACGTTTAGTGAATTTGGGGAGACAGCTATGTCATCAAAATTAGTATAGGGAGCATAGGTTGCAAAAACAGTTTGACTACTTCGGGTCGCCAAATCAAATACTGCCAATCCTTCCTCCTTCATATACAGCAATTGTGCACCATTATTTATCCACTCTGGTTCATTGGCACTATCAATGGTAATTACTTCATCTGAATTAAACTCATGTATAGCAATGTGCCAGTATGATAAAACTTGCGGCTGAGTCGCTACAACTCCGTCTGCTGTTTGGTAAGAATACGCATAACGTGTCCCATCAGGTGAAATGGTCAGGTCTTTGACTGAATGTTCTGTCTTGTTCGGTAACAACACTGCTGATTTTGTAACTCGATCAACTACATACGGTTGAAACGAATTTGTTGCACCGTATTGGTCAATAGACATAATTCCTGCATAACTGCTGGTACCAAATTCACCTACTCCTGTAAAGGTTGTGTCTGTTACGACCTCAATTGAATTTAGACCCACATTATATGTATATGCTAACGGTTCAGTTAGACTGGTTGAGGCAAACACAGCACTAAAATATATATTGCCAGTCGGTACCCGTGTACTATCAATTGCTGCATTTAAACCAAGCGGTGAAATCTCCCCCTGATTAAGTAAAGCTGACTGTCGTAACTCTTGATTCTGGTAAAAGACATACCCTTGATATAATGCCGTCACCACTATTACTCCGCCCAGCAAGGTTAATAAAATTGTAAGATAACTTTTTTTTTCTGTGACAATTGGTTCAGAATATTGAAAATTCATATATGTACATTATCTCATTTACATAGTATAAAAAAAAATCTTATCAACAGACAAATCACCGCCGTAACACAATTTAATATAGATATATAACTATTTTTTAGCTAAGATCATATTTTGGAACCAGGTTTCATTCAGTAAAGATGTTGTATTGTGAATCATGGCGAATGTAATAAAAAGGACACCATTAAACACTAGGTCATGAGGTACAGAAAATACTGGACTGACGCTTGCTCCCACCGACAGCACCACGAGCGGTACGACAATCACGGCATGGTGACGCAAATACCGTGGTATCCGCTCTGGAAATTTTTGTTGGTAAATCTGATAAAAATAAAATGACCAAGAAATAAAGTGGTATGACAATAGTAAAAAATAGAGAACAATATAGTTAATCGGGTATACCTGCAAAAAGGAGTAAGCGGAGAGTGCGGTTACAAATAAAATCGTGACCCCTGCTTTAATACTCCCTTGCCACAGTAATCGAAGCGGTACGAGAATACTAAATAACCCTAAACACACCAGTGCCGCTATCTCTAATACATTCAATGTGACAATTTGTTCCAGTAAATTAACCGCTATTTCTGGCGGTGGGTTTAAAAAATCCAACTGCGGCGTAAAGAAAAATGAGGGATGCGACAGCGACAGCAGGAAAAATGGTAGCAAGTAGAGCCCGAGTGGCACCATTAAACTACGCTGTGGCGCATAACCAAACTGCTTTTCCATCACGGTCACCTCATTAAGTGCCCCATGAAAAAGGAAATAACCGATCGCAATCACTGCCAGCATAGCCAATTGCCCGGTAACAACACTCCCGACAGAGACAGCGAGCGCCATTGCTGTCAGCAGAAAAAACCATTGCAGATGCAAATTATTTTTAGATCTTCGAATCGCTCCGAGCTGATACCAGAAACCGAGGACAAAGTGCGTGTAACCAAGCGTATGCGTAATGACAATTAAAATAAGCCACAACGTAGAGTCATCAAATGGAAATAAAAATAGCAAACCAAAAAAGATAAGGAGCGGGCTACCAATACTGACTGCTTTATTAATTCCATAATCTCTCATATTTAAAAATATTATCATATACAAGGAATATTCCGGGCAACAACGAGTGACTATACATAAAGGTAATATGTATTGTGTTTTTTAAAATCCATGGTATTATGTTTTTACACGCACCAAGTCCGGTGCGCAAACACAGTTTGGAGGAACCATGAAGTACGCACTTTTTGTTCTGGTCGCACTGGCCACCCCGACCCTCGCTGACCAGACCTGCACGGTCCAGACCTTCAGGGCCGATGGCACGTACGTGGCAACGGTCTTGACCGGCGACGGCAAACCCCTGAGCAAGGCTGCAGCAGAGGAGACGGCGGCGGCGCTCAATGCCAATCACAACAACGGGAAAAACCCTATCGTGGCACGCCCGTTGTTCTGCAACTGAAATCATCGAAGGTCCCCTTTTGCACACTGCATTAGGGGCCTTTTCCTTACCCTATAAACTGTTTTAGCAAAAATAATCACTCTGCCGTATAATTAGCAAATGGACAGTATTTTATATTCTATTAAAAAGTTGATGCCGACCGTAGTTATCAATAAAATCCGCCCTGTATACCACTTCGCCCTCGCATTTTTAGGAAGTGTTATCTACCGTCATCCCAGCCGACACATTACGGTTATCGGTGTCACCGGCACCAAAGGTAAGTCCACTGTGACTGAACTCATAACCCACATACTAGAAGCCGATGGAAAAAAAGTTGCGTCATTGTCGACGATTCAGTTTAAAATTGGTGATACGGTCAAACGAAATTTATTTAAAATGACCATGCCTGGCCGGTTTTTTGTGCAAAAGTTCTTGCGTGAGGCGGTTGATGCGGGTTGTACCTACGCGGTAGTTGAAATGACCTCTGAAGGCGCCAAACAATACCGTCATAAATTTATAGAAATTGATGCTCTCGTGTTTACCAACCTCACGCCAGAACATATTGAGTCTCATGGATCGTTTGAAAAATATAAACAAGCCAAGCTCACGCTGGCCCAAGCGGTTGCCACTTCAAAAAAACGACCCCGCTACTTGGTTGCCAATATTGACGATGAACACGGTAAAGATTTTCTTAATTTCCCCGTCGAAAACGTTCTGCCGTATAGTTTGGAAGATTTATCACTCCATACTCTCCATAAAGACAGCCTGAGTATTATTGTTGATGGTGCTACTATTCGGGTTCCTCTCGTTGGATTATTTAATGTCTACAACACCCTCGCGGCCATCACTCTGACGCGAGCTCTCGGCGTAAGTCTTAAAACAATTGAATCTGCTCTCTACGAATTACCCCAAGTAAAAGGTCGAGTGGAACATTTTTTCAGCCCCAAGACGGCATCGAAACAAGTGACAGCCATTGTTGACTACGCACACACCCCTGACTCACTGCGTCAACTCTATACTGCCTTTAAGGACCAGCCTAAAGTTTGTATTTTAGGTAATACCGGTGGCGGGCGTGATGTGTGGAAACGTCCAACAATGGGTGGTATCGCTGAAGAATTTTGTGATCACATTATTCTGACTAACGAAGACCCCTACGACGAAAACCCACGCGGCATTGTGGAAGCCATGGCCAAGGGAATCACTGATAAAAGTAAACTTGAAATAGTAATGGACCGACGGACCGCTATTAGGACCGGTATCGAAAAAGCGGTTGATGGTGGCTATGTGATTGTTTCTGGCAAAGGAACCGACCCGTACATCATGGGACCAAACAACACCAAACAAGTCTGGAGTGATGCGGAAGTGGTCAAAGAAGAACTGGCGAAAATGTCATAGTCAAAATAAACCACCTGCATACGGCAGGTGGTTTATTTTTAAAAGGTAAATCGACGCAATGTATACCGCTCCCCGGTTTCTATCACTTCCCCCGTTTCAATCTGGCCCGATGGTAGATACATTTTTCCCGCCACCATATTTCCGGCACTCACAATTGGTAAACCATTAAAGCGAGCCTGTACTTGCAACATCACATCAAGCTGTTGCCAGAGAATCTTTGGCTCATGAAACCAGCCATGCGAGATTGGGTGAGCAATAAATGGCAGGGTGCGGGCATGACGTAACGTAGTCGCCCCAAGCGGGTTTACACTTTCAAAACAAAACAGTACCCCGGGAATATGATTCGGTAGTTCCGCAGTTTGGGTGAGCGGACCTGGTATATATGAACTATCCGCTGCTACTGCATCCACCACCTCGCCATACCCCAACAAACGTAACACCGCTCCATAGGCTGTTGGTACATACTCCCCCTGGGGTACTAAATATTGTTTATCAAACTCCCAGACCACACCATTTTTGGGATCAAGCGCGCTGGCGCGCAGGACTGTTTTACCAGACTGTGTCGTATATCGACCACTATCAATCACTACTGCCCTACTATCAGGATATGTAAATTGCCAGTACGCCATTACTTGATCACTATGTGCATCAATGAATTTTCCGTAGAGGTACCGCGAATCTTCCGGCAGTAGTATCACATCCGCACTTTGTGTTAACGCAGAATCCACGGCTGTTTGTAAGGTATCAAACTTAGTCTCATACCCTGTCTCTGTTGAAAGTGTCTGCGGATCAAATCTGGTATCAAGCGCTATAACCGTCTGGGTTCCACTACCTTGCTCCGACAGTGGAAACGAAACGAGACTTATGACGATTACCAAAGTCGCCGCTACTCCGACAAACCGAATAGTAGGAACATTCCTTTTTATACTATACAAAAATATACTGATACCCACCATCAGTATGCTTAACCCGTATACCTGACCAATTGCAGCGGCCCATACACCAAACGGAGTAGTCGCGAGCAGATACCCAATCATACCAAAACTAAAATACGCTTGGAGAAACGACCCTGGGCCAGCGGTAAAGAATGAGAACACCACCGCCGCACTTATTTCGGATAGTAACCACACTACCGGAAACAACCCGAGCGCCCAGGCACGAGAGATACGTGGTTGCCGCACTATGCTGCGTGACAAAAACGCAAATAATGCGCCGCCACTGCTAAGCCACAACCCACTTGTGATCCAATACACACTGATTAAGGTGATCTGCACCCCGGCACTGAGGCCATCAACCCAATCAATCGGGTACGCACTCCAAAACCAAACAATACTACAGAGTGATTTTATCCCCCAGGCGAGCGCAAAGAGGCCCATTAATTTTCGTGTTGGCACAGAGGTTTCTATTGCCGACACCATCCAGATAATGGCCACAAACGCCAACCACCACCAGGCAGGAAAAATAAAACCTACTCCCAAACAACATCCCATGAAAATAGCCTGGAAATAATTTGTTTGACCAAACCAAGAAAGAATTTTCTGTACGAGCATAGTTATTTTTGAAACAATACAATCCCAACCGTCACGGAAACATTAAGTGATTCTTTTCTCCCCTTCATTGGAATCTCAACCACCTGATCACTCAGAGCAACAACTTCTGGTAACACTCCGGTGATTTCATTACCAAAAATGTATGCCACATTATCAGGTGCTGAGAAATCATACAGAGAAACCGACCGGGGTGTTTGCTCTACTGCTACCACTGTTACTCCTTGTGATTGGAGTTTTAAAATCAATGCCTCAATATCATCAGCTGCTTGCCACGGAACCATCTCGCTCGCTCCGAGTGAAGTCTTTTTAATCTCCGCGACGGGTCGTCCAAACCGATCAATCGGGTGCGGCGTATACCCCGCCAGATACAACATATCCACCCCCGCCCCCTCACAGGTCCGAAAAACAGATCCCACGTTATGCGCACTTCGAACATCACTGAGAATTACCGCTTTCATTTCCTAGTACAGTACCAAATATTATCAATATATAATAGTCACAACCTTTAGATTGTATTTGATTTACAATGTAGTTGTGGTATATTGCTACCACTTTTAAAGTAGCGAAGTGCCACTTTAGAAAAGTTAGATACATGCTGATAATTCGTAAACAGTGCCCCGCACTGTTTACCCCCGCGCTCAGCCGGTACCGCGTAAATAGTGTCCCACACTATTTACCCTTATTAAGGTGAAGCGTTCGGCGAAATACAATTTCATAAAAAGCGTAGATTAATACGCGCCCTTAGCTCAGCACGCGTAAACAGTTTCCCAAACTGTTTACCCTTGTTAAGAAGAAGCGTTCGGTGATATACAATTAAATAAATGCGCCCTTAGCTCAGCCGGTAGAGCAGCTCCCTTTTAAGGAGAAGGTCCAAGGTTCGATCCCTTGAGGGCGCACAGCCGAAAAACAATAATCACCAGTCGAAGAGACTGGTGATTATTGTTTTAGTAACTACCCTGCGGCAGTTACGGCGGCTGTGCGAGACGGAGCGCTGTGAGCCTGCGAACCGCGAGTCGGGGTCGACAGCACTTAGTAGAATTGGAACGAAGTGAACAATTATACTTAGTGACTGGTGACCACTAGAGCCTTGCATCACTTGCGGGCTCTGGTGCGAGACGGAAACATGTCGCTTTGCGACAGTTGAGTCGGGGTCGCAAGTACTTACTAGAATTGGAGTCGCTAGACGAACAATTATAGTTAGTAACTTGTGACCACCAAGCCCTCAAGGTGCAGCTTTTTGTAAAAAAGCGTCGCACGGATCGAAGCCCGATTGAGCTGGATTGCGAGCTTGCGAAACAATCCAGCCAATTGGGTTACTGGTTGTGTAACAACCGATACCCCTTGAGGCGTCGTCACCAACAATTTTGGTTAGTAACCCGTGACACACAAACGCAAGAATTAACGGTCGACAACTTAACCACTCGTAAACAGTGCCCCGCACTGTTTACCCCCTTAACACCCACTCCTCCAACCCCTCATCAATATCCCTAATCCCTCCATGTCCATCGTGATAGACCTTGAGCAACCCTGCGGACAAACTGGCTACCTCCCCTTCTTTAAAATTTTGAAGCGAACGTTTGGCTTTATTGTACGGAAAATCTTTCATCCCAGCGTCGCTCGCGGATTTTGTAAGCATAGCTAAACGAAGTGTTTTTAGTTGCCACCATAATGTCCCGATAATTTCTTCCGCTACCAATCCCGCCCGTTTCGCATCCATCAATAGCACCCAGAGTGATTTTTTATCACGAGAAGCGAGCGCGTCAGCCATCGCCCAAACATTAAATGGCGTCTCGGCCGTTTTTTTAAATTCTTCCATCATCCCAGCATACTTTTCAAACTTCTTTTTCTCAGCAGCAAGTAGTGTCCCCTCAATAATTACAAACTGATTACTCGACTGCGCCATTTCGGACAACACGCCACTCACCTCAGTATAAAAATCAGGATTCTCAGACGGCGTATCAATCAAAAATAGTTCCACTTCTCCAAACAAAGACACTGCTCCCAACATATCAGCCAACATACCCGGAGCAAAATTTGAGCTCTCTAGTTTAGTCAGGCGGGCACCGGTTTTTTCTATACTGGTATCAACCAGAGCAAGCGCCGCCTGACGCGCTTTAACCATATCGTTTCCATAATAGACACTGAGCATACTTAAAATCTATTGTACCAAAAATAAGTAACTTTGGTGGGTATGACTTTAATTGACAATGATGCTCAAACCCCGTACAGTACGCGACAGAACTGTACGAGGGGAAAGCCTGATGAACCAACACACCATTCTGATTGTGGGTGCAGCCGATAAAATTGAAATTTTGGCGCACAATCACAACAGCAACATCGTCTTTGCAGCGAACTATGAAGAGGCGACCGAACAGCTCAAGAGAGCCAGGTTCGGTCACGTCATCACAGATGCTGTATTGCCCGATGGTAGAACCGGTATGGATATCCTGCGTTTAATGCGGATGTCCATGACGAAAAAAAGCGGCCACTGTGCCACGGTCTGTCACACAGAAACATCCTGTGAGGCTGACGGACAGAAGTGGAATATCAAGCCCAGCTTGAGTGCCAGCTTTACGTTTGCCCAGTTCTACCAAGGCACAATCGACGACTACTGGGTAGAGGGTCACGAGAAGAAATGTGCCTAAACGCAAAAGCGCCCGCAACCGATTCCGGTTGTGGGCGTTTCTACATCTTAATTTCTATCAACTAACTCTGCCCAATTGGGACCAACGGCGACATCTACTTTTATTGGCACTCCCCTTGTTTCGTATCCTTCCAAAACCCCTTCCATTAACTCCACTAATTTTGGAATTTCTTTTTCTACTACCTCGTTTTTAATTTCAAACAAAAGTTCATCATGCACTTGAAGCAAAATCCGGACATCATCAGTTTTTTTATTTGCCGTAATGTACTGGTACACATTATTCATCGCCACGCGCATGGCATCAGCGGCCGTGCCTTGTACTGGAGCATTAATCGCCATCCGTTCTGCCTGGGCGCGGATAAAGGGAGCACTTGAACGCATCCCCGAGAAATGTCGCTTGCGTCCAAACAATGTTTCGGTGTAGCCATGTGCTCGCGCAAATTCTTTGGTATCTTCTAAATAGGTAGCAAGCGTGGTAAAGGTATTAAAGTACGCGTTAAAGAATTCTTGCGCTTCCTCCCGACTAGTTCCTTCACCTAAATTACCCCGCAACGCATTAACCCCCATACCGTACAAAATACCGAAGTTAATCACCTTGGCCTTGCGACGCATCTCACGAGTGACTTCCTCGGGCTTGACCCCAAACACACGGACTGCTACTCCGGTGTGCACGTCTTCCCCGCGGGAAAAAATCTCAACTAATTTATCATCGCCTGACAAAATTGCCGCCATGCGTAATTCAATTTGCGAGTAGTCGATAGACACAATGCTGTATCCCGGACTCGCTACAAATGCCTTACGAATCGCTTTGCTCTCTTCGGTACGAATGGGGATGTTCTGCAAGTTTGGATCTTTGGAGGCCATGCGACCGGTGGCAGCACCAGTTTGGACAAAGGTGGTCCGCAACCTTCCATCAGGCGAAACCAGTGGGGGCAAGTTGTCGATGTAGGTCGAGACCAATTTTTGTAATTCTCGATACCGTAGAATATCCGCAATAATCGGATGGAGGTCCTTCATTTTATCGAGCTCTGACTCTTTGGTGGAACGTTGTCCACCCGCTGTTTTCTTTTGATTCTTTGGTTTAAGACCCAGGGTATCAAATAGTATCTCCCCCATTTGTTTTGGTGAGTTAATGTTGAACGCCACTCCCGCATGAGCATGAATACTGGTTTCCAGTTTCTCGAGCTCAGCATGCATCGTTACCGACAGTGATTTCATGTACGGCACATCAAGCGTAATGCCGGTAGCATTAATATGTTCAATCACCGCAAGCAATGGCGACTCAATTTTTGTAAATACGGCCCACAACCCGGCATCAGCTTCAACCGCTGCTTCTAGTTTTTTAACAATTTCTTTAAAATCAGCGGTTTCAAAATACGAACGACCGTAATCAATAATGTCGGCGTAGCTGGCATTGGTGCGTTCACTATCGAGCAACCACAAAAGAACGGAAGCTCGTTTTGTTTCAGCCAAACTCACCCCACTTCCTTCCTGAGTCACCGGTACATCAGCTGCCAGCGCAAACAGTGTTTTAATACGAGCACCTAGTGTGCGAAAACCCAATTCTGAAAACAGATTTAAAATACCATCAGTGTCCGCCGTTTCCTGCCAGTGAGTTGTCGGCATAGTAAATGCAACTGGGGCATCAGTACGAATGGTCGCCAACATTTTCGAAAACTGGGCGTCCTCTTCTCCCTCTTTGAGTAAATTAACAATACGCGGTTTAATGCCCGCTTTTATAAATTGGCTTTCGTCTTTTTTTAACTTTTTATAAATGTCATCAATACTGCCAAATTGGGTAATTAATTCCGTGGCCGTTTTTTCACCAATCCCCACAATACCGGGAATATTGTCTGAGGTATCACCGCGCAATCCTTTGTAGTCAGGTACCAATTTGGGTGAAAAACCAAACCGTTCTTTCACGGCTTCTTCATCATACAAGATAGTGTCTTTAATTCCCTTCTTTAAGGTATAGACCACCACCCGCTTTTTATCAACACACTGCATCGTATCCATGTCACCAGAAGCAATCACTACCTGCACATCGGTATCTGCTTTCATTTGGTGTGCAATCGTTCCCAACATGTCATCCGCTTCAAATCCGGGATGTTCAAATATCGGAATACCAAACACCGCAAAAATATCGCGCGAACGATTAATCTGTGCCACTAACGCATCGTCTGTTTTCGAACGGGTTCCTTTGTAGTCGGCAAACGCGTCATGGCGATAGGTTGGTTCTGGTAAATCAAAACAAGCTACAATTGCGTCCGGTTTAAAATCTTCAATAATTTTTAAGAGCATCGCCACTACACCGTACAATGCGCCGGTTGGTTCGCCGGTTGGTGACGCAAAATCAGGTAACGCATGGTAGGCCCGATGCAAAATAGCGTGCGAGTCTAAAAGGACTAGTGTTTTCTTTTCTGATTTCTTTTTAGTGGCAGTCGTTTTAGCTTTAGTCGGCATAGTAGGTTAGTTGATGTTTTCCGTGTGGCAATGATTCGAGATCCATCTTGATAGTGTGGGCGGGTAAAAAGGCTGAGATGCGCTCGGCCCACTCAATACAAACCAGTGTGTTGGGTTGAGCCAGAACTGCTGAAAAATTTAGTGGCGCTAGCTCACTGTCGTCTTCAATACGATACGCATCCATATGTACGAGATGTTCAAACGTGCTATCGGTGGTTTCGTATGATTTCATAATCACAAAAGTTGGACTGGTCACCGTCTCTGCGACACCTAGAATTTGTGCCAGTTGTTGAATGAACGTAGTTTTCCCCGCACCCAAATCACCCGATAGAGCTACGATGACGGCTTCATCGGCGCGGGTATTTATTTGCTTCCATAACCCTAATAGCTCCCCAGCTACTCCTTTGAGTTCTTCAACCGACGACACGACCCAGATTGTTTCTGTCATATAAGTTCATTGTAACACTCAGAGAAAAATGTGCGAGAAACACAAAGTTTGCTGACATACCTAGTGGTATAATGCGTCTATGCCCGATTTTAATGACTCAGTTTCAAATACGCAAATTGCTGCTCTCCGCAAACGGGGCGAGGAAAAGCTGATGCAATCTCTTGCTCCCCAGTACGGCTATGACTACATTGACCTCCACGGATATACCCTTAATCCAGAAGCCCTCACTAAAATTAGTGAAGCAGACGCGCGGTCTGCACACATGGTCGCGTTTGAACTAAACCGTAAAGTTATCTCCGTAGCCACTAACGCACCCAACCAACCAGAATCAAATCGTGTCGTGAAAGGGCTACAAAACAAAGGCTACACCGTAGCGTTGTATCTCTGTTCCAACGCCAGTTTAGAACATGCTTTTGCCCGCTATGCTGACCATAAAAGTGCCACCGCCAGTAAACGCGGCGTCCTCGACATTAACCCAGAAGACATTCTAAAAACTGCCAAGAATATTACGACTGTCCAAGATGTAGCTACGGGCTTTGATACTATCGGTTCAATTAATAGTCCCCGGCGCATCTCAGAAACTCTGGAACTTATTTTTGCGGGAGCGCTCGCGCTTAAGGCGTCCGACATTCACATTGAACCAGAGGTCCAAGCCGTTCGTTTGCGGTACCGTCTTGATGGTGTGCTCCTCGATATTTTTAACCTAGAACAAATGTTGTACGGGCGAATTATTTCTCGTCTGAAACTCCTCGCCGGGATGACCTTAAACCAGCGTAAAGAAGCCCAGGACGGTCGCTTCCAATTTAACTTTGGCGAACGTGAGATTGAAGTGCGTGCCTCAATCATCCCTGGCAGTAGTGGTGAATCAATGGTAATGCGTTTGCTTGACCCAGGAGTGGCGAGTTTCAGTATGGACAAACTACAGCTCAATCCCCTCTTACTCTCAGTCATGCAGGAGCAACTTAAACGACCAAACGGTCTTATTATTACGACTGGTCCAACCGGTTCTGGTAAGACAACTGCGCTCTATGCTTTCCTGCGAGCAGTGCATGATAGCGAAAAGAAAATTATCACGATTGAAAACCCGGTGGAATATAAACTCGACGGTATTGTCCAAACCCAAGTTGGCCCAGACTATAGTTTCTCTTCCGGTCTGCGCGCTATTTTACGACAGGACCCCGACATCATTATGATTGGAGAAATTCGTGATCGTGAAGTGGCGGAAACCGCCATTCACGCCGCCCAAACCGGACACCTAGTATTCTCGACTCTCCACACCAACAGTGCGGTGGGTGGGTTCCCCCGGTTAATAGACCTTGGTGTTGATTCTCGCATTATCGGAAGCTCCGTAAATATTATGCTGGGGCAACGACTGGCCCGTATTTTATGTAAAGAATGTAAGGTAACCTATGAAGCCAGTGAGCGCGAAACTGCACTGGTCACCAAAATTGCTGCTGGTTATCCTGAGCACGTTGATATTCCCTCTCCGTTAATACTCTATAAATCTGTCGGCTGTCCGGCATGTGGTGCTACAGGGTTCAAAGGCCGCTGCAGTATTTTTGAAGCGGTCGTTATCGACAACGAAGTTGAAGAAGCTGTTATCCGCGATCCGCGTGAACACGTTATTTTGGCAGCAGCTGAAAAACAAAATATTCCAACAATGGCTGAAGATGGGATTGTAAAAGTCCTCGCCGGCATTACGTCACTCGAAGAACTCGAACGGGTGGTTGACCTCACCAATACCCGCAGTAGCACCCCTTCAACTCCCACTGAACCAGAGGGCGAAATCATAGACGACTTCGCTAGTCATATTGTTTAGTTACGGTAAAACTTTTTAAATGGGTATAGTTCTAGGTGAGGAAGCGAACTAAAGAGCTTCCGCAAGACTCATTGAGTTACTTTATGAGCTTATGCGAAATAATATAGCCAATGAGTAGACAGCTTCTGTAAGAAGCGCGAGGAAAATTGCCGCAGTCTTGTCCAGCGATTTTCCCAAGGGGAGAAAAAATCGGGACAGAAATTCAGAATTGTCGCTACGCTCTGTTCTTCATTCCACAACGAAATATGCCATTTAAAATGTTTTTGTAATGCAACTGTAAATTAGGGTCCGGTCAAGACTTTAATTTTCTTGACCTATGCTATAGTCGACTGCAGTTACGACGGAAGCGTTCATCTCATTTTTCCAGAGGATAACTCTCTAAGCAAAGCTTCCGCATTGAAAGTGAATACCACGCTAAGGGATTGCCCAGCACTCCTACTCTAGGGTAGGCGCCACGCAATCCTCGCAATGTATTCAAGTTGCTTAGAGAGTTATAGTCTGGAATTACTATTACTCCTAATGTTGTAAAAGACACAAAAAATTCCGCTTCAGACTGAAGCGATTTTTGGTTCCGTATATATGTGATGAGCGATTGGAGGTTGGCAGTGCGCCCCTCCCTTTCGCCTACTACATTAGCATACTCTTTTGTAATTGTCAAGTAAGCAAACGAGCGTAGCGACTATTGCGAACTTGGTTCCCGATTTGCACCTTCCTAGGGCAAATCGCTGGAACGTTTAGGTTACGTTTCGAGGTATTTTAATTTCGTATGCTAGACAGAGCAAAAAAGCTTACGTTTGATATACTGTAGCCACTATGACTGACACGCCAAAGAAAAACATCACCCGGGATGACGCTTCCCATCTTGACCAAACCCTTCGTCCGCAATCCTGGGAAGAATACGTCGGGCAAAGCAAAATCAAGGAAAATCTTCGTATTTTACTTGAGGCAGCGCGGGAACGGGGGCACGCGGCGGAACACATTTTACTCTACGGACCACCAGGATTGGGTAAAACTACGCTGGCGCACCTGATTTCTAAAACACTCGGCACCAACATGCGCACCACGTCTGGCCCCGCCATTGAACGCGTTGGTGACCTAGCAGCTATCCTCACCAACCTCTCGCCGGGTGACGTATTATTTATTGATGAAATTCACCGACTAAGCAAAACGATTGAAGAAGTCCTCTACCCCGCCATGGAATCAGGGGTGCTCGATATCATTATTGGGAAAGGACCATCAGCCCGCACCGTACAACTCGAATTACCACCGTTTACCCTCGTAGCTGCCACCACCCGCATCTCCCTACTTTCGGCTCCCTTGCGGTCTCGTTTTTCAGGAGGAACGTTTCGGTTGGAGTTTTATACTGATGCTGAAATTGCGGATATCCTCACTCGCTCTGCCGGACTGCTGAATGTTACGGCAGAAAACACGGTCATGCAGAGTATCGCTGGTCGCTGCCGCGCTACTCCCCGGACTGCCAACTACCTCCTCAAACGTTGCCGAGACTTGGCCCAGCTGGAAAAAGGAGATCTAACGGCAGATATCGTTAATAAAACGTTTACGTTGCTTGAGGTAGACACGCTGGGATTAGGGGCTCCCGACCGCGCTGTTCTCGAAGCTATCATTCATAAATTTAATGGTGGCCCCGTGGGACTTAATACCATTGCCGCTGCAACGGGTGAAGAGCAATCGACAATCGAGGACGTGATAGAACCCTACCTTATCCGCCAAGGACTCCTCGAGCGGACGCCGCGCGGACGAATTGCCTCAGCAACTGCCTATAGTCATTTAGAAAACATTTAATTCCTAAAATCATATGAGTGGACATAATAAATGGTCAAAGATTAAACATAAAAAAGCCGCAACCGACGGACAGAAAAGTAAAATCTTTTCGAAGCACTCAATGCTCATTGCGATGGAGTCACGTAAAGCCGGCGGCAACCTAGCATCAGCTTCCCTGCAAGCCGTGATTGCTCGTGCCAAAGCGGACTCAATGCCCAAAGACAACATTGATCGCGCGGTAGCAAAAGGTTCGGGCGCAGGAGGAGCTGCCTTAACCGAAGTAATGTTCGAAGCATTTGGCCCAGGCGGCACCGCTATTTTAATTACGGCCGTAACTGACAACAACAATCGAACAGCTCCTGAGATTCGCAGTATCTTTACCAAGGCCGGTTTGGCTCTTGGCGGACCAGGCTCAGCCTCATGGGCGTTTACAAAGACTGAAGATGGGTATGTTCCAATAACTCCCATGGATCTTAGTGACGAGGATGGTGAAAAGTTGGCTGACTTGATTGAAAAGCTTGAAGAGCAGGAAGATGTACAGGAAGTATTCACCACCGCCGATGGGCCCGAAGAAGCATAAAAGCTTTATCTGCGTTGTTGGCACTGTCGTTTAGAGCCTCACCGTACAACCAGTACGGCTCGACTCTGCACTCGGTGCTTCCTTACAGGACCGGTCCACTCATTGGGTATTTTTGCAAAATCCCTCAATGAGTCTTGCGCAAGCTAAACGCTTGCTCACCTAGCACCTAAAACCTTTCTGCTCCTTCTCTCATTGCAGGGTAATAAATTTTACTAGAATGTTAAAATGAAAACATGAAAGTACTTGCGATCGATCCGGGATATGACAGATTAGGTGTGGCAGTAATGGAATATGTGGATGGAAAAGAGCATCTAATTTTTTCTACCTGTGTCCTCACGGATAAAAAAAGTGAGCTGGTTGACCGACTCTTTGTGGTTGGTAGTACTGTTTCAGAATTAATTACTACCCACCAACCGGATACTGTTGCAATAGAAACATTGTTTTTTAATAAAAATATTAAAACTGCCATTGGTGTAGCACAGGCCCGGGGCATTATTTTGTACCTCGCGAAAAAGGCAGATTGTGTCGTTCATGAATTTGGTCCACAAGAAATAAAAGTGGCGGTAACGGGTTACGGAAATAGTGATAAAGATGCTGTTTTCTCCATGGTGAACCGATTGGTACCAAACGTTCCCAAGAATGCCCTTGACGATGAGTACGATGCGATTGCTGTTGGTATTACCTGCCTTGCACAATTTGGTCGAACCCGGTAATATCTTTGTCTGAAACACAGGTAGTTGCAAAAACCACCAACCTTTGTTACAAAGTTTACATAATAAATTGATATGATTAATAATTTTGGAAGAACCGATGACGAGGTTGAAGAACCAGAAGAATTAAATGATGAAGATGCAACCTTGGCTGACGATCTACTTGATGAAGTAGCCGCGGACGACATCGAAGAAGATGATGTCATGGAAGGATTCGGTATCTTATCTGAAAAAGAAGTAGCAGAAGATGTAGAGGAAAAAGAGGAAGATGAAGAAGGCGATGCTGAACTAGAAGATGATGCTGAAGATGTAGACTTTGACACCTTCGACGACGTTGACGAACTCTAAAACAAAAAAGCGCTCCCCTTAGGGAGCGCTTTTTTGTTTTGTTAATTGGTATGGAGAATAACAAAGTTCTTCTTGCCACGTCTGAGTAGCGCTATTTCACCGGATTCTAAACTAAGCACTGTATCCAGGGCGGTAATTTTTTGTTCACGGAGCATTATGGCACCTGTTTCAATAAATGTACGCGCTTCTCGATTACTACTGGCGAGTCCTGAAGCTACCAACACATCAACCAGAGTGGTTGGTGCACCAAGACTGTAAATTGGAGCATTCTGCAAAAGAATCTCTCGTTCATTTAATGATAATGAACTAATTTCTCCACCCCCAAAAATAATGGTCGCTACATTCGAAACCGCAGTTGCTACCTCACCACCATGTACAAAACTTGTGACTGCAAAGGCTAATTCTTTTTGTGCCTTTCTCGCCCCAGGATTCTGAGCTACCTCCTGTTCGAGCACTGCAATCTCATCAAGAGTCAGGAACGTAAACACTTTCAAATAATCAATCACGTTTTCATCACTAACGTTAAGCCAGAATTGATAGAAGTTAAACGGGGTCGTTTTCTCGGCATCAAGCCAAACAGCGTTACCTTCACTTTTTCCAAATTTCTTGCCGGTGGCTTTATCTACAATAAGCGGAGCGGTAATAGCGTGTACTGTTTTTTGTTCTTTGCGGCGAATCAGGTCCACTCCAGCAACAATATTCCCCCACTGATCGGAACCCCCTACCTGAACATCCGCTCCGTGCTTACGGTTAAGTACTAAGTAGTCATACCCCTGCAGTAACGGGTAAGCGAACTCAGTGTATGAAATACCCGTGTCACTCGATAGACGTTTTGCAATGGCGTCTTTTTTAATTAATTCATTTACCGTGAAGTGTTTTCCAATGTCACGCAAAAATGTGAGCAGTCCTTCGGCGGCCAACCAATCTTTATTATTAACAAAAGTAATTGTAGCGATGTCTCCTCCAATCAGCCGCTGAGCTTGGGCTTTAATTTTTTCTACATTACCGTCGGTAATACTGACGTCTTGAAGCACCCGTTCTGAATCCGGCTTTGGATCTCCAATCATGCCTGTACCACCACCAACTAAGAAAATAATATTGTGCCCGGCGTTGGCAAGATGACGCAACAGGAGCCAGATAACCATATTCCCCACGTGTGCTGAATCAGCACTCGGATCAATACCGTGGTAAATCGTTCGTTTGTCACCATCTAACACCTCAGTTAATGATTCTCCGGTGTGTTGATGAATAAATCCCCGTAATTGAAGCTCTTCAGACAATTTCATCCTTATAATGTAGCATAAGTGTAAGACCCCAGCCACTGTGTCGTTTACTTAGAATACGCTCGTAATAGTAGCTACCAGCACCAACAAAATAATGGACAAATCGTGGTACTATTGGCACTATACGCACACAAACTATGTTCAAAAAACTATTCACAAAAGCCTGGTGGAAGCGAAATTACAAACGAGTCCTCGTCGACTCATTAATCGTCATGTTCGTGGGAACAGTGGTGGTTATTAGTGGGTTACTCATTTGGGTATCTACCCTTGAAATCCCTGACTTATCTTCATTTGAAGATCGCCGCATTCTCCAATCAACTAAAATCTATGACCGTACCGGAGAAATCTTGCTCTACGACCTTCACCAAGACGTCAAACGAACCATTGTGCCGTTTGAGGACATCTCGCGTAATATTAAAAACGCCACTGTCGCTATTGAAGATGAACGATTTTATAGCCACTTTGGAATTGACCTAAAATCGATTGTGCGCGCCGCTGTTGTGAACACCACTGCCGGAGACCTCCTTGGTGGTCAGGGTGGGTCAACCATTACCCAGCAGGTAATTAAAAACTCAGTGCTGCAACGTGAAAAGAAACTCTCCCGTAAAGTTAAAGAAGCAATTTTATCGATTAAGCTGGAACGAACGCTCAGTAAAGATGAAATTCTCGCCATTTACCTCAACGAATCACCCTACGGTGGAACAATCTACGGGGTAGAAGAAGCTTCGCAGTCATTTTTTGGTAAAAAAGCGAGTGATGTAACGCTGGCTGAAGCCGCCTACCTCGCTTCACTCCCGCAGGCACCAACCTACCTCTCACCGTATGGAAATAACCGTGAAGATTTAGACGCGCGCAAGAACACCACCCTCCGAAAAATGTTGGAGAGCGGACTGATTAATGCCGATGAATACAACCAAGCTAAAGATGAGGTGGTGAACTTCCTCCCGCAAGCAATTTCCGGCATTCGCGCCCCACACTTTGTAATGTTTGTGCGTGAACAACTAGTCAAGCAATACGGTGAAGAAGCGCTTGCTGAACGAGGTTTTAAAGTTATTACAACCTTAAATTACGAATTCCAAGAAGAAGCCGAAAAGATTGTTGCTGAAAAAGCAGCCATCAACGTGGAGCGCTTTAAAGCTGACAATGCTGGACTAGTAGCGGTTGATCCAAAAACTGGTGATGTACTCACTATGGTTGGTTCAAAGGATTATTTCAGTGAAGAAATTGACGGTAACTTTAATATTGCCCTGGCGGAACGACAACCAGGTTCTGCTATTAAACCGTTTATCTACGCCGCCGCATTTGCCAAAGGCTACCTCCCAAACACCATTCTGTTTGACGTAAAAACGCAATTCTCGCCACTGTGTCCACCAGACAGTCCTAGTTCTGAATCTCCTTGTTACTCACCAAATAACTACAACGGTAAGTTCTTAGGTCCCGTGAGTATGCGTAACGCCATGGCTCAATCACTGAACATTCCCGCCGTTAAAACGCTCTACCTCGCCGGCATTAAAAACTCTCTTAAATTGGCTGCTGACATGGGACTAACGACCCTGAATGACCCTGAACGCTACGGACTTACCTTGGTGCTCGGGGGAGGTGAGGTGAAGCTCCTCGATATGACCCACGCCTATGGTGTATTTGCGAATGAAGGAGTAAAGGCTGAACCACGAAGTATTCTTAAAATTGAAGACTCTAAGGGTAATGTGGTCTTTGAAAGCCAAGTCAGCAGTAAACGAGTGCTCGATAGAAATGTGGCGTTAATGATTAGTGATGTTCTTAGCGACAACGTAGCTCGAACACCGCTCTGGGGTGCTAACTCACAAGTGAACTTCACTACTCGCGATGTGGCCTCAAAAACGGGTAGTACCAACAACCTCCGTGACGCTTGGCTCATGGGATATACCCCAAACCTCGCTGTAGGTACTTGGGTCGGTAACAATAATAACGATCCAATGGGTGGTGGTTTGTCGGGACTTATCGTGACTCCGATGTGGCGAGCCTTCTTTGACTTTGCGTTAGCTAAAATACCTGATGAAAAATTTGCCCAACCGCAAATTGACCTCAGTGGAGTAAAGCCGATTATTCGCGGCGACTACATCGATAGTTCGCTCCTCGTGACTGAAGCACAAAACGGATCTACTACGCCAGATCTAGCTGGTGTCATCAATAGCATTCACAGCATTTTACATTACGTAAACAAAAACGATCCCCAAGGGCCCTACCCTACAAACCCTGCTAATGACGACCAGTACACGAACTGGGAGTATGGTGTCCAAGCATGGAAAAATGCGACCTACGGGGCAATTCTAAGCGCTCAGGCATCATCTACTGCAGAGACAGTGGAGCCCGAAGAGGAAGAAGAACCAGAGGATGAACCTAGACGAGGCCGTAACAATCGCTAGCAACAAAAAACGCCCTAGATTGGGCGTTTTTTAAAATATAACTTTAGGAACACTAGTTTCTCCTAATCGGGCTTTTAAGTGAATCAGAATCTCATCCTGATGGAGTTTAATTTCCTGTTTTAGGATAGCGGGCGCAGTAATGGAAATTGTTCGCGAATGCACAGCATACTTAATATATTTTGGACTGAGGGTTACGCCGGTAATATCAGCAATGACTTCAATTACCTCTTTAACCACACTACTTTGAGGTGCCTTAAGGACCTTCTTATATTTTTCAAAAAGGTCTGCTACTTTAATAATTTCACCGCGGCGAGATTTCATGTTACTTATTATTGTATTAATCTCAATGATTTCTAATTTTGGATTTTAACCTACAGAGATTAGGTTTGAACAATTACCCGTTCCAGGAGTTTGCTCTGGGGGTAAATTCGGAACGAAGTAAATAATACAATCTGCTTTTATTATTAACCTGCAACTTAGACTTGTGGGTTCCAGCGATTTGCCTTAGGAGGACAAATCGGGAACAAAATTCGTCATTGTCGCTACGCTCTGTGGCTCATTTTACTTATTCATTGGCATTACGAGATATCGTAAAGTAGTGTCTGACACACCTTGAATCACCAAGGGGCGGCCAATACCGGCAAAATGGAGTACGAGACTATCATCACTAATATGCGATAGTGGATCAATCAAATACTGCTGATTAAAGTTTAAGGTTAAATCACTCCCTTCTGTCTGCACCTTTACAGTGTCGGTAGTTGTACCAACCTCTCCATTTTGTGAAGAAATGGTTACTGAATCAGACTCAACCTTAACTGTTACCTGCATAAACTTATTTAAAAAGATTTGAGTCTTTTTAAACGCCTGTAATACATCACTCTTTAACACCGTGGTGTGAGTGCTATATTCTTTTGGAATAATCTGTTCATAATCAGGAAACGATCCTGATACCAAACGTGAAGTTATATAGACACCCTCAGTAAATGATAGAGCACACTGATTATCATTAATAATTAATGTTGGGTCAGTTTCCAGAAGGTCGCAGATGCGAGCTAATTCAATAGCGTTCTTTTGAGGAATAAGAATTGTCTGATTAAGAACAAAGTTCTTTTGGGGAACTGTCTTTTCCATCAGACGGAAAGAATCGGTAGCGACAAATGTGAGAGTGTGTTCCTTCTTTTGTTGAATAAAGATACTTCCCAGTTCAGGTTTAATTGAAGATTGTGAAGCAGCAAAGGCTACTGTTTTAATCCCCAGAGCAAACAGGTTCTTCTGAATAGTTATCCCTCCAATCGTTAACTTCATAATTGAAGGAAATTCATCGTACGGAATGGCATTAATAGTTGTCTTTCCACTACCACTATCAACTGACAATACTCCCTCAGTAACCGATAACACAATTTCCTTTTTAGTAATGTATTGGACTGCCTGCATTAAGGTAGTCGCTGAGACGGCTACAATCCCCTCTGTCTCTATTTGCGCTTCAACAACTACTTCAATACCTATCTCTAAGTTAGTTGCTTTAAATGTCACCACTCCTTCTTTTACCGTAATGAGAACACATTGCAATACCGGTAATGTTACGTGCTTAATACTTACCCGAGTAATCAGCTCAAGTGCGTGGATAAGTTTTTGTTGTTCGATGGTTATTTTCATTTTTTTAATATATTACTCTCTCTTATTAGGGGTGTGGAAGTGTGCATAAGCTAAAAATATGTTGTATTTATAAGGTCACTGTACCACCTTTATTTATAAAATACTTGTGCATTTCTCTGTGTATAGTGTTAATTCTTCTGGGGGTAAAACGTCTATTTTTAATTCTTGTGTATAACCCCCTGATTTATACCCAGCTGAATTGGATAAAAATAGTGATTTTGGACAGCTATCCCAGAGGTTTTTCACTCGTCGTGGTATCTCTATACACAGCTATTTCCTATTTTATACACACAGTACGTAATCAGGTAAGTAAAACACTCCCCAGGAGGGAGTGTTTACGAGTTATTTGAGCAGTAATCGCACCTGGGTAATTTCTTCTTCTAGCTCAGCATCTACCTTAAGGTCTCGTTTAATCTTTTCACAACTATGGATTACGGTTGTGTGGTCTCTTCCGCCTAATTTTTTACCAATCGCTGGGTATGAAACCTGGAAATCTTCCCGCAAAATGTACATGATGATTTGCCGTGGCTTTACTACCTCTTTACGTCGGGTTTTTTCGTAAATACTTGCTTGATCAATATCAAAGAAACGGGCTACTTTATCAACCACATCAGATACCGCGAGTGTCTTGCGTGGCCGACTACTGTTTTTAATGATGGCCTTCACCTCTTCAATTGATAGTGTGCGTCCAAGTAGTTGTGACTGACACATGATGGTATTAAGCGCACCTTCAAGCTCGCGGATGTTGCCTTCAATGGTGTGCGCGAGATGTTCAACTACATCATCGCTTAAACTAATGCTATTTTGGGCGGCTTTGGCACGTAAAATGGCCGCTCTTGATTCACTGTCGGGTGCCGGGATATCAACAATCATCCCCTGTCCAAAGCGTGACCGCAATCGATCCTCCATCCCAGCCAAGAGTGCGGGGTGCATGTCACTTGAGAACACGATTTGTTTATTGGTGTCGTGTAAGGCATTAAAGAGGTGGAAAAGTTCCTCCTGAGTTTTTTCTTTAGTAGCCAAAAATTGTACGTCGTCCATGATTAATACATCATATTGACGGTATTTATCTTTGAAGTTATTGGCTGTACCACTCTGGAGTGAGTTAAAGTAGTCAACGGCAAACCGTTCACTCGTCACATAAAACACTTTTTTACCAGTCTTTTTGATTTGGTTCCCTACCGCTTGAATGAGGTGGGTTTTACCGTGACCAGTTTTACCGTAAATAAATAGTGGATTATAAGCAATTCCCGGCTTTTCACTCACTGTTTTAGCAGCCGCATGAGCAAGTGCATTGTATGGACCAACCACGAAGTTCTCAAAGGAGTATTTTGGATTGAGGTTATCACTTTTGTTGATGTAGTAGTCTTCAAGTGGGAGGGCGGCATTAATGGTTTGGGTTTTACTACTCTCTCCTCGGCGGTCACTGCGCTGGAGCACGGCATATTCAATACTGCGAACGTATGGTGTAATTTCGCGTAACGTCTTCAAAATCATTGATTGGAACTTATCTGCCAACCAGTCGCGGACAAAGATACTTGGTACGCCAATCGTGAGGGTGCCATCTTCAAGGGAAACAATGTGGGTATCTCGAAACCAAGTCTTAAAGTTGGCTGGAGTAATCGAGAGCTCAATCTTAACTAACGCGTTATCCCACAGGCTTTTAACATCAATTTGTTCAGTCCTAACAATGCTATTTGTCTGATGTGGGTGTGTTGTTGGAGGCATAAGGGTATCTAATTTCTAAAGCTTTAAGAATTATACTGGGTCACAGAAAACTGTAAATACTCCCGCCTTAAAGTGACTAAAAAGTACCCCTCACTATCACTCTAAAATTCGCAACTGGGGATAAGCTGGGGACAACTGCGCAGTGTTGTTTTTGGCACCATAATTTGTCTCTTCACATACCCGCTACCTACTCCCTTCCCCGTGGTTATTGAGGTGGAAAATGAAATTGAGAAAAGGTTGCGAACTTTAAAAAATCATGTATAGTTCTACCACTAATTACATTTTTATGAGTAAACGAACCTATCAACCAAGTAAACAAAAGCGCGCTACAACTCACGGTTTCCTCGTGCGTATGGCTACTACTGCCGGTGCCAAGATTATCCGAGCGCGACGTCGTGTGGGACGAGCTCGTCTTACTATCAAGCCTTCAAAAGCTCGATAATCTGCAAACAAAAGCGCCACGAATGTGGCGCTTTTGTTTGAACCAATCACACATTAAATGTCATACTAAGCCTCTCAGTTTTCGAGCGAAATACCTTGGCAGTAAAACATACTGGGAGTATGTTTTACGAATCAATATTAATATATGTTGAAGTCGAGCTACTAGGTATTGCAGCCGGAAACTGTGAGGCGACTATGACAAAAATATACTCGCTTATTTTAGTTCTTAAATGACACTATTGATTTAATGTGTGATGGGTTCTACACTAAATTACCTATGTTCAAAAAATCAGAACGCCTCAACCGGACCGCGTTTACCGAGTATTTTAAAATTGGCCGTCGGTCTCATACCGATTACTTTACCCTGGTCTACTCCCCTGCCCCCATGCGGGCGGTAGCGGTAGTGGTAGGGAAAAAGGTGTATAAGGGTGCAGTCGACCGTAATACCCTGAGGAGGAGAGTCTATGCCGCTGCCCGAACTATGTTAGGGACTACTGGTGTGTATGTCATTATCTCTAAACCAGCCGCTCAGAATCTGACGCAATCACAAGTTGCTCCCGCCGTCACTGCGCTGCTCGCCACCGTATCAAAAGCAAGGTAGAATAGCCGCATTATGTTTAGTTATATTTGGCACACGATTTTCTTTGATCCAGTCTACAACGCACTGGTATTTTTTATAGACGTAATTCCGGGGGGTGATGTTGGACTCGCCATTATTGCTACAGTTATTTTAGTGAAGGTATTGCTACTACCGTTATCAATTAAGGCAGTCAAGACTCAAAAAATAATGAAGGAGCTTGAGCCAAAGCTCAAAGAGATAAAAGAAAAGTTTAAAGATAAACGCGAAGAGCAGGCCAAAGCCATGATGGCTCTTTATAAAGATGCTGGCATGAATCCGTTTGCCAGTATCCTCCTCTTGTTTATTCAAATTCCGTTTATTATCGCCATTTACTTTGCAGTATCAAGTGGCGGTGGTGTGGCCTTACCGGGGATTAATTCCGCTATTTTATACTCATTTATTCCCAACCCCGTAATGATCTCGATGGAGTTTTTGGGTAGTATCGATATTACTCAAAAGAGCCTGGCGCTTGCCCTACTTGCTGGTATCACGCAGTTTTTTAGTACCAAACTATCCATGGCTGCCATGCCACTGAAAGAAAAAGACCCGGATGCCGCACCGAATCTCAAAGACGACTTTGCCCGCAACATGCAGTTCCAGATGAAGTACGTCATGCCAGTATTTATCATCTTTATCGCTTACAGTTTTTCCGCTACCATCGCCCTCTACTTTGTCGTCAGTAACCTAGTCCAAATCGCCCAAGAGTTTTACGTAAGAAAGCACCGGTAGGAAGCCATTTAGCTAATTCAAGGCGGTTAATAAATTAAATATTTATCTTCCTCTACCTATCTTACGCAAGCTATGTAGTCAGTGCCGTCTGCTAATGAACCAGTCACAACACCAGATCCACTGTAATCAGTATTTGATCTAACATCAGAACAGACTACCTCAATTGTATTTTCTATAAGCATGCGTCTGTCTGCAGAGATATTTGCTGGCAAACTTGCAGAAAGGACCATGGAATCAGCACCTTGTTCAGTTACTACTTCTGCGTTGTTACTACTGGTTAACAAATTATTACCTATGTTATTTTGAGCTCTTTGAATGATTGAGTTTTGTAATTCGGTTGGTAATCCCGCTAAATTACTTCTAAGCTGGGTGATTGTACTTTCAGGTAGTGGTTCGACATCATCATTAGGGATTACTCCGCTTAAAACACAAGAGTTATTTGCCCAAGTGTTACCATTTGCTGTACAACAGTTAGCATTTGTATTTAATGTGCAAGAAGCCGTTCTACAGTAATTACCTGCTTCATCCCAAACTCGCATACTTCGTCCACAACTTTGTCTTTCCTGTGCTCGAACTTCAGTAACACCAGAACATGTTCGAGTTGTGTTATTCCAGGTAGCTCGATGAACACCTGCACAGCATAAATAACTTCCATTTGGATCACATTGTCTTGCCTGGGAAAGTGGAAATTCGCACGTTGACTGACCTATAAGACTGGTGTTTAATGTAAATACACCACGCAATTCATCACGACATTGTCTGGCACACGCCACGTCAGCAAAGTCTTCTGGCGCGTCCACATTAGTCGCTAGATGTCCCCCGCAGCTAAAGGTGAAAACAGGACTTTGTGTAGATGAGGCAATATTATCTAGCGCAGCTTGCCGTTCAGCAATCAACTCCTGCACAGTCATTGGATCTTGCTCGATCGTCACTGTATCAACTGTTAAATCTAGTTCTGTCAGGTCAGTATTGATCGTGTTTAAAATAATGATAGCACCAATGACAATGAGTAACCCAATTAGTGCTCCTTGGATATCTTTTTTTGCATCCTCTTTATGGGTCACAATATCTGAGAGCATGTATTTTGCCCCAGCAATCACAATTTTAATAACCGCCAGTAACGCCGCGATTGAAATCGAAAGTCGGTACAACGCATTAATGTAGGCATTTAGCCCCCCTTCACCAGTTGGGTCGCCACTGAGTCCTGGAATACCAACCAGGTTAACAAATTCACCAGCATGAGAAGTTGCAGGCAGTAGTAGAAAAATAAACGCAATAAAAAAGAAAATATTATATTTCATACATCCAGAGGGTGTTGTCATTTTTATTTATAAAGTATAGCACTTTACTTTCGGTACTCATGTTCATGCCGATAGTATCGAGCTCGCGACCAGTTTCTTTTTCAGTATCAATAAGTTTTTCTGCAAATCCTGTTTTGACATTAATTTCCCATAATGTATCAGCAAATGACACAAGTCCTTTATACCAGTTGTCAGGGAACTCGTAGTTTAAATTAGCTTCCTCATATCCACAGTAAATCAATTCATTATTTTGGGTACTTAAGACACATTTATCAGGTTGTATAACTATAGGTAATGAATTACTCTGGCCAGTGGTTTGATTAGTAGTGAAACTTACTGGTCCACGAGTAGTCGTAATGGTGTGTACGTAGTATTCATCATTTGCAAGTGCAGTTAGTCCTCCGCCACTTGCTTGTTCGCGCACAACTACCCCGTTGACGATTTTATATAAAAAGCCAGTAAGTCTTGCCGATGGCTTTGGATACACATAGTGTGGCGTAGATGCGTTTAGACTCCAAGCAATAGTGGCGTTTTGGAACGGAACTGAGAATAGGGTGCGACTCACGCCAGTTTCAGTGTTGTACTCACGACCTAACAATCCCGAAGAGGTATATTCACTAAATAGAATATTGTCTTCACCACTAAAGTTAAAATCTACCATTTTAGGCAGTAATGTCTCCTGAGTGGCGCTATTTTCTCCAGCTAAAGTCAGTAATTCGATACTATTTTGTGTGCCATACCCAGAACGAATAGCTACCAACGTGCCGTCAGTATTAAATTCTGCTTTTTGGGCATTAGGAATTGTAATGTTTGAGAGCCGTGTCTCCATTCCAGTGGTGAGATTTATAGAAAATACATGTCCGGTACCGGCTTCAGCATAGAGCATTACACGTTCTCCCTCATTTACACTCACCGCCTCTTTAAATCCAATAACCGGTTTAACGGTCAGTTGCCTTAGAGGTGTACTCGCCACATCTACCTGATTATCTGGTGCTTCAGGAATAAAAGGTATCAATGGTTCTTCAGTAGAGCCACCACCAAAACTAAAATCGGTGAAAAAATTCTCAACTGGTTTAGGTGTACCATAAATGAGTAAGTAGGCCCAAATAGCAAGCAGGAGAAGCACTGCAGTACCGCCACCAATAATGAGATAGGTATTTTTCATAATTATAGTTTGACTCCAAACCGGATTTCGTCACTCTGCAGTAGCTCTGAGAGGTTTCGAATTCTAAAACCTATCTGCGCGTCACCGGAAACTCCGCGCTCTAGGTTAATTTCAAATGGATCAGAACCGCTGTTCAATACAGGTTGGTTGTTGATACTCCATTCAGTAAAAAGTTCGTTACTGGCTGCTCGGTTGTCAAGATAGTACGGCACTGCTTTGATTGAAGCGCTATTGCCGGTCATAATAAATTCGCTCGTAATTGCCTTTTGGCCGAGACCTAACAAACTCCCCACTGGGTACGCGTGCACTTCAAGGTCGACAGTTGGAATTGCCACTAATTTTCGGGCAACGGTGGTGCCGGATTTGTCTTGTACTGATATTGTGATGGTACTACTTTGCCCATGTGGAACAGTAATTTGGGCCCAATTACCGCCGAGGCGGGCACCTCCGTAAACAGACTTGTTATTAAGTGTCCATGAGTAGCTATACTCAGCACTATTTACTGGACCGTTTTTATTTTGGAGTAGCGCATTAATGTTAACGACACTTCCTTTAGTCGGTAGGGCTCGTCCTTGGTAAAACAAAGGAGTGTACGTTTGAGGCTCAATAATGAGGTCTAGGTATAACGGTTTTATAATCCGTTTTGCCTCTAACGTTTTTCCGTCACGAAATTCAAGACGGGCTATGATAGTCATGGTGGTATCAACTGGCGGAGCGGTAAAGGTAATGGTCCGACTGTCACTCACATTTGGTGCACTCAGGCCATCAAAAAACCAGGTAATCTTTGCTCCCCCACCATTTAAGGCATAGTCGTCAATGGTCGCAGTCACCTGATCTCCTGGGTTAGGAAATTGTGGATCAAGAACAATACTGACATTCTGACCTGTTATGTCGGTAATGCTACCACCAACCTGAGCCTTGGCAGTATAACTCGTCGACAGTAGTACAACGAAAAAAAAGAGTGCAAATAATCGCATAGCCTTATTGTAGCAAATGCATGTTCAAAAATTACCCGGAAGTTCACTTATTTTGGATGCCGCATCATCACCAGAATCCAAAAAATAATCCACGGAAATAGGTTAGCAAACGGCAAACAGGCACCAACTACACCCAGCAGAAAGGTGACTTTTTTGGTACCAGCGGCATTTCCTGATAAGGGGTGTAGTCCCCACAGTATGGCAGTAAAGGCAGCAATGCAGGCGCTTGCTACTCCAAATACACTGGTAATTATCACAGCCAACATACCCAGTCCAGCTACATCAAAATACTCATACCCAAATAAGCTTCCAAATGATTGCATTAAACCATCAAGGGTAGATAGTAAAGAATCAGCTTCAATTTGCGAAGCCAGTCCCAGCATGATCGAACCTACCATTGCCATCGGCAGTTGCCAGAATAAATAAAATGGAATAATCCAACTCATCGTTACAAATCCAAATGTTGCTCCTCGGGCGCGGGCAAATAGACTGGTGCGGACTTTTACCTTTTGCGGTGCAGTGTTTTGATTTGCAGGAGTCTGCAGTTCCTCTCTAGGGTCGGCATAATATCTGTTATCAATTATTTGTTGTCGTCGGCTGACCTGGTCAGAAAATTCATTACTTTCTTGTGGACCGCGATATCGACGAGGGGCAGTTCTTCCCCGTCTACCGTCTTCACTCGGCCGTGACGTTAATGTCCGCTCACTACCGCCCCGTGTTACACGAGGATTTTCTACACCAAATCGAGTGTCAGGGTTACTATAAATATCGTTATAATCCGAAGCCGTGTCACGGAGTCGATTAGAAGTCGCCATATATCCCCTAGTATACTACAGCTGACTGTCGTTTAATTCCTTGCGAGCATTCTTGATTTGGAGGATTTGTGAAGGGTCTGAGGTGATAATTTGGTCTTCGGTATATGAAGCAATTACCTTAATAGCTACGTGTTTAAGTCCGACGAAGAACAGTCCTTCCCCGACATCTGACTCAAGTAACAAGAACTTCTCTTCATCAGTGAGGTTAAAGGTGCGCTGAATGTTATCAATTGCGGTTGGTGACTGTTTCATCAAAAACTGTAGTGATGAGTTGGTAATCATCGGTACTCCGTATGGTGAGCGCAAAAAGTCATCCACGTCTTGGGTAATGGTTGCGATACCAAGAAAGTATTTTCGTCCACGTTTAGCGAGACTAAAGAGGAACGAGGCGGTGTCTTCTGATTTCATCATCCACCAGGCCTCATCAATTACGAGGAGACGTTTAACTAATCGTCTACGGATAGCTGACCAAATATAGTTCGTCACAATAAACATGGCGATAGTTTTCAGTTCGTCTTCCATGTCACGGAGCGAGAACACCACAAATTTCTGTTGAATATCAACGTTAGTAGGGTGGTTCATAAATCCAGACCAAGTTCCTGAGGTGTATTTTTGTAACCGACTAATGAGTGAGGCACTCCCGTTCATACCAGCCAGCACCATTTCAAAGTCAGATAATAGTGGTGGTTCGAGATCAGCAAAGTTACTTTGTTCAGTGATGTCTTTTAAGGCATAGGTTTCGCGAATAGCGAGGTCGATAATAGTTTCTTCCTCGGGAGCAAGTCCCCCCAACATCAGTTTAAATAACCCAATTAGGTGCACAATTTGTGATCGCAATACGTCAGCTGGTTCTTCGTCATCCCCCGGTGGTGGTAGGTCAAACGGGTTAATGTGGTGTTTTGAAGAGAGTGAAATATTGAAAAATCGTCCGCCCGTTGCTTCAGCGAGGTATTCATACTCTCGTTCCGGGTCAATCACAATAACTTCTGAACCAAACATTAGTGACCGCAAAATTTCTAGTTTAATACTGTATGACTTCCCTGCTCCGGAGGTCGCAAACGTTACTGAGTTGTAGTTAGTCAGTCCAAAGCGGTCAAAAAGCACTAGTGAACTATTGTGACGGTTAATACCGTACAAAATACCAGTGTCCGATGTGAGGTCAAATGAAGTGAATGGGAAAAAACTCGAAAGTGGCGAAGAATTAAACTTACTGTGTGTTAACAGTTCGTCAGTAGCGGTCGGAATAATACTTTGAATCCCGGGCTCTTGGCGGAATAAGGCTGGTTTGATATACACCAATTTAGAATCAAGAATACCCTTGATGTCGTTTTCTACTTTGTTTAACTTAGCGTCATCTTCGCCGTAGACGGCAATATACAATCCCACGTCAAAGAGTTTCTCTTCGGCTTGCTGCAATTTATCACGTAAATCCTCCAGGTTACGGTAGGCTGCTTCGAGTTGTGGGTCACGCACTTCCCCTCGTTCGGCCCGAATATTAATCTGACTCTGGACCTCGGCTACTTTTTTCTGGAATTTTTTAAGGGTTTCAGCAGTACTGATGGGGTGAATGACAATGGTCACGTCCAGTTCCTTCTCCATGTTGAGAATTGGTTCAAGCCAACCATCATTTAAAAATCGAGGGTACGATACTGCATAGAATACTCGTGCAGAGGTGCCACTGATGTTGATGCTGCCTGGTTTGATACTCACCGCAGATGGAGCAATCACGTCAGCTAACGTCAAAAGACTCTCGCTAATAGCAACTTGATTGTCATCTAATTTTTTTGGTCGTAAGTTATCTAAGAAACCCATAGTAGTGTTTATTGTATCGTAGGAGCGGAGCCAGTGATATCACCAGGATTGTATATGTGATAAAACAATTCCACCAGTTCGTCGGTTGCTAGCGCAATTGTTCTAACTCCCATACGATTGAGTCCTTGTTCAACCACTGCCTGACGTTGTTCAAGCTGCAACCGCTGCTCTTCGAGAGTGACGTCACTCTGCACTCCTGCTCGACCTTGGGTCAACATACTTTTGAATCCTCCGCTAATATTAATTTTATTGGGTGTATACGGCACAATCACAAAAAAGTTTTTACTCATCACGTCTACTTCAATCGTAAAGCTACGGATGAATTCAATATATTCACGTAGTTGGACGCGCATCAAGTCGTTGTCCTGGTTGCCTTGGCGTTCAGCGAGCATAGCGAGGTAGGGCTCGATGTTGAGACGTCTCGACTGTACATAGATTTGCAACGAAAAATCCAGGGTGTTGAGAAAGTTTTGAAATTGAAACAAAATAGCTCGTTGTTCATCTTGGGATTTAAGCGCAAAGTTAACCGAAGACGCCAACAGTACCTTGCAGATTTGACCGGATTTAAGTATCACAATACCATCGCGAATATCGCGAATGGAAACAAATTCTTGTGTTGCAGCGGTATTATTAGTAGCCATATTATGAATCTTTCTTTTCCATGGCTTTTAATTCGAGTCGACGAGCAAGCGAGGTAATATCTTTCTTTTGGCTATTGAGCGGGCTAAGCATAATAGGATTTCGAACCGTGGTGGTTGGAGCAAAGCTTTCTTTGTGCACAATCTCACGGGTTTGTTGCCATAGATACAATCGCTTGCGACGGTAGTGGTTGTACATCGCTTCAAGAAAATGCGAAAACGGACGATTATTGACTGGATAAAAAGCTAGGGCACCACTGAGAAGTCCGATTAAAAATGCGGGAATGATAGCAATAAAAAATGGTAACGTCAGCAATAACACCACGGCCATTCCTCCCCCACCCCCGAGATACAGAAATTGCCGCCAGGTAAATGGTCCGAAAATCTTATCCTCTATTTCGATGAACTGCGGAACTTCAAACTGCATGGTTGTATTATACAGTATGAATAGAACGAGGTAGTAAAAGTTTTACTCAGAAAAATAGAGTTTAAGATTTTTGCCGACGCACTTTTATTGGATCCAGACTGACAACTGTTAATAATTTTTTGATAAATTGAGTTTATCTCAACGATTACAGGTTCCAGGAGTTTGCTCTAGGGAAAAGGAGTGAAAAATGGGCTGGAACCCATTTTGCAAGACTCATTGAGGTATTTTATGACTGAAAGGAAATAAAATATCTAATGAGTGGACAGCTTCTGTAAGAAGAGCTCGGAACAAAATTCACAATATGCCCTTCGGGCATTTGTTCATTTTACCCCCATCGAGGTTTCTCGAGTGGTGCATCAACGTTTGGTTTTGGTGGTTGATAGAGTGGAGCGGTGTACGATGGTGCCTCTGGTGCCGGTTTCTCAATTGTAGGTTGTGATGATACGTAGACTGGCTCATCAATAGCGGCTGTAGCATTAAAGGTGTTACGTACTGGTGAGCGACCCTCAATCATGTCAGTCGCCATAGTGCGTAGTTCAGGTAGTTCTGTTGCAGCTGAGGCTGTTTGCACCCCTGGGGAGGGGGTAGGTAGCGTCTCTTCTGTGACTGGACTAGGTTCGAAAGTAGTATTTACTGGTACGTCATCTTCTTCGGTTGGTGGTAGCCAGTTTGGATCAGAAAGAGGAGCTAAAAAATCCAACACATCAGCTCCGAGTAATGCTGCTGTTCTGGCATCTAGATCTAGTTCCTGTTGAAGTAGCGGAACAGTGTCTTCAATTTTGTAAAAACCGAGAACTAAATCACAGATTGTAATTAGATATTTCTTGTTCACAACATTGCTAATATTTGGATATTTTTCAATAAAATCGAGGAGAGTGATTCTAGAATTTGCACTGCAGATAAATGAATATTTATCCTCATTATGCTCAGAGTACATTTTACGTGTATCCGGGCTAATTTTAGGCGCTAGAGCAGAGTAGTCTTCGTTTGTAATTTGCAAATCAAGGGCTATTTTAATAGATTCAATAATTTTTTTACTATTTAAATTTTTATCTAGTAAATAGTTTTCAAGGTCAGTTTGATTCGAAAGTCCTAGAACTTTATTGTTAGAATAAAGTATCAAATCTCTCATTATTGATACATCAACAACTCCAGAAAGTTTTTTTTGAAGATAGAGTGATAGTATATTTGAATCAATAAAATTTTGAGTACTTGGACTCGAATTTTGATATGCTTCAATAAATTTTTCCCAGTTGTTAAACATACTTACGCAAAGTTAATACCCAGTTGTGCACCATAAACTGTATTATCTGACCAATTTCGCCACATTTTAATAGCCGTATTATTTGGTGATGTGGTGTGAATAATGTTATCTTCAATATTTCTTTTAATCTCAGCAAGTTGAGATGAGCTGACTCCACCGTTCTTCATCTTCTCCTGAAGCATTTGAGGTGTTATATATTGAGCCATAGGTGCTTTTGTAAATACTTCAACTGGCATTTTCCCAATATCTTGAATACTCCTATTCATAAGCGCCTCTCTTTGTTTATTTGCGACTCCAGATGTTAATGCAGCAGCCGGAATTCCAGGACCAGATAATGTGTGTCCAGATGAAGTCAAGTTTTTAAATGCAGTAGATCGAGCAGATTTAATGTCAGCAATCTGTTGTTTAGAGAATTTACCTGATTTTTCTAATGTCTCAATATGTGCATCTGACAAATGGGCTGCTACCTGTGTGCTCTTAAGTTTATCAAAGCCAAGATCTTCACGCTGATCATTTGTCATATCTTTGATTGTTTTGCCGAGACTTTCAAATGCTGTATTGAGTTCATCTGCAGTTGAAGAAGTCTGAGAGAGAGTAGTCTCGGCTTGTTTCAAGGCTAACACGCGATCATTGTCTGCAGCTGTTTGGTTGGCACGCGACCTAATTCCAGCAGCATATTCTCGCTGTTCTTTGTTTGAGCCTACAGTGCCTAACCGAGCTTTGCTTGCAGATTGCGCAGTTCCCCGTACTGCACGGTCGACTGTATTTGTTCGAGCAATCCAGCCCAGAGCCCCACCTCTAGTTTGTAAACTATTAAGACGCTTTTCAGCGGACTCACCGGCTTTGTTGATACCCATTCGTGTCACAGCTCTAGGAGCATACGTTACGGCATTACGTGCTCGTCCCGAAAGATTTTTTCCAATTGACACTGCCATGGTAGAACCATGTGCCCCCATTTTTTTAGCTACTACCATTGAGGCCAGGAGGAATACGACAACCATCGCAAAGTAAGGAATAGTATCTGCATACTCCGAGACGGTGGAAACATTTGGGTTAAATATACGATCTAAGTTTCGCTGCACCGGGAAAGTGCTCGCTACCATGTACGACAAATACAGCATGAAAATAAAAGCCGGAGCAAAAAAAGCTTGTCGTAAAAATCCACTCCAATAATCACGCGAGTACCCGGCTAAAGCTGGGAATACCCAACCTAAAAACATAAATGGTGAAAACACCATATAAATATTGAGCACTACAAAGCGTATGATAATCATTACCGCCCCTGCCAAAAACACATAGGCCAATATAGAAAAAATTATGATTATCCCAAATACATAGGTAAAGCTACCACCGCCAACATACATATACTCGATCATGCTATTAACACCAAGCATGGTCATAAACCCGCCCGTGATACTCGTGTCTACAGCTCTCCCACTTAAATCTCTCCCTTCAAACGCATTCCAGACTTGAGTGGCAGCAATGTTGGAAAAATCAATCACAAATTTTGTGATAAATAAACTAAAGTTAACCAAGAGAGCAGCGGCAATCAGTGACACCAGCATTTTACGAGCACTACTGTCACTACTGTCGAGAATCATTTTGAAACCGATGTAGACCAACCCAAAAATGAACGTCAGGTTAAAGATGTCGCGAACTGTCCCCCACAGAGCGTCAATAGTTTCACCGGTACCGGTAATATATAAGTTACCAAAGCCAATAATGAAGTTTTCGATTGCATAGTCAAAAGCGCTCCCGGCTATCCCGACCAGCCACCCGAGACCACTCAGGGCATAACTGTACAAAAAACCAAGTACCCCATCTGGGGCTGACCCTAGATTCTGGGCAGCCATAGCACTTTCAGCAGCAGCTTGTCGCTCCGCTTCTGTCATCGGTCCTCCTGGCCCAGCATCACCTCTTCCAACTTCTCCAGTACCAGTGTCGTCAGTTGGTGTTGTTGGGGTGGTTGGTCTAGGTCCTGGATAGCCTGGATCTGTCGGTCGCCATGGTCTATCAACTCCAGGAATTCCACCAGCTGGACCGCTACCTTGAGCTGATACCTGCGCATAGCTACTCAAAAAGAAGGTGCTACAGACAATAAGCAGTAAGGTACCAAAAAATACCCGTTTCCACATTTTGTCTCCACACAAAATACCGACCAAGTTAGTCATTACTCTACTATTCTAGCACTCCGTTTTACAATTCTTCTTGGTTAACCACTACTTTCTATTACATTCGTAGAGTATCTCGCCAGCGGATGCGGTTTTGATCAATTACTGCTTGTGAACTGAGACTATTACCAGATACCATTGAAGCGTATTCCAAAGCGATATCATTTTGGATGGCGGCGGCTGAACGAGTGGTTGTAGCATTTGGACTACCTGCTCCTGCAGTGCCCGGAGTTGAACTGGCGCTATCGTAGCGTGAAATCATACTGGTGAGTCGACTAATGTTTGTATTCAAGCGATTAACCGTTGTGGTAATTTCAGCAACGAGGGCAGTAAGTATAGTCAAAACAGAATTCGTTTGGGTTTCAATAGCACTAAAGCTTAACCGAGTTGGATCAACATCAGTACCACGGGGATTACTCATAGTGTTAATGATAGTCAAGGCACTTTCAACAGTAGTTACTGAAGCGAGGGCAGCTTGTAGTGCCGTTCGTTGGGCTGCGGTAGGACTGTCGTTTAATTCGTTATTAATTTTAGTTCGTGCAGTGCGTACCGTGTCGCTACGGGTGAGACCAGCTAGTTGAGCACCAGTATTAGTGGCTGAGAATAAGGTGTTGATAGCATTTTGGGCATTTTGTACTAATGTTAGCCGGGCACGAGCTTCCTGTAGTGTCGAAGATGCAAGGGTCAGATAGGACCGTTCCAGGGCCAATGACTCACCCATTTGCGTACGAATAACTGTAGTGTTAATGAGATTTTCATCCACCATATCATCGAGATATGCTCGAGTACTTGATCCATTTAAGCTGTAGTCTGTATACCCTGTTCCTTCACTTAAGCCCAATAGTCCGTTAATACCTTCCATGGCTGCCAATACTAATTGATTAAGAAGCGCTCCAATGAGTTCATTAATTTCGTCTGCTTCAATCAAAGAGCGTGGTCCAGTTGAAAGTTGGAACGTCAAAGCTTCGGAAATCACCTGGCCTGGTGTGGAAATAATACATTGCTCGCCACCACTTGATCCTTCAATAGCTTCACAAATCTTCTTAGATAGAAATCCATCGCCCCAGTTGGCTACTTCCATTTCTTGACCAGCATCATTTACGAGTTTAATCTTCATACGGTACTGAGCTTCAAGATAAGCGCCATATGGTGTGTTTTGTGGGTCGCTCGTCACTTCGAGCCAATCCTGCCACCCCCCTTGATTGATGCCGGCAAAGAAACCTTCAATGTTATTGGCTATATCAGTTAACCGACAGGCTGGTGCGGTTGGTCCTGACGGCATACCACTACGGGCCTGGGCATAACTTGCCGATAAGGCAGCCTGTACATCAAGTCTAAACGGTGAACAAATAAATTCACCAATACCACCGAGGCTTCGAATATATTCTCCCGCAGCTGTGTCGAGAGCATCAAGTAAAAACGCATTTAAATCAGTCACAAACGAAGGGCTCCCCTCAAAACCCGAGTTAATCCAATTGATGAGACTACGCGTCATGTTACTCACCATTTGTTTGGCAATTGCCCACCCAATACCATCAAGAATATTTTCCTTTACTAAGAGACCGGTTGTGTTGGCCGCTGTTAGTCCCGTACTGGCGGCAGTGAGGGTGTTTTGTACTGCAGAAACAGCCAACTCTGCTTGTTGTACTACCTGCATACCACGCGTAGCACGTTGCGCCTCTGCTTTATGAGTTGGTATAGAAACTGCAAAAACTGTGAAGATAAGTACTGTGGTACAAATCAATGACACCTGTTTCAAAGTAAAAAATTTCATATATTTTATTGTGGGCTAAACGCTAAAAACACCATGGCCGGGTCGTTATCGGTGAACAAGGCATCATAGGGTTGTAGTGCTCGGTACATATTTTGTAAGGCTATTCCCAATCCAGTTGCATCATCTTGGTAACGCTGCACTCGAAGCAGGGCCACTACCGGATCAGCAAACGCCAATTTCATACCATCAAGTGTGGCATAAACAGCATTGTAAACATTAATAAGGTCCAAATGTTGTTTTTCAAAACCAGCGGGTACCGGCGTATTCAAAGTTTGGTCACGCATATTTTTATACATAGCGATAAGCGGATCGAGTTTATCAAGTTCAGAAATATTTTCAGTGCGGAGGGCGCGATCGATAATCACGAGCTCGTCTTCACTGTTTGCGACGTTGTTATTGACGAGAATTTGCCCAATAGTATTAGCGTATGTTCGAACGGAGTTTTCGTCGCGGTTAACTACTTGAATCTGATCCATTTTGTAAATATAGTCTTGAACAGCAGTACTGCGTAGTAATTCGGCCGTGTCAGTGACGACCTGGTCGGTACTTGGTCCAACACTCCCTCGCCCTTTTGCCTGCAGAAAATTTTGGAAAAGCTGAATCCCAATAGTATCAGTTACAGATGTAGGTGGTGTGTATTGCACTGGTCCAGCAACCTCAGTATCAATAACCAACGGGGTGTCATTCACAAACTCTTCCCGCCAGTCCTCAATTCCGTTATTGTCGTTATCTGTAACCGTAATGTAATTTCGGTCTGTAATTACAGCCGCACCCAAGCCGTACACTGGCTCGTTACTAGTATCAATCTTTGGCGCATTAAAGTTGCTGAGTGTATAGGCACCAGCAACCAGCGCAAAACCGACTACAAACGCGCCGAGAATTTTTTGATTGATTGCCATTACACAATAGTATAGCAAGTCTGTCAGTTACTTTTTGATAACCAGTGTATAAGGTGTGTAAATACTGGGGATTAACCTGTTAATTGACTTGGGGTAATTTGGGGGTAACGATGAGCTTTTTAGTGAGTGCTAGCCAGGAAGAGAGGGGTACCGTTTCCGCGCGGATGTCTAATTTTAGTCCCAATCCGGTAAAAATAGCTTCAAGGGTAGACCGATCATAGACGTGAGAAAAATTTGAGAGCATCTGCTTCCTTTTTTGGCCAAATCCCAGGTGGAGTAGTTCAAAATACAGATTTTGCTCGTTTATATCACTAAAATGAGCCAAATTGATGTCACTAATCAGTAAAATTGCCGAATCTACCTTGGGTGGGGGGTTAAAATGCCCTTTGGTGACTGTTTTTACGTACTTCGGCACCCCAAATGCCTTTACTGACAAGGATAAAATGGATTCTTTAGGGTCACGGGCGATACGAGTAACTACCTCCTTTTGCATTAAAAAGACCAATTTTGAAGGCTGGATTGGGTTTTCTAAGAGTGTTCGCAATAAAAAGCCTGATAAATAGTACGGAATATTAGCCACCACCTTAAATTGTTGGTGTGATAGCCCCAATGAGGAAATTGATAGCTCCCGTGCATCACCATGGATAAGCTTCAGTTGGCCAGTTGCGATTTCGTTCTCAAAAAGAGGCTCTAAAATTGCGATGGCTCGAGTGTCAGCTTCGAGCGCGATTACACTGGCCCCGGTTTTAAGTAATATTTTAGTCAGCGCCCCGGTTCCTGGTCCGATTTCGAGGACGGTATCAGCTGCGGTGACCTCCCCTGCTGCGACGAGCCAGTTAGGAACGACGTCACTGGTGAGAAAGTTTTGCCCTAGAGATTTTTTGTGGGCAAATTTTTCACTTGTTTCTTCTCCAGTAAGTTTTGTTTGAGTTCGCTTCATATATTCTCGAGCATACCTATATATGTACCGTATTACAAGCTAGTCTAGGAAAATGGTTGTTTCGTAGCCTGAAGATGTATTCCCCCACCCTCGTGGATTTTCACTCTCAACATATTCTTGACTGATGTCATTAATAAATGATGACGGTACGTTTACTTTTTGGCTTCCGTAAATCGTGCGCATGTGGGCGTAGGTGAGATACACTTTTTTCTCTGCGCGTGTCAGGGCGACATAAAACAATCGACGTTCTTCTTCGTGGTCAATGCCAGTGTCATCAAGTCGCTCGTGTGGGAATAATCCTTCTTCGAGTCCACTAATAAATACATACGCAAACTCAAGTCCCTTGGCCGAGTGCACAGTCATCAGTCTGACGGCGTCTTGTTCCTCTTTGTCTTTGATTTCATCTTGGTCACTTTGTAAGGCGGCGTTTTCAAGGAGAGCCTCAACTCCGGCTTCGGGACTGAGCTCATCATAGCGAACACCAAGTGTAACTAATTCACGGAGGTTTTCTAATCGTGACAGGTCATCCTCGGTACCATTCTTTTTTAATTCGGTTTCGATACCGGTACGCGACATAATAAATTTGAGTGTTTCTGATAACACCTTGGTGCGAGCGACATCAGCAATGTCAGACATGATTTGATCAAACCGCTCAACCTTCTCGAGCGTCGCCCCTTTAAGTTCTGACCGTTTCCCTTCCATTACTTTTAGCATCGTTACTTTACCAATTCCCCGTGCCGGTTCATTAATAACGCGCGCCAAATCAGCGGTACTGCCCGGGTTTAACGCCAAGCGTAAATATGACAAAACATCTTTGATTTCCTTGCGTTCAAAGAACTTTGTACCCAGTAGCTGGTACGGTACGCCGTAGTTTAAAAAGGCTTCTTCTAAACTGCGGGACTGGAAATTAGTGCGGTATAACACTGCAATTGATGAGGGGGAGATTCCGTCCCCAACTAATTTCATCGCAGTCCGCGCAATATATTCCGCCTCATCAACGCCGGTCATCGCTGCGTAAAGTGAAATCTTTTCGCCTTCACCGTTACTCGTGAATACTTCTTTGGCGACACGATTTTTATTTTTTTCAATTACGTCGTTACTGGCTCCAATGATGTTTTTTGTTGAACGATAGTTTTCTTCGAGCAAAATTGTAGTAGCCGTTGGGAAAAATTTTTCAAACTGCAGTACATTTTTAATATCGGCGCCACGCCAGGAATAAATATTCTGATCAATGTCCCCCACTACACATAAGTTGTGTTTTTCGCCCGTGAGCAATTGGGCAATCTCAAACTGCACCCGGTTCGTATCCTGGTACTCATCGATGTGAATATATTGAAAACGTCTTTGCAGTGCGGTACGCACATGTTCGTGCGTTTCAATGAGACGTAATGTTTTGATGAGTAAATCATCAAAATCAAGTGCATGTTCACGCGCCATAATTTCTTCGTACTTCACCCACACTTCAGCTGCTACCCTGTCAGGGTATGACGAGGCTTCATCTTTAAAGGCTGCGGGAGTTTTGGCATCTCCTTTGGCTTTAGAAATCTTTCCTAAAATTTTACGTGGTTCAAATTCTTTAGGGTTGTAGTTGGCGGCCTCAAGTGCTTGTTTGATGGCCCGTAAACTATCGGCGCGGTCATAGATGGTGAAGTGGCGACGTAAGCCCAACACTTCGTGGTACTCGCGTAAGATCCGTACCCCCAGCGCGTGGAAGGTGGTGACCGTTGGTAGTGAATCAATCACCGCTCGATCAGACGGTGGAAACTCGTGCACTAACTTCTCTACTCGCTCGCGCATTTCTTTGGCGGCCTTGTTCGTAAACGTCACGGCGAGAATATTGTACGGGGCTACCCCTTGGTGGATTAAATGGACAATCCGGTGGGTAATGACACGGGTTTTACCGGAGCCGGCGCCAGCTAGTATCAAAAGAGGGCCATTAATATGCAGCACAGCGCTTCTTTGGGGGGTATTTAACCCGGTTAAGTATGGGATTTCAGACATGTGGCCCATACTATACCACAAGTGGCATTAAAATCAGAAAGTAATTATAAGCGTCTGTCAATGTAATGAAATAGCCCTATTTCGTTACCTTTTTCAACCCTGTTTTGATATCACGAGTAGAAGTGTATTACGTCAATTGTATCTCCCCTCGAGTCTAGTAGAATTACTGCATTACCAAATTCTTGGTAATAAAGGGAGTCCTTGCGACTCTTTTTATTTCGACTGACACTTTCCTGTAATGGTTGCATCGCGGCGAGTCCATAAAGAAACACGTATTCAACCTCACTTACCTACTACAACCCCAGCCAAAAAGACGACGAGTCTGGGAACAAAAATAACGCAGACAGGTTTATCATCACGTACCGCACGGTACTTTTTTGATGGCGCTCTGCTCCTTATGGCCATTATCCTTCCCTTCTCGGTGCAGGCAGGAGTTTTTCAATCGTTACTAGAAGTCGGCACCATAGAATATGTAGCCGCCGAGACGCCCGTAACCGACACCCTCGTTGATGTAGACGTATTAGCAGCTGCGCAGAATCCAGATCCGCAAACCGCCCGAGGCGGAGCGGATATTATTATTGAAGATGGTGTTTTGGTATCAACTGGACCAGTCGGACAAGATGATATTTCAGCCTCAAAAAGCAACGGCGGTGAAATTAGTGTGTACGTAGTGCGTGAAGGTGACTCACTCTCACAGATTGCCCAAATGTTTGGTGTGACCTCAAACACTATTTTGTGGGCCAATGATTTAGTGAAAGCTTCAGCGATTAAACCAGGTGACAGTTTGATTATTCTTCCGATTGCCGGTGTTCGTCACGTCGTTAAAAAAGGTGATACCGTTTCGTCTATTGCTAAAAAGTACGAAGGTAACGCCGAGGAAATTCTTTCATACAACCAACTTGCCTCAGCTTCTGATATCGTCGTCGGAGACACACTGGTGATTCCTGGCGGTGCACTCCATGCCGAACCAGCTCCCGTAACGGTTGCTAAAAAAGGTTCAACCGTTAAAACAACCGCCACTGCGGGCAGTGGATTCTCACATCCAATTCCTGGCGCAATTAAGACGCAAGGTATCCATGGTTACAATGCCGTAGACTGGGGCGCAGGTATTGGAACAACTGTTCGGGCAGCTGGTGCAGGAACCGTATTGGTGGCCAAGAGTTCAGGCTGGAACGGAGGGTATGGTAACTACATTGTAGTCAAACATGCCAATGGGGTGCAGACACTCTACGCGCACCTTTCACGTCTTGATGTCGGAGTAGGCGCCAGTGTAGCTGCCGGTGAATCAATTGGAGCTTCAGGTAATAGTGGGAAGTCGACGGGGCCTCATCTACACTTCGAAGTTCGCGGAGGCCGCAATCCTTTCTAATTTCGGCGCATTCCGTTGTCGCTACAGAAAAATGCCGTTCGTCGTATATTGAATACGCCTCACGGCATTTTTCTTCTTCTAACAGAAGCTGTCCACTTATTGGGTATTTTTTCAAAATCCCTCAATAAGTCTTGCAAAAGCAAAGCAGTTTGCTTTCTCACTCCTAGGACTGCATCCAAAATAAGAAAGGATTAATCTGGTAAGATAGATTTATGATTATTGTTTCCTCTCGACTTTGCAAATTCTTTTCCTGGTTTACAGGATTTTCTAAATCCGCCAAAGCTGTAACCGTATTCCCCTTTATTTTTGTACGTTCTGAAACGGAGCTTATTCCATGGTTAATTATTCATGAGCGAATCCATATTCGCCAACAAATCGAACTGTTACTCATTGGGAGTATTATCTTATATATAATTGAGTTCTCGTATGCTTTTCTATGGTTGCGATATTCATGGCAAGAATCTTATTTGTATACATCGGCTGAGCAAGAAGCCTATCGTAACCAAAATAATTCGGAGTATCTAAAACAACGGAATATATGGTCACAGTTTAAATACTTGTTTAATAAAAGAAAATTTATCCAGAAAGAAGGAGTTGTAACGTTACTATAGTTTGACTCTGTATTGCAAAGCCTCGAGTAAATGTTTTGGCTCGATAATATCTACTCCTTCTAAGTCTGCAATCGTCTGTGCAACTTTGATTAATCTATGATAACTGCGAGGAGAGAGGTTTAGTTTGGCGGAAGAGGCTTTTAAAATATCTTTGACGGCTGGTGTGAGGGTGATGACATCATCAATGTCGCGGCTGGTCATATGGGCGTTAACGGTAATGCCCCGACTGTGTAACCGAGCGGTTTGTTTAGTCCGAGCATTCCTGATTTGGATTCGTGCCCGGGATGTCTCCCCTTCGTGACGACCAAGTTCAGTCAGAGTTTCGTATGGCACATGGGGTACTTCAATCCATAAATCAATGCGGTCGAGTATCGGTCCTGATACTTTGCCGTGATAGGTTTCCTTCATGGCACGCGCCAAATCAGTGGTGCCATCATAACTTCCCCGGTACGGATTCATAGCGGCAATCAAAATAAAATCAGCAGGAAATAGTGCCGTTCCCTGCACGCGCGAAATACTAATCACCCGATCTTCAAGTGGTTGTCTCAGCGCATCAAGTGACCGTCTATCAAATTCCGGAAACTCATCCATAAATAGTACCCCCTTATGCGCCAGCGTCACCTCCCCCGGTTTTGGGTTAGTGCCTCCACCAACCAGGGCGGTGTGTGAGGCCGTATGATGCGGGGTACGAAATGGTGGAATCGAACTCACTACATGTTCACCACTGCCCGCAATGGAATGGATGGCACATACTTCAAGTGCCTCGGCGCGATTAAGTGGCGGGAGCATACCCTGGAAGGCACGAGCCAACATCGTTTTTCCGGTACCGGGTGGTCCAACGAGTATTACATTGTGCCGACCAGCAGCAGCAATAATCAAGGCCCGCTTGGCTGTCTCTTGACCTTTAATATCTTCGAGCAACACCGTGCTGTCGTGCCAGTCTTCACCCATAACCGTTACTGGTGTTGGAGCTAATTTTTTATGTTCAACGTGTGTGGTATCGATATGGTAAATCACCTCTTGTAAATCCTTGGCCGCGTAAATCGTAATGCCGGTAATCAAGGCCGCTTCAGCAGCGTTTCCGGTCGGTACAATTACTTCGGTAAAGCCCGCTTTTTGTGCGGTCTGCACGATTGAGAGTACTCCCCGAACGGGCCTGAGTTCCCCACTTAAAGCGAGCTCCCCAATAAGAATTCTTTTAATGGAGTCAGTACTCATCACGCCAGCCGTTAATAAATAGGCAATGGCAATAGGGAGATCAAACAATGGCCCTTCTTTCTTTAGGTCAGCCGGAGCAAGTGAAATTACAATTTTATGATTCTGACTTTTTGGCGAATCGAATCCACTGTGTTTGATAGCGGTACTTACCCGGTCTTTTGCTTCTTCAATCGCTTTACCAGCGAGCCCCACTATCGAAAACGAATGCAGACCTCGCGAAAGGTCTGCTTCGATACTAACAACAGTTCCGCCAAGTACTTGAGGTTGCACCGTGAATACTTGGGTAACTGACATAGGAGTCTTGGTAGTTACGGTAACGGTAGTTCAAACTCCGATTCCATATGGTGGGTACAGGTACGGGCGGCAGGATTAGCCTGCAGTCTCCCATCCTCAATTGGTTCCCCACTAATTTCGCAAATACCGTAGGTCCCATTCTCCATTTTTTTCATGGCGTGCAGAATACTGCGGTAGCGGTTTTCTAATTCAGCCAGGATAGCGACTCGTTCATCTGCTTCTTCAGCTGCATCAGCCTGACTATTTTCATCAGCTTCTGTTTGATCAATGTTGTCAGTGCGAATTATCCAGTCACCACTTTCGGTATCCAGTACCGCCACATCCTGTAGTTGAGTAATAACCTCTTCAAGTTGTTTCTGCAGTGCTTCTTGGTGCGGTAAATATTGATTCATAGTATAGAAAGTGTAGCCCTAATAAATTTTTTGTGCAAGATTAAGGAACGCGGTGGTGTTTGAGGTAATAAGCAGCGTGTCATACCCTACAAACCCATACACAATTTCTTCGGTACCATTATTATTTTTCATAATACGGACATCGACATTGTTAATGATGCTGTCGGTAAAGCGAGCGTATGAGGTAGCTTCTTCGGTACTAAAAATGGGAGCCAGGTTACGGCCCATCGTTGTTTCCCAAGCCAGCATCCCCCCGAGCGCAGTATTTTTATCACTGATAGTAAGCAAGATCCACGGTGCTCCACGATAGTTACCTAGTCGAATATCGTTAATAGAGGCTACAAAATCAAACGGTACGGATGCGTCAAACAACGTCAAGAAGTCTGGTGCGTTGAGCGGTGCACCCATGGAACTGATAAAGCTAATTTCTACCAAAGAGTCAGCGTCACTGCTTTGTGATTTTAGACGTTCACTGAGCTGGTTTTTGTCATTGTAAAAAATTGTTTCACTCACCGCAGTGCTATCGGTAAGCGCCGTCTCGACAATGGGCGACACGTTACTTGCTACCGGTGAGGGAGCAGTGCGATACGCTCGGAGTCCTAGTCCGCTCACTACTACAAAAATAAGTATACCGAGCGTGATAAACACCATCCGATTGGTTTGCGCAAACACTGACCAGATGTCACGTTTTGTTTCTCGTGGTGGAGCAAAGCGACGTTCCTCTCGCTTCGGTTCGGGAGTTGGTGTAGCTACCGCTCCAGTTGCTTGGACTGGGGTAACAGTTTCAACGCTCACAGCTGCCGCCGCACTTTGTGGTGCAGTTGGGATAATTGGTTCAATTTTTGGACGGGTATACGGAACTGGTTCAACTGCTTTTGGTACAGCAGGTACTGGTGCAGTTGGAATAGTAGGCACCACTACTTTTGGTGGGGTGGTGACTATTGGTGGTACTGGAATTTGCGGACGGACTACTGGAGTTGGGTTTACAAAAACTGGCGTGCTACTTGCTGCCGGCTTTTCCATTTGCGGTGGTATCATCGGCGAAATCACTCGATTAGTTTTTACCACGGGTGTTGCCGTAGTCTCTGTGGCCGGTGTCTGTGCACGAGCTTCTTTTATTTTAGTAAATTCTTTGCCGGTTAGAATAATGCTCGAATTTTGAACTGGCTTTGGTTCAGCAATCGCGTTAGCCTTGGCTTGGATATCACTTTCCCAACTATGGGTTGAGAGTGTCTCCATCGTCAGTGGTGGCACCACTGTTTCGCGAGCAGTTGATTGACGTTTTACCACGCGTTGATTTTGGATGCCGCTCGCTAGTGGCGCTACCGTTGTTGGTTCTGCTGATTCCCATAATGGAGTTACGGTTTTAGGTGGCACCATCACTGGAGCAGCTACGTCCGTAGTGTGTGGAATTTGTTTGGTGGCTTTGATACGGGTAAGAACTGCCGTATGGTCAGCCGAGGACTCGCGACCAGTTTTAGCGGTTGCTTTTTGAATCACTCCCTTACGACGTTCCGCAACCGGTACGGTATATTTGGGAATCTTTTTCTGTTGCGCTGACTGCTTCTTATTGTTCCACCAGTTTTGGAGAGACTCACCAATAGCCGACGACAATTTAAATCGCTTATGTTTGGTGTCGGTGATAATGACAGCAGGAAGATCTTCCTTTAGAGTCCCGGTCGCCTGTAGGTTACTTGAAGCCGTCAGAATTTTTTGGGTTTCCAGTTGAGAGCTAGATACAGCCACTGGCTTTGCCTGGCTCGTCTGCGGAGCACTTGGTGCAGTAACTACCGTTTCATTTTTTGAAAAGGTATGAAATGGAGGAATAGTTTGTGAAGCTTCCTTTTCTACAATAACCGGTTCAGGTGCTGGAGTTGGTGTTGGGGCCGTACTTCCCACGGGAATATTTTTTGCTGCGCGCATCGAATTTAAATCCGCAGCGTAAGTGCGGACTTTGGGAATAGCTGATGGCGAGGTACTCATATGTCCCTAATAGTATCGCATGTTTTGGGGATTATGCTGAGCGCATATCTGTGAGTCTAAGCCCTCATTCTAGGTATTAAAGCCTATATTACTTTTGTAGTAGCAGTGAAATCAGGATTAATTTTTTTAATGGAGAGACCAATTTTTCCTTCGTCTACTTTAATCACGGCCACTCTCACGACATCACCTTCATGTAATATCCCCTCAAGTGTCTCTAGTCGGTCTTTTGTTACTTCTGAAATATGGATTAACCCTTCATGATAGTCATCCATTTTAGCAAAGGCACCAAACGCAGTAATTTTAGTTACGGTCACCATCAACTCCTCTCCAATGGTATAGACGCGGGTCATGGCTTGTATCAAGGCAGCCGCTTTTTGAGCAGTTCCGTTTTTCCCGGTGATGTATACCGAACCGTCGTCCTCGATACTAATTTCCTCGACTCCACTCACTTCCTTTAGTTTATTAATGGTCTTTCCCCCACCACCAATGACGAAGCCAATTTGTTCCGGTGCAATTTTTATGAGAATAATTTCTGGCGCTCGAGGTGAAATATGAGTCCGCGGAGCAGCAATCGTTTTGTTCATGGTCTCTAGAATATGGAGCCGGGCGATACGTGCCTTCTCGAGGGCTTCTCTTAGGATGTTCATGGAAACTCCTGAGACCTTTACATCCATCTGCATCGCGGTAATACCGACGCTTGTCCCTGCTACTTTAAAATCCATATCGCCATGTTCGTCTTCGGGTCCTTGGATGTCGGTGAGGACCACAAATTTCTCTCCTGCCATCATCACCCCCGAGGCAATGCCGGCAACTGGCCGCGTGATGGGCACGCCTCCGTCAAACAGGGCGAGGCTACTGGCGCAAACCGAGGCCATCGAACTTGAGCCATTACTCGACATGGTTTCTGATACCAGACGAATCGTGTACGGAAATGTATCACGTGACGGGAGTACGGGCATGAGTGCTTTTTCAGCGAGAGCCCCATGTCCAATCATCCGGCGGTTGAAGCCACCAACCCGACCCGTTTCACCAACCGAAAATGGTGGAAAGTTATAGTGGTGCAAAAAATGTTTGTTACGTTCTGGTCCTTCGATGGATTCCACCACTACCGAACCTTCGGGTCCTCCGAGCGTGAGCACCGACAACACATGTGTGTCACCACGGTAGAAAATACCACTGCCGTGGAGGACAGGTGAAATACCACCAACGGTTGCCTGCAGTGGTCTCACGGTATCAAAATCGCGACCATCGGGACGCACCCCTAACTCCAGGGCGCCGTAATGGATTTCTTGGTCAATCATGTCTTCAAAAAAATTACTCACTATCACTGGTGAAACCGTACTGTCGATGGTCAGTAATTCGGCAATAAATGCTTTTTTCAATTCTGCCAAATGGTGCTTCCCCGCAGTTTGTGAAAAGAGTTTTTCGCGCAACTGGCTCTGGTACGCCGTGGTGAACAAATCAGTAACTGGTGCGGGAATAACCGGGGGCAACATTTCTTGTTTAGGTACACCAATCGCTGCCACAATTTTATTTTGCCAGGCTACCAAATCGGCATGGACAATAGTTGATGCTTCTAAAATAGTCATGATGTCGGTCTCGCTTACTTCGCTCGCGCCGACTTCAATCATATTGATTGTGCCATTGTGCCCGCAGGTGACGACCTCAAAATCTAGGTTGCCGAGGTTACGTTCTGTATAGGTGCCGTTAATCGATAGGAGTCCTGTTTGTTTATTACGACTTATACGAACTGCCCCAACTGGTCCGTTCCACGGAATGTCAGATATGGATAATGCAAGCGATGTCCCGATGACTCCTAAAATATCCGGGTCGTCTTCCCCAATCGCGAGTACTGAAACCACCACTTGAATTTCGTTGCGGAGATGTGCTGGAAATAATGGTCTGATGGTGCGGTCAATCAACCTGGCGGAGAGGACTGCTTCGTCACTCGGTTTACCCTCACGTCTACTAAACCGGTTACCGAGAAGTTGACCAGCCGCGTAGAACTTTTCTTCGAACTCTACCGACAGCGGGAAGTAGGGTAGGTTCGCGTCAACTTTACTGCTCATGACTGCAGTTACCAATACCACTGTTTCACCAAGTTTCAGAATCACTGATCCATTGGCTTGTCCGGTTAAATCCCCTATCTCTGCGCGTAATATTTTTCCTCCGACCGACATTTCAAAAACGTGTTGTACCATGTGTGTGTAATTACGAGTCGGGCACGTTCCAGATTTCTAATTTTAGAAACCTACCTACGCGCCAAACTCACCTCCTAGTAACATCGTGAGTATAGCAAAAAAACTCTCCGCCAGCACAAGTGTGCTGGCGGAGAGTTTTTGTAGCGTTTTATAAAAGTCCGTCAGTATCAGTCCCTACTACTTTGTTCAGTTGAGCCCGCAGTGGTGAAGTGTTTTTGTTTCGTTTCTGATTCTTCCCTTTACCACCTTTATACCCTATTAGGTACTCACTCGGGTTTTCATCGAGGTCGATAAAGTCGTCAACTACTTCGCGTAATTTTCCAGACGCTGATCGTCCAAACGTCACGGCTTCCACTTGGCATCCCTGACTCTTCACATACTCGACGAGCGGGATAAAATCTCCGTCACCAGTTACCAAAATAATGGCATCAACTTTGTGGGCCATCTTGATAGCATCAACTGCCATTCCCACATCCCAGTCCGCCTTCTTGGCGCCACCGTAAAAAATTTGTAAGTCTTTGGTTTTGATTTCGATACCCACTTTTTCGAGCGCATCAAAAAATGCTGACTCCTCCCCACTCTCGGTATTAACCACGTACGACAGTGCGCGCACGAGTCGACGATTCCCCAGAGCGGTCGCGACAACTGCCCCAAAGTTCACTTTTGATTTGTATAAATTTTTTGCACTGTGGTACAAGTTTTGGGTATCAATAAAAATCGCTACCCGTTGATCATCATGTCGAATGACTCCCATATAAAAATTAATTTAGCTTCTTGATATTAAAAATACTTCGCTTAGTTACAACTTGAGCTTATGGAAACGAGTGCAATTCGAGGCGTCCAAGTTAAATGCGACGAGCCGTACTTTTTGTACGGTGAGGAGCATTTTGCGCAGGACAACAAAGAAGTGTGCCGTTTGCGTAAGCTCTCTTTAATAGTACTCCTAAAACAACATTTGCTCTACTACATACGTAGCAGAGCAAATGTATTAGCGCTTGAGGTTAAGCTTGGCAATCAGTGCTTCGTACGCTGCCTCATTTTTCCGCTTAAGGTATTTGAGGTGTGAACGTCGGTCAGCTACTAGTTGGAGCAATCCGCGACGTGAGTGAAAATCTTTTTTGTGTTTACGCAAGTGCGTAGAAAGGTCTTCAATTTGTCGGGAAATAAGTGCTACTTGTGCCTCTGGTGATCCAGTGTCAGTGTCGTGACGCTTTACATCTTTGAGGACATTTTCTTTGACTCGCTTTGTTAACATAATGAATGTGATTAGTTACAGTCGAGTATAGATACCCCTCTCAATCAAGGAAGGTACCAGACTGCACTTGAGTAATAACCTGCGAAGGTAACCAAAACTATAGCATATCTGTAGAAAATTGCAAGAGCTACACCAAGTTGTGACGATACTGTCAAATGTCTGTAGTAAATGTATCCCCACTCACTTTTTATAGTGAGACATAATGGAATAGCTAAACCACCCTTTATTTATAACAAACAAGTGTCGTGTAACACCTGCTGTGGGCGCGGGCCACTACCATCTATCCCCCAACCGTCGTGAGTAACTCGAGCGTGTTCACAGATTTTGCCGGGAATGTTTTTAGATACCGTTGAAGTTGCTCTTAATAGTTGTCGTGTGTGCGTGACGAACCGACGAATTATTTACCAAGGGGTTTTGTTCAAAAAAATACCTACGAATAACCGCCGTGACCAGGGGTGTGGTACGGCGGTGGGGTAGGTAGGGGCTTATGCCCCTACCCTCTGTTCTTCTACCCAAAGTTTCAGACAACGTACCGAGCAAAACTTCAGTCGGCCGAACTTAGTCGGCGTGATGCAGTTGTCGTGCTTCAGACCTTGAGCTTTGCACTGCGGACAAGTGCAACGAGTGACACACTCTGTTGTCGCCAGGTAGACTTTGATGCCAGCGACACTGATGAACGGTGTCGTGCCCAATCCGGTTACTGAGGGGACTTCTCCCCCACAACCACAAGGACAAAGGTCTCGTACAGGTGCAGTCATCTTCATGCGCTCCTTCCTAAGGTTTCTGCCGCTACAATCTCATATCGTAACTCGCTCGTCAACTCTCGCAGCTCTCGCGGGGTCTCTAGTAAATGTTGTAGGAATCTTCTTCCTCAATTAATGCATAGTCGATGATTTCGCCGTCCTGAGAATTTTGGTACGGGATTTGTTCGGTGGTGAATTTGGTAATTTCAGCGGTGCTGCTTTTTTCCCACTGACCCCAAATTTTTTCTAGGTGAGATTGCTCCTTTTTAGAAAGGGTCGAGAGCGGCTTTTTGGCCGACGTTCTGGTCTCCTCAATTTCATACATGTGGTAGTCATCACGGTAAATTTGTTTGATGTTGATGACACCGCCCACTTCCATTTCTTCGAGTAACCGAAAGTACACATCAGCGACCGGACCAAAGGCAATTTTTCGGTACGACAGTCCACTCATGCTCGCGTGATTTTTGTAGTACCAGGCAAAGTCAGCGAGATACAACAGACTCGCTAATTTTGTTTTCTTGATAGTTGTTTTGCTTGCCTTGGCCTCGCGAATAAAAAACAACATCATGTGCGTGTACTTCTGTAGATCAGGGGCTACCGTCCGTACGAGTTCGTCGAGGGTAATGCCAAATAATTTGGTAATGGCGTTTGCTTCAGCGAGAGTCAGTTCCTTGGTCCCCTTCTCAACTGCCACATACGAGGCGCGTGACATGCTGGCGACCGCCGCTACTTCGGCTTGGGACATGTCACGTTCTTCGCGAAGGTATTTTACAAAATGAGCGTAGGTAGTTTTCATACGATAAGTATACTAAACACCAGGTATAAATTATCAACATCAACTGTTGATAATTTTGACATATAAAAACCGGACAAAATAAAAGAGCGGGGCACCCTGCCCCGCTCTTTTATACTAGGTGTCAGTGTTAGATTTTTACTTTGTCTGCGTACTGTCCAATTAATGGCAACGCTACTTCCTTTTTGCCAACAACGTTCACGATACCGATGATGGTCAAAATCAATGTACCAAGATTAAGTAACATGATGATTGGGTAGAGACCACTAAAGAGGAACATAGTACCGAGGATGTAGAAAATAACTACTAGTCCAAACAGTACGATACCTTGTTTAACATGGAATTTTACAAACGGGTTATCAAGTGAGGTCATGTACGGAATGATGACGAGTGGTCCGAGGTAACATAGTACCCCCATCAAGGTATCATTTTGTTCAGCTGACTTCTCGGTGTTGGTAGCAGCTGGCTGCACGGGAGCTGGTGTTTGTTCGGTAGTAGTTTCAGTAGTTTGATTTTGATTTGGTTCCATAAAAATAAATTGGGTTAAATTAGTATGACTTCACTTCTATCACTAATTGTAGGACATTTTGGTATTCATACAAGACCGCTTCGGTATCAATAAAAAACCGCACAACGGTGAGCAGAGCTCTCCGTTGTGCGTGGTTTGCTTACTTTGAACAGTTAGCTCGAGGAGTGTTGCTTCAAGCTACTTCCTTCAAGGACTTGCTCTCAGGAATAAGATGCAAGAACTCACTCCCCGATTCGTTGATGCACATGCGGTACAGAAAACCGCAAATCAAAACATTCTGTCCGATACGTGTACCACGCATGCGGGCAATTACCAGTAGTTCATCAGAACTAAGATCCATTACCATGACGTCCTCCCGGTTGGTAGGCTGGCATGATGCCACACGGTGCTCAATTTTGCAAATAGACCTTACACCGCCAATTCTTCAGCAGAAAAATCAGTCACATCAAGATGTAGGTTGCCACCGGTGCCGACTTCACCACTAATAATTTTCTTGGCAATTTTTTCTTCGAGCACATCCTGGAGCACGCGGTTAATACCGCGACCACCTGATTTTGAGTCGTCCCCTTTTTCTACGAGCGTAGCAAGTAGCGCTGGCGTAACCACCAAATGGTAGCCCTGGTCCATAACTCGCTTGGTCAGATCGCCTACCATTAATTTCGCAACGTTGGTCAGGTCATCTTTTTCTAACGGTTCAAAAATAATGGTACTGTCAAAACGGTTTATCAATTCCGGCTTGAAAACGCGCGTTTCGATAATGTGGTTGATAATATCGGAATCAAGGTTTGGTAGCTGCTTGCGGATGCTGGTTGTCTTTCGAATCAAGTCACTGCCGGCGTTACTCGTCGCCACAATTATGGTATTGCGGGCATTAATCCGTCGGCCATCGGTACTGGTGAAATAGCCTTCATCGAGGATTTGCAAAAATAGGTCGTGGACTGCTTCCGCTGCTTTTTCAAATTCATCCAATAAGACCACACTGTACGGATGTTCTTGCAGTTTATCGGTGAGAGCACCAGTACCATTTTCGTCGCCAATCAGATACCCTAACGTATGTTCACCGCTATATTCCGACATATCAAACCGAATCATGTTGGCTTCAGAACCAAAAAATGTATGAGCGAGTGCTTTAGCCGTTTCAGTCTTCCCCACACCAGTGCCACCAAGGAACAAGAACGAACCTATTGGTTTGTCCGCGCGGGCAATATCAACGCGAGCGCGACGCATGGTGCGGGCAATAGCGCTCACGGCCTTGTCTTGACCAATCACCCGCTTGTGCAAAATATCCTCGAGGTGCAACAGTCTGTCTTGCTCCACCTCGGTAATTGGCCCGACTGGCATCCCGGTTTTTTCGGACACATAGGTATCCACGAAATCACTTTTAATAGTCACCATTCCCTTCTTTTGGGCAGATTGCGCAATTTCGTGAATCAAATCAATGGCTCGTTCTGGCATGACACCGTTAGTTAAATACCGGTCAGCATTGGAGGCAATACTAGTCAGCGCACTATAGGTAAACAATACCCCTCGACGCTTTTCTTGTCGTACGGCAATTGGTTCCAGGATTTTAATAGTGTCACTCACCGTACTACCCTCAAGCAAAATTTCCTCAAACCGTCGCACAAATGAATCAATCGGGTGGAGATTGGTGTGGTAGTTATGCGGGGTATCAATCCCAATACAGTGGAGGGTTGGAATCGCTAAATATATTGAGAGTAGTTCCGGGATATCTACATCAAACAACCCTGCTTCAGCGATGAAGTGACTCAGTTCCGGAATCACAATCACATATGTCCCCGCCTCAGCTGCTTGTTCAAATATAGTGTAGAGTTCATTTTCCAAGGCCTGCTTTTCTGGGTAGGTTGCAAGCAGTTGTTTGTAATCAAGCACAAAAAACTCGAGTCCCGCGAGCGCATTGAGCCCCGCGCCCTTCCCAACCCGTGATTGCACCGCAGCTAAAATATCGAGCCCTAAGGTACTGCCTTCCCCAATGAGTAAAATGTTGGCTGCTCGGCTACGCGCGAGCACCTCCTCAATTTTTTGGACAATTTGTCCGTGACTAATTGTTTTGGTGGTTTGATCAATCACCATGTCCTGTGCAGTCAGTTGGTACGAAAATCGCTCGAGCTCATACGGCACGCCCGTTGAGAGTTCGCGCCCTAGTCCACTATGGAGCGACAACCGATCCCGACTCCACCAGCGCTTTTTACGTTTTTCTGCAATGTAGTTTTTAACCACGAACTGTAACGCTCCGATAAAGAGTGTTTCCGTCACGGCATTATCTTCGAGCCATTGTTTGAAACTCGTATCATACATATATATGTATTCACCCAAATGAAACACGTCAGTTGTCTGCGATGTTTGCAGTGGCACACTGGTAGCCGCTAAAAATGCACGATTGGATTTAATAAATGAAACTGCTGCTTCAGGTGCTAGTCCACTGCGCACCAATACTTCGAGCCCGAGTGGTGACTGCATAAATGCCGCCGTGATGTCTGCTTCGTTTTCTAGTAGTATTTGCGCTACCTCATACGAAATCCCGGTCGCGTTTTTACCACCACTTCCAATTTGCGAATCAAACCCGCGGAAATAAAAACTATTGTGGTAACAGTACAACAGTATCTGCTCCAACCATAGAGCAAAGAATATAAGGGTCGACCCGAGTAACTCATCCGAGTATTCCCCACCCACCTGTTCAGTGAGGAGTATTGTGAGCAAGCAACTCACAAACACTACAAAAAATATAATTCGCAGACTAGTCAGACTCGTTCGACCCAGGTTTTGTTCGTAGGCCATGACTGGTCGGAACGTATCCAAATGTTCGGTGATATTTTTCATAGTATTAAAAGAGAAGGTAGATACCGTAGATTAAACAGTACGAAATAATCGCCGGTGCCGCGAGCCAAATCGCGTACCAGATTACTGCCAAAAGGCACAATATAATAAGACTGATTATTCCCGCGATAATAATGCAGATACGCACTACAAACCCAATCAACCGGGAAATAATATTGATAATAATAAATCCGGCCCAGGCTTCAATATCAAATAGTCCCGCCCGGCGTTCGGTAATACGTTTGTAGGGTGATAGGAGTGAACCCGCTAATTGCGGAATCGAAAAAAACTGCACCGTAAACCACCAAAAATTTTTATACAACCGCACAAAAGACACCAAGGCGGTCGAGTAGTGCCAAACAATATAATCCCGAACAATAGTTAGGAAGAACATAAAACGTACCTACAGTATAGCAGTCAAAAAAGTAAGTAGTGAGAATGTCTGGTGAAAATTATTCCCTATTGAAGTGCAAGTAAATTTTGCCGTGAATCAAAACTTGCTTAGGTGAGTGTGCTAGAAATGAAAAAATTAAAATCAGGGTCTTTCGAAGGTAGAGATTTTCAGAAACGAGTGCAGTGCTAGGTGAGAAGTGACTCAATGTCACTTCGCAAGACTCATTGAGGGATTTTGCAAAAAATACCCAATGAGTGGACAGCTTCTGTAAGAAGGGCAAGGAAAATTGCCCGACGAAATGCGGTCCAGCGATTTTCCTTAGGTGGAAAAATCGGGACATAAATTCAGAATAGTCGCTACGCTCGTTTCTTCATTCACCGTTTGTGGAAATCTAGTACAAAAAACAACCGGTTGCCCTAGGGCAACCGGTTGTTTTTTGTACTAGGCGCGGCGTACGTTTGTCGCTGCCGGTCCTTTCGGGCCGTCTTCTAGATCAAAAGTGATTTTGTCACCTTCGTTCAATTCATCGTAGATGTTATCTACTACTGATTGAGCGTGGAAGAAAACGTCTTTTCCGCCGTCATCTGGAGTGATGAAGCCGTATCCGTTATCTTTCTTCATTCGTGCAATTGTTCCTGTCATTTTATTTTGGTTTATCTTTTTGTAATACAAAACTTCACTACGCCTGACCACTCGTTACCTTGCTTTGAGGGAGTTATTGTTTCGCTACCTTAATTAAAGCACATCCAGGGGATAACACAAGCAAATGTACCTAAAGACAAATGGCTTCAGACCACAATAATCAGACTGGGGACAGTACTGTACATATTGATATTGTATGATATAGTGTAAGTACAGAGATCATTGTTTCGAACTGTTACCGGATGGTGGCGTGACTGGGACAACCAGCCTAGAGCAATTGACCGGAAAATACCCCTTTGGGGGTATTTTTTTATGAAAAGTTCCACTCATCTTCAATGTGGTCCTTAATGATCTGACGAAATTTATTCTCTCGGTCTTCATATGATCGCCTTGTTGCTCCGGCAATCATATCTACGGCCTGTATTAATGTATCTGATTTAGAATCAATAAATTTACATTGTTTCATAATTACCTTATCTTGAGAATTGAGTTCTTTTCGTAAATAAGAAACGAAGTTTCTTTTAAATGCCCTGTCTCCATTCCCGTCAATTCGAATTTTTGCTTCGAGTATTGTACTTCCTGAAAATTTAAGCACCTGTTTGATGAAATAAGCATAAAAAGACTCCTTTTTATGTAGTTCAGGACTATACAGAACTTCTTTTTCAACTATGAGGGATCTGATTCTGAATGAAAAGTGATTTATAGTCTGTAAGAATAACTCCCGATTCTTATCTCGAGACTTATTAAATTTGAATTCTTCATGATCTCCTATACCAACATCACGCTTTAATTGCTTAATAGCAACTGACATTTTTTCAGCCTCTAAATCGTCATCAAAAATAAGGAGTGAAATGACAAAATACCGACTTGAACCACGTTCAAATTTAAATCCTGTATCGCCAGAGTCATCAATAAATACCAGCATTTAATGAGTATACCAAAATCTACTATTTTGGTTACACAGACTAAAGTTTCTCAATCTCCTTCAGGTCCCCATCCGGTACATATAATATGAGGAATCCCACGATAATCCCCCCAATAGCTGTCACCAAATGGGTCTCATCACCAATAATCGCGATATCGATAGCATCAAGCACATGCCATATCCCTCGCCAAATCAGCACAATCCCAACAATCGTCCCTAAATTCTTCAAAAAATACCCCGCCGCATGCCGCCCATGCCTATGTCCAATGTGTATCATGGGGTTATTTTAGCATGCTACTAGTGTACTCCTGGTAGTTTTTATACCGCACATAATAAAAAGGTGTCCCTAAGGGGACACCCAGCACGTACTTGTTAGTACGCTGCAATCAAACCGTGCACCATTCGCACCAATCGAAAGTTATCGCCCCGAAACGGAAATGCCTCGCTCTTGTTTTGGGCCGATTTGGCAGTGTAGGCTGCGCGATCGATATACCGATGGTGTCGTCGGCAATGATTCTGTATCTTGGTCTCATCCCGTCGCGGGACACTCACTATCCCCCAGCTCAGTTTTTGCCACAACAATAGCCGGGAGTGAAATGCATCGTTGTGCGTAGTCCCGTACGGATACAGTTCCTGCTCCAGTAATGCACCAAACTCCACATCCGTTTGTTGCAAGAGTGGCATCACGAGATGAATGTGGTGTGGGCGGGCAAAAAAAGCTCGCGCGGTATCAAATGATTCGTACCGGACAGCAGTTTCACTCACCGCAACCACCAAATGATTAGGTGGCAGATTGTCGAGTATGTGCGCATTTAAAGAACTCATTAGCCCCTCTTCGTGTTGGCTTCGTTTTTTCCTGAGGCACTACTATTACATATTATAGGTATTGATGCAAAATAACTGATTGTATGTAGAGCTACCGGTATCCCCATTTGACAGTCACACCTTCAACCGCTATCATCGCAAGTTCCGCTGGTAAGGTAATCAGCGGAAAAAGAAGCATACATAGAGGTTACGATGCAAATGACAACACAGCCCACGACCCAATCAGTCGACAAACGGGCGCACGGGATCTTCGAGGGGGTCCAGTTCTTTCAACGGTTCTTTCGCGGGGCACCGCCCGCACCACTGACGCGCGAGCGCCAGATTCACAATTTCGTTAAGAATCGTGGCTGCAATTGCCTCGAACACTATGCGTACTGTGGCAGTTGCAAACATCTGATCAAGGATGTCTTCGGCGACTACTAGCGTGCAACGCTATACATCGATGAAACACAATCCGGCCGGGGTTCCCCCTCGGCCGTTTTTTTATATTTGAATATATGGTATGTTGGTACATAGGGCGACCCTGTACCGGCCGAAGTTGGTGGTTCGAAACACTACTTCCGTTTCACTGGTACTGGTGACATAGCTCCATAAGTGAGGAGCTGTCACAACTATCGACTAAGTCGAGCCCGCGAGGCGTGATGATGATGTAAGTCCTTGCCAAACCCCAGCCGGTCAGCTGGGGTTTTTCTATGCCCGTTGTCTTGCGCAAAAACTTTTGGCAGGCAAGATCTGATTACTCTGTCTATATCTAATCATTCAGCGCGTCTTAAGCACCAAACACATTTAAATGTTTTTAATTTTAACCCCTGCTTTGTGCTACTTTTGACACAAAATCAAGAAGATCTTTTTGCGATAAATCACTACTGGCTTTTTCATTAAATTCTGAAAAAATAACAGAAATGGCTTTCTCCATAATTTTATCCTGTTGTGTTGGATATGTGGGGAAAAGAGATGACATTGTTGTCATTGCGAGTGCTTTAAATTTATAAAATTTGTACATTTTTTGACTAAGCTGAAATTGCTTTGCAAAGAAGAAGGCAAAGTATGAAGGTACAATAAGCGCTGATATTCTTAGGATCGCTACCCCTGGCGAAATTGAACCATCTTCTTTAATAGCCTCAATGAATGAGTAAACGATTAGCATAATTCCTAACCCAAATATAAAAGCTAATACCATTTGTAAAAAAGAACCATAAAAAATAGTGAAGGTAGTTAGGTATTTTATAAATGGGTACTTACCAAATCTTGTTTGAATTAGTACAAAAGTCTTAATTTTAAAAGTTTTATACTCATCTGCCATGTCATCAAAAAGCTTCCCCTTATCGTTTAAGAGGTTCTGGGTAAATGCCTCTTTATCTTTAAGCACTTCATTAAAGACTTCTGAAGTTTTTTCGAAAGCTTCTTTATTTTGTAAAAGTTTTTCTCCAAAATCTAGCGCATCTGAAATCTTCTTTAAATTTTCCTTAGGATCAAACCTCAATTCAGTATAAAGACCAGACGATCTTATGTAGTCATTAACCTGATTCAAATAAGAGAGAGCTTGGTGGTGTTGGGTAGAAATCTGAGAATCAACCAAACCAGTAACTGAAGCGTAACTATTGATAAAATTTGTTAGATATGAAGATAAGTTGGTGAGAATATTATAGCCACACAGATCCAGATCCTGGCGCTTTTCAAGTTTAGTTAACATCTCATAAACTGAATTCACAAACAATTTTATATCTTCACGGGAATAGTTATTCCATAGTGAGACTTGTCCACCATCAGGATATAGGCGGCTCCAATCTAGGATTAGGACTTGAGAAATTAATTGCTTAAGCTGCGAAGATAGCTGATTTTCGGTCATTCTTTAATTATATCGTTTAAAATAATTTTGCTAAGTCTATGCAAAATGAGATAAGCGTTATATGAAAGCCCTTCGTGCTACATACGAGTTGGCTGACTGTATAGAACTCGAACTTTATCCAAAATACGGTACACTTACCCTATGAAAATCTACTCTTGGAACGTTAATGGGATTCGGGCGGTGTTGAAGAAGGGGGAATTTCAGAATTTCTTGAAAAACCACGATCCAGACGTTATTTGCTTGCAGGAAACCAAAGCACATCAAGATCAGGTCGAGATAGACCTCGGGGAATATGAGGAATATTGGTGCTCCGCCGAGAAAAAAGGCTACTCCGGTACCGCCATATTCAGTAAAATAAGCCCAGAAAACGTGTTCTACGGTTTGCCGGAACACATTTGCGCCCAATATAACCTTAGCGACACCTATGGTGACACCACCAAAGAAGGCCGTGTAACCACGGTAGAATATGAGAATTTCTATATAAGTACCGTCTACACCCCCAATGCCAAGGACGATTTATCCCGAATTCCCATGCGTCAGGCCTGGGATCCGGCCTATTTGGCCTATATGACCGAGCTTGAAGCCATGAAACCAGTGATTTACTGTGGAGACTTTAACGTGGCACACACCGAACTGGACCTGGCTCGTCCCAAGGAGAACGTCGGCAAGAAGGGATTTACCCAGGAAGAACGAGCCGGTTTCGACGCCATGGCCGCAGCCGGGTTCGTCGATACCCTCCGGCACCTCTACCCGACTGAACCCAACCTATACACCTGGTGGTCCCATTTTGGGAACGCCCGGGAGCGAAATGTCGGCTGGCGCATCGACTACATCATGAGTTCACCGGCCCTCATCCCGCTACTTAAATCTGCCCGGATACACCCTGAAGTTTACGGCTCGGATCATTGTCCGGTGTCTGCCGAGTTCACCCTTCAGCGCTTTCAAAAATGACACATTCCTTTGTTGCTGTTCGCGAAATATTTTCCGCCGTATAGAAATACGTCTCCAAATATTTCACTCCATCGCCGCGGACTGTATTCATTTTTGAAAACGCCAGACAGTTAGATAATTGGTGTCAAATTATACAAATCATAAACACACGATTCTCGTGAATGTCAATATCACCATAGTCACATCAAAATAACGGCTCAATAGAGCCGTTATTTTGATGTTAAAAAATTTTTTGTGCCTTGTCTTTTATAAAGGACATTTATTTTGTAGTTATGCACACATATCCACAACAATGTCCTTTACACTAGTCTCTATAGGACATACTATACATGTAGGCCCAGAGAGGGCGAGCAGGAATCTCCAGAGTTCAGAATTGAAGTTCAGACTTCAGTCCCGAACCCTGGAGGTTCCCCTTAAAGAGCACATTAAAAATTAAGAGTATTACCTCCAAAAAACTCTAAAGCACATAGAACCCCCACAGTGTGAAATCTTCTTACAAGATTAACTAATGTCAGCAGTAAAGGACATCGGTAGATATTTGCAAGCAAAATTGACTTCACGCTTAGATGTAATCAACTAAAATAATATGTTGAAACTCTAGAATAGAAGGATGGACGGAAGGTAGAACGAATTGAGCAATAAACTTGGTTAGTCAATTAGTTTGGCGCCACATAGAGACCATTGTCTCTCATAATAAGTAACGCTCTAAAAATAAAGGCCTGAGGGCATTAGCAGTCAATCAATCCAATGATTCACTTCTGATACTCTCAGGCCTTTTTATTTTCTCGACCATATTTTCTGCACATAGCTGTGTAAATCGCCCGGATTATTTCTGCAACGTATATTTAGATACGTTTTAGTCATAATCCGGACGATTTCCTGCGCTCTGTTTTGAAAATAAGACCGAGAATTAGGATAAATTGATATTTTTAAGCTAAGATAGTTATAGTAATTATAGAAACGGAGGATTTCGCATGGATGATAAAGAAGTCTGCCCGGTTTGCCATGGCTCGGGTGATGATCCGGTTGGCTGCGGGTGCCAATGCTTTACTGACGAACAAGAGGCCAATTGTGACCGATGGAAATGCCAGTTCTGTATGTGTGCCGGCTGCGGTGGTTCATGTGACTATTGCGGCGGCACAGGCAGGAAAAAGGACTGGAAACCAGGTAGTCCTTACCCCCAGGATTATGTACCAGATGAAGAAAAGGGCTAGAAATCAAGCGATTTCTAGCCCTACACTGTATATTTTTCCATACATAAACGAGTAATGACGCTCATTGCTGACCGCCAAAGATTTTACCTTCAAATCGCTTTGTTTCCCGCCCGAGATGAGACCTGATTGCTGCCAACTGCGACTTGGTGAGTTCAGGGCGCATGACAATATTGCTCCAGACACCGGCTTTGTGCACCTCCAGCTGATCTGTGCCGGCACTGTAGCAGATACTGGCTACATAGTTGCTTTTGTGCCGAATGGTATGCAGTTCGCGGTCGGTCCCTACCCCAGTCCGTTCGAGCGTGAGTCCTGCAGATTCAAGACGTTTCATCGAGTATCCTTCCCTTCAGAGCTTCTAAAAATGTATCCTCCCACCAAGTGCTGAATATACCTAATAGGTGTTATTTTACAGGCTTTTCTAGCCAACGTTGTGTTCTTTGGCGATTTTCTTGAGTTCAGCTGCTTCCTCCTCGGCTTGTTTCTTTTTGCCGGCTTCAGCTAGGGTGACGAGCATGGCTTCGGACATCTGATTGAGCTCCAGAACACGTGATTCTAGGTAGTCCGCGGTGTTTTTTCCACTGTCTGTCAACACCTCTTCCAACAGGGTATTTAAGATATATCCGAGCTTTTTACCAGGCTTTTCCCCAGTAATTTCCATAATCTTTTCCCCATTTATCTTGAGCATTTTAACGGAAATCGGGTCGCGCAGGGCTTCATCCACCATGGCTTTGTATTTGCGGAACCGAAATGGCTGTTCTTTTGGTCGGCCGGTACCAATTCTGTCACAAACACGTAGATTGAGCAGGTTTTCAATGTTATCTTCACCAATGCGCACAATGGTACGCCTAACGGCTGCAAGGGTAATTTCGTCGGGGTCACTGAAAAACATGTGCCAACGCACTAGTTTCTCGACTGCCTCGATAGTATCGCGGGACATTTTAAGGCGTTGGAGTATCTTTTTAGCCATTCGGGCGCCCACTACCTCGTGTCCAAAGAACGTATAGTGTTTGTTTTTACCGCCAGTCCCGCGAGTCGCTGGTTTACCTATATCATGAAGCAAGGCTGCCAAACGCATATTGGTGCTGAATTCTTTGTCCGCGGCGGCTTGGAGGGTGCGCAAACTGTGTTCGTACACATCATACGCATGAATCCCTCCCTGTTCGCAGCCAATAGCCGGAATAATTTCCGGGAGCACGTACGGCAACAGTCCCAGCTTCTCAAGTAGGGCAATTCCCTGCATTGGCGCACTCGAGTTAATCAATTTTACAAATTCCTGGCTGATGCGTTCGATGGCAATTTTCGCCAGTAGGTCCGATTTAGCTATAATTCCAGCCATAGTCTCGCTCTCAATCATGAAGTTGAGCTCGGCTGCTAACCGCACCGCCCGCATTAACCGCAATGCATCCTCACCAAATCGTTCTTCCGGATTGCCGACAGTTTTAATCCGTTTTTTGCGAATATCCCCTACTCCGTCATACAAATCGACAGTTTCGTTGGTATTAATGCGGTACGCAATAGCGTTGATGGTAAAGTCGCGGCGCGCTAGGTCCTCGGTCAAACTAACCCCAAACGTCACTGAATCCGGCCGGCGGGCATCAGTATAGGTGCCTTCGCTTCGGTACGGAGTTACTTCAACCACCTTTAGCCGCACATCCTCAGTTTCATCGTTCTTTACCCCCACTGTCCCGTAGTCGTTATTACAAAAACTATCCGGAAACAAGGCCATGATTTGGTCTGGATGGGCGTTCGTTGTAATATCCCAGTCTTTTGGCACGCGACCGGTCACCAAATCCCGTACACATCCCCCCACCAAATACGCTTCATACCCCGCTGCCTCAAGCGCGTCAGATACTTTTTTAACTTCGAGTGGAATCGACGAGTGAGCAATCATTAATGACTATTGTAGCAGAAAATTTTTCAGTTACCCTTTGCTATGATAATGAATATGAAAGTCTTGGTTATTCAAAATGGTGAGTCTATTCCTAAGCAACTCATTGCATTATTGCCTATTTCGACGGTGGTGACGTACCCGCTCAGCTCAGAACTCAACGATGTAAACCCTAACGATTATGACGTGGTTCTTCTCAGTGGCAGTAGTCAATTTCCGGTATTGTATTCTAAAACAACTATAGAGCCAGAAGTTAAGTTAATTTTGCGATGCCAAGTCCCACTTTTAGGTATCTGTTACGGTTGCGAATTGTTGGCGCATGCATATGGTTCTCTACTGGAAGATGTTGGTGAGGAGCATAAATTCAAAGGAATATTTGAGATAACTACTACTGAAGAAACAATATTTATTCCCCCACAGACTTTGTCGGTATATGAGGCGCATCGCTGGCATATCTCTAAATTAGCTGATGTTTTAATAACCGAGGCGATTTCTGAACGTGGTCCAGAAATTATTCGCCATCGAACACTCCCGCAGGTTGGTTTTCAATTTCATCCAGAAAAATTTGTATACGACACGGACGGCGATGAATTGTTTCGCGCCTGGTGGAATAAGTTTGTAGTTCCCTAATTCGGTTGAGTTTGAGGGTACGGCGTATACTTACTCACAAAGTTACAGCCACATCCGAACCCACATGATATGATACAGAGATGAAGGCACTTATAACGTTACGAAAACAGGCTGAGTTGTTACGCAAACAAGGTTTAACCTACCAAGAGATTTTAAGGCAAGTCCCCGTTTCAAAAAGTTCTTTATCTGAGTGGTTAGCAGATTTTCCGTTAACAAATTCAGAAAAACATCTCCTAAAAAAACGCAAAGACTCCAATATATCTATGGGTAGGATTAGAGCAGCGACCTCCAACCGGCAGAATAAAATAGACAGAGACAAGCTTTTATTTGATGAAGCAAAAGTAGAATTTGAAAAATTTAAAGACAACACCCTTTTTCATGTTGGTATTGCAATATACTGGGCCGAAGGCGCTAAACGAAATGAGATGTTTCTTTTTGTAAATTCGGATGAGGAGATGATTTTTATGATGATATTGTGGTTGGAAAAATTTACCAACTATTCCCGATCTGATCTGGGATACCGATTATTTATTCACCAACCATTTGCGCGTGACAATTGGGAATTGTGGTGGCAAAAAAGATTAGGAGTATCAGCTACTCAATTTAAGAAGACAATACTAAAGCCCACTAGTTTAGGTGTGAAGAAACGCCCAAATTATAAGGGGTGTATGAGAATTGAGGTCCCCTGCAGTTCTCATCTTTTAACTAAGATGAAATACTGGATGAACATGCTGGTTGAATATCATGGAAAACAGTAGTATAGTGCAACGATTCAATATAAAAAGTATTGATGGTATGCACCCGTGGCCTAACGGATAGGGCAGCTCGCTTCGGACGAGAAGATTGGGAGTTCGAGTCTCTCCGGGTGCACACACACACAGAAAAGACCCTTCGGGGTCTTTTCTGTGTGTATTTGCTACAATTACCCTATGCAAATCACAAAATTTGGACAATGCTGTTTATTGATTGAAGTCTCGGGTAAACGGATACTTACTGATCCTGGACGATTTAGTGTGTCTCAAAATGAAGTTACCAATCTAGATCTTATTTTAATTACACACGAACACGCCGATCATCTCCATAGTGAGTCTCTGGCAGTGATTTTGAAACATAACCCTCAGGCCAAGGTAATTACCAATGAAAGTGTTGGAAAAATACTGTCTGATCTCGGCGTAACGTATGAAATTTTACCCGAAACAGTACCAACTGAGTGCTGTGGAATTACCGTTGAAGCATTTCCAGGGAAACATGTAGAGATTTTTGAAGAAGTCGGACAAGTTCAAAATACGGGGTTCTTTGTTGCTGAGAAGTTATTTTATCCAGGAGATGCCTATATTGAACCTCATAAACCGGTTGCAGTTCTTGCGCTACCAGTAGCTGGTCCATGGTGCAAGGCAGCTGATGCAATCAACTATGCAGTCGCCGTGAATCCTAAACAAGCCTTCCCTGTTCACGACGCGGTCCTTAATGATGAGGGGCTTGCACTGGTACATGGAATATTCAAAAATCAACTAACAACTAAGGGAATAGATTTTGTTCCTATGAGAAATGACGAGACTGCCGAATTTAATTAATCCTAGCAAACTACCTAATTTCCTATAATCTAGCTAAAGAAACCTGAACATAAACCCGAAAGGAAAAGAAATGAGCTTCCAGTGTGTACGATGCGGTCGAGACCGAGAAGAACATGATACTAATCTGGTTCTCGAGACTGAAGAAGTATTGGCAGAAATCGGAGCCAATATTGTGCAAGTTGGATATGACATGAGTCTTCTTACTTGTTGCGATAGCCCACGCCCAAGCGAGTATACTGTGCAAATGCTCGCCGAAGGCTACTTTTTTGGACATGGTGCCGGTTATGTATCCCCCGATCCCGCCGAAGAAACAAGACTCTATCAGGAGGCACGACCAATGTTCCTTGGGCATGCAGTCACCATGATCCTCACAGACGGTAGAGTTATTGATATTGGACTCTAAATCAGAAGCTTAACCGCCCGGATTCACTTCGGGCGGTTTGTTTATATCCTCAAATTGAATAGTCGTACCAGTATATAATATACACACTTTGCAATGACAAAAGTTCGCCACTACAAACAAGATGCGTATGAACAAGCCCTCGCATTTCGCAAACGGGGCTTTACCTATAGCGAAATTGCCAAGATATGTGACGTATCAGTTAGTACATTAAGTAACTGGTTGGCGCATGAACCGTTTTCCAAAAAGATTGCTGAAGGTAACGCCGAAAAAGCCACGGCTCAAAACACGAAACGATTAGCTCTGATAAACAAAGCCCGTAATACTGAACGTAAGGGGCAATATGCTGAAGTGGTACGTTTGGCGGAGATTGAGTACAAAAACTACCGCACCTCCCCGTTATTTATCGCGGGCCTTATGTTGTATGTGAGTGAAGGTGATAATCAAAATGAGCGTTTAATCCGTATGGCCAGCAGTAAAACAGAACTGCATCGTATCTTTATCCGCTTCCTAACGACGTATTTAGGTGTCCAGAAGAGTTCTATTCGCTTCTGGCTACTTCTCTACCCTGACCTCGATGAAGTCACCTGTATGAAGCATTGGTGCAAGAAAACCGGACTCAATGCCGGTCAGTTCTACAAAAACCAAGTAATTGACGGCCGCAGTACCAAGCGAACATTGCATTTTGGCGTTGGTAACACGATTGTGAGCAATATACTCTTAAAAAAGAAATTACAGCGATGGTCTGAGTTACTAACTCGAGATATATAAATGAACTTCCGTCAGATGCTACAATATGAGTAATGCGAACAGATAAGGAATTTGCTTTTCAACTTAGAAAGCAAGGGAAAAGCTACAAATATATTCATAAGGAGCTGGGAATGTCGATGAGCACCCTTTCTAATTGGTTTAAAGGTGTTGAATTTTCAGAGGATATAAAGCGTGCTGTTACTGCAGAAGCCCTAGTAAATAGCTCTGTGCGCCTCAAGGTTTTGAATCAAGCTCGTGGCGATTTGCTACGAGCTCATTATGTACAAGCAGAAACTGAAGCCCAGCAAGAGTTATATGAGAATATAAATAATCCCCTTTTTGTTAGTGCCGTGGCTGCTTATTGGGGCGAAGGAGATAAATCTAACGGAAGCTTGGTCCGTTTAGCAAATACTGATCCGCAAATGATAAAGCTTTTTGCTAATTTCCTGTTGACTATATGTCAGGTACCAAAGGATAAATTACGTTTAGCGCTATACATTTATGAAGATTTAGATGATGTTGAATGTAGAAAATATTGGTTCAAAAATATTGGACTAGATCAATTTCATAAAACAATGGTGCTACCAAGTCGGCATAAAACTAAAAAATTGCCCTACGGCACCTGTACTATACTGGTTGCAAACACATATTTAAAAAAGAAACTACTATTTTGGATTGACCAGATGCCTAAAATAGTATTAAATATGATACCTGACGAGAAAAAATAATTAATGCGGCCATGGTTAAGTGGTATAACAGGACATTGCCAATGTTCAGTCGGGGTTTCGATTACCCCTGGCCGCACACAAGCGTAAACAAAACACCATCCTTTTAACAAGGGTGGTGTTTTGTTTAGCAAGCAAACTGCTTTGCTTGCGGACGCTTGTGTGAACCGCAGGCATGTTTTGGCTATTCCTAATGCCAAAACAGCCGAGGTGGGGTCGAAAGCACTTACTAGATTTGGAGCCAAAGGCGAACAAATATAGTTAGTGACTTGTGACCAAAGGAAAAACAGCCCTCCAGGGCTGTTTTTCCTTCCCTGTCCTTAACTCTACCCCTGCTTCGTCAACGTATACTTCCCTGCACCCAATCCAAAGATGGCCAATGCTCCAGCGAGGAACATTACTTGGAGTTCAAGTGCGTATCCACCGCCCATTTCAGACAACATAAATAGTTGACCTGTGTGTACGAGTAAAATAGCTACTGCCATGGTAATTGCTACCAGTAATGAAGCAATACGGGTTTGATATCCAACAAGCAACATAATTGGTGCAATCACTTCCCCAATATATACCAAATACGCGAGTGCGGCTGGTAGGCCCACACTGGCAAATGCTCCCCCAACAAAATCCATAGCCGCTGGGTTCTGTAGTTTATAAATACCGTGTAATAAAACAAGAAATCCTACTGACAAACGAAGAATTAACTTGGCATGGTCAGGAGTTAAACGATTGGTACGATTGATCCGATCTACTATTTGCATATGAAACGAATTATCTTAATAACACCCTAATTTTACCATGCACTACCCTTTTAGTGTCTTTGAACCTGTGTTCAGCTAAAGCCGACTGAAATTTGCTGAGCGATAGTCTGAAATGGTGGATAACTTGTCTAACAGGTGGATAAGAGACATTTATAAAAGACACCATTCTTTTACACATATGGCTTCAAATATAGAATGTCTTCAAATATCTGTTAATAAACACTAAGGTATATGTACCACGTGAAACATAGTCATTATGTTGCATATGAAACACTATAATTTGCTGAATACGATACTTATGTGATTTTATAGGTGATATAATGTTTCATATGGAACGTTCAGCATCAAAAAAGCTTAAAAATAAAGAAACTGGGAACAAAGGCGAGCTTTTAACAGCTGAATATCTCAAAAACCTAGGTTTTACAATTTTAGGGATGAATTACCGAAAACAGTGGGGTGAAATAGATGTTGTTGCGCAAAAGGACGACCGAGTTCATTTTATCGAGGTTAAAGCAGTTTCATATGAAACGAAACACGATCTAGAGACGGCTGTTCTACGTGGCACCTACCGACCCGAGGAGAATGTTCATACATTTAAGCTGAAAAAACTAGCCCGAGCGATAGAAACCTGGCTGGCAGAACATAATTGGCAAGGGAATTGGCAAATAGACGTGGCAGCAGTTCGAATTGTATCACGTGAAACGTACGCAACGATGAATATAATCAGTAATATCGTTATTGATTAGTGTTTCATGTGAAATAAGTTTGAGAAACAATAAAATTTGTTTCATATGGAACTTTTTTATTTAAGCAAACAAAAACTCCAGTTTCATATGAAACTGGAGTTTTTGTTTTTGTCGGGGAGCAGGGAATCGAAACGTACCGTTTCAGTACCCCAATTGGCTAAATCGTTCGTACCATCTTACAGAGGCTGTACACCTTGTCACTATTTTTCTAAATAGCAGGCAAGGTCTTGCAAAAGTGTCCATACACTTTTTCACTCCAATTTAGCTCAATCGGGCTTCGATTCCCAAGCCACATAAAACAAAAAGCCTTAGCAAGAAGCCAAGACTCTTTGTTTTTGTCGGGGAGCAGAGAATCGAACTCTGACCGCTCGGTCCCAAACCGAGAACACTACCACTATGCTACACCCCGCGAGTAGCTACTGATTAATTTAAAATCAGTTGCATTGTTATATCATATTGCATTAATGTAGTCTATGGTTTATGCCGTTCTTCTGCATGTAAAATGCGGTGGCAATTAGCGCAAATAATCAAACATTTTGCTATTTCTAACTCAAGCTTATCAAAACTGTAATGAGAGTAATAATAATCAGCAATATTAAACTCCTTGTTACTTGCATCGAGGTGATGAAACTCTAAAACACGAGGATCTTTTATTTTGCAACGTACACAACCTTTATTTTCTTTAATATTATTGATTAAATCCAATCTTTTAGAGCGTAATGCGTTTTTAGTTTTGCGATAACAGAATCTACACTTTTGCCTTCGATACACCTTGCTTTCAGTAGTTTTTGCAACACCAAAATCAGACTCAGGATATAAATGTAAACAATATTTACATGTTTTCATATGTCCTAGTATAGCATTCGAGCGAAATATTTTTGTCCCAAATCCACTCAATTTTTGTGTATGATATTATTATCATTATGTCAGAGCCTGCCGAAGTCCATTTTGAGGGGAAAATTGCACAAAAGGCTATTATTGTTAGGGAAAATAAGGTTTTGTTAGTGCGTGATCCACGGATGGATGAAGTTATTTGGGAAATTCCGGGTGGTCGGATGAATATAGATGAAGAACCTAGAGAAGCGGTTGCACGTGAAATCAGGGAAGAGCTGGGAATTGAGATTGTTGTCGGTGCGGTGTTACACATGGAACAGTTTATTCAGGGGAGTGAAGGAAAACGAGCATTTGTTATTGTATATGAGTGCCAGATGAAAGATACAGAAGCGCAAATTACAATGAGCGAAACAGAAGTTTGCGAAATTGCCTGGGTGACGGCTGATGAATTACCGAAATATCCTTTATTTCCAGAATATAAACGAGCACTCGACTATTATTTTGCAAAACAAGGTTAGTAGGGCACAATAGAGGCCATATGATCACTTACTATTTTCGCACGGTTAAAGATGAAGCCCTGAAAACCGTCGAATCTATTCGGACTGGTGTTTGGGTGCATACGGTGGCACCAACTACTGAGGAAATAAACCAATTAATTAAGGATTTTGTTCTCGATGAGGATATTTTAGAGGACGCGCAGGACTTTTATGAGGTGCCGCGTCTGGAACGGTCGGAAGGAGCTAACTATTTCTTTACACGGTATCCCTATAACGAACAAAAAGAAGATAGTGAAACGGCACCGTTACTCATTGTGATGGGGGAATCGTTTGTGCTAACGATTGCTATGCGCGAGGTGCCGGCATTTAAGAAGATTTTGGAAGGGAAAGAGGCGGTGGTAACTACCCAAAAAGCTAAATTATTCATTCAAATGATGGATATTATTACGCATGCCTATGATTTGGAGTTGGTGCGGTTGCGTAAGGCAGTACAAAAAGATCGGGCGCGTCTGCGAAAAATTGGGCCGCGAGAGATTGAACGGCTCGTTCAGTATGAAAATAAGCTCAATAATATGGTTGACGCCCTGATTCCAACCAATACCTGGCTGCAGCAGGTCCCTAAAGGGAACTACATGCAACTGTATGCAGATGATATTGAGATGATGGAGGACTTGGTGATTGCTAACAGCCAGGTAGTTAACTCTGCCCGGTCAATTTTAAAGACCATTCAGAACATTCGCGGGGGAGTGGAGGCAATTATGACCAGTCGATTGAATAATTCGCTTAGTATTTTGACCGTTTTGACGATTTTGCTCACCGTGCCGCTGGTGATTGCGTCATTTTACGGAATGAACATCAGTCTACCGTTTCAGGAGAGTAAATATGCGTTTGCGGGAGTTATTGGTGCCAATGTGTTGATTTTGGCATTGCTAGGGTACATTTTTAATAAAAAGAACTGGTTTTAACAGGGGTTAGTATTGCGTTTTGAAATAATTATGGTATAGTCTTGGACAGACTGTAGCTGTAACCCGACATATCTCATGAGGAGACTGACATGACGACTGGTTTTGTGATGCCGACGTTTTCCGCTGCTGCGGATTGGAGGGACAACTACGGAAGACTGATGCGGGAGGTGGGACTTCTGTCAGGAACCGACCTCGACGCGTTGGTGCAGGCCGAAGTGGCCTTTGACGCACTGGTGCCGAAGTTTCTGGTTGATGGTGAGGAATTCACTGTCACTGAAACAAACCGGACACTGGCGACCTTTGCCTACGCCCAGTCCAAGGAAGTTGGATGGCACTCCTTTCGGGTGACTCCAAAAATGCGTGAAAATTTCATCAACTACTTGACGCGGCGTGTTGCCTGGGACGTGTTCGTCCATCCCAGCAGGTATCCGCTTCACGACCGGATGTTGCGCAAAAGCGCGGATGTCGAGGTTGTTGTTCGGCAACCTGTCGACGCCTGAAGAGCTTGTGAGGCCAGCGGAATGCGTTCCGCTGGCTTTTTTCTATGTAAAATAAAGGGTATTGAAGTTATCCACAGGTGGCCGTAAGTATTAGGCGTCTCTGCCGTCTACATATATAATGGTCTCCACATGAAGGATCCTGATAACACAGGCGCCCAGGGTGGTAGCCATGAAAGCCGTTTTTTGGAAGCATTCACTGAGTATAGCGATGCACTCTTTCGCCATGCCAGTATGCGCATCAGTGATCGTGAAAAGTCTATTGATTTAGTGCACGATACGTTTACCAAAGTTTGGACCTATGTCCGAAATGGTCATATCGTTGAAAACTACCGTCCTTTTTTGTATAAAGTACTTAACAATTTGATTATTGATGAGTACCGGAAGCAGAAAGAGGCTTCACTCGATGCCTTGTTTGAGCGTGATGGGGTAGACGAAGGATCGTTTCCGGAACTATCCGAAAGTACGGTTGAGGCTTTGGCCGCCACTATCGACGGCAAGCAGGCGTTTGATTTGATCGCTCTCTTGCCTGATACCTACCGCGAAGTCTTGATTATGCGGTTTGTAGACGGGTTGGGTCCACGGGAAATCAGTGAGTTGGTAGAAGAGTCAGAAAATGTCATCTCGGTACGAATCCATCGTGGATTGAAGATACTGCGTGACAAGATTGAGTCTTCTGCCCGCAACATGGAAGAAAATCGCCTCAAAGGCAAATAATTTACATAATGAAACGTTTTAGCGAACAACTTAAGAAAAAATCAGAAACTATCCGTTTACGGGCGTCTGAAAAAGCTGAACTACAATCACGCATTGTAGCTTTTATGGAGTACCATCCGTTGCCGGCGGCAGTTAAGTCTGTGCCTGTTCCAAAGAGTAAGCTTTCACCAGAACCATATCGCGTGATTGCTATTCCTCGAGCGTACCTCCGCAGTTTTATTGGAGTCACCGCACTTTTGTTTGTCGTCGTTATTCCAGCAATGGCCGAAAATGCTATTCCAGGTGATATTTTGTATCCGGTCAAAGTAAACTTCACTGAAGAAATTCGCAGTACCTTAAGTACTAATTCATACGAAAAAGTAGTGTGGGAAACAACTCGTCTCGAACGACGTATCTCAGAAGCACGGTTGTTGGCTCAAGCAGGGAAGCTTACCGGTGAGGCAGAAGCAGAAGTGTTAGCTGCTGTTCAGGTGCACTCACAAAAAGCTCAGCAACAAATTGAGACACTGCGCACCACTGATGCTGATGGTGCCGCCTTGGCCCAGATGACGTTTGCAACAATGCTTGATGTGCAGTCATCAGTTTTGAAATCAGATGATAGTGCCAGTACTACGGCTGGTAAATCAACGGTTGCGCTGGCGTCTGCTCTTGATGCTGGTTATACGGCAGCTAGTAGCGACACAAGTGTTGATGCGGTATCGGTCGTGCGACTCGTCGCCCAACTCGAAGTTGAAACTACGCGTAGTTATGAATTGCTTGAAAGTATTTCTGATTCTGCTACCGAACAAGAACAAGCTGATGTACGTCGTCGATTAGCTGATCTCGAAAATAAAATTAAAGTGGCGACTGATGACACCACAGCTGATACTGAAGAGGTTAAAAAAGAATTGCGCAGTGCCTGGAAAGATATTCAAAAACTCATTTCCTTTATGACGGATATCGATGTGCGTGATACGTTAACGGTAGAGAAGTTGGTGCCCGTTGTATTGTCTGATGCTGAAAAGCTTGCACAATCAATCCAGAAATATGAACAAGCAAACATGCAACTACAACGAATTAAGTTCGGTGCACCACTCATTACTGAACAAGATATTGCAGATCGAGTTGAACTGACAATTCCAAAAGTGGCCGATTTGCTCACCATCGCCACATCAACCATGTATGTTGAAATTGACGAAGCTAAAGCAGCAGTGGACGAAGCGCTCGCGCTGACTGAATCAATGCTCGGGTTGTACCAATTCCCTGATTTAGTAGAAATGCCACGTACTGATGCTGAAACAGCTACTACCACAGAACCTCTAGAGGGTACGGAAGTGTCTACCACCTCTAGCACATCTACCGCAGCTGAGTAGGAAAGAATGTATCAAAACACACATAAAACTAGGGAAACCTAGTTTTATTTGTTTCAATTCTAACCATGCGTTACAATACCAAAATATGAAGCAGGCTCACATTCTTATTATTCAATTTCGAGCCCGAGCAGTCACCGCTGCCTTGGAAGAGGCGAGTATCGTTCGTGAACTAGGCGAGGGCATAACAGTTTCATGTTTGTCAGCACTAGATGAAAGCATAAGCTGGCAGGAACCGGCAACCATTTTGGAAAAAGTGGATGGTGTTATATTTGGTGGTTCGGGGGACTACGATTTTGATGGTGGTCGGCCGGATGATGATGAAGCAAAGGCGACTTCGTATGCATTACTTGAGAAATTACGGCCACTCCTTGATTACATTTTTACTCACGACATTCCGACCTTGGGAATTTGTTACGGACACCAAATTATTGGTGCCTACGCCGGAGCGACAGTAGTGAACGATGAAACGCAAAAGAAAAGCCGTTCCCACGAAGTAGCCGTCGTCGTGGATAAAGACACCTGCTGTATCTGTGCTGGTGTGCCTGATACGTTTTACGCTCACTACGGACACAAAGACAGTCTTGATCGGGTGCCAGACGGCGCGGTGTTGCTAATGAAAGGTGGTGATGCCTGCAAGGTGTCGGCGCTTTGCTATAAACAAAATATTTTTACCACTCAGTTTCATCCGGAACTCTCAATTGATGATTTACGATTGCGCATGGAAGCAACTCCCGGGTATTTGCCTGAGGATGTTGCTATTGAAGAGCTTTTTGTCAGTGGTAGTACGTCAAATACGATTCTCAAAAATTTTGGCAGCCTCGTTACATCAAAAGTAGCGGAAGATTCCTAAGAACAACTTTTTGAAACATAAAATCCCTGACGACTGTCAGGGATTTTATGTTGGAATTCGGCAAGTGTTATCGTCTGACTTCAGCTACGAGGAGTTCGGTCAAAAATGGGGCCATGGTAGTGGTGAATACATTGGCCTTGTAGGGAATGTCACCCGAGAGGTTGCTCGACAGGGAGAAGCCCGTTTCTTCGGTAATAGTGCGGTTCACGTGAGAGATAGTGATCGCACGCAAACTACCAGCACCATCACGCGCATCATCACCGCGGGTAGTTACCATCCCAATCACTCGCCCGTCGGCGGCTACTACCGGTCCGCCAGAAGCACCTTGCTCACCCATGATACTGCCCCGCATACCAAACACATCAGCGTAGTTGGAATCAAAGGTATACAGTTCTGAAATAGTTGTTTCAGCACTACGCGCCAGGAGGTCGGTATCGGTGCCTTCGGTAAAGAGTGATCCAGCAGGGTAGCCAGCTGCTACTACCGTGGCTTCAGTCATGCTACGAGGTAAGAGGTCGGTATTAAGGGCTAATGAAGGGAAGGTGATAGCTGCATCAATCGGTTCATCATCCATGTCTGAGATAACGTACAAGAGGGCGTAGTCGCGTTCGCCGGTGCCACTGGGGGCGCGGTCATCAATAAGTGATGCATTAGCTTTGACCCAGGCTGGTGGAATATACAACAGTTCTGCTTTATAGCGGGCACTTGCTGGGCTGCCATTTCGAATGACACAATCAGTCTCGCCAAATACCCCGGTCTTCTCGAGTAACAAGAATTGAGCAACGTGGGCATTGGTCATAATAACCCCGGTTGGGTGCACAAAAAATCCAGTGCCAGTGGTGGTCCGAATCTGTCGGCTCGTTACCGACGTACAGTAGATATTTACGATAGCTTCAAGTGGGTTGTTAGTGGCAATAAAATCCGTTTCAATACTGCTGATAACCGATGCTTGTTGGTAGTCATCACTTAGAAGGAGTACATCAGGAATAAATGACGGTTGCATGTATTCAGACGGTAATCGTGACAGGGTAGCGGGCATATCTTCGGTTTCTTCCATCTCCATTTCAACCTCTTCGGGAGTAGTGCCCAGAATAAAGTTAATTTGCGCAGCGAGCATGTTGGTAAACGCCAAATACCCCATGAGTCCCGCCGTCAGTATTTCAAATAAAAATTGCATAGTACATCTAGTGTACCATGGTGATAATTATTCGAATATCTATAATGTGCTGAGCAACTGGTGATATAATATCTAGATATGAATCGTAAAGATACTGCGATTAAATTAAGAGCTGAAGGATATACCTATTCTTATATTGCTGAAAAAACTGGATTGGCTAAAAGCACTTTATCGCATCATTTGGCTAATATTTCGTACGTTCCAAATCAATATACAATTAAACATGCTACCCGCGCTCAGCTACAATCTGCAAAAACAAAACATGCTCAAAAACAGTCACGAATTACTGATGTTACTAAACAAGCGGTCAGGGAATTTAGTAAGCTAAGCAAACGAGACATTTTTATTGCTGGGATTGCTCTGTATGCCGGGGAAGGTAGTAAAACGCAAAATCTAGTCCGCTTAGTAAATGCAGACCCTACTGTCATTCGTTTTTTTATCAAATGGCTTAACCAGCTGGGTGTGAATAATAATCACATCATGTTGCGAGTCCACGGTTACTCTGATATGAATCGCATTGAAGCTGAATCATACTGGCTTGAAAAAACTGGCTTACAAGCAAAACAGCTTCAGCCAATGTGCATCGACACCAGAGTAAATAAAGATCGTAAACGAAGTGGTGTCCATCAATATGGAACTGCTCATGTGACCGTTAAAGCGAACGGAAACCCCGAATTCGGAACCACCTTAGCCCGAAAAATTGCTGTCTACATGAAACTCCTTTTAGGTTGATATTATTCACTAGGTCGGCTATACTAGCCGTCACAGTAATGGATAAAGTATTGCGGGCGTAGTTTAGTGGTAAAATGACTGGCTTCCAACCAGTAGATGGGAGTTCGATTCTTCTCGCCCGCACAGCCAACATGAAAAGCTGCCCTTTGGGGCGGTTTTTCTGTTGTTGCTGTGCGGAGCGAAGGAAGTGCTTTGATGCACTTCCGTGAAGAATCGAAAGGCGTAAACGATGTGGCTCTGCCACGAGTGCGGCGGGGTCGCGAACACTTAGTAGAATCTGCACTTAGTGCAGTATTATACTTAGTGATTTGAGTTCGATTCTTCTCGCCGGCACACTAGAAAACCAGCTCTTTATGAGCTGGTTTTCTGTATGTACATATTTGATTTTGCTGATCTATAGTTGCATCAGCTGCATGCGAAGATTAATTAATTGCTTCAAAAGTGCAATGATTTGCAACATCAGGGCTTTATTTTCTTCAGAAATTTCTACTGCCTCAGCTGCTTCAACTACTTCACCCGTCTTGTCTTCTTCGACGATGTTATTAGTTGTTGTAGTGTTATTATCCGGGAGTGTGTCGTCGTTAGGATTGATATAGACAACTCCTTGGTCAATCACTACGTTGTGATTACCTTTACGCGCCTCGTAATTTAAGTGCACCTTACTGGCTTGGTAATCAATTTCGCGCCAAATAGTAGGTACGGTGCCGGTATAGTGCTCAATCGAATCTTCGGTCACATAACCCCAGTGACCATCAGCCACACGGAGTTTGTGCCAGATTCTGCCATTGATTGTTTGTGGCGTTGAAAACTCAAGGATTTCAGCGATAGTTCCTCTTGCTACCGTAAACGCCCTGGCTCCACCGGCTGACTGATAAAAAGTCAGATTACGAGGGGCTACGACAATATCTTTACCGTTGAACTCATCATTTGTACCTTCAAGAGTGTCTTCATCTTCAGTGGTATCGTTGTCTTCGGTAGGCTGACCTACGTTCGTGTCATTACTGCTAATACTATCACTATTAGAATTCACATACTCCACTCCCTGGTTGATTACAATATTGTAATTACCTTTACGCGCCTCGTAATTTAAGTGCACCTTACTGGCTTGGTAATCAATTTCACGCCAAATAGTTGGAATAGTGCCAGTATATTTTGAAATTAAACTCTCTCTAACATATCCGTAGTATCCATCGGCAACACGGAGTTTGCGCCAGATTTGTCCATTGCGCACTTCAGGGTCTGCAAAGTAGAGGACTTCTGCTAGGGTACCTTCAGCGACAACAAATCTCACAGCCTCATTACCTGGTTCAAAATGGAATGGTGTATTCTGGTTGAGAATAACAATCTCAGCCCCGGCAAAAGCACTTGTTTGGGCATGAGTAACGGCTGGGCTAAAACAAACAACGTACGCCACAGTAGCTAATACTACAGCAACTGAAATTTTGGCAAACAAGTTATTGTATCTAATTCTATTCATATACATACTACTAACAAAACTAAAATAGTGCTTTACACTACTTAAACGAATAAAAGTGGTCAAACAATTGTCTGACCACCCCTCCTTAATTATTATACGGTAATAAATACTAGTTCGTATTCATATCTGGGCATAACTCAATCCCTACCCAACTGAGGCGGCGTTCATTGTAAGGTTGTCCTTGACCGGCTCTTCTCTCCCGTTCCTGCTATACTACCCCCATGCACCTAACCCCAAAATGGAAAACCCACCCCTTAACCCTCGCCCGACACGTAGAACTCGTCCCGACAGCGTGGCTCTACCAATACCGGGGGACTGATGTCACGCCGGGAACAGATCTAAAAGACGGAAGTGCGGCTACTATGGACCAGCTCTGGGAAAATATAAAATCGGAGGGTTTATACGACCCGGTAATCATTCGGGTAGGGAAGAAGAATAGAAAATTTCGCTTGGAATCAGGTAATCACCGAATTCAGGTTTTTATGAAGCATGGTATACCCTTTACACCAGCCACTGTTGAAGTACAAGATCTGTGTGGGCCGCAGGTTGAAAACGTGATGACTGATGCTACCCATAATTTTGACTTTACCGATGATATTGTTCTTGAGGCTTTAGAAATAGGTTATCTTAAACCTACTGCAGTATTTAAAAGCTTGGTAGGTAATGTAGAAGTTTATTAATTAAAAACAAAAAACACCCGGCTGAGGGTGCTCTTTGTTTTTTGTGATGGGAAATAGCGAAGATTGCTCTTTCTTTTCCACATAGCGTATTTACCTCCGCTACCTTTATATTATATCACGACGATTTGAAATGTAGTTGGGGAAAAGTAAAAACCATCAAGCAATGCTTGATGGTTTTTACTTTAATTACAGTTGTAATTATTTAACTGAGTCTTTAAGTCCTTTCGCAGCACGGAACTTTGGAGCACGCATTGCTGGAACCTTTACTGTTTCACCAGTTCGTGGATTACGAGCTTCGCGAGCAGCACGCATTTTAGCTTCGAAAATACCAAATCCAGCAATTGATACAGCGTCGCCGTCTTTCATTGCAGCTTCGATGTTACCAAACACTGCTTCAACTGCGCGTTCTGCATCTGCTTTTGTAGTTCCAAGTACTTCGTGTACTTTGGCGATGATATCTGCTTTATTCATATTCAGAAGTTATTATTCTTTTTAAAGAGTGATTAAAATTTTGTGCCGAGGGGTTCCCGACGCTGCGCCCAAATATTTTTGGCTTATCAACATTATATAGCAAGGTAATTTGGGTGCAATGCCTAGCGGGGTCAAAAATGTGTGTTGTAATTTTATTAAAACCAGCACGGACTGTGCTGGTTTTAAGTGGCTAACGTGCGTAGGAGACTACGCGTGTCTCACGGATAACGTGGACTTTGATTTCTCCTGGATACCGCAATTGGGCTTCAATATTCGTTGCAATGGTGCGAGCAAGCGTATGTGTTTCAAACTCAGTCATGTTGATTGGGTTTACAATCACGCGGATTTCGCGACCAGCGGCAATCGCAAACGCTTTTTCTACACCATGCAGTGTTGTGGCAATCGCTTCGAGATCAGAGAGACGTTTAATGTAGTTTTCAATTGAGTCACGACGAGCACCAGGGCGTGAACCCGAGAGGGAGTCACAGACTTGGACAATAAGTGATTCAGGGGTTTCGTACGGATATTCCTCGTGGTGAGCGCGCATGGCGAGGATGACTTTTTCATCAACGCCGTATTTCTGTAAGATGCGAATACCAATTTCTACGTGCGTGCCAGCTACTTCATGACTCACTGTTTTACCAATGTCATGGAGTAAGGCACCGGCGCGAGCCACGGCCACGTCAGCACCAACTTCCTCAGCAATAATAGCGGCCATATGGGCCATCTCGACAGAGTGCCAGAGTACGTTTTGTCCGTAACTGGTACGGAAGTGCAATCGTCCGACAATTGAAACAAGGTCAGGGTGCAGGTTCGGCACATTGGCTTCGTAACAAGCTTTTTCACCAAAAGCACGTACAGTTTTAGCGACTTCTACCCGAGCCAATTCCACTGCTTCTTCAATTTTTGCTGGTTGAATACGACCATCTTTCATTAAGGCCTCAAGTGCCACTCGCGCAATTTCACGGCGGATTGGGTCAAATGATGAGAGGACGATATAGCCTGGAGTTTCATCAATGAGTACATCAACACCAGTGGCGCGTTCAAAGGCGCGAACGTTACGGCCTTCTTTTCCGATGACTTTGCCTTTGAGGTCATCACTTGGAATTTCGACGTTACTCGTCATGATGTTGGTTGGCATTTGGTTACCAACGCGGTGAATAGCAGCGAGCAAAATGTTAGTTGCTTTGGCTTCAATTTGTTCGTTGTTGAAGATTTCGATTTTTTGTAGACGAGCGGTGAGGTCTTCGGTTCGTTCTTTTTCTACTTTATCAATAATCCGTTCGTAGGCTTGTTCGGGGGTAATGCCGGCAAGGGTTTGGAGTTTCTCATCGAGTTCGTTTTTGCGGTCATCCAAACGTGCTTTAAGATTTTTTACCTCATCAATTTTGCCTTGCAGGGATTCCTTTTGAGAATCAATGTCAATTTGGCGGGTATCAAGAAGTTCTTCACGTTTGTCGAGACGGGTTTCTTTTTGCGCTAGTTTTTCTTCGGTCGCTTTGGTTTCAGTTTTGGCTTCAAGTAGGATGCCTTGGGCTTTTTCTTCGGCGCGTTCGACAATTTTAATTGCACGTTCTTCGGCTTCAACCATCTTTTCTTTGATGGTAATTTCGATTGAAGATTTATTTGAAAGCGCGTGCAGATAGCGCAGGTAGTAGCCAAGAGCCAGTCCTACCCCTAATCCAGCGATAAGTATCGCTAGGGGGAATAATAACGGCATAGGTGTTTCAACTAATTTAGTAAAATGGAAAGTCGGACGGTCAGCATGGATAGAGGTCAGACAATCGCACTGTACCAGAAAAGTCACGATTTGTACATAAAAGACCGGCTGGAAGCCGGTCTTTTATGTATCTAATTTTTAAACTCACTAAAATAGATACAGTTCTAGGCGTGCAAGTAAAATTATTTGAGACGTGCTACTTGTACGTTGAGGATAATTTTCCGCAACACAACAACGAAATGCGTTATTTTTGTGTGTTTAACTATAAATCTTATCAACAAGGGTCAAGTTTCTAACTGCAATTGTTCGCTACGCTCCAATTCCAGTAAGAACTTCCTCCTTACAGGAGCGGTACACCTTTTCAAATCAAAGATTTTAAAAGGTCTTGCGAAATATGTCCCACATATTTCTCACCCGGGCTCGCTGGTTCGTCGCCCTAGGAAAGGGGCGACTCACATCGCTGCGCCTCATCGTAGATAAAATTTAAGAGTAAATTTTATCTACGATGCCATACTTCAAAGCTTCGTCAGAGTCCATAAATAAGTCGCGGTCTACGTCTTGTTCAATTTTTGCTAGTTTCTGACCGGTTGCCTTCGCAAGCATTTTGTTTAATCGGTCACGAGTTTTTAAGATATGTCGGGCAGTGATATCAATATCTGAGGCCATACCGTAGGCTCCACCTGATGGTTGGTGAATCATTACTTCGGCGTTTGGCAGAATAAAGCGCTTGCCCTTTTGCCCTTGTGACAAAATAAGTGACCCCATTGAGGCAGCCATTCCCACGCAGACAGTCGCAACATCGGGTTTGATGTGGTGCATAGTATCGATAATTGATAGTCCAGCAGTTACACTACCTCCTGGTGAGTTGATGTACAGGTAGATGTCCTTTTTTGGGTCTTCGGCCTCGAGGAATAGTAATTGTGCTACCACGAGGTTGGCCATATGGTCTTCGATACCGCCCGTGATGAAGATAATTCGTTCCTTAAGTAATCGAGAGTAAATATCGTATGCGCGTTCACCGCCTTGGGTTTTTTCAATCACCATCGGCACGAGCTGGGCGGTTTCTGGTTCAGTGTGTTTCATATATAAGATGTGTATTAAAGTCTGTATTAGGAAGTAAGGTCATTACCAGACGTACCTATCCTAGCAAATTGATAGGGAAAAAGAAAATTAAATGAGCCACAGAGTGAGAAAGTCCGGGAGACTTTCGCAAGAGGTTGCCAGCTCTTTTGGGAAAAAGAGCGACAACCTAAACAGCTTCTGTAAGAAGGGGCGACAATGGCAAATTTAGTTCCCGATTTGCCCCTTTCCTAGGGCAAATCGCTGGAACTGGTCCTCGTTGAGGTAAGCGTTATCTAGTAAATTCCCGGAACCTGTCCTTGTTACTAAAAATAAAATGGCAGGGCGATATTTCGCGCCCTGCCAAATGTGACCTCGCCAGTCTCCTGCTGTTACGCGCTATCTGTCGAGAATCTGTATCAGGAAGTTCGACCGAAATCGAGGTCATCCCGTTGCCCACTTCAACCGCACGTCTAGCAGTGCGATATCCATGTGTCCGTATTCACCTCCTCATGCTGTTAGGAGATTACTAGTGGACATCGCACCCCCAACCGAATCATCGGTCGTTATCCGGGGTAGTCCGACGAGAGTCTGACCCGCAGGCCTCCTCCCCATCGCGTCGCAGCCACTCCAGTTCGACGTAAGCCTACTTTGGACAAAATGACATTGGACATTTTTACTATAACAAAACGTGCTGAAAAAAGAAAACACTATCATATATGATAGTGTTTTCTTTTGATTAAACGCGTTTATAAAAGTTTCTTAAATTGGATGAGATGCGCGAAGTCGGGACTTTTTGTGAGTGAGCTGTAGTTCTTATACAGTGATTGAACAAAAAGTCACAGCGACAAAGCAGATCGCCGATTTTAGAGACTTTCCAGCATCTTCATTACGGCTTCATTGGTCATCACTGAAGCAACATAAATCTCCACTCGATGTTTGTCAGCATCTTTGTATTGATCAGTTAATTGTTTTACCTGAGCTTCAAGTTGTGTTTGGTCAGGTTTCACTTCTTCTTTTTTGGCAATTTCGTTTAGCACTAATTGAAGTCGGGCTCGTTTGTCGGCAGCAGGAGTCCAATCTTTTTTCAAATCATCTTGCGTTTTGTTGATGTGCTTGAGGTAGTCGTCCATTTTAAGGTTTGACCGTTCAAGGTCCTCATTCATCTGCGCAAACATTTGATTAAGTTCTGAATCAATCAATACTTGGGGTATATCCATGACACTGGCTTCAATAATAGTGTCGGTAATTTTGGCACGGTGAGCACTCTCTACCATTTGTTTCTTTTCAATCGCAAGGTGTTCACGGATTTTTGCTTTGAAATCCTCTACGGTACTAAATTGGCCGGGTTGTCCTAGGGTTGCAACGACTTCATCAGTTAATTCAGGAATCGGGAGTTTGGCCAGATCAGCTTCAGTTTCAAGCGGTTCTTCAATCACTTCATTACTATCAGTTGACTCAGCTTTGGCGGCGGCCTTTTTCTGGAGTCGTTCGTAGGCAGCTTTTTGACGAAGGATGTCATTGATTTGCTTATCAACATCAGCGTCGGTTACTTCAGTCGATTCTTTGGCGGCGTTTACCGTTTTAGCGAGCGCTTTGTAGTCAGGCAGAGTGATAGTAGGGAGAACAGCTACGGTTGCGGTAAATCCAAGCGGGTTTTCAGGCGCAATTTTAGTAATCGAAATTTGGGGGTAGCCAATCGCATCAATATCATGTTCCTCTAATATATGAGGGTACATGTGAGCAATAGCACGTTCCGCCATTTCAGCGAGGATAGCCATTTCACCAATGTTTTTAACGAGGACCGCTTCGGGAACTTTTCCAGCGCGGAAACCATCAATTTTAACGTTTTTTCCAAGGGCTTTAATGGCGCCTGCTCGTTCTTCGAGCAGCTCAGAATACGGGATTTCGCCTGTGATTTTAACCTGTGAACCCTCTTGTTTTTCAACGGTAAAGGCTTTTTTAAAGTCGATATCGTGGTGATGATGTGAATGTGACATATGAGATTAGTAGTGTACGTATATATAGATTTTTTGCAAGGCAAATGAATAAGGAATATAGAAAATTGAAAATATAGATAAAAAGAAGAGGGATTCCCGGGCATGGCAGCTCGTGCCAGCGTGGAATCCCTCGGTTGGGCGGTCTAGGACCGCGGTTTAAATTTGGTGCCTAGCACCGGTGGGTGTCCGGCCGTGGACTTCGCGCACCCGAGCGTCAGTGGCCGAAATGAAATGCGGAGTGACCCAGCATCGGCGATCCTTTCTTCAAAAGAAGAGTTTCTTTTCTCACTTTCGCAAGCAAGTGTATTTATAGTAGTTGATTTTGGTGAATATGCAACAGAACTATTGCCCAGCAGTGATAGCGGCTTCTAGGTCGGCTTCGATAGGAGTGATTTCAGTTGTGAGGTCTTCGAGGTTAGTGCTTTGGGCGTCTGCGGCAATAGCATCTAGTTCGTCTGAGGTACTCACGACATCCATTAGTCCGGTGCGGGCTTCGGCGGTCGTGCTCTCCGGTTCATTATTTTGCTCAGCAGTTGGTCGGGTGCCCGTTTCGGTTATTACCTGCTCACTCATGACGATGGTGTACCAATAATAAAATCCAGCCAAAATTGCCACGAGAATTAAAAACAACAATACAATTATTGGGGCAGTGAGAAGTCTTGGTGCCGAATCATCTTCCATTGGTTGACTGACTTTTGGCGTCGGCATGTGCATGGCCTCACCTTCAAAATTTGGTTCGATGATTGTTTGTCGTTTTTCCATAGATTAATTGTTAGTGGTTGAGGCGGTGCTTGTGCTCGTTGTGTCAGGGGCAGATACCGTCGCAGTTTGCGCTATATTGATGGTAGCCAAAATACTTTGGTGGGCTGCTACTATTAAATCGCGGGTGGTGAGGTAGGTATTTTTTAAATTGTTCCAATTCTCTCGCGGGGTAGCCGATCCAACAAACGCATTCACTTCGTTGTCGATGGTCGCTAGATTACGTTTAGCTTCATCAAGTTTAGCTTGCGCAAGGGCCAATTCAACCATGGCTCCAGTTACATCAATATTGGCAGCGTACATTTTATCAAGCCGCGATGTTAAGCGGTCAGTAACATTTTGTAGTCTGGCGACTGCGCTGTCCATGCGGTTACTCATGTTGGCGGCCAGGTTGGTTAATCGTGTTTGCGCCACTCGTTGTAGTGTTGGCTCTGCGATAAACGGTCGGCGGGGGGTGGTGACGGTAGTGGTTTCAGGTTCGCTTACGCTACTACTTGAGGTAGTAGTTTGCGCTGAAACGAATGTACTCTGTGCCAGTAAGACACAGAAAAGAGTAGTGAAAAAATAGATGTACCGATTCATGTGTATAGTATAACCCACGAAGTGTCTCTACTATCCACAATTTGTGTTTAAAAAACAATTAGAGTTTTAAGGCTGGGAGAATTTGTTTCTTGCGAGACAGAATACCTGGTAGTACTTCGGTATCATGTTCTACCGCCACACCAAATGAACTAGCGATAACTTGTTTGGTTAGTTCGTTGTAGGTAAAGACAGTGGCGTGTTCTTTAAAGATGTCGACGATAAAGAATAGAACGTCATCGATATCATTTTCTTCGGCCACACAAGTTTTAATAGCCTCAACAATGCCGTCTTTGCGAGCGAGTACAGTTTCAGTATTGGTAGTTTCAATAACAGACACGCGGAAGTTTTTGTCACCAACTTCATATTTTTTACTATCTAGTTTGATGAGTCCACTATCACTAAAGCTTGAGATATCTGATTTAGCAGCAAACATTTCGTCAGCGTATGAGGTAATTTCAACACCTAAAGTTCTTGCTAGTTGCTCCGCTACGTCTTTATCGTGTGGGGTAGTGGTCGGCGACCGGAATCCCAGAGTGTCAGAGAGAATTGCTGAGAGCATCAAGCCAGCAATGTTTTCCGGAATGGTAATGCCATTAGAGACAAAATGGTCATGCATGATGGTGGCAGTACACGCTACTGGTTTAATAACAATATCTGTCGGCGTTTCAGTCGTTAATCCGCCAACTAATTTGTGGTGGTCAATCAACGCTACAATATTCATTTCGTTAATATTGCCCGGTAATTCTTGAGGGTTGTTGGTGTCCACGACTACAATGGATTCGCCAGCTGTTAGTTCAGGGAGTAATTCGGGTACGGTAAAGCCAAAACGTTGCAAAACAAAGCTCGTTTCACTATTGAGGTCGCCCAAGATGTACGGTGTGGCGTCGTGTGCGGTATGTTCATTTAAATACCAGGCGTACACAATCGCGGCGGTGGTTGCGTCTGTATCAGGGGAAATATGTCCAAAAACTTTTACCATAGAATATAGTTAGATTACTAAGAGTTGTAGTGTAGAACAGTGCGTAGCTTGGTGCAAGTCATAATTAAAAAATCAGCCTGGGCAGATGCCCAGGCTGATTTTTTATAAGGTTATTTAGTTTCTTCTGCGTCTGCTTCAGCTTCTTCGTTTACGAGGGCCTCGGCTTCCTCAGGGGTATCAATTTCATCCATTTCTTCATCATCTGGATTAACCGCATCGCGGTCACCGGTTGGCGCATCGTCTTCGACGCCCATTGGTTCTACTGTGGTACCTGATTCGTCTTCGAGATCATCGATTTCAGTTCCTGCTGGAGAATCAACGGGTGCCTCAATGATGGTTTCACCAGTGGCGTCGGCTTCTGCTAATGCATCACCTGTTTGGGCTGACACGATGTCAATTTTCCAACCAGTAAGCTTAGCAGCCAAACGGACGTTTTGTCCGCCGCGACCGATAGCGAGAGACTGTTGGTCAGGAGCAACTTCAGCGACTGCATGTCCGCGTTCACCTAATTCAGCATTCGGTTCTGAAACAATTTTCACTGACAATACTTGGGCCGGGGATAGCGCGTCTTCGATAAATTCACTTGGAGTTGCTGACCATTCGATAATGTCGATTTTTTCACCACCGAGTTCTGACATCACGGTTGAAACTCGAACGCCGCGTTGACCAACCATTGAACCAACGGGGTCGATGTGTGAATCCGTTGCAAATACAGCGATTTTTGAACGAGCACCGGCTTCACGAGCGACAGATTTTACTTCTACTGCTCCGGTTTGTAGTTCTGGTGCTTCAATAGCAAATAGTCCAGCGAGGAAATCACCATGGGCGCGAGAGAGTTTGAGGAAAATACCACGTGGCGTTTCTTCTACCGCGAGCAAGATGGCGCGAATTCGTTCACCGGGTTTGTATCGCTCACCTGGAATTTGTTCGTCATACGGCATGATGGCAGTAACGCGACCAAGGTCAACATAGAGATTGCCGCGTTCAAATCGTTGTACGTGACCGATAACGATGTCACCAGCTTTTTGTCCGAATTCTGCTAGAGCTGATTCTTTTTCTGCTTCACGAATCTTCTGCACAATCACTTGCTTGGCAGTTTGGGCCGCAATACGTCCAAAGTCATCTTTTGGTTCAAGCGGGAACACGAGTTGTTCACCCAGTTGCGCACCTTTTTTAATCATTTGTGCCGTTGAGAGCATAATGTGTTTTTCTTCATCGAAACGCACCTTTTTGATGCCTTCAGCATCTGGAATCACATCTTCCTCTTCTATTTCTTCTTCACCGTCTTCGAGCGGTGCTTTGAGCATGCTTTCATCAACCACAATCTTGATTTGGTTGAAGGTGGTGTCACCAGTCGCAAAATCAAAGTGGGCGGTAATAATTTGCCCTCGTTTTCCGAATTCTTTTTTGTAAGCAGTGGCCAGTGATTGCTCAATGGCATCAATCATTTTGGCGCGGGGTATACCGCGTTCTTCTTCCATCTCGGTCAGTACCGCATGAATAACTTTTAAATCGAACATATGTTTTTTATTATTGTTTGTATATGAGAGGTATACCTCTTTGTTTGTAAAGCAAGGTACTTTCTACGAAAACTGTTCAGATTGTTGCTATTTTCTATGAAATTAGCTGGCAACCTCTTGCAAAAGCCTCCCAGGCTTTCTCACCCCTTAGTTGTAATGCTGACTATAGAATGCGCCGGCTCTTGGCCGGCGCATAAGTCATGTGGTCACTATAGCTATATTTGTTATAAAAGTCAAAAATATTTTTTATCAAAAATCACATCATTTGCAAACAGTGTGACGTCATTATATGTGCGATTGTTTGCTATACTGTTTGTGCAACAAGTTCTTTTGTTCGTTAATTTTTGGAGAGTACTATGCGTATCGCTGATGATCAATTAAAAAAATTCATCCTTGATTCCAACCTTGTTACCAAGGCTGATATTGCGAGTGCCGAAAAAGTGGCGACCGAAGAGAAACGAACGCTCGCCGAAGCCCTCATCGCTGGCGGGTACCTGACCGAAGACGATATGCGGCGGGTTGAATCATACGTACTTGGGATACCGTTTGTATCGCTTAAAGATATCAAAATTGAATTTGAAATATTGTCGCTTATTCCTGAACCAGTTGCTAGAACGCACAATATTATCGCCTTCAAGAAAAATGAATTTACCCTTGAAGTAGCTATGCTTGATACGGCTGATTTGCCGGCGATTGACTTTATTAAGAAAAAAGTAGGCTTAAAAATCCTCCCTCGTTTGACTGATACCGAATCAATGCGGGGTGCATTACGTCAGTACCAAAAAAATCTCAAAGATGAGTTTGGTGACCTGATTATGAAGGATGCGTCTGCTATTAAAATTGTGGCCGACGCCGATGGTGAAGAAGTATCAGAAGCCGACCTTAAAAAAATGGCTGAAGATTTGCCGGTGGTTCGTATTGTAGATACGTTACTTCGACACGCCATCATTCAAGGGGCGTCAGATATTCATATTGAACCAATGGAAAATGAAGTACTCGTGCGGTACCGTATTGACGGTATTTTAAATGACGCGATGAAGCTGCCTAAAATTGCGGCCGGTACTATCGTGGCGCGATTAAAGGTGCTCTCAAATCTTAAGCTTGATCAAAAGCGCCTGCCCCAAGACGGTCGTTTTAAGATGGAAATGGATGGACAAAAAGTTGCCTTCCGCGTCTCGATGCTGCCGGTGTACTTTGGTGAAAAGGTTGTAATGCGTTTGTTGCGGGAAAACCGTACCGGGTTCTCGCTCGAAGGAATTGGTTTCCATGGTAGTACGCTTGAACGTATTCATAAGGCAACTCGAGCGACAACGGGAATTATTTTAGTGACTGGTCCGACCGGGTCTGGTAAATCTACTACGCTCTACACCGTGCTTGATTTACTTAATACCCCTGAGGTCAATATATCAACCGTTGAAGACCCAATTGAATACCAAATGGCACGAGTGAATCAAACTCAGGTTAAACCAGACATTGGTTTTACCTTTGCGGCCGGATTACGGTCACTCATGCGTCAGGACCCAGACATTATTATGGTAGGGGAAATTCGAGACCAAGAAACGGCAAGTTTGGCGATTAATGCGGCACTCACCGGGCACTTGGTGTTGGCTACTGTACACACTAACTCCTCATCGGGCACCATTGCACGATTAATTGATATGGGTATTGAATCGTTTTTGCTTGTTTCGACATTACGGGTGGCTATTGGGCAACGGCTGGTTCGAAAATTAGCTGATGACAAAATTGGGTATGTGCTGACAAAAGCGGAACGTGATGAGCTCTCAAATCATGTGAACATGGATTTGGTACTCAGCACGTTAAAAGAAGAAAAAATTGTCAAAGATGACGCTACCTGGAATGATATTACCTTTTATCATCCCAAAGAAAAAGGACAAACCGAAGATGGCTATGCGGGGCGTATGGGTATTCACGAAGTGCTCGAAATGTCGCCGACTATCAAAGATATGGTGATGGCGCACAAAACTGGCGATGAGCTTGAACTCCAGGCGCGCAAAGAAGGTATGCTTACCATGATGGAAGACGGAATTTATAAAGCAGCTCGCGGCCTCACCTCAATTGAAGAAGTGCTTCGTGTAATTAGTGAGTAAAAATATGGCTAAATTTACCTATACCGGCCTGGATACCGAAGGGAAAAAAGTCAAAGAAACGGTTACGGCCGATGATCGGTATGCGGTCTATGATATTGCCCGCAGCAACAGTCATACCGTAGAAAGTATTGAAGAATCAAGCGGTTTTTCACTGAAAAATGTGATTAACATGGAGGCCATCAATTATAAGCTCGGTAAAGTAAAACAAGATGAGCTCGTGATGATGACGCGCAACCTCGGATCAATGCTCACTGCTGGCCTTACTATTACGCGAGCTCTGTCGGTAATCGAACGCCAAAGCACTAACGTTAAACTCAAAGGGGTCGTAAAGCAACTGGTAGATAACATCAACAAAGGTGGTCAATTTTTTGAGGCCCTCGGTAATTTTCCAGAAGTATTTAGTGATTTGTATGTAGCGATGATTAAAGCGGGCGAAGAGAGTGGGAACTTGGCTGATTCGCTACAAACACTCGCTATTCAAATGGAACGCTCAGCCAACCTAAAAAAGAAAATTAAAGGGGCGATGATGTACCCTTCAATTGTACTGATTGCCATGATTATTATTGGAGTGCTGATGATGATTTTTGTGATGCCGCAAATCACCGGAGTATTTAAAGAGATGGGGACTGATTTGCCGGTGACGACCCAATTTTTGATTGCGGCCAGCGATTTCTTTGTGGAGTATACGCTCTTGGCTATCGGGGGGATGATTGGATTTGTGATCATGATGCTGTATGGACTACGGACTAAATACGGAAAAATTGCTACGTCGTGGCTCATTCCTAAATTACCAGTCATTGGCACTCTCGCCAAAGAAACAAACTCCGCCCGAACCGCCCGAACTTTATCGTCGTTGCTTAATTCAGGAGTTGACGTAATGCAGGCACTCGAAATCACCGAGGAAGTGGTACAAAACTATTTCTATAAACAAATTATTCGCAGTGCTCGTGATCGAGTGGAAAAAGGAACACCGTTGTCCGAGTCGTTTGTTGAACGAACTGACTTATATCCGGTGTTGGTAGGGGAAATGATTTTGGTAGGTGAAGAGACGGGGCAAATTGCCGGGATGCTTGGAGAGCTCGCCATATTTTACGAGACAGAAGTGGAGCGAAAAACCAAAGACCTCTCGACTATTATCGAACCACTTTTGATGGTGGTTATCGGTGGCGGGGTAGGATTCTTTGCCTTGGCACTCATTGCACCGATTTATTCAATTGGCGATGGTATTCAATAAACTACAACAGAATCGGGGATTTTCATTGGTAGAGATTTTGATTGTGTCTGCAATAATGCTCGTCGTGTTTGGGGGCTTACTGATTAGTTTCCGGTACTCACTGGAATTGATTTCACATAGTCGGGCAAAATTGACGGCACTTACTCTTGCTAATGACAACATGGAGTACATTCGGTCATTGTCCTACAATGCAGTCGGTACTGTTTCTGGTATTCCGTCCGGATTAATTCCCCAGGTCAGTACCACTAGTCTGAACGGAATCATTTTTACCAAACGCGTGTTAATTGAATATATCGATGATGATGCTGATGGGCTGGGGATGGCTGATAGTAACGGGATTACTACTGATTACAAACAAGCAAAAGTAACGCTCGAGTGGACTCTGCGTGGAGTCACCAAAGAAGTATATTTAGTAACAAATATTATTCCGCGTTCGATTGAAACAGATGTGGGAGGTGGGACGGTACGGGTGAATGTATTCAATGACGACACTGTGCCACTGCCGGGAGCTGATGTTCGTTTGATAAACACTACACTGATACCAAACATTGATGTGACGCGGTCATCCGATGCTTCGGGAATCGCGCTGTTTGGTGGCGCTCCAGCTGGTTCTGATTACGAAGTAGTCGTCACTGCTCCAGGGTATTCAACTGACCAAACATATAAGGCGACAACAACGTTACCAAATCCAGCCCGGTTGCCAATCTCTGTTGTGGAATCGAGTGTCTCAACACTTAATATGTTCATTGATGAATTAAGTGATCTGTCGGTAACTGCGCTCGCGAGCCAAGTGCCAAATGTGATTACCGAAACGTTTACCGGCACAGGTGGCATTGCTACTTCAACGGATGTGGCGGTCACTGGTGGGGCATTGCAGTTGCAGGGTGCGCCAGGTTCATATAGCGGGAGTGGCGTTGCATACCTAACTGCGGCCGCTCCTAGCCCAGTGGCAGGTTGGGATTACCTGCTTGTCGAAGGAGCTACAAACGGCAATACTAATGTATTGGCACGATTCTATACGGGCTCGAGTAGTGCCTATACGTTAATTCCTGATAGTGAACTGCCGGGTAATGCAGCGGGCTTTTCACTAGGTGCAATTGATATTAGGGCTCTAGATGCGGTTACGTATCCTGAAGTAACTATAGAGTTGACCCTCAGCACCACCAACGCCAACGAAACACCCCAAGTAGATGCTGTCGTCCTGGGGTATATCGAATCGCAAAGTACACTTTCAAGCGGTCAGGTTGTATTTACTGGAGCAAAAAGTATTGGCACTCAGGCCGATACGTCGGTGGTGTATAAAACAGTGATAAGTACCACTACGAATTCTTCAGGTCGAGTCACGTTGCGTGACATTGAAGCCGATACATACAGTGTTACTTCCTCAGGGCGCGATCTAGCGGCAGTTTGTCAACCAAATGGACTCACTATTGCTCCAGGCAGCAGTACTGATCTCGAATTATTATTTGCTCCTGATACCGCAAATACTTTGCGGGTGTCGGTTACCACCTCCCTCGGTGCTCCTGTTATAGGGGCAGTGGTGGAATTAGAACAAGGAGCCTACTCAGAAACTAAAATTACCGGAAGTTGCGGACAAGTGTTTTTTAGCAGTTTATCACCGGCAATTGATTACACGTTAGAGGTGCAAGCCACGGGATACACCACTCAAAATCTGACAGATGTAGATATTAGTGGTGATGACGTGCAGGCCGTAATCTTTTAATACCTATGAATCGATTACAGCAAATCAGGTATAAAAATTCTCACTATGGGTTTACTATCATTGAAGCAATCATGGTTGTCGCGCTTAATACGATTTTGTTATTAGTGATTACTAATACCATTACTCAGTTGTATAAAAATCATGGCTATACATTTGAACAATCAAATGAAATTGAAGTAGCTCGTAAGGGGTTGGGAACATGGGTGCGTGATGCACGGGAAATGACAACGGGAGCAAATGGTGCGTTTGCATTGGTTCGCGCCGGCACGAGCACAATTGGTTTTTATAGTGATATTGATAAAGATAATAGTATTGAGTATGTAGAATACGTGTTAGGCACTTCTACTACTTTACGAAAATTCACCTATAATCCAACGGCTTCATCTACCTACAGTACAACGACGCCAAGTTCGGTTGAAATCATGTCGCAATATGTGCAAAACGGACAACAAAATGTCGTCATATTCCGCTACTATGATAGTAATGGTGCGCTGGTGCCGTCACCACAAGCAATGATTTCTGATATTACTTACATCACCATGAACATCATTGTAAATATTGATCCAATCCGGTCACCGGGAGAATTTATGCTCCAGGGTAGTGCAGCGCCGCGCAATCTTAAAACCAATTTATAACGTATGAATACTCAAAAAAATAATAAAAAATTTTCGAGTGGGTATTTAATGATTTTGGTGCTCGTTTTTGGAGCAATTTTTTTCACCATCATCAGTTCGTTTACAGTATTTATTGTGACGCAGAGTCGTTTAATTGCCCAGCGAGTTGAATTAGAAACAGCCGGCCAAATTGCCGAAGCTGGGCTTAACTACTACAAATGGTATTTGGCACACTTCCCAAATGATGTAACTAACGGCACTGGATTACCTGGGCCGTATGTAGGTGTATACAGTGACCCCGAGGGTGGTCCTATTGGCGAGTACTCACTGTCGATTGCGAGTACTACCTACTGTGGGGATGTGGCGTCTATTCGTGTGACGTCGGTAGGGCATACCTACGAGATGCCTGATGTCAGGCGCACGATGACGGCCCGGTATACCAAACCAACTGTTGCAGATTATGCGTTCATTTTAAATAGTAATGTATGGGCCGGAGCTGACCGCGTCGTTAATGGACCATATCACTCCAATGGTGGAATTCGATTTGATGGTACCAATAATGGTTCAGTTACCAGTGGGCAGACAACATGGACTTGTAACAGTAGCTTTGGCTGCTCACCATCGGGGAATCGAAATGGGGTCTTTACAACTACTGGCAACCCAAATACAGCGTTGTTTGACTACCCAGCTACAAATATTGATTTTAATGGTATTACGGTAGACCTGTCGCAAATGAAAACTAAGTCACAGAATAATGGTGGATTGTATATTCCACCTGCTGGCGGTACGAACGCGGGCTATCGAATTACATTTAACAGCAACAATACTATTACAGTTCGTCGCGTAACGAGTACTGTTCTACACAGAGGTAATGCAACGGGACTATCAACTGATTGGGCTGATGAGCGAAATATTCCAAACGGCACAACTTTGGTAGGGACGTACCCAATTTCAGCAACGTGCCCTTTAATATATGTTGAGGATAAAGTGTGGCTCGAAGGAACGGTGGCGAGTAAAGTAGCAATTGCCGCAGCGAGCGATACAGCAACTGACCCATCGATGATTTTACAAGGAAACATCACTTATACGTCTGCTACCAGTTCTGGATTACTCGCGATTGCCGAACAGGATGTTTTGATTGGCGTAAATGTTCCCGAAGATATGTACATTAACGGCATATTTATCGCAAAAAATGGGAAATATGGTCGCAACTTGTATTGTGGTACGGGTGTTACTGGTGGTATTTGTTCAGGAAACAGTCTGCCCACAGCTTACTTATCTTCAGCTGCCCTTAACTCAGAAAACTTTAACGGTACTATTGTGAGTAACGGTCGTGTAGGTACACAATGGACTAATGGCTCAGGTTTTAATATTAGATATAACACCTATGATAGAAACTTAGTAGACAACCCGCCACCTTTGATTCCTTCTACCTCAGACGATTATGAATTCTCTGACTGGCAAGATGCCAACTAAGCAAAAAGAGCGGACATAAGTCCGCTCTTTTTGACCATGTTACAATAAGATTATATGTCACATTCGAAACATCCAATAGTCATTGCGAATTGGAAAATGAACCCCGCTACGCAGAGTGAAGCAAAAAGTATCGCCAAAGTGACCGCCGCCATCGCCAAAAAAAATACCCACGCCACGGTTGTCGCCTGCGTCCCACACCTCTACATAATTGAGGTGAAAAAAAGTGTGGGGCAGAGCCCGCTCATGGTTGGTGCTCAAAATTGTCACGTTGATGTTAAAGGTGCCTACACCGGTGAACATGCTGGTGCCCAGATAAAAGATGCAGGAGGCAACTATGTCATACTCGGACATTCAGAACGACGGAAAATGGGAGAAGGTAATGAACTGATTGCTAAAAAAGTGTTCGCCGCAACGGTAGCCAAACTCCAGCCGATTCTCTGTGTCGGTGAAGAGGTGCGCGATACGCAGGGCAATTTTTTAAGTTTAATTGAAACGCAGGTCGTGACAGCTCTGTCCTCATTGCCAAAATCTCGTCTCAAAGATGTGATTATTGCATATGAACCAATTTGGGCGATTGGTACGGGTGCGACCGCTACCGTCGCAGACGTCGAGGAAATGCAAATGTTTATTAAAAAAGTTCTCACCAAACAATTTGATAGAACCATTGCCCGTAATGTCAGGATTGTGTACGGGGGATCGGTAAATGCCGAGAACGCTCATGAATTATTTAGCGGCAGTGGAGTGGATGGATTCTTGGTTGGAGGAGCAAGTTTGAAGCCAGCAGACTTTGGAAAAATTGTTAGTGCCACGAAATAATTAATTTGTATGAAAAAAATAACTGAATGCCCTGAATTAACTGGAAAATACGTATTGGTCCGGTCATCATGTAATGTTCCCCTAAAAGACGGAGTGGTCCAAAATGCGTACCGCCTTAATCGCGCTGTGCAGACACTTAGGTTTCTCAAAGATGCAGGAGCCAAAGTAATCGTCGTCGCCCACATCGGACGCGACGAGCATGATACACTCCGCCCGGTACTGTCAGCTTTTAAGTCGCTTATACCGATGGAGTGGGGTGGCGCAATCGGCAGTCCAGAATTTGCTTCGGCACGAGCTTCGATGCATGACGGTGACATTATGCTTGCTGAGAATCTACGACAGTTCGCCGGTGAAAGTGATAATGACGCCTCTTTTGCACAGTTACTCGCCGAGCAAGCTGACATCTACGTGAACGACGCCTTTGATAATATTCACCGTGATCATGCGTCGATGGTGACACTGCCTACGTTACTTCCAGCATACGCGGGTATTACCTTGGCGGAAGAAGTAACTGAGCTACAAAAAGCCATGGAACCAACCTCACCGTCACTCCTTATTTTAGGTGGTGCGAAGTTTGAAACAAAAATACCGTTGGTCGAAAAATATCTTGATTTGTACGATAACGTTTTTGTGACTGGTGCACTCATTAACGACATTTTAAAAGCTGAAGGTCGCGAAGTAGGACAGTCACTGGTGTCAGATATCTCACTCGCAGGCGCTCCATTTCTCTCAAGTCCAAAATTAATCGCAGCGGTTGATGTAGTGGTGCAAAATGAACGTGGTACTCGTACGGTCAGTATTGAAGGCGTTCAGCCTGATGAGAAAATTACTGATATGGGACCATTAACAATTGCAAAACTGGCACCGTACATCAAAGACGCGGCAACAATTTTGTGGAACGGTCCATTAGGGCTTTACGAGAGCGGGGTAGCAGGTGGAACACATGCGGTCGCTAAGTTAATTGCTGAAGCGGATGGGTACAGTATTATCGGCGGCGGTGATACGGTGGCTGCAATTGAAGACCTTGGCTTAAATGACAAATTTGGTTTTGTGTCGATTGGCGGCGGCGCGATGCTGACATTGCTTGAGCATGGGTCCACACCATCTCTTGATGCTTTAGGATAATCTTAAACTTCCATAAACGGCGCACTTCTTTGTTGTGCTGCGGCAAGTGAGCACTCACCGTACAAAAAAGTACGGCTCGTGTTCACTTCCTTGCACGCCTCGAATTGCCCTCGTTTCTGAAAGTTTTAATGAGATTTATTAGTAACAACCAAAAAACACTATCATATATGATAGTGTTTTTTGGTTGTGGTTTTTATCCGAGCTTGGTTGTGAGGAGGGTGGCAACGGTAGTAGCTTCATCTGGTCCATACTTCACGTGTTTTGGAGCTACCAAGGCCTGGTCACCAACTCGTCTGGGTACGACATGGAGGTGAGCATGAAATACTTCTTGTCCCGCGGTCTCACCATTGTTCATAATCAAATTTACTCCGTCGGCTAATTCAGCTGCAATCAATGCCCGAGATATTTTCTGGGCTACTTGCATCATATGACCTAGTGCTTCAGGGTGTCCGTCAAAAATATTTACAAACGGTGTTTTGGGCACCACCAGTGTATGTCCAGGGTTTATTGGCTCAATGGTCAAAAAAGCAATAACTACTTTATCTTCGTACACAATATGTGCCGGGATTTCACGATTGATAATTTTGGTAAAAATTGAGGTTTCTGGGACGGTATTCATGTAAATATGGTACCATACAAATTACTTAGGTATGTCTACTCCTCTTTTTACGAAAGTTCCCCCTATTACCATCGAGGCACGGCAGGCCCTTGCGCATCACAGTCTCCCACTACAGCAGCTACTCTACAGTCTCGGGGTCGAAGATGCTGCTACGGCTGAGACGTTTCTTAATCCTAATTATGAAACTCATCTCCACAGCCCACTGTTACTGCACGATATCGTAAAAGCGACCAATCGTATTCATACGGCAATTACCAATAACGAACGCATTGTTATTTTTAGCGACTATGACTGCGATGGTATTCCGGGTGCGGTTGTTCTCCATGATTTTTTTAAGGCGATTGGGTATACCAATTTCACAAATTACATCCCACACCGTCACTACGAAGGGTTTGGGTTGAGCGTTCATGGAGTTGAAAAAATGAAAGCGGATGCAGCGGAGGTTATTATTACAATCGATTGTGGTACAACCTCACACCCTGCTATTACCCGGGCGAATGAATTAGGAGTTGAGGTAATTATCACTGACCATCATGAACCGGAGGCAGAGTTGCCGGCGGCATTAGCAATCGTAAATCCAAAACTTGGCAACTATCCGTTCCCTGATTTATGCGGCGCCGGTGTGGTGTTTAAATTAGTGCAGGCACTACTGCAAACAGGAACGTATGCCGTTAATCCTGGTCAGGAAAAATGGTGGCTCGATATGGTGGGGGTGGCGACAATTGCGGATATGGTGCCTCTGCGTGGAGAGAATCGAGTGTTGGCCCATTATGGTTTACAGGTACTGCGTAAGTCTCGTCGTCCAGGGTTGCAGCATCTCCTTCGCAAAGCCAAGTTAAATCAAAGCACACTGACCGAAGAAGATATTGGCTTTACCATCGCTCCGCGAATTAATGCCGCCTCACGGATGGATGCGCCGGAACATGCGTTTATGATGCTGACTGCCACCGACGAAGGTGAGGCGGGCGCTTTTGTCGATAAGTTAGAAAAATTAAATACCGAGCGCAAATCAACCGTAGCGGTCATGACTAAAGAAATCAATCATCGCTTACGAGAAATGATTGAGATTCCACCTGTGCTAGTAATGGGTAATCCACTCTGGCGACCGGCCCTCGTTGGTTTGGCTGCTAATAAGTTGTCCGAAGAATATAATCGTCCTGTATTTTTATGGGGACGTGATGGGAATGAAGTTATTAAGGGTTCATGTCGCTCCGGTGGCGGGGTGAGTGTGGTGAAACTAATGGAGGTAATTTCTCATGCCTTCCATGAACATGGAGGACATCATATGTCAGGTGGATTTTCAGTGCATGATGATTATATATTTTCGCTTCCTGAATTGCTGAATAACGCTCACACCGAATTGGGAAGTGAGGCGGTTGTGCCGGTAGAGCGGATAGTAACTGCTGAACTGCCGCTATCTGCTGTATTTGGTGAAGTTAAAACAGCTCTCGCTCAACTAGCTCCCTTTGGTGTTGGTAACCCCAAACCCCTGTTCGCCTTTAATAAGGTAGCGCCGCGAAAAGTTGAAGTATTTGGGAAAGCCAAAGAACATTTGAAATTAGTTTTTGAAACCGATGCCGGACAGTTGGAAGCCATTGCCTTTTTTGCTCAGTCAACAGATTTCCCAAAAGAGCCTATAGCAGAAAGTGACATAACATTACTCGCTCATATCGAAACATCATTTTTTATGGGTCGCTCACAAACGAGACTGCGGATAGTTGATATTTTATAAGGAGAACAACAGTATCCTTCACATACGATAGTGGTATAATATAGCGGTTAACCGCTATATGACAAATGTTTCAAAAAATATTTTAGATAGTAAAATTGAAAAAAAGCTTAGGCAACAGTTTGCAAAATTTTTCTCTGATCAGATACCGCAAGAGATAGAAAGTCTTTTTTCGGATCTTCTGACAAGTAGCGAGCAAATCATGTTGATAAAAAGACTGGCTACAATAATAATGCTGATTGAGGGTGAATCGACATACAGTATTCCTAAGGCTCTACAACTAAGTGACTCAACAGTACGTGATATAAAAGTTAAGTATAAGTTAGGCAAATATGATTCGATTGTCTATCGGTATCGAGATAAAAAATTTAATGCTGAAGCATTTGTACGAATTCTTGAGACGTTATTAAGCGCGGGAATGCCAAGTTTAGGAAAGGATAGATGGAAATCATTAAGGTAAGTGTTTGTTTAATATAGCGGTTAACCACTATATAAATCTTGGGATATTTAAGATTATTTATGGTAGAGTGAAATTATCTATGGAAAAGGTACTCTGTTACGTTGCAGGTGAGGCCAAGGGAAACCCGGGACCTGGTGCTTTTGGTGTCCGTGTCACAAGTGAAGCTGGGGAAATGCTCGCAGAGGTTGGTCAGGGGATTGGAAATGCGAGCGCTCATTTTGCCACCTATAATGGGGTCATGGTAGGGTTGCAGACCCTGGTGGAATTGTTTGGTGACAAGACAATAACAGTATCGGTTGAGTTATCTTTGGATAATGACTTAGTAAAAAAACAGTTAAATGCCGAGTCTCCTCTTAATGATCCGGGTCTGGTACCGATGTTTATCGAGATTCACAATATGCGAGTAACCAATTTTCCCAATTTGAATATTTCATTGGTTGCCGTTGATGAAAATAAGGCCGCCCAGGCGCTGGTGAAAGAAGTGCTTGACGGTAAAGCCTAGTTTCTGCTACTCTCTAGCACTGACCGCGGTAAAAGTGCCGGGGTAGAAAACAGGGAGAGAGCCTTGAGCCTTGCAAGTCATTTGATTGCGCTGAACAAGAAACACGTCGCTTTGAGCGATCGCATCGAAAAGATGCAAAAGTCGCCAGGAAGCAACTACCTGGAAATCACGCAACTCAAGAAGGAGAAGCTTCGGCTGAAGGAAGAAATGGCCCGACTCAGTGGCGGCAAGCGGTTGACGAAAGTCACTTTGCCGGAACGTACGCTCGAAGATTTGGAAGACAATCCGGAACCTGAAGCATCCATGGTGACAGCCGAAAAAACCGGCGACGAATCGATCGATCTTGCTGCTTGAAGAATTTGGCCGCGGGGATTCCCGCGGCCACCGTCCGCCAGATTCATGGTCGGGCGTTTTTTTATGTCTGTTACAATTGAGGTATGCAGGGAGTGATTTTTTACTCTGGTATTATTGCGTTTGCGAGCGGCATTTTTGCCCGCTCGTTTTTCGATATGACATTGCCGGTTATTGTTTGGATGCTGGTAGTTACTGTTGTGCTCGGACTATGGTGGTACAGGAAACAAGCAACGGTGCACAGCCACAATCTGTTGCTTATGGTGGTAATTGGTTTTTGTTGTACGGTCGGTATAGCTCGTTTTGAACTGATGGAGTACTTGAAACCAACGTCACAATTTATTGACCAGATTGGTTCCAAGGTTGATCTCACCGGAGTCGTGGTAGCTGAGCCCGAGCAGACTGCCAAATCAACCAGAATTGTAGTAGAAGTATCGGATGAAAGAATACTGGTCTCCACTGATCGTTATGCTGATATTAGTTATGGAGATGAAATAAGCTTTGCCGGAAAATTACAAAAACCGGAATCATTTGAAACTGAATTTGGCCGGACGTTTAATTATCCTGGGTATCTCGCGGTGCGAGATATTTTTTATACCGTTTCGTTTGCGCAGGTGGAGGTGCTCGGTACCAGTCAGGGTAACACTGTGTTAGAAAAATTATTCGACATAAAGTCACAGTTTCTTGCTCGTATGCAAACCTATATTCCGGAACCGGAAGTGGGGTTAGGCGCGGGCTTGCTACTCGGGGTAAAGTCAGGCTTAGGCGAGGAGCTCGAAGAAGATTTCAGAACTACCGGTATTATTCATATTGTCGTTTTGTCGGGGGCAAATATTATGCTGGTTGTGATATTTGTGATGTACGTATTAGCGTTCTTTTTGCCAGTACGAACCCGAGCAGTGGTGGGAATCGTAGCAATTGTGTTGTTTGCGTTACTGGTAGGGTTGTCAGCCACAGTGGTCCGAGCAAGTATAATGGCCGGACTTATTCTACTCGCATTACTATTGGGTCGCCGTTACGATATTATGCGGGCATTGTGTTTCGCTGGGGCAGTCATGGTGATGATAAATCCATTGATACTTGTATACGATGTTGGGTTCCAGTTGTCGTTTTTGGCTACGTTGGGACTGATTGTGGTTGCTCCCCAATTTGAAACAATCCTCGCTGGTGTCTCGCCATGGTTTCGGTTAAAAGAATTTTTTGTCGCTACCATCGCCACACAGATTATGATATTGCCGTTGCTACTATTTCAAATTGGACAATTTTCGGTGGTGGCAGTGGTGGTTAATATGTTAGTGTTGCCGCTCGTGCCATTTGCAATGCTGTTTTCGTTTTTAACTGGTCTCATGGGTTTTATACTACCGGCACTCGCCACCCTCCTTGGTGTCGTGGCGTATGGGTTTTTGGCCTACATCATTTTACTTGCCACCTGGTTTGCCGACATACCATTTGCGGCGTTTGTGGTGCCTGCATTCCGGTTTCCGGTGATGGTGATTTTGTATATTGGGATTGGGTTAGTGCTCTACCGATTCCACATATGGACGTTGCACAAGGTGCCAGCGATTGATTACACGGCAGTAGTAGGCTGGACTATAGTTGCGGAGGAGACTCTCAAACAGGAGCTCACACAAAAAGAGCGTCCGCAATTGGAACGTTCTTTAGGTAAAGAGGGCAGTACCCCAATCTTTTTCCGGTAATGGTTAGACTAGTCTGCCGGCGACTACTTCCCAGTTGAGATTAGCAAAAAAGGCATCGATGTATTTTTTCTTGTCTGTCGGTAGGTAGTCACGGAGGTACGAGTGTTCCCACATGTCGAGTGCCAGAATAATATCCAAATCAGCGAGTTGTCCGATGTGCTGTTCATCAACCCAGGCTGAAACCAGGGTATCCGTGTGTGGGTCGTGATACAACATTGCCCAGCCTACCCCACGGGTCATGGCAATTTGGGTAAAGCGTTGTTGCCACGCTTCAACACTATCAAACTGTGTGATGATTTTTTCTTTGAGGGTACTGTCAGGGAGTGCTTTGGCACCATCTTCAAATTGGGAAAAGTAATACTCGTGATTTCGCATCCCACCAAACTCAAATCCGAGTCGGCGTTGCATTTCAGCAATGGCAAACGTATTGGCTTCAAGGTCGTGGCTATAGGCGGCAATTTTTTCAGCAATCAGGTTAACGTGTTTAACGTATCCCTGGTACAGGCCCAGGTGCAAATCAATACTTTCTTTTGAAATACCAGTAAGTTCTGGAATGTTAAATGTAAGGGCTTCGTATTTCATATATATGTGTCTATACATCTAGTATATCACGAGGGCGGGAGTGCCCCGCGTTATACTTATTTGATAATGAATCAGGAAAAAGTATTGGTGCGGCTCGGGGTGCTCGGTGCGTTGCTTATAACCGCACTTTTGAGTTTTATTTTCCCGCTTATATCTAACCCAACGGCTTCCAACGTGCTCACGGTGACGTTTCTCGATGTTGGTCAGGGGGATGCAATTTTAGTTGAGACCCCGGATGGGGTGCAGCTACTGATTGATGGTGGTCCTGATAACACAGTCCTGCGCCGACTATCACAAGAGTTACCGTGGTTTGATACCAATCTCGATATGGTGCTCGGTACCCATCCTGATAAAGATCATATTGGAGGGTTAGTTGATGTCCTAAAACGATACCAAGTAGACAAAATTATCACGACTGAAAATACAGGCGAGACGATGGTTGCCAGCACCTTTCAAAAAGGTTTACTTAATGAGGGGGTGCCGGTCGAGATGGCCCGGGCGGGGCAGGTGTACCAGCTCGGCGCCTCAACCACGCTTACCATTTTTGCTCCAGCGGGTAACCCTGCGATGCTTGAGAGTAACACCGCCTCGATTGTAGCCCGGTTATCGTATGGGGAAATTGATTTTATGTTAACGGGTGATGCCCCGAGTAGTATCGAAGCGTATCTGGTAAAAATGTATGGGAGTGAACTACGGAGCGAGGTACTGAAGCTCGGGCACCACGGATCAAAGACGTCATCAAGTGAAGAGTTTCTCGATACAGTGACGCCACGGTATGCGGTAGTTTCTGCCGGCAAAGACAATAGCTACGGTCATCCGCACCAAAATGTGGTGGATGCAGTACTAGCTCGAAATATTACACTCATGAATACAGGAGATGCGGGAAGTGTGACGTTTGTAACTGATGGAATTGACGTGTGGAAAAAATAGTATTACAGTGAATATGGAAAGGAGTATTTGATGAAACATGATCATAAAACTTTTGAAATCTGTGGCTTTTGCAAAAAAGTTCTGATCCTGTACCACGGACGGCTGATGTGCGTTTCGTGCTCGAAATAAGTTACCACGAAAAACCGCTTGCCTAGGCAAGCGGTTTGTTCTGTTTGAGGAGTTTCTTTAGATGAGGTTGGCTGCTTTGAGAGTCTTATACGCTCCGTTTTTGGCAATGGTACGAATACCTTTGGTTGAAACTTTAATTTTGATAGTTTTATCAAGCTCAGCTACATAGACCTTCTTGTTTTGGAGGTTAGGAGAACGCTTGGTTTTTCCTGACGGATTAAACTGCGTCGCACGGGTACGGTTACTGTACTTGCCGCCGATTTGCGTTTTTTTGCCAGTGATGTCGCAGGTTTTTGCCATATAAAAGTTTTAAGTCCCGCCATACTACCAGCCTTACCCATATTTTGCAACCCCTCCAAGCCCATCCACTAACCTACCATCTACGTTGTTGCTACGAAGTTTTTAACAGTCACCGTACAAAAAAGTACGGCTCCCGCTAAAAACTTCTAAGCGCCTAGTATCTGGCAGATTATTGAATGGGCTTTTGCCTGTCAGATATTTCGCTAATACATTTTAAATCACAGAAGTGTTCGCTAAAATCACTATATACTAGGCAACGAGCTGGTTTAGTTCGAGCCGTACTTTTTGCTTCTTACAGAAGCTGTACAGGTTGTCGCTATTTTTCCAAAATCGCTGGCAACCTCTTGCGAAAGTCCATGGACTTTCTCACGGTGAGGGCTGAAGCAGTAAAGGTAACAACGTAGATATTGATTTTTGCGGACTCACTCCATTACGGTATACTACTTCATATGGAATCAATTGATATCGCGCTGATACTCGCCCTCATTATCTCAGTTATTATTCACGAAATGGCGCACGGGTACGCGGCTAATTACCTGGGTGATCCGACGGCTCGGTTGCAGGGACGACTGTCGCCCAACCCGCTCGTACATATCGACCCGATGATGTCAGTGATTTTACCAGCCCTCCTTATTTTCTCTGGTTCGAACTTTGTGTTTGGGGCTGCCAAGCCAGTTCCGTACAATCCGTATAACTTCCGGAATCAGAAATGGGGCGAGGCCTTTGTGGCGTTTGCCGGGCCACTGTCTAATATATGTCTCGCAATTATCTTTGCGGGGTTGATTCGGTTTTCTGAGGTGCTCAATTTGTCTGAAAGCTTTGTATATTTAGCCTTCCAAATTGTGGCTCTTAATATCTTTTTGGCGGTATTTAACCTGGTACCGTTGCCGCCCCTTGATGGTTCAAAGATATTCCCTAAGTTCTTGCCGTTTTCACTCCAGATGAAATACGAACGATTTCGAGAGTTTATGGAACAAAACGTCGCTTTGGCGTTTGGGCTGGTAATTGTGGTATTTATTGTATTTTTAGGCGGTCCGCTATCTGATTTGACTCGAACTATCTCGTTTTGGTTAGTTAGTTAACCATCCATTCAAAATCGCCAGGCAATGCCTGGCGATTTTTTGCCTCCGAGCCTTGCAAATTATGGGTAATAGTAGTATTCTAGCCGGGCTTTATGGCAACAATAAATCAATTAACAAAGAAGAAGCGTGTCGACCCAAGCGCCAAGCGTAAGACTGGTGCGTTGTACATGGGCTTTAACTCAATCGAGAACAAGCCTAACTACTACAACTCTCCGTTCAAGCGTGGTGTATGTACTCGCGTAACTACCAAGACTCCGCGTAAGCCGAACTCAGCGATTCGAAAGATTGCTCGTGTACGTCTCTCAAACGGAATGGAAATTACAGCGTACATCCCAGGTATCAAGCACACTTTGCAGGAACACTCTGTAGTACTTGTACGCGGAGGTCGTGTGAAGGACATCGGCGTGAACTACACTATCGTTCGTGGTAAATACGACGCGACTGGTGTGGCAGAACGACGAATGGGGCGTAGTCGATACGGAGCCAAGAAACCAAAAGCGAAATAATTCACTTCATCTGCGTTGTTGAACTGCAGTAAAATTTAGTTCACCGTATAAAAATACGGCTCACCAAATTTTCTTTGTTCGCCTAGCAGCTAAAGCAAATTCTATCGCTTTTACCAGATTGGCCAAACTGGAACATAACGTATTCCAGCGACGAGAAGATTAATAGTCTATATTCGCTACAGATACTGGCCGCGATTCAACCTTAGGGTTCGGAATCAGAATATGCGAAGAATGAAACAAGAGGCACTGCCATACTATTTCATTCTTAATTATCAAAAAATTAAGAACTAACTCACATGCGACGTCCAATTAAAAAACGACCAGTCGTCAAACCAGACATCCAATTCGGATCGGTTGACATTGAACGCTTGATTAACTACATCATGCTTCGTGGTCAGAAGGAAACAGCTCGAAAGATTGTGTACGCAGCTTTCGCAGAAATCAAAGAACGAAAAGACGGAGGAGACCCAATCGAAATCTTTAACACCGCTATTCGCAACGCTGGTCCAATGATGGAAGTTCGCTCACGCCGTGTCGGTGGAGCCAACTACCAGGTACCGCGTGAAGTTCGTCCAGAACGACGTTTGGCACTTGCGCTCCGTTGGATTATCACCGGAGCCCGCAACCAAAAAGGTGTCCCAATGCACAAGGCCCTCGCTCAAGAGCTTATCCTAGCAGCCAAGGAAGAAGGAAATGCGGTAAAGAAGAAGGAAGATACGCATAAGATGGCAGAAGCGAACCGAGCTTTTGCCCACTTCGCTTGGTAATTCTAAAATTAGCGACTGGCTTTGTCGTTACGGAAAAAATTTAATTCGCTGGACTATTCGTCCCACTCATCAAATTTTTTCCTAGACTCCGCGCCACTCATCTAATTTAAGAATCACCATTGGAAAAAGACCCGCAGGGTCTTTTTCTTTTACACCTCTCGATTCATTCAAATGAGAACGTTCTAGGTTAGCCTTGTATTTTTGGGGCGATTGGGTATTGTAGGGGGTAGCAGACAACCTTTGTTCTTGAAGGAGAACAGTACAATGCCTAAAGACACTCTTGCGGCCGTCATGACGGTCCGCGATATTAACTACTACCGAATCAAGAAGGTTGCATCACGGGGTTTGCGCCCTGGTATCAAGTCCTTGTTCTACAATCCGCAGCTGGGTACCGTGCTTATGGGTACGTTGCCGTTAGACTTTGATACGATGCGGTTCAACCTGCCTGGTGGTGGGATTGATAAGAGGCAGACCGCGGCCAAGGCTCTGTGCCGAGAAATCGAAGAGGAGCTCGGTATCTTCACCTATCTGCCGGATTTGGTGGCACCACTGCCGGTCGTTGCTCATGGGGAGCTCCCGTTTCCTCGTGATGAATGGCGCGGGAAGTATGAGTTCATTGTGGCAGTTCCCAACATGCAGCTCGGAGCAATCAAGGCGCAACCTGACAGCAAGATGTTGTTTTGGCCAGCGATGCCTTGGCAGGAGGCACTCGGGAAAGTGAAATCACTGGCCTACGGCGGGCCGGAGATGGTGGCACTTTATACCAAGGCACTCAACGCTATCCCTGACCTGCTGTATCGGTAAGGTCATGATTCACGAAGCGAGCCCTCCCCGGGCTCGCTTTTTTTTTTGTGGTTATCAGCTTTGCCTAGGACTCTCTTAGGCAAAAAGAGTAATGGCTATATCCCTATTGTATCCAAACTAATTTCTATGGCGGTGCTGACTTGCGAGAGTGTGGGTGCTGGAACTGCACCGAGGCGTTTTACTAATCTTGCCTTGTCTATAGTGCGGATTTGGTTTAGGAGGACTAGAGAATTGTTTGTTAGGCCGACAGCTGAACCTGTTTTTATTAGGACTTCTGTCGGGTAGATTTTCTCGCCTTCTACTGCAGTAGTGATGGCAGCGACTATCGTAACAGGGCTGTAGGTATTGGCGATATCGTTTTGAATGATTAGAGCCGGTCTTGTTTTATTTATTTCCGATCCAATAGTCGGGTCAAAATTAACGAGCCAAATTTCGCCTCGTTTGGGCTTTTTTGTTTTGGTTACTATTTGTTTTGCCATACCCATTCATCAACATGGAACCACTGTGCAGTTATATCAATATCACGTGTATTGTTTCGCAAAGCGCCTTCTTTGAGTGACTGGCGTAATTGTTTTCGTCCGACCGCTTCGACATAAAAATGTACAGCTTGATCAATAAACCGACTGCGATCGCCAGGCGCAGTTAAAGCATCAATTTTTTCTAAGGTAGTTTGGGGAAGTGAAATATTTACTCGTTTTATGGTAGCTGTAGACATATCATAAGTATACACACTAATGTTGTGTATATCAAGTAAACATTATCTATTGTTATTCTGCTGCCTAAGAAGAGGGGGTTAGGTGCTCGTGTATTATAAGTACGCTTGAACTTTGGTTTCGAAGTAAGTATTTATAATCAATTTGTTATACTACCCTCATGGCTCATAACAATTATTATCTTGACCTTTGTGTTGATACGTATGTGGTGTGTGGTGACCGGGTGCTGATTCGGATGCATGAAAAATACCATAATTGGGGTTCGGTGGGTGGACATATTGATGCCGGGCAAGATGCCAACGAAGCTGCAGTTCGTGAGGCGTGGGAAGAGGCGGGTTTGAAAGTGGAACTCGTTGGTCCAATCGGCTGGACTAAGATGGATACCGAAACAAATCTAGATTTGGTGCCACCGATGTTTGTGAATCGTCACGTAATTAAAGGTGACCATCATCACTCGGCCTTTGTGTTTGCAGCAAAATCAGACAGCATGGAAATTAACCCGCAAGCAGACGAGGACCAAGGAGCTGAGTGCCGCTGGGTTACCCAGGCAGAATTAGATGAACTCGTAGCCACAGACCCCAAAATGCGAAAAGAAATTCATCGTTATGCAAGTGAGGCTCTGAAGGTGGTACAGGTTCAGTTGTAACCTAGTTTGTTATTAATTATGTAATTGGCCACGCGTTATTTTCATTGGAAGTCTAAACTGATGTAAGTCTTGTTTTTTCACAAAAATGTGATTTAATGCTGGCAGGAAGCAACAGAGGATGTTCGGCCATGACCATACAGCAAGCCATGACCAGAGAGTTTTGCGAACGGTTTCGCAAGGACATGAAGCATCACCCGAAGGGGGTGAAGAAAAAGCCGAAAAACATCGTGCCGAAAGATGAGCGGCAACCGCGTCCCGCGATCCCCTTGCTACTCGATCGCAAGATGTTGATCACTCCTACGAATCAGCTCCCGCTTTTGGTGCTAGGGGCGCAGATTTAGGAATGGTTCAACTACAACGTTAAAAGGGTCGGTGTTACCACCGGCCTTTTTCATTGGTTGATTTTTAATAAATGTTTCGAGAACTTATTACTCTCTGGTTTCTGATGATGCGGTATACTACTAGTAATGGAAAAGCTACCAAAAAAAGAGGGGCGAGAAAAGATGTCGCTCGTGGAGCAAAAGCGGGTAGAGGCCCTGGCCTCGGTACTTGATCAGCTCGAGAGTCGATTCCCGGTTGAAATGAAGCGGACCTTTGTTTCAAATGAACGAGAGTATGCACTCACCAGTCCCGCAGACTGTATGGTGGCGTTTGCTCAGCAAAACAGGGAAGCGGTTGAGGCACTGTACAAAGAAGTCTTAAGTAAAGATGATTACCGGGCGGAACAGGCAGCGGTTAAGTTGCTGAAACTCTTTGAAGCCTACGAAAAAACGGTAGCGCTCTACGCCGAATTACAAAGTTACTACCCAGCTGCCGCCGCGAGAGTGACGGAGAAGTTGCCACCGTTGTCTGAAATAACTGCTCATGGGAAGGCGGTGTGGGATGATATTAAATAATGTGCTCCAGTTCTTTTTATTATGACAATCGATTTTGATGCCGAGATAGTTGCCCACCTCGAACAAGTACGAAGACTACAAAAACCGTCGGGAGTTTTTACCGCTTCGGCGCATGATGTTGCTACTGGCTACGACAAGGCGTGGCTACGGGATATTTATTTTATGACGCTGGGGTTTCTCGAGACCGGTGAAATTGAAGTAGTGCAAAAGGCAGCCCGGGCGTTACTTGAAGTTTTTGTTAAACACGAGGCTAAAATTAGTTGGGCGATTGAACACCGTCCGCACGAAACCTGGCAACGTATTCACGCCCGCTTTCATCCTGAAACATTTGAGGAGTATTGGGAAGAGTGGGGGAATAGTCAGAACGATGCCGTGGGAGAAGTTTTAAATATTTTAGTTGAGCTCGAACTCCGGGGAGCTAGTGTGGTTGCCACTTCCGAAGAGCGTGAAGTGGTACAAAAAATTATTAACTATCTTGTAGCCTTGGAGTACTGGCAAGATCCTGATAACGGCATCTGGGAAGAGAACATGGAAGTGCACGCTTCATCAATTGGTTCGTGTGTGGCTGCGCTTGAAAAAGCCACACAAATAGAGTGGCTGTCGGTGCCGCCGGAAGTTATCGAAAAGGGTAAAGAAGCGTTACGCGCACTTTTGCCCCGGGAATCAAAATCAAAGTTCGCTGACCTGGCACTCTTGTCACTCATCTATCCGTTTGCAGTCACGACCGAAGAAGAGACATTGGAAATATTACGTAATGTTGAGTACCATCTCACTCGCGACAAAGGGGTGATTCGCTACAAACTCGATCGGTACTACAACCAAAACGAGGATGGCTATAGTGAAGAAGCAGAGTGGTGTTTTGGTTTAGCCTGGCTCGCTATTATCTATGCAGAACGTGGCGCGAAAGAGCAGGCCTACTATTATCTCCGTCGTGCCAAAATGACCGTGACTCCTGCCGGACAGGTTCCCGAATTGTATTATTCTCATACCGATATTCCTAACGACAATACCCCCTTGGGCTGGGCTGAAAGTATGTACGTGGTGGCCCTGCAAAAGGTAAAAGAGCTTGAGGCAAAAGGGTAGCCGACACCTAACGCTCTTAGGAACAATCAAGATGTTGAGGTCTGCTTCGCGGTGGTATACTTAGGTATATGATAAAAGCGATATATATTTTTCTGGCCGTGGCCTTTTTGGCTGCTCTTACTAGTCTATTTTTAGCGGGTCAGGCGACAGCTCCGGTTGATGTTCCGGTGCCAACTCCTGAACCAGTTGAAGTGATGTGTACCGCAGACGCGATGCAATGTCCTGATGGAAGTTATGTGGGACGCACTGGTCCAAATTGTGAGTTTGTGTGCCCTGAAGCCTCGGCACCAGTTGAGCAAGATAATTCGGACATGATTGTAGTAACATCTCCGCAAAACGAGGCAGTAATAACGAGCCCGCTCGCCATTTCAGGTCAAGCTCGCGGCGGTTGGTATTTTGAAGCCTCGTTCCCGTTTGTGTTAACTAATTGGAATGGTCTGATTATCGCTGAGGGATTTGCCACAGCTGAAGGTTACTGGATGACAAGTGAATTTGTTCCCTTTACCGCTTCACTCAACTTCATAAATCCATATAAAGTCGGGGACCCTGATTTTATGAAACGAGGGACATTAATTATTAACAATAACAATGCCTCGGGATTACCAGAACATGACCGGGCTATTGAAATTCCGGTGCGCTTTGCACCATAGACCACTACTCGCATTTAGTTACATTGATTATAATAGGGGTATTATTAAAATATAATGATACCAAAAAGTGTAATTCCAGTTCGCAAATTGAGGAACGTTTAATCACTAATATATTATATGGCTAAAGGAAATGACATGAGAAAGGAAAAGAAGAAACCAAAGAAAGACAAAATTAAAGACATTAAAATCTAAAGTAAAGTACGAGTCATGTTCCGCAACGGTACATGACTCGTATTTAAATTGATAACATATGTATAAACTAATTATTACTATTACGGTCGGATTAATCACTGCAAGTGTTGTTGGTTACTTATTTTTCAATAACCTCGACACGAGTATACAGGGCCAAGAAGAATCTATGCAGGCAGAAGAGAAGGCTGTTTTGTCACCTCTCTCTAGTGAAAGTATTAAGGGTAAAAATAGTATCAGGTCACTTTTTGAGTTAAGAAAAAATATGGAATGCACTTTTTCATTTAGTAGTGATGGTGTACGTGGGGAGGGTACTGGTTTTTTTGCTGATGGTAATGCTCGAGTTGATTCACTCTATTTGGGAACAAGTTCAAACCTAACTGCCTCGTATATGATTAGTGATAAGCAAAACAAAGTCATGTACAGCTGGACTCTTGATGACGGAGTGGCGCAAGGAGTTAAGATGGCTATTCCTGATGATGTACCTGAAAATACCACCGATGCTCCCGATACATCAACCATGGCCCCATCAGCTGACGCTGGAGTGACACCAGAAACTGACGTTGAGTATGATTGCAAACCGTGGTCAGTCGACAATTCAGTATTCGTTCCCCCTGCTGATGTAGAGTTTATGGATGTGACAAGTATGTAAGCTCAGAGGAAGGAAGTGTAAAAAAGTTTGAGTGGTATTAATGTGTGCAGGACAACAGGCGGAGACGTTATTAATGAGTTAATTTGGCTGTATTTGGAGTAGGGATATAAACCCCGCAGGTAGTATTCTTTGTCACAATTTCACAATAAGTCAAAACTAGTGTATGGTATGGTCCTATGTCAAAAATGGAAGGACTGATTGTTTTTAATGACGTGTCATATGAGTATGATGCTACGAGACCAATTCTCAAAATGGCCAATTTTGTCGTGCGGCGCGGATCAAAACTTACCCTGATGGGGCAAAATGGTGCTGGGAAAAGTACCTTATTTGCGCTCATTACCGGTGCTCTTAAGGTTGATGAGGGAGATATCAATATCCAGCCCCGTACGACTATCGCTATCTCACGCCAGATTATTCCTCGCGAAGAACTAACCCTGACCGTGCGAGAATTTTTTGCCCAGTGTTTCCCTGAAAAGGTCTACGACATTGATCCTAAAATTGATGCCGTGCTGGAGATTGTTAACTTAGTGCCTACAGAAAAAATCAAAGATACGTTTAAAGATCGGGTGATTGGTAGTTTCTCTGGTGGACAACAAGCACGATTGCTCTTGGCGTCAGCCCTTATTCAAAACCCGGATGTGTTGTTGCTTGATGAGCCAACTAATAACCTCGATGTGGCGGGGATTGATCACCTGACCGAATTTCTTAAAGACTACAAAAAAACTGTACTGGTTATTTCCCATGATGCTGACTTCCTCAACTCATTTACTGATGGTGTGTTGTACCTCAATGTGCAAAACCGCCAGGTTGAACAATATAACGGTAATTACCACGCAGTTCTAAAAGACATTGCCGCTCGTGTCGAGAAGGAACAGCGACAAAACGCCCAATTAGCCAAAGAAATTCAAGCCAATAAAGATAAAATTAACTACTTCTCTAACAAGGGCGGGAAAATGCGTCTAGTAGCAAAACGCATGCGTGATGAAGTGGAAGAAGCAGAAGAAAATAAGGTTGATGTACGACGGGAAGATAGGACTATTCGTCCTTTTACTATTGAAGTCCAACCTGATGTACCAGTAGACGTCGTAAAACTGACGTCATATAAATTAATTCGCAATCACCAACCAAAAGAGGTGGAGTGTAATTTGATAATTAAACGTGGCAGTCACCTGCAAATAATTGGACCAAACGGTATTGGAAAAACCACACTCCTAGAATCACTAGCCTCAGGGCACGCCAAAGGCGAACATATTGCCGAGGGCGTAAAAATTGGGTATTACCGTCAAGATTTCTCAAACCTCGAGTTTGATAAAACAGTGTTTGATACACTGATGGACTCTATGCCTCGAAAAATTGAAGAAGAAATGCGTTCGATAGCTTCTGGCTTCCTCCTTACGAACGACGTAATGAAAACTCGTGTCGGGAATCTGTCAGAAGGCCAAAAAGGTCTAGTGGCATTTGCCAAACTAACAATGGAACGACCAGGTCTTCTTATTCTCGACGAACCTACCAACCACATCAACTTCCGGCATATTCCAGTAATTGCGGCTGCCCTCCATGAATACAAAGGCGCGATGATATTGGTGTCACACGTTCCGGAGTTTGTTGAGCAAATCAGGATTGATGAAGTGCTTGATCTCGGGAAGGAAAGGAAGTAAAATGAGCAAATGACCAAAGGGCATATTGCGAATTTTGTTCCGAGTTTGCCCCTTCCTAGGGCTAACTAGTGACTTAATGTCACTAGTTAGAACCGTTTGAGATATTTTGAATCCTTTCATAATATCCAAACGGTCTACTGTTCCTGTAAGGAAAACTCCTGGAACCTGTCATCGTTGAGACCTGTGAATATTTGGAATCGAATTCTTCAATATTAATAATCAAATCTAAAGAAATGCCAGACATTCCGTCTGGTATTTCTTTTACTTACCTTGCCGTCTTGCTATAATCTCTGGACACATAAATCTATTAGATATGAAAAAAATCATCATTGCGGTCGTAACGCTCATAGTATTGGCCGGAGCAGCCGGAGCAGGATACTATTTTTTTGTCTATGATGATGGGCATAGCGGCCCCCGTCCACCAAAAGATTTGACGGGTATTATTATTCCGCCAGTTGAATTTCCCATGAAAGGAAAAACTTTTATGATACCTAGTATCTCTACTACAACTGAAGTCACTCTAGATCTAGTGTTCCCGACCGCTACCCGTGATTATCCAATGGCCCGATTTACAGCCAGCGACGGAATGACTGTTAGTCAACTAGTAGCTCTCGACGATTTCGCGACCGGATACGAAAACAATGTCCGAGCAGTACCAATTATGGTTAGTGATAGCGAAGTCAGACAAAGTTACTACCTGGCTGTACTTGAGGGTGATGATATGAAGCACGTGGTATCTCTACCGATTGGAGATATGATTAGAATCCAATCATTAGTACGCGAAGGTAATAACGTCACAGTTAATTATTTAGTGCACGACCGACTGCAAGAAATTACCGAAATTCCCAGAGTCACCACTTCTGCAGTATTTGATATTGTTGCTAAATCAGTTGTGCAGACTGGGCGTACTCCAAAAACAGAAATTTATGTCGAGACAAAATCATTTACTGGAGAATATGTTTGGCAAGCAACAAAAATGGCTGATGGATCAATAGTGGAACCGAATCAACCTGGTATCTTTACTCTTTTATTTGATGCTAACCGCCTGGTTTTAGGTACGGATTGTAATACCGGAAGTACAAATTTTGTAGCCGAAATTGGCTCATCAACAAACTTTACTACAGAAGCCATTGCTCAAACCAAAATGTTCTGTGAGAGCTCTCAGGAAGGAATGTATTTTGATATGGTATCAAAAATTATTAATTACCGTGAAGATGATGACGGGACCCTAACCTTTGACCTCAGTGACGGTGGTAGTATGGTATTTTTGCCCAAAGTAAAAAAGCTGGAATTCGCCGCTACTTCTACTGCGACCCAGTAAAAGAAATTGTATTTACTAGTCTGTCGAGAATACCCGATGTGCTAGCACCGGGGATGAATTAGCTAACTTAGGGCTGTGGCGGAGTCGCTACCTTAGGTTGGTACACTGCAGCTGGCCGGGGGATGGTTTACTCACACTCTCGTAATTATTGACTGTAATAAACGATCACTACCAAAATAAGTTTTATTGATTGAGCGTAACAGCCTTTTTCTTTTTAAGTGCTTGAGCGATAACTAACGATACGATAAATATAACAAATGACAGGATCAGAAACGTTGGATCAATCAAATCAGCGGTGACGCCATTTTTTATGTATTCTTGCACATTGAGCGAAGCACCAATACTAACAAACATAAATGTACCTAAAAAAGTTCCAATAAATGTGGCAGTCACATGTTTTAAAAAGGGGGCACGAAAGATGCCAGCAGAATAGTTGACCACATCAAAAGGTATGAAGGTTAGGTGCATAGTTAGTAACGCCATAAATGGATGAGTTCGTAATGGTCCGCTAATATTTCTCATCAGGGGTGGTAATTTGTTTGGTGAGACACTAAAAAATCGGCCGATGCTATGGGCAACCATAGCTGATAAGTTTGCTCCAATAATGGTATAAACAAACCCCCATAGTCCGAAGAAAATTCCTGACAAAATGGTCAGAGCACTCGCCGGGAAAAAGATGAACGGTCGTAAGGTATAAATCAGAATATAGAGCAGTGGCCCCCACATAGTACCAGTAATAAAATAAAAAACTGCGAGTGATAATTCACTAAAACTTTGACCGGAAGCAACTTTTAATTGCCAAAGATACCATAAGAGACTTACCCAAATAGCCATTAAAATTATTTTTGGAAGGATGTGTCTAAGTGGTAATAGTATATCGACCGTCAGATTTTTTATTTGGGTAGCGAAAAAAACATCACCAGCTGTTTTGATAATTAGTGCATAGGTGGGGTAAGCATAGATGGTTCGTCTTAGTCTCCACAGTGATACATTATTATCAATAGCTACTGAAAATACCGCTAGTATTTCTCCGGCGTGTGGCCCGACAATATGTACGCCGAGGATTTTTCCCGAGAGGCGGCGAACAACAACAACTAACAATCCTTCGGTCTTGCTGTCAGTTACTGCTCGGTCAATTTTTGTATATGGCACCTCAATACAATATATGTTGTGTTCTCCATAAGTGTTTTTAGCCTCTGTGTACGCCAGTCCAATTTGAGCAATCTCAGGCGAAGTATAAATAACTTTGGGAATTGATCTATGTAAAACTCTAACGAGTCCATGGCTGATGATGTGGGCTACAACACCGCGGGCGGCGTTATCAGCGACATGTGTAAATTTTAATGTATCTGTCACATCCCCTACAGCATATACTCGTTTGTTGTTCGTCTGGTGGTTGCGATTAACAGACACTCCTGACTCAGTCGCTATAATTTTTGCAACTTCTAAACCAGCTGGCAGGTTTGGTGTGCGACCAATCGCGACCAAAACTTTATCAAAGGGGATGGTAAGTAATGAATCTGTCTCGGATTGAGCTACAGTGACAACATTTTGCTCAGCATGACAGATGGTCGCATTTTGAATGATGGTAATACCTAAATCGGTAAAAGATTTTTTGATTATATTTTGTAGGGTAGTATCTTCTAGTTGGGCCAAATTTGGCCCGCTATCCAGTATGGTTACTTGGCTTCCAAGCATGGCCAGGGCCTGCCCCATTTCTAGGCCAATTGGTCCTGCTCCTATAATCAAAGGGCGAACGGGGATTGAATCTAAAGTAAAAAGGTTTTGGTTTGTGAGTATTTTTGATTCATCTAGGCCATTAATCCGGATTATCTTTGGCGATGAACCGGTCGCAATAATGGCTTTTTTAAAGGTGTACGTATGGTCGTTAACAACGATGCTTGATGGACTAGTAAACACTGCCTCTCCCATTACTACATCAATACCTATTTTTTTAAAATGTTCAGGTGTTTCGTGCTTTAGAATCTCGGAGATTTTACTACGCACATATGACATTGCCTCGCGGCGATAGTTTTCGGTATTGCCATTTGTGCCCGAGATAGTGACAGCAGTATGATAGGTTTTGGCATGATGCAAGAGAGCCTTGCTCGGGATGCAGCCAGAGTTGGTACATTCGCCTCCAAGGTGTTCACGTTCGACGAGGAGTACCGATTTTCCAACCTTAGCCAAACCAACGGCTGCCGTTAGTCCACCAGAGCCTGCACCAATGACCACTACATCATAATTTGTTTTCATTAGAGTAACTCTAGCGTACGAATTTTAATGTGTAAAGTAAACTATACATGACATTCTTGGCTACAAATAAGAAAGACTCCCCAGCAATTGCGGGGGAGTCTCGTGTTCAGCTGCGAGCAGCCAGGTAGCGTTCAATCTGTTCGGTCATGATACGCTTCCAGATTTCAGCGATTTCCTCCCGGTGTTCAGGGAGTGCTTCGGCCTGACGGCGCTCGATGAAGCTTTGACCGAAGTATTGGTAAAACATGGTTGCCTCTAGTCCCGAAGGGAAATCCTTCAGGTAAGACAACGCTCGTTCCTCGGCCAAATCGATAGTCACAGTTCCATCAGACGTCCAGGAATCCCTTCCTGCCGTAGCGATTTCGACCACCTCACTCAGACTGTCAGCTCCCTCCGCCTCGAATTGTGCCAAGTTGGCTGGGTCGGCCAAAAATAGCCGCCAAGTGTTGGTATTGAAGCCAACGGCGTTGAGGCGTTCAATCAGTCCGTAGTTGACTTCGCCATTGCTTGCCGTGAGCATCGCAATATCGCCATCGTTGTCAGCACTGCAAAAAGCATTGTTCTTGTCGCGTGGTGTCGATGCTGGTTCGTCCAACCCCAGGAGTGGTCCCAGCAGTTCGCATTGCAGTGAATCCTTGAAGAGCTGGGGTAGTTCTCCGAGTTCCGCGAGCGGACCTTCGGTCGCCACCTCCATTTCTCCACCTTCCATCACGACCATGGATTCCTCACCTTCCGTCTCTTCAGTTTGGGACAAGGCGACCGTGGCAGACAGTGCCAAGAGCAAAGAACAAACGAGAACTTTCATCGCAGACTCCTGTGAGAGTGTCTCAGGGGGATTCCCAAGTACATCTAGGTAAAATAATACAAACTTATTTCAATTGGTCAAGAGTAGGTCGCAACAAAAAACCACACATCCATTGTGGAGGGTGGCGGGCGGGGCAGACTTTCGTCTGCCCCTGGCATCTTCAATCTTCGTACCAGGGTGCACGCACCGGCCGAGGAGACGAATATATCGTCGGGTACCGGGGATTGGCCATCGGCCGGATGGAGCTTTCCATCTGATGCGACAGTTGTTCCTGTTGCACCCCCGAGTTTGGCGTCTGGGAGACACCAGAAGAATCGTTTGCTAAACTATTTGGTATTAGTGCAGTTGGGGTTTGAGTCTAAGGTATTCTTTCAACGGTAATCAAAAGGAGTACAATGGTAACTGTTTGGTGCATATAGATTGTTATATACGACAGACACTACTCACTAACTAAAAATGTATGTCACCCATCAAAGCGATTAGTTCACAGATTCATGCCACCTACCCTCACCAGCCAACATTTTTGCAAGCGGTAGATGAAGTGCTGGCCACACTCGCGCCTGCGCTCGAAATAAGTGGTGCAACCGACGCTGACTATGCACGACTGGCACGTTTGCTTTCGCCTGAACGAGTCATTAGCTTTAAAGTTATCTGGAGTGATGATGCAGGGGTGCTTCAGCATAATATCGGGAATCGTATTCAATTTAATTCTGCACTTGGGCCATACAAGGGTGGTCTACGGTTTGATGCGTCTGTTAATGAAGACGTTCTTAAATTTCTTGGATTTGAACAAATTTTCAAAAACGCCTTAACCGGCCTGCCACTCGGCGGGGGTAAAGGAGGAAGTGATTTTAACCCCAAGGGGAAATCAGAAAACGAGATTCGCAGTTTCTGTCGCGCGTTTATGACGGAGCTCTATCGACATATTGGAATTGATGTTGATGTGCCAGCAGGTGATATGGGAGTCGGCAGTCGCGAGATTGGGTACATGATGGGAATGTATAAACAAATAGCGAATCGCGCCGAAGGCGTAATGACAGGCAAGGATCCCTTGATTGGTGGTAGTCTCGGACGAACCGAAGCTACTGGGCATGGCGTCGTCTATTTTGCTGAAGCAATGTTGCGTGAGCAGGGTAAAAATCTGGTGGGTATGACTGCCGTGGTTTCAGGTTCAGGCAATGTCGCGGAACATACGGTACGGATGTTGATTAAAAAGGGTGCAGTTGTGGTAACGATGTCTGACCGTGGTGGCTATATCCATACACAAAAAGGACTGACTGAGGCCAATGTGGATACCATTATGAGTCATAAGAATGCAGGTGGTGATTTGGCGACACTGAAGTATCAGGGTATTTCATATCATGCCGGAGCTCCCTGGCAGACGGTAGTCGCCGAAGCTTATTTCCCTTGCGCCACACAAAATGAAATTACTGAAGCAGACGCAAAAGTAATCGCTACTCACGCTGCCCTTGTGGTTGAGGGAGCGAATATGCCCTTATCTAATGAAGCCATAACAGTACTTAAAGCTGCCCATATTCCGCATGCGCCAGGCAAAGCAAGTAACGCTGGTGGGGTAGCGGTGTCTGGGCTCGAGATGGCACAAAATGCGAGTCACTATCCCTGGAGCAGAGAACGGGTTGAGACAGAACTAATTGAAATAATGAAGCGCATTCATGATACCTGTAAAGAATACGGAACCGAGTCGTGGGGTATAGATTATGTGAAGGGAGCCAATATCGGGGGAGCAAAGCGCGTGCTGGCTGCAATGGAAAAGCTCGGTTGGTAAAATGAGCCACAGAGCGCCAGCGACAATGGCGAATTTTGTTCCCGATTTGTCCTCCTAAGGCAAATCGCTGGAACCAACCGCTCTAAGAGACATTTCCGTAATAAAAGCACAGCTCCTGGAACCTGTAATCGTTGAGGTGCTCACTCCCTTCCAGAGCAAAATGCCCACGTCTCAAAGTCGCTGGTCATTATAACAGAATTAGATAGTCCCCAAGTACATAAATCCCAAAGGGCATATCGTTCATGACGGTTTTTTAAAGCTATTTGCAGTAGGGTGACAAAATTCTAAGAGCAGGGTATAGTACTGGCACCTTGCCAATCAAGCTATCTTGGTTTGGGCAGTTTTCTTTTCTCGTAAGGCGCCCCATGCACTTTGAAAAAGAAGTTTAATTATCATAATTTATACATATATTATATGGCTCGAAAATTCCCAATTAATCGCATGCGCAACTTTGGTATTGTGGCGCACGTGGACGCTGGTAAAACTACTACCTCAGAACGTGTACTGTTTTACACTGGTATGACGCACAAACTAGGTGAGGTGCACAACGGTGAAACTGTTACCGACTGGATGGAGCAAGAACGAGAACGAGGTATTACTATTACCGCCGCTGCGATTTCTTGTAACTGGTCAAAATCTGAAGTGGTAGACCGAAAGGATGAATCTCAAATGTATAACTTTAACGTGATCGATACTCCGGGTCACATCGACTTTACCGCTGAAGTAAAGCGTTCGATGCGTGTGCTCGACGGTGCTGTGGTGGTATTTGACTCGGTAGCTGGTGTAGAGCCACAATCAGAAACAAACTGGGGGTATGCAGACGAAGCTGGGGTGCCACGTATTTGTTATATTAACAAAATGGATCGACTTGGGGCAGATTTTGAAAAATCATACAAGAGTATCCAAGACCGCCTTTCAAAAAAAGCAGTACGACTACAGCTGCCATGGGGATCTGAGGAACACCTAAAAGGTGTGATTGATTTGGTAAAAATGAAGGCATTTACATTTGAGGGTGAAATGGGTACTAAGATTGTTGAGCATGAAATACCTGATGATTTAAGAGCTGATGCAGAAATGTACCGCGCAGAACTAATAGAGCGTGTGGTTGAGCATGATGATGTGCTGATGGAAGCCTACCTTGGAGGGGAAATGCCTAATAATGAACAGCTCAAAACTACTCTGCGAAAAGCCGTTATTGCTAATCAGATTTTCCCGGTATTTACCGGTTCGTCACTCAAGAACATTGGTGTACAGCTCGTGCTCGACGGAGTGGTTGATTATTTGCCAGCACCAACAGATTTGGAGGCAGTAAAAGGTATTAATCCTAAAGATGATACAGAAGTAGTTCGTACTGCGAGTGATGAAGAGCCTTTCTGTGCACTCGCATTTAAACTACAGACGGACCCATTTGTAGGACAGCTTACCTTCTTCCGTGTGTACTCAGGTGTAGTAAAGGCTGGTAGTTACATTTACAACTCCAGTACAGGCGAAAAAGAACGATTGGGTCGTATCGTACGTCTGCAAGCAGATAAGCGAACAGAGATTGAAGAAGTGTATGCTGGTGAAATTGCTGCTGGAGTAGGACTTAAAGACGTAAAAACTTCACATACCTTGTGTGATGAAGCCAGCCCCATCATCTTGGAACAAATTGTTTTCCCAATGCCAGTGGTAGCGATGCGGGTTGAACCAAAAACTAAAAATGACCAAGAAAAGATGGGTACAGCGCTTAAAAAACTGGCTGATGAAGACCCGACCTTTATCGTTTCGTCTGACCAAGAAACTATGGAAACGATTATTGCGGGAATGGGTGAACTGCACCTAGAAATCCTCGTTGACCGGATGAAGCGAGAGTTTGGTGTAGAAGCAAACGTCGGTGCCCCACAAGTAGCCTATCGCGAAACGATTCAAAATGCGGCTGAAGCCGAGCATAAATATATAAAACAATCAGGAGGTAAAGGACAGTACGGCCACGTTAAAATCCGTATCAAACCACTCGAACCTGTTGATCCAGAAGCAAAGGTGGCTAAAAACGTTACTCGTGAAGAACACTTTGAATTCATCAATAACATTAAGGGAGGAGTCATTCCACAAGAATTTATTCCAGCGGTAATGAAGGGAGCCAAAGAAGCCATGGCTCGTGGACAAGTGGCCGGTTACAAAATGGAAGATGTATCAGTAGAACTTTACGACGGTAGTTACCACGATGTAGACTCGAGTGAAATCGCCTTCCGCCTCGCTGCCATTCACGCCTTCCGAGAGGCCGCTAAGAAAGCGAACGCCGTTTTGCTCGAACCAGTAATGAAAGTAGAAATTCGTACCCCAGAACAATTCATGGGTGACGTAAACGGAAATATCAGTAGTAAACGAGGTCAGGTAGAAAGTATGGGTGACCTAGGCGACAAGAAAGTAGTGACTGCCTCAGTACCACTATCAGAAATGTTCGGTTACACCAACACCCTCCGTTCCATGACCCAAGGCCGAGCCAGTATGACTATGACATTCGACCACTACGATGTAGTACCACCGAATGTATCAATGGAAATTCGAAAAGCGCGCGGTGTGAAGGATGTGGATCTAGAAGAATAAAACAATTAGCACCCGTAAAGGGTGCTTTGTTTTAATCTTCGCCCACATCCTGCAAGACCTTGCCAGCTATTTTGCAAAAATAGCGACAAGGTGTACAGCTTCTGTAAGAAGAAAGACATAGAAACCGAAGATTAATTAAAAAAGCACCCTTTCGAGGGTGCTTTTTTAATTAATCTTCGTATGTCTTTGACAGACCCTGCGAGCAACTTTGTGACTAAGGGGAAACAAAGTGGCCACAGGGTGTACTGTTCCTGTAAGGAATCAGACCAGGTCAAATAATTAACGTGTATTAACTATGAACTTCTTTTACAATGAGCACCCGTAAGGGTGCTTTGTTTTAATCTTCGCCCATATCCTGCAAGACTCATTCAGCACTTTTGCAAAAAGGGCGAATGAGTAGACAGCTTCTGTAAACAAGTTTTCTTTTCTGGCACTCACATCTAATGAAAGTAAACTTTCAACGATATTCGTTTGTAAAAGTAAGAAGCAAGACGTAGAAGAAGTAGATTAATAAATAAAAAAGCATCCACCACGGATGCTTTTTTATTTATAAAATATATCTTCACAATAATTTTCCATTTGTGTATAACCACCCTCCGTCCGTATTGTTGTTCGACTATACTTATCTTAATATGAAACAAACTATGCGGATGTCGCTATCGCTTATCGTGACAATTTTATTAACAGCGGTAGTATTCGGAGCCTCACTATTTTTTACTCATGATGCGCAAGCGCAAGTTGGTATTCCAGCAGCTGGAGTAGAACTTACGGGCTACGCGTGGAGTAGCAACATTGGCTGGATTTCTATGAACTGTAGGACGGGCGGAGCTACAGGTAACGATATCTGTGGGACCAGTTCATATCGAGTAACGGTTGCAACCGGAGGAGCACTGACTGGCTACGCCTGGAGTAGCAACATTGGGTGGATTAAATTTGATGGTCTCAGTAGCTTCCCTAGCATGGCTGGTACTGTTGCAGCGAGCGCTCGTGCTACCGGAACCTATCCTAACCTTACCTTTGAAGGTTGGGCTCGCGCTTGTGCGGGGACACTTCCCGGAGATTGTAGTGCTATGACGAGTCGCACTGATGGGTGGGATGGATGGATTTCATTACGCAGTACCGTAGCACCTGTTCACAGTATCATCATGTCAGCTACAGGCGCTTTGAGTAATTCTTTTGCTTGGGGTTCTACGGTAGTGGGGTGGGTAGACTTTGATGCGACAGGATTACGTATGCCTACCGCGACACTCACTGGTACGGGCTGTACGATTGCACTCGGGGCTTCCACCTGTAATGGTTCATTTACCTGGAATATTAGCAACGCCACGAGTCCAAACTTACGTAATAGCACCCGTAGTCTTACCTATGCGTCTGTGGCAGCGGGAACTAATGCTTCGTATGCAATTACTAACGGAACCAACGTCGTTCAAGCTCGAGACAATACTACCGTTTTAACTTCAATAAACGTCACCGGCACCTGTGCGGCGGGAACTGACTTTAGTAACGGAACAACTTGTGAGACTATTGTCCTTCCAGCTCCAGTCATCACTATTAGTTCTAGTCGCGCGATTGTTCGCGCGGGAGAGACAGTGCAAGTGTCTTGGACTACTACTCCATCACCAGTTGCATCAGGATCATGTACCCTGACAGGACCAGGAATGCCTAGCACATCAGTGACTAGTTCTGGAAATCAAACCTCTAGTGCACTGCGGAATAAGACTAAATTTACCATTACCTGTACTGGACCTTATGGTTCGGTGACTCGATCGACTGATGTCGAGCTCATTCCAGTCGCTAAAGAAGTATAATTATATTTTGTATGGAAATGAAACCTGAAATTAAAAGAACTAATCTCGCTCAAGTTGTGATTACCATAGCCTTGTTAGGTATTCTCGGAGCAATACTCGGCCTCTATATTTATTATGGTATGTACCAGGCTCGGCAAATTGCACCAGTAACTGAAGTAATGCCTGAACCATCGGTCGCAACCAGCGAAGAAGAGGCGCGCCGCAATGAAATAATTGAGGCCCTAAATAAACAACCTATTCCGCTTCAGGAAGACCAGCAACAAGAAATTATAAACAGTTTGCAAAACGAACCTATTCAAGCCGATACCGCTGAGAGTGAACAAAAACGAGCAGAAATTATCAGAGCCTTGCAACAAAATTAAGTTTCTGTAGCGATTGGAGTTAATTATTGAGCCTGCTTACTTGCAATAATTGATTGATTTGGTACTATAGCGCAACCGCTCATAGCTACGTTCTGTAGCTGTAGCAGTACTTGTAAATAGTGCTCTTTCACACACATTGTGTATTCAGTCGTAGCGCGACTTGTTCTCGCGCCGTTACGATTGTATATACAAGCACGGCTTTTTTATATAAAAAGCAGCTGTGAGCGGTTTATTATCCTAAGTAACTTAAGTACATTTATATGGCTCAAGAATCATTTGATCGCTCAAAGCCGCACGTAAACGTAGGTACTATTGGTCACGTTGACCATGGTAAAACCACTCTTACAGCTGCTATTCTCACGGTGCTTAACAAAAAAGGTAATGGCTATTCAGCTACTACCAAAGGAGTAGACGAAATCGATAAGGCGCCAGAAGAAAAGGCGCGAGGTATTACTATTTCACTTTCACACAGTGAATACGAAACACCAAATCGTCACTACGCTCACATCGACGCTCCAGGTCACGCTGACTACATCAAGAACATGATTACTGGTGCTGCCCAAATGGACGGTGCTGTACTCGTAGTAGCTGCTACTGACGGTGCGATGCCACAAACACGTGAACACGTACTTTTGGCCAAGCAAGTAGGAGTTCCAAACATTATCGTATTTTTAAACAAGTGCGATATGGTTGATGATGAAGAAATGCTTATGCTCGTAGAAGAAGAACTTCGCGAACTTTTGACTAAGAACGGATTTGACGGTGCTAATGCTCCAATCATCCACGGTTCAGGTCTTAAGGCTCTTGAAGGAGATGCTAAATACGAAGAAAAAGTTGTTGAGCTCGTTGATGCAATGGACTCATACTTCCCACTACCAGAACGTCAACTCGACAAGCCGTTCCTTATGCCAGTAGAAGACATCTTCTCTATCGAAGGACGCGGTACTGTAGTAACCGGTCGTGTAGAGCGTGGAAAGGTAAAGGTTGGCGAAGAAATCCAAATCGTTGGTATCAAAGATACTCTTGCTACAACCGTAACGGGTGTTGAAATGTTCAACAAGCAATTGGATCAAGCGCAAGCTGGAGACAACGCTGGTATCCTTATCCGTGGTATCAAGAAAGAAGACGTACACCGAGGTCAAGTTCTCGCTGCGAAGAACTCAGTTACTCCGCACACAGAATTCGAAGCTGAAGTATACGTACTTTCAAAAGATGAAGGAGGACGACACACCCCATTCTTCTCTGGATACAAGCCACAATTTTACATTCGTACAACTGACGTAACTGGAGAAGTTACATTGGCTGACGGTGTTGAAATGACAATGCCAGGAGACACTGCAAAGTTCAAAGTTAAATTGGTAGCCCCAGTAGCGCTTGAAGAACAACAGAACTTCGCGATTCGTGAAGGAGGGAAGACTGTAGGGGCCGGAGTAGTAACCAAAATCGTAGCGTAAGCGCGATTTCTAAAATTACTCAATCTGCGTTGTTAAACTGCAGAAAATTTAGTTCACCGTACTAAGGTACGGCTCACCAAATTTTCTTTGTTTGCCTAGCATCTCAAGCAATTTAAAAAATCGCTGAGTAGGTCACAAAGTTTGAGTAGGTGAAATCAAAAATTATCATGGCTACAAAAGCAACTACCACTCCTAAAAAAGTGAAGGCCACTGCTGAAACAGTTTCAAAATTGCGTATCCGCGTTCGCGCGTTTGAACACAAGATTTTGGACAGTTCAGTCAAGCAAATCATCGATACGGCGCTTCGTTTTGATGCTCAAGTAGTGGGACCAATCCCATTGCCAACGGAAATCAAAAAGTACACCGTAAACCGTGCTTCGTTCGTATACAAAGACGCGCGAGAACAATTCGAAATGCGAACTCA
>LNFM01000229.1_pt1 | contig 188542 bp, 162 predicted proteins | sample 596031 | NCBI WGS metagenome assembly LNFM01 (sample SAMN04254537, study PRJNA301005) | activated carbon metagenome | isolation source: dual media filters at the Ann Arbor, Michigan drinking water treatment plant | place: USA: Ann Arbor
CCCCGTCCCGGGGAGGATTTTCAGGCCACCCCATCGTCGCGAACGGCCAGAGTGCGGAGGAGAACCAGGTATCGAGGACATCGGAATCGCGATAAAGATGAATAAATCCATCATTAATCGTGTCATTTCGTTCAAGTTGTTGGTTATGAAAGACAAACAATTCTTCAGAAACGTCATAGTAGGAGGCGGCAAGAGCTCTTGCGTCGGATTCGTTCTCAGCGACAAATTCGCGCCAAATTCCATCGGGGCGACTATCTAAACCAAGGCCCCCTTCTTTCAACGCATAGGTACCCGGTGGCAGCCTACGATCGACAGATTTCGCCTTACCAAACCAAGCCGGAATCCGGTGCCCCCACCACAGCTGCCTCGACACGCACCAGGGCTGAATATTCTCCATCCAGTTGAAGAACGTCTTCTCCCACGTCTTGGGCACGATATCGATCGCGCCTGATTTCACCGCCTCAATCGGTGCCTTCGCCAGCGTCGCGGCGTCGACATACCATTGGTCGGTCAGCCACGGTTCGATCACCACGTTCGAGCGATCCCCAAACGGCGTCTGGATCGTGCGGGGTTCGGCGTCGTGCTCTGCGCCTTCCTTGTCGATATGGGGGACGAGGAAGCCATGCCCCTTCATCCACGCGACCGCCATTTCGCGTGCGCCGGGGACGCCATCTTTCTTGAAGCGGTGCAGGCCGATGAATTGCTCGGGAATGCACCCATCCACCGTCTGCACCACATTCGCCTTGGCATCGAACATGTTGAGCATCTGCCCCGGCGCGATCCCTGCACGCTTGCCGACCTCGAAATCGTTGAAGTCATGCCCCGGCGTGATCTTCACCACGCCCGACCCAAGCGCCGGATCGGCATGGTCGTCCGCGACAATTCGCAGCGGCCGCCCGGTAATCGGCTGGATCACATATTGCCCGATCACCGACTGATACCGCTCATCGGCCGCATTCACCGCCACCGCCATGTCGGCCAGCATCGTCTCGGGCCGCGTCGTCGCGACCACCAGATGACCGGTGCCGTCGGGCAAGGTCACGCCATCCGCAAGCGGATAGCGGAAGTGCCAGAATTGGCCCTTCACCTCATGCGTCTCGACCTCAAGATCGCTGATTGCGGTGCCGAGGCCGGGGTCCCAGTTGACCAGCCTTTTGTCGCGGTAGAGCAGGCCCTGATTGTACAGGTCCACGAACACCTTGATGACGGCCTTGGAAAAGCCCTCGTCCATCGTGAAGCGCTCGTTGGCCCAATCCATCGAGCAGCCCAGCCGACGCAGCTGCTGCGTAATCTCGCCACCGCTTTCGCGCTTCCAGTCCCAGACTTTTTCGACGAACGCCTCGCGCGAATAATTGGTGCGCTTGTCCTGTTTGGCGGCGAGCTGCCGCTCGACCACCATCTGCGTCGCGATGCCGGCGTGATCGGTGCCGACTACCCACAGCGCATCCTTGCCCTGCAACCGGGCGTGGCGCGTAAGGATATCCTGCAAGGTGTTGTCGAGCGCATGGCCGATATGCAGCGAGCCCGTCACATTGGGCGGCGGGTTGACGATCGTCCAAGGCTCAGCACCGGGGCGGTCGGGATGGAACAGGCCGTTCTCCTCCCAATGCGCGTACCAGCGTTGCTCGATTTCGGCGGGGTCGAATGTCTTGGGAAGCTCGCTCATGCCCCTGCCCTTAACTGGCAGTGGCGCGCTTCGCTAGCCTGATGCTGCGCTGCGTCAGACGGGAGCGCTCAGCGGCCCCGGGTAATGCGCGCGATTTCGCGGGCGACCATCTCTTCAACCATGCCGGGCAGCTTGGCATCGAGCCATTCCCGCAGCATCGGCCGCAACATTTCGCGGACAAGGCCTTCCAGCGTTTCAGGGGCCGGGGCTTCGGGTGCGGCAGCCGCAACAGGCTTTACGACCAAACGCGACAGCGTATCCAGCGATCCACGGCTTGCCTGGGCCGCACTTTCAGACAGAATCGAATCGGTCGACAAGGCAGCCTCCACGCGTTCGATCAACGTAGCGTCATCCTCAGCATCATCGGTCACCGGATTGCTGAGTTCCAGAATGTCCGCAGGATCGGCCATCCGGGCCCGCGACGACAGCGGCGATGCAACCGCTGGCGCGGGCGGCGGCGGGTTGCGGGGCGCACGACGCGATCGCACGGCGCCGCCATTGTCGCCATCTTCCGCAATGATCCGCTTGATGGAGGAAAGAATGTCTTCCATCGACGGTTCGGCGCTAATGTCCCCCATGATTGCCGTCCCTTGCCTCAGTAATCGCCGTTAACGATCCTTTGGAGCCGTACCTGCGGGATTAGGGGTGGCACTGTCAACCGTGGGCGCGACAATTGCGGTTTGTGCGGGGGTCTTCGCCGTGCTGGTCGAGACAGCTTCTGCCGGGCGACCATATGTCCAGTCCAACAAGCTATTATGGACGCGATCGTAATTGGCGACCGGGTCATAAAGCGGGCCTGCATCAAGCCCCAGATCCTTCGCCTCTGCATGCCCCGTCGCGGCGAGCAGCGCGAACCCAGCAACATAGGCATCGCGCTGCGCCGTCACCAAGGTGACGCGCGAATTGAGCAATTCCTGTTCGGCGTTCAGAATTTCCAGGATCGTGCGGTTGCCGACGCTGTTTTCCGCCTTCACGCCTTCCAGCGCGAGCTTATTGGCCTCTACTGCGATCTCGGCTGACTTGATGACTTCAAGCGAGGATTGCCAAACGGCAAAGGCCGATCGAACCTGCGCAACAACGCCGCGCTCTGCTTCGGTGAGCTGTTCAAGCGCTTGGCTGCGCCGCGCCTGTGCCTGACGGACGCGCGCAGCCGGGCCGCCGCCCTGATAAAGCGGCAATGTCATCCGCAGGCCAAGCTGAGCCGTGCGGTCAAACTGCGGGAATGAAACCCCTGAGATGCCGGCACCAAGCGTACCTAGAAAATTGGTATATGTCCCTTGGACAAAGGCATCCACGCGCGGCAGCCGTTCAGATTTGGCAACACGAATATCATATTTGGTCGCATCGCGGGCTTTCTTGGCGGCGAGCAACGTCGGGTTGTCAGCCAGCGCGATTTCAACCGCCATATCGGGATCGCTCGGTAAACTGGGCAAGGGCGGCGGCGTCTGAAGCGTTCCGGGGGGCGATCCGACCAAACGAATGTAGGATTCACGACTGGAGATCAGCCGCGCCTCGGCACTTTGCAGCTGGCTGCGCGCCAGCGCCAGTCGGGCGTCCGACTGGGCGACATCGGTGCGGGTCAGGTCGCCGACCTGGAAGCGGTCCTTGGACGCCTGCAAATTGACTTCGAGGACACTGGCATTTTGCTGGTTGAGCCGTACGACGGATTCGTCGCGGATCACATCCATATAGGCGCCAACCACGCTGGTGAAGAGATCAGCTTCGGTCCCCCTGAGCGACGCCCGTCCCCCTTCCACCCGGGTATTGGCCGCCGCAATAGCATTCTTGATCGCTCCACCGGCATAAACCGGGACGGTGAAGCTGCCCTGCGTGTTGGTCAATCTCGACGGCGCGGTAAAGCTGGAGACGGACGTAACGAAGTTTTCGCTGTAAGTGCTTTGGAGCTGCACAGCCGGCAAACCGGGGGCACGTGCAAGCGGTACATTTTCGTCGAGCGCCCGAACATTGTCACGCTGCGCGGCAAGGGTCGGGTTCGTCTTATATGCCTCAACAAGCGCCTCTCGCAGCGTTTCAGCAGACGCTGGCATCGCCAGCGCAATCAGCGCCACCCCCGCCAAAATCCGAGACTTGACCATAGAAACAGAAGGCAGAGAGACCATAACGAGAGGCTTCCTCAAAAAACAAAATCCTGGGGAACGGCGAAGCCTGGCAAGGCGACGCAATCAATATCCGCGAAATCAATGAGCCCAAAGCCTCCAGCGCTGCGCTGGCCCATGGCAAGCCTAGTCACACCGCGATCGACAATGCCGCTCACCGCGCGCCCACCAATTGCCAATTGATCGATCAACGTCTGCGGCAATTTGGGCACTGCGCCATCAACAACCAGCACATCATAAGGAGCGCCATCGGCATAACCACGCTCAAGTGGCCCGTCGATGAGCTGAACGCGGGCATTGCCTTCCAAAGCCCGTCGCGCAATCGCCATCAATGCCGGATCGCATTCAACTGCGACGACGAAGGCCGCGATTTCAGCGAGCACAGCGGCTGTATAACCGCCTGCTGCGCCGATCAGCAGCACCCGATCGCTCGGGCTAACCGCTGCTTCATTCAGCAATCGCCCCGTTGCGATCAGCACATTCGCCGCGCGGCCAGCGCCGAGTGGCAGCGCGGTATCACGATAGGCCAGGCCCGCAATTGTTTCCGGTAGGTAGGATTCGCGCGGTACCCGGCCCATCGCCGCCACCAGCCGCGCATCGCTGACCGAATTGGTGCGAAGCTGGTTCGACACCATTGCCTGGCGCATCGCCGCAAACTGGCCCTGATCAGCTATCGTCACCACACAACCCCCTTGGCACAACCGTTTTATATATGCAACACACCTTCGCCGCTGACCGGCTTGTATATCGGGCGAGCGCTACCGCCAAGCCGGAGTGGAATTTTACTCGAACACGGTTGGCCGCCCCTAATCATTGGCCCTTAATCATTGGCACAGAAGCAACCTTGTCGGCGCGATGACGGCGACCCAGAAAAAAAAAGGCCCCGCGCATAGACTGCGATTTTTGAACGTTTCGGATCAGACACAAAAGTGCCAATGCCTATTCTGGCCAAATTTGTCTATGATTTTACAGTGTTTTTGTGGGAAGATTTGCAATTGGATTCCCCCGAACATTGCTCACTTTGGTCGCCTGATTGTCTGAAATGCCGGACGATCGGCAGCCACAGAACTGCCGAACAAAGCATGATCATTGGCCTTGCGGGGGTTGGCGCGAAAACCCGATGTTGACGGCGTCGCAAAAACCCAGCAAACGCGCCGCCTTGGCCCGATGGCGGAGTGGTGACGCAGAGGACTGCAAATCCTTGCACCCGGGTTCGATTCCCGGTCGGGCCTCCATCCTTTTTGTTATCCGTCGTGACTGGCGCTCGCGCAAACTGGCTGCGCGGCAGCCATACAGCGCCAACTGGCGAGGATTGGCCAGCAGCGCAAAGCCGATACCTGCTAAGTAAGAATCAGGCCTGCGCGAGATCCCCGTGCCGCGCCATATTTTCCGACATCGGCTCACGCCGGCGCGTTGTCGCACGACGTGCATCCTGTGCGATTGCGCGGCGGTAGGAACTGGGATCAGTGCCATAGCCATCGCGGAAGGCCCGGCTAAAATGGCTCCGGCTGGAAAAGCCGATATGCGCCGCGATGACCTTGACTGGCATATTGGTGGATCGCAGTAGCTCGGCTGCATGGTGCAACCGCGTCTTTGCGACAAACTCCATCGGGCTCATTGCAAAGGCGTGCGAAAACTCCCGCGCAAACGCCGATCGGCTCATCCCGGCGGTTGACGCCAAGGCTGCAACACTATGCCGCGATGCTGGCTTATCGAGAACCGCCGTCACTGCCTTACCCAACCTGGGGTCACGTAACGTGCTTAGGAGGCTTGTTTCGTGGTCACTGCGGCTGAAATGCTTGCGGAGAAGCAACAAAAGACAGGCTTTCATCAACGCACCGGTCAGCGCGCGCGAGCCAAGATCGGGCTGCGCCAATTCCGCCGCCATCAGCCCATAGCTTGCATTGACGATAGGCTCCGCCGCCAAATCTTCAACGATTGGCTTGCGAACTGTATCAAGTAAACCAAATGAACCAGAAATATTGGCGGTGATGAGCCCGCAAATAAAGCGCAAATCACCGTCACCGCCGCCAGTAGCGTCAAATCTTACCATGCCGTTATTTGACTGCGAACAATGATCCATCGCGACCAATTGCCGACCGGGGCAATCATCCGCACCAATAGTTTGAGCCATATGTGGCGGCACCAAGACAACGCTACCAGGCCCACAAATAATGGATGGTTGCCCGGGCACCATCAGATGCATCGTTCCTGATAGGATGTAATGAACTTCTATTTCATCACCGGGGCGTGCAACGAGTTGAATGCCACGATCAACTTCGCAAATCGCAAAAGCATCGACGGCAACATCCAATGTCATCAACAACCGATCGAGCATTCGTTCGGCCATGATATTACTCCTTACACAAATCTTTCTAGACGATGACACATAGACACAAGTCTGCTGTCACCGAAACTAGGTGCTCCCACGGAAGCACTATCGCAAGACGATAAGGCACCTAAGCCGCAGTTTGCAGCAATAATGCAATAATTTCGGCAATTAGCGGATAGCGCCGCCACCCTGGGCACCGCGCGCTAACAAGCGACCGATGGCATCAAACAGGGAGTCCATCGCCACCGGCTTGAACAGCACTTCATCGGCGCCGTCGCGCAGGCAACGGTCGCGCAGATCGACTGCCGTGTCGGCTGTGACGACAATCACGGGCAAGCCCGCTTTGGCGTCAGTACGGGCCCGAATATGGCGAATCGCCGTCATTCCATCCATGCCGGGCATGCGCAAATCCATCAGCACAATGTCATAATCATTCGCATCGATCAGTTGCAGACCTTCTTCAGCGCTGGGCGCGCCCGTCATCGTCGCCCCCGCCACATCGAGCATGTCTTTGACAACGCGCCGGTTCATCGGATCGTCTTCGACGAACAGCACGTTCACGACCGCGCGCTCGCGGCAAAACCATCAATTTTGAGAGTATCGATCATGTCAGATGCCATATCGCGTCAAGCCGAACGCGATACAAGGCATTGCGTAACGGCAGCGTCAGAACCCTCATCAAACACATATTGTCCGGGCAATTGTCCAGATAATTGTCCAGACTGGGGATAGAGCAGCTCCACCAGCGCATCGCCGCCAATCGGCTTGGCGATAACCAAGGCGAGCCCGGTCGATTCGAGCCGCGCTCGTTCGGCGTCATCGGGCGATGGCCAAAGCAATGCGGCTTGCGTGCCCTTCACCAGGGCCACTGCAGCGACCAAGCGCAATGCCCGATCCATATCCGGTTCAGCGCGGATTGTCGCATCGTCGATCAAGACCTGTTTCGGTGCCTGGGTCGAAATCAACCTTACCGCCTCGTCCGCCGATGCAGCAAACGCCACCTCGCCCGCGCACGGGGCCAGCAAGGCGCGCAACATGCTGCGCGAAATCGGGTTGCGATCGACAATCAGCAATGCCGGCCCAGGCATTTCGCCACCATCGTCAGCTGTCACTTCGGCGAGGATGAGCGGCAGCGATACGGCGAAGGTAGACCCCTCACCCGCGACGCTCGTAACCTGCACCTCTCCATCCATTGCCCGCGCAAGATTGCGACAAATTGACAGGCCAAGCCCGGTCCCACCAAATTTGCGCGTGGTGCCAGCATCGACCTGACGGAACGATTCAAAAATCACGTCGAGCTTGTCGGCCGGGATACCAATACCGGTATCGCTGACGGCAATGGAGATTCGGCCATCCTCGGTCGTCTCGGCGCGCAATGTGACGGATCCTTCGCTGGTGAATTTCAGCGCATTCGACAGCAGATTGAAAACAATCTGGCGTACCCGCGCGGCATCCCCAACTATCATCGCTGGACAGCGATCGAGTTCGACCATGAAGGCGATCCCGCGCGCGCGCGCCTGTTCTTCCCACAAGCGCGATACTTCCCGCAACGTGACGCGCAGGTCCATCGGCACCGCCTCTAGCGTCAGATTGCCCGTTTCCATCTTGGCGACGTCAAGAATATCGTCGACCAGCGCCCGCATCGTCAGCCCTGCGCCCTGCACGACGCTCAACCGATCGCGGGTAGCCGGTGCCAGTTCCTGATCGGCCAGCATCACCTGAGTCATCCCCAGAATGCCATTGAGCGGGGTGCGAATTTCATGGCTTGTGGTCGCCAGAAATTCGGTTTTGGCAGCCAGCGCCTTTTCAAGCGCGACATTGCTGGCACCGAGATCGACGTTGGCGGCCCGCACCTCGTTACGGCTACGTCTAATGGTCACCAACCCAAAGATCAGCATCGCCACGCCAACCGAAGACGCCAGCACGATGCCGATAAAGACAATCCGCTGCTGGCGCGCCCGCGCTTTTTCGAAAGCGACGCTTTGCATCGCTTCGCTTGCCTTTAGCATCGCAATCTTTGCGTCTTTGTTCGCATCGTCAAATCGCGCGGCCATCAATGCCGTGTTGGTCGACGCAGCGAGTTTGGCGGTTTGGTCATCGAGCCGCTTCAGCGCTTCGAGATGAACCAGGGCCAAGGCGGCACGCCCCATTTTGCTATAGGTGAGATACGCCGTTTCATGGGCATCGCGAAAAGAAAGACTGGTTTCCGCGAGGTTTACGCCAGTAAAAGTATGCGAGACGAGATCAGCGGCCTTGCCCAATTGCCCGCGCTGTAATGCCGCCTGGGCTGCAATCGCCAACATTTGATCAAGCCTGGCCTTGCCCTCCCCCTTTGACGTCAGCCGCAGGCCAAGCGCGATGGTTTTATCAGCCTCATCGAGTTGATTGGCCTTTAGCTGGGTACGCGCGATGTTGCGGAGAAAGAAGGTTTGCTGCGCAACGCTTTTCAGCTTGCGAACGATGGCAAGCCCGCGACGATATTCAGCGATCGCCTCGGCATAGCGACCATTTTGCACGAGATAATTGCCGCGATTGTTGAAGTTCGACACTTCAAGCCCGGCATCGCCCTTGTAGATTTCCGCTGATTGGGAATCATATTTCATTGCCGTTTCGAAATCGTCAGCCTCGCGATAGAGCGAAGCGATCTGCTGCAAGGCAATCGCCTGACTGCGCGTTTCGCCGAGCTCGCGGAAGATATTGTGGGCGGTTTGGTAGTCAGCCAGCGCCCCGGACACATTGGCCTGCAGCGTCCGCAAGCCACCACGCGCCAGCATCAGGTCTCCGCGCAATTTTATCTGCTTGGGAATCTTCGATAAAACGACCAGGCCCCGTTCGATAACGACCGCAGCATGATCTGATTCGTTTAGACGAAGCGAGGCTTCACCTTGGAGCCAGTCCGTTTCCGCCAGCATCACAGCGGTCGACTCATTTACCGGAAGCTTCTTTATCTGCTCTTCGGCCTCTTTAGACAAAGACGCAGCCTTTGCGGGATCAGTCCGCATCGCTTCCTTGGCTTGGTCAATCAGGGTTTCATAGCTGTGCGCCGACGCTGCCCCTGACGCGGTTTCCTCGGCCTGCAAGGGAGCAATAGCAAGCACGCCCAAAAGCGCGATTACCCAGCAAAAGATGGGTCTAGGGTGCTTAGACGGGCGCATTGAGATGGACAGTTTGCATGTCACCGTTATCCCCGCGAGCGGTTAACTCCAACCTAACATGCGCGCCAATCAGGCACTCTTCCAAAAACTCGCCGGGCGGAAGAAGGAAGCACGCGGATCTGCTGCCGCAATCAAGTGCCGCTCCTCTTCCAGAAACTGCTGAAAGGCATCGATGGAGATTGGCCGGCTGATCAAAAAGCCCTGGACCATATCGCACCCCATCACGCTCAGCAGGGCCATCGCCGCCTGGGTTTCAACGCCCTCTGCAGTTACCTCCATGTCCAGCGCATGCGCCAGATCAATGGTCGATCGCACGATCAGGGGATCGCGGTTGCTGCTCGTCAACTGGGTGACGAACAGCTTGTCGATCTTCAGTTCTTTGGCGGGCAGCTGCTTGAGATAGGCGAGCGAGGAGAGCCCTGCGCCATAATCGTCAATCGCCAACGTGATGCCGGTTTCGGCAAATACCTGAAGATGGGCAATAGCGGTCTCAGGATCCCGAATCACCGATGTCTCGGTAATTTCGAAGCCGATACGCGCGCCGCCCGACTGCACCATCTGGCAGGCGCGCGCCACAAAGGTGGAATCGCAGAGCAGCTGGCCGGAGATATTGATAAAGAGCAACAGATCATGCCCGGCGGCGGCCAGCATCTTTTGATCCGCAATGACTTGATCAAGCGTCCAAAGCGTCAACGGGCCGATCGCGTTGGATTCCTCCGCCGCTGGGATGAAGTCCCCGGGCAAAATCAAACCGCGCACGGGATGCTGCCAGCGCACCAGCGCTTCGGCGCTGGATATCTCCTGCCGACGCAAATGGACCTTGGGCTGATATTGCAGGAACATCTCACCGCGATCGACGGCTTGTTTGAGGTCGCGAACCAGGCTGACACGATCAAAGGCAGGGGTCCCAAGCGAGAGATCGCGGATCGTCATTCGGTTATCATGACGCGCCTCAGCCAGCGCCTGTTCGGCCTCTTCGACCAGCCGAACATCTTCAGCCGTTGCAATCGGTGCTGCGGCACCACCAAGGACCAGTTCAATTCGGTGCGGTTCACCGTCCAGATCAATGGCTTCGGCAAAGACGTGCTGCAATCGATCAAAAGCGTCCTGGACATCCTGAATATCGTCGCCGCCAAAGCCAAATTCCAGCGTGGTTCTGCCAATTACCGCCAGGCGCGCGTCAGGCAGATGTTCAGAAACCCGATCGGCAACATCCATGATCAGGCAATCCGCACGCGGCGCACCAAGATGCCGCCGCAAGGGCACGAAGTTCATGATTTCTGCAAAACACAGGAACCGCCAAGGGGCGATCATCGGTAAAGCGTCCGACAAATCGGCAGCCAAGTCGTCCAGGGCAGGCGGCAAGCTTTTGACAATGAACGGCATATCGAGCTGCAGCCCAATATCGCCCGACGCAGCGAGCCCAGACGCGGAGGCGGACGCAAAAAGCGATCGTCGCGTGAGGCGGTCATCCATGTGACCGAGGCCATGATCAGCTGCACGCATCATTCACCTTGGGTTGTACGGCTCAGCCTTGAAAGAAAGGTTAAGCGCCGCTTTCGGGCGCCAAAGCCGTTCAGCGATCTCCGCGCTTTGGCACCGTCACATTGCATCATGGTAAAAAAAGTTTTAATAAAACAGCGCGTTCGTCATGAACGTAGTCTGGGAGACAAATGATGTTGGATCTTTTTGTATCGCTGTTCCACCAGGAAGAAATGCGTCCCTGGTAAACGCATAATCGGTCCGATTCCCTCATAATCTACTGATATTTCAGTGAAATTTGTTGGAATCGGGCCGATGACACCCGCCCAACAATTGGCAAGCGTTCAATTGTCGCGCTGGTGTACCAAATTGAAACGGTTTCCCGAATCGGGACATATTGCGATTCGTAAACTGCGTGTTTTACGCAGAAATCCCTCATTCAGCGGTTAGCGAAGCGCCTCAATCAGCCGCTCCATAAAGCCAGCGCCGCGCTCCCATTGAGCGATTTCCAGAAATTCATCAGGTTGATGTGCCTGCTCGATCGAGCCGGGCCCACAGATAATCGTCGAAAATCCCGCCTCCTGAAACTGCCCTGCTTCCGCCGCATAGGGGACCATCCGGGGCGGGCCATTGTCACCGGCCAAGCGGCGCGCCAAATGTTCGGCGGGGCTATCGGGATCAGGCACTAAACAAGGTGTCTTCGATCGCCGCACCACCGATACGCCTGCGTCCCCAAATTGTGCCTTGATCCTGGCATCCTCGCTTGCAGCCAGGGCGAGAAATGGCGCAACGATCGCCTCCGGATTTTGCCCCGGTGGCGTGCGCAGATCGAACACAAAGCTGCATTTGCCCGCGAGAATGTTGACGGCGGTCCCGCCCTGAATCTGGCCGATCGTGAGCGTGGCGTGTGGCGGCACGAACCCGGATTGTGGATCGCCCTGTCGTTCAAGCTGATCGGCGATATCGGCGAGTTTCTGCATCAATCGCACCGCCACCATATTGGCCGACACACCCAGATGGGTGAGGCTGGAATGCGCTTCATGCCCGGTGACATTGACGATCCAGCTTGAAATGCCCTTATGGCCGGTAACAACCTCCATATTGGTGGGTTCACCGACGATGACCGCCATCGGCGCGGGCAGATTCCGCACGAGTTCGCGGATCATCGACGGGGCGCCGAGACAGCCGACCTCCTCGTCATAGGAAAAAGCGAGGTGAACCGGACGCTCGAGTCGCGCGGCAAGGATATCGGGGGCGGCTGCCAAAGCGAGCGCGAGAAACCCCTTCATGTCGCTGGTGCCGCGCCCATAAAATCGATCGCCACGCTGCGTCAGCGTCCAGGGATCGCTGGTCCAGTCCTGCCCATCGACCGGGACCACATCGGTATGGCCGGAAAGGACGACACCACCCGCGACCATTGGTCCCAGGGTCGCATACAAATTCGCCTTGGTTCCCTCCGCGTTCATCACCCGATGCGACGCGATACCCAGACCGCCCAGCAACGCCTCGACATGGCTGATCAGCGCAAGGTTTGACTCACGCGACGTGGTATCAAAGGCGATGAACTGTTCAAGGATGGCGGTTGCGCGCGTGACGAGGTCAGTGGTCATGCGCCAACCCTAGGCGACTGTGCGGTGCGCGCCAAATTTAGGCCGAAACCGGCTCCCGTCGCACCGCACCAACCGCCGCCTTTGGTTCAGGATTGGAAAACACCATCTCGTCATCCACCGACCCAAAGCGCAGCGCGGTCAAGTCTTTCAGATAATTCTGATGCACTTGCCAGGGTTGCTTGTCGCCCTGTTTGGGGAAACGTTCCATCGCGCGGGTGACATAGCCCGAGGTAAAATCAAGGAACGGCGCTGCCTCCAGATCGCCGGCGATGCGCGGCGTGGCTTGGCGCAGGCCCCGCTTTTTCATCGTATTGAGCAAGCGACAGACATAGGCGCAGGTCAGATCAGCCTTCAGCGTCCAGGAGGCATTGGTATAGCCGAAGGACGAGGCGAGATTGGGCATGTCGCTATACATCATGCCCTTGTAATTGAATGTCTTGGCGAGATCGCGCGGTTGCCCGTCAACGGTGAAGGCGACGTCGCTCAGCAATTGCAGCTCCAGCCCGGTCGCGGTGACGATGATGTCAGCATCCAGCCGCTTGCCCGACGCCAGCGCCACGCCCGCGGTGTCGAAATGCGCGATCGTGTCGGTCACGACCGACGCGCTTCCCGCCTTGATTGCATCGAACAGGTCGGAATCGGGCACCAGGCACAGCCGCTGGTCCCAGACATTGTAGCGGGGTGTGAAATGCGCAGCGATCGTCTCGCTTGGCAAATGTTCACCGAGCATCGTCAGCACGCGCTGTTTGGCCCGGACCGGATGCTTGCGGGCCGCGTTGTAGAAATACATGCCGAACAACACGTTGCGCCAGCGCACCAGCGCATAAGCGAGCTTCGAGGGCAGCAATTTCCGCAGGCGATTGGCCAGCGCATCCTCTGACGGGCGCGAGACGACATATGTGGGCGAGCGTTGCAGCATCGTTACATGGGCGGCGGTCTGCGCCATTTCGGGCACGATCGTGACAGCGGTCGCGCCAGAGCCGATCACGACCACATTCTTGCCGGCATAATCGAGCGTGTCGGGCCAGAATTGCGGGTGGATGATCTGCCCGGCGAAATCCTCTGCGCCCGGAAAATCGGGCATATGGCCCTTGGCATAGTTGTAATAGCCCGAGCACATGAAGAGGAAATTGCAGCTATACTGTACCTCGCGCCCCTCGGTGACGGCGGTCACCGTCCAGCGCGCGTCCTCGGTCGACCAGCTTGCAGCGGAGACGTGGTGGTTGAAGCGGATTTGCTTGTCGATGCCGTATTTGGCGGCGGTGCGCTTGACATAATTCAGGATGTTCGGCCCGTCAGCAATCGCCTTCGCCTCGGTCCACGGCTCGAAAATATAGCCGAGCGTGTACATGTCGGAATCGGAACGGATACCGGGATAGCGAAACAGGTCCCAGGTGCCGCCCATGTCAGCACGGCCTTCAAGGATCATATAGCTGCGGTCTGGGCTTTTGTCCTGCAGATGATAGCCTGCCCCCACCCCGGAAATCCCGGCCCCCACCACGATTACGTCGACATGATCCATTGTGGCACCTCCTGTGCCCATACCTGATATTCGATTTTCCAGCAGGGTGCAAAGGGAAGCGACGTCAAACCTGCCGTTTCCTCGGATATTGTGCTGCCAACCCTGCTATTGCGGCCACAACCCAATGCGGCCGAATTGCGTACTCATCGCATCAAAGCGCGAGACATCGCCCGCTCCCCTGGCAATCATCATCGCTCCTTCTAGCGCGGCGAACAATGCCATCGCGTGGTCCCGCATCACATCGCCATCGGTTGGCGCGCTGGCGGCGCGCCCGAGCATCGTGGCAAGCCAGGTCACATTGAGATCGATGAAGCGGCGTACTTCGGCTTTGACCTCGGGCGGAACAGCATCGGTTTCTGCGGCCAGCATGCCGCACAGGCACATCTTGCCATCCTGCTCCAGCGTTGCCCGAATTGTGGCGACATAGGCAGCAAGCGCCGCGCGCGGATCCGGTCGCTTCTGGTCGATTGCATCAAAGTGCGCGACCAGTCGATCCGTGTAGCGGCGCGCGACCGCCGCCGCTAAATGCCCCTTGGTCGGGAAATGATAATGCACACTGGCGCTCTTGATCCCGACGGCCGAGGCCACGTCACGAAAACTGAGACCGTTATAGCCGACAGCCTGCATGATCTGCTGTGCAGCATCGAGAATAGATGAGGCGGTGGCCGCCGGAGCAATGGTCATTCAGATAATTCTACCTATCGTTAGATAGCCGTTGACGGGCTGGGACATTGAGGCCACAAAGGCCTGCCTATCTATCGATAGGTAACAAGCCCCGTAATTGCAACCAACAGGAGAGCCCATGTTTTTCCATGTCATGGTGGGTGCCACCGATCTTGAAGCCTCAAAGACCTTCTATGATGCAACCCTTGCAACGCTCGATATCCCGAGCAAGGGACAGTTCCGCGCACAACCGCAAGCCTATATGTATGGCGATCCCGCAACTGGCCTGTTCTTCATCACTGACACGATCGACGGCAACCCGGCCACCCATGCCAATGGCGGCACGATCATGTTCAGCGCCAAATCCAAGGATGCCGTTGACGCGTGGTATGCCGCTGGCCTCGCCAATGGCGGCACGGCCGAGGACGCCCCTGCCCCGGCCGGTCTGCCGGGCGCGACCATCGCGCGTTTGCGCGACCCAACGGGCAACAAGATCGGCGTGATCACCTTCGCCTGATCCGCCACCTGGCGACGGTCGCGATCGGCGCGACCGTCGCTTGCGGCAAGCCGGATCTGCGCGCCTTCGAATAGCTGCGCGCGTACCGCATGAGGCCGATGGCTTATTTCAGCCGCAGCGCTGTCGCTATATCGGCCCAACGGACCAATTTGAAATTTTGCGCTTTCGGGGCGTTGTCGCCGTCTTGGGCGATCATCAGGCCGTGTCTGAAATCGCCGCCATAATTGGCAGTCGAAATTTCAATGCCGTCGGTTTCGCTGGTGCCGCCGATCGCGCCATTGGCCGTGATCCGGAAGCGACCGACATAGCGGTAATCGGGCAAGCGCCAGGCCGCATAGGCCGAATCGCCCTGGCTCGACGCGATCAGCCAGCCGCGATTGCGTCCCTTTGCGGCAATCGCTAGCCCCTCGACATCGGCGATCAGCTGCACGCCATCGACGCCGGCGAGCTTGATCGGCGTGATCGGCGCATCGGGCGCGGCACCAAAGCGCCAAATGCCGACATCCTCCTCCGCGACATAGAGCGTCGCGGTACGATCATCAGCCACACAGCCTTCTGATTGGGTGGCGAGCTTCATCGTGCGGACCGGGATGGCCGTTGCGGTGGCACCGGCGGTGTCGATCCGCAATTGGATGATAAGCCCGTCCTTGCCGACGACAAAGGCATAGAGCCTGCGGCCAGCGCGATAGAGGCACAAGCCATAGGGCTCCGCCATCGCGATCGGCACGCGCGCGATTTCGGTCAGCGTCGCGGCTTTGCCATCGAGCGCGAACAGCGCCAGCCGCCCGTCGCCAATGACGTTGCGGTCACTGGCCGCGACCAGGATCGCGCGCTTGCCAGCGATCATGACATTGCTGCGCAGATCGACATTGTTGACTCGCCCGGCGGCGATGGTCGAGCGGAGATGGCCATCAAGGCCATAGACGTTGAGCCCGGCCTTTTTGTCGGTTGCAACGATCAGGCTCTTTACCGAATCGGCCGGGTTGCGCCAGATCGCAGGATCATCGGCGGCATCGTCGATACTGGCAACGGCATCGGTTTCGCGCAGCGCGGGAACCGAGCGGGTGAGGTCAGCGCCGCCTGTCTGCATGGCAGCTGCGGGTCCGGATCCCGCCAGCAGCATCGCCGCCAGCCCCGCCACCAGCATCGCCGCCAGCGGCGTCCATCGCATACCCAGCATCACTTAATTCCCCCGCCCCCATGTCGCCCCCTTGGGTGGCGGTGATGGCAGCGCGATGACAGGCAAAGTGAAATGTTCGATCGAGCGCACCGCGCCGCCCTTCAGCAACAACATGTTACAAATGATTCACCAAACGATCTTCCAGACGTCATTCAAGCGTAACCTGCCGACGCCAAGGGACCGCTGCGGTGCAACAACGGGCACCAGATCAATACAGAATCACACACGATCGTCGGGGGACTAATAATGTCGGGGAATACAGTTGGATCGCCGCTGGTGTCGGCGATTGCTTTGGCGTGGGCATCGGTTTTCCTGCCAGTTGCGGCACAGGCCCAACAAGCAGCTTCGCCCGAAAGCGCTGACGACATCATCGTCAATGGCGAGCGTCCGATTGCTGAATCGGAAGCCAGGGCACTGAAGATCCAGAGAAATTCTGATTCGCTGGTGACCGTGTTGTCGGCAGACTCCGTCGGCCGCCTGCCCGACCAGAACATCGCCCAGGCGGTTGGTCGCCTGCCGGGCGCTGCGGTTGAACGCGATCAGGGCCAGGCGCGCTATATCTCGCTGCGCGGTCAGCCGAATTACTGGACGACGCTGTCATTTGACGGAATCAACGTCGTCAGCCCCGAAGGCCGCGACGCACGCTTCGATTCGATCCCGTCGGCGATCGCATCGCAGGTCATCGTGTCCAAGGCCGTGACGCCGGAAATGCCCGGTGAAACGGTATCGGGTAACGTCAACATCGTTACGCGATCAGCGTTTGATTACGCTGGAGCACATGTGATCGGCAAAGCCGGGTTCGGCGTCGCCCAAGTTGGCAGCCGCAACCAATATGAGGCGTCGCTGGTCGCTTCAGACCGGTTCAAGATCGGCGAAGGCGAGCTGGGCGTGCTGGTATCGGGCAGCTATTTTGAGCGTGGCCAGATCACCGACAATTTCGAAGTCGATTATGAGCGCGTTGCGCAGGATCAGCGCCCCGGCAACCAGTCCCGCTTTTGGGCGCATGAGGCCGAGAACAAGCTATACCGCCTGACCCGCAAAAACTGGTCTCTCACGGGCCGGCTCGACTACAAGCCTGATTCGGACAACACCATTTCGCTGCGGTCGATCTACACGATCTTCACCGACGATGAGGCACGCGACAATTACCGCTTCGATCTCGACGATCGCCAGGGTGATCTGGTCGCCAATACCGCCGCCTGCACGCCGACCTTCAATCCGACGCCAACGACCAGCGGCTATGCCGATATCTGCATTGGCAACACCCCGCAGGTTGGGACCGTCTACGGCGTTGACATTCGCCAGCGCGCGACGCTGCGCGCCTTCCGGCAATCAATCTCCACCAGCACGCTGTCCGGTGATCATGACTTTGCCGATGGCTGGCACCTGATGTGGTTGGGCAACTATACCCAGTCGAGGGACGATCGCTCCGTCGTGGGTGAAGCGGCTTATGATAGCCCGACCACGCGCAACTTGCGCCCGACGATCAGCTATGATTTCAGCAATCCTAATCGTGGGGGCACCCAGCTGTTCACCACGACGCAGCTGACTGGCCCGACCCGCTTTCAGGCTGGTGCGCGGGTGACGGCAATCGACAGCTTCGCCAAGGCTCCGGTTTCCTTCACCGTGCTCGACGCGGTGGACACGACTGACGCCTATACCGGCAAGCTGGTATTGTCGCGGGAAACCACTTTCCTGGGGAGCAACGCGACGTTCAAAGCGGGCTTCCAGTTCGATCAGCGGACCAAGGTCGCGAACGAAAACAACATCGTGCTCAACACGGCAGCACAATTTGCCACAATCGGCCTGCCCGCAAATTATAACCGGTTCTCGCTGGAACAGCCTTTTCTCGGCAAAATCCCATTGGACTATACGTTCCGCTATTTCGATACCAACCAGATGCGCGCGGTCGCTGCCCAGGCCCGTGCCAACTTCACGTTGGCGCCTGTCACGGGGAACAACTATGATGTCCGCGAGCGGGTCTTTGCCGGGTTCCTGATGGGCACGCTGAAATATGACTGGGGTTCGATCCTCGGCGGCGTTCGCATCGAAAACCTGCAGAACCGTGGCATTGCACAGGCAACAATTGGGGCGACCAGCGGCCTGGTCACCGCCGGATCGAGCCAGACGCTGTTTTTGCCCAGCCTGCACATCAACTATAATGTCGATGAAACCAAGAAACTGCGCCTGTCATTCAACTCGGGCGCAGCGCGCGCCGATTATGACCAGCTGCGGCCCAATGTGGTCATCAACGACCCGAACCAGACGATCTCAGGCGGCAACCCTTCCGTGAAGCCCGAACGTGCCTATGGCATCGACGCCTATTTCGAATGGTATCTCCGCCCGCAAGGTTATCTGAGTGTCGGCTTCTTCTACAAGAAGGTGGAAGACGTGCTGTACACCCAGCGGCGGAGCTTTGGTTCCAATGCGCTGGACACCAATGGCATTGATCGGTCGGCCTATCTCTTTTCCGGCATCACCAATGGCGGCGAAGGGCGCTTGTTTGGCGGCGAAGCGGCGGCGCAGCTCCAGCTTGAACCCTGGACCAACGACCTTGGCCTGCCTGACTGGATGGGCGGCTTTGGCGTCACCGCCAACGTCACCGTCAACGACAGCCAGGTCACCAAGCCGGCCACCGGGACCATTCCAGCCCGCCGGGTGCGGTTGCCGGGTACGTCGGACGTGGTCTACAATATCGGCGGCTATTACGAGAAATACGGCCTTTCGTTCCGTCTGCAATATCAGAAGCGCACCAACTGGCTCGATACCATCGCCGATGACCTGACCGATGGCGGCGACACCTATTGGGCGACCGATGACGAAATGGATTTCTCGGCGCGCTATGCGATCAACAAGAACTTCGAGATCTATTTTGATGCCACCAACCTGCTCGACCAGCCGGGGCGGCGTTTCTCCGAACCAGGCAATTTGCTGACCGCAACGGGCACCCCGACGCGGTTCGCAACGGGGCAGACAATCGAATGGGAACGCTTTGGCCGTCGCTTTGCGGGGGGGGTCCGCTTCAACTTCTAACCGTTGTCACGACGGATCATCGAGACGGAAAGGGCGTCCCCAAGCAATTGGGGGCGCCCTTTTTTTTGTCATGCTATGTTTAGGTAGCTCAGACTCATTTTCGTAAGCCCCTCCCCTTCAGGGGAGGGGTTTGGGGGTGGGGCGTCGCAGTCTCACCGAGGCTCGGCCCTGCGGATAGTCCCCACCCCAACCCAGCATCAGGTCGGTCAGGCCCCGGCCTGACCTAAACCGTGCGGGGCACGGTTTACCTGATGCTCCTGAAGGGGAGGGGCTAAAGGTTATGTTTCATGAGACGCGGTGTCAGCCCGCCTTTGCGCGCGCGCGATAGGCATGCAGCAGCGGTTCGGTGTAGCCGCTCGGCTGGCTGACGCCTTCGAACACCAGCGCCCGGGCGGCTTGCAGCGCGATGCTGTCCGGATGCCCGGCCATTGGGCGATAAAGCGGGTCGCCCGCATTCTGCGCATCAACCTTTGCCGCCATCCGATCAAACGCGGCATCGACATCCGCCTTGGTCGCGACGCCGTGGAGCAGCCAGTTGGCGATGTGCTGTGACGAAATGCGCAATGTGGCGCGATCTTCCATCAGGCCGATATCGTGGATGTCGGGCACCTTCGAGCAACCAATGCCCTGATCGATCCAGCGCACGACATAGCCGAGAATCCCCTGCGCATTATTGTCGAGTTCGCGCGCGACTTCCTCGGCGGTCCAGTTGCGGCCGCCGGCGAACGGGACGGTGAGCAGGCCGTTTAGTGCGGGGATTGCCTCGCCCGCAATTTCCTTCTGGCGGGCGAACACATCGACCTTGTGATAATGCATCGCGTGCAGCGTGGCGGCGGTGGGGGATGGCACCCAGGCAGTGTTGGCGCCGCTCATCGGATGGCCGATCTTCTGCTCCATCATGTCGGCCATCCGGTCAGGCGCGGCCCACATGCCCTTGCCGATCTGCGCCTTGCCCGACAAGCCATGCGCCAGGCCGATCCGGACGTTGCGGTCCTCATAGGCCTTGATCCAGGCGCTGGTCTTCATCTCGGCCTTGGGGATCATCGCGCCCCCGTGCATCGCGGTGTGCATCTCATCGCCGGTGCGATCGAGGAACCCGGTGTTGATGAAGACGATACGGTCCTTCACCGCTTCGATGCACGCGGCGAGATTGGCGGAGGTGCGGCGCTCCTCGTCCATCACGCCGACCTTGACGGTATAGCGCGCAAGCCCGAGCAGATCCTCGACCGCGTCGAACAGCCGGTTGGTAAAGCCGCATTCCTCGGGCCCGTGCATCTTGGGCTTGACGATATAGACGCTCCCGGTGCGGCTGTTCTTGAGCTTCCCGAGCCCACGCAGATCGTAGAGCGCGATCGTCGAGGTCATGATCGCGTCGAGAATACCCTCGGGCGCCTCGCTGCCATCGGCGAGATGGACCGCCGGCGTCGTCATCAGGTGGCCGACATTGCGGACGAAGAGCAGCGAGCGGCCGGGGAGCGTCAGGTCGCCATAGATGCGATCAGGATTGAGCTTGCGGGTCAGCTGTTTCCCGCCCTTCTCGAACGTCTCCTCCAGATCGCCCTTCATCAGGCCAAGCCAGTTGGTGTAAGCTGCGACCTTGTCCTCAGCATCGACCGCCGCGATTGAGTCCTCAAGGTCACAGATTGTGGTCAGCGCGGATTCGAGGATCACATCGGCGATGCCCGCCGGATCGGTCTTGCCGATGGCCGAGGCGCGATCGACAACGACCTCGATATGCAGCCCATTGTGGCGGAAGAGCAGCGATTCCCCTTCCCGCCCGACCAGCTGCGACGGATCGGCAAGCACAGGCTCACCACCCGCAAAATCCACCCAGCTGCCCGAGGCCAGCGGCACCGCCTGATCAAGAAACGCCTTTGCCGCCACAATTACCTGCGCGCCGCGTTCGACATCGTAACCGCCCGGCTTGGCCGCGCCCGGCAGCGCATCGGTGCCGTAGAACGCGTCATACAGGCTCCCCCAGCGCGCATTAGCCGCGTTGAGCACGAAGCGCGCGTTGAGGATCGGTACGACCAATTGCGGCCCCGCCATCGTCGCGATCTCAGCATCGACATTCTGCGTGCCGATCGTGAAGGGCGCTGGCTCGGGCACAAGATAGTTGATCTCGCGCAGAAACGCCTCGTCGACCGGCTCACCCGCCTTGTAGCGCGCATCGATCTGCGCCTGCAGCGCCTCACGCTTGGCGAGCAGCGCGGCATTCTCCGGCGCAAACTTGGCGAAGATGGCCGCCACGCCCTGCCAATAGCCGTCCGTTGCAATGCCCAGCCCCGGCAGCACGGCGCCCTCGACAAAATCGGCAAGCTCGGCAGCGACCTTCAGGCCGGCGCGATCGACGGTAACGGACATGATTCCTCCTTGGGTGGGCAAGATGATCGGCCTGGGGAGGCGCGTGTCGCTTAGGCCAAGCGGCCCACCGGCTTCAACCCCGTTCGGGTGCCAAACGCGCCGCCGCTGCCTCGATCCGTTCGAGCATCGCGGCGAACTGCGCCATTTCCTCGCCCGAAAACCCGCCGAACACCGCTGCCTCGAGCGCCAGCGCCTTGGGCGCGACGCTTTCGTACAGCGCTTGCCCCTCCGCACTCAGCGACAGCAAATGCGATCGCTGGTCATCCGGATTGGCGGCGCGCACCACCAGCCCACGATCGACCAGCGCAATCGCCGCGCGGCTGACCGTCACCTTGTCCATCTGCGTTGCTACACCCAGCGCCTGCTGCGTCATCGCCTGCCCTTCCGCGATCACTGCGATCAGCCGCCATTCGGGGATTTTGAGGGCGAACAGGGTTTGGTAGGCCGTCGCCACCGCGCCGGACACGCGGTTCGACGCGATCGACAGGCGATAGGGCAGGAATTTGTCGAGCTTGAGATGAGTCATGCAGGCGGTGGTGCCACCGCGATGGGCTTCCTGGCAATAAGCGCAATCACCAGCGCCGCCGCCGCTGCGACCCACAGCGCATCACTACCAACGAGGATGAACGCCACCGCCCCTGCCGCCCCACCACCGAGCAGCCCGCTCCACAGCAGGACATGCGGGATCCAGCCCCAGCGGTCCTCCCCCGCCAGCGCCGCCGCGAGCATCTGCCCGATCTTGACCAGCCGCCCGGTCATATAGGTGAGCCCGATCCGCACCTCGGTCCCCTCCGCAAAGAAGATATTCTCCACCCCCATCGCCACCGCCATCAGCACAGCGGCGGGCCAGAGCAGCTGAAAATCGCCCAGCAACGCCGCCCCGCCGAGCAGCGCGGCAAGCAACAGCGGCACCACCGCCCGATGCCGCCGCCCCGCCACCCGCCCGATCAGCGAGCCTGCAATCACGCCGACCAGAAAACTGCCGATCAGCATCGCGGCAATCGCGGCATTGCCCGACATCTCCGCAATCCCCACCCCCAGCCGCGTCGAATTGCCGCTCATGAAGGAAACGAAGAACCCGCCGGTCGCGAGAAAGCCGACCGCATCGACATAGCCCGCGAGCGCCGACAGGCGGATGGCAAGGAGCCGGTCATGGCGGTCAAAGGATTTCACAGGGGCGGTTTAGGCCGTGTGCAGGCGGATGGGAAATTTCCCACGCGAAACGCTAACGACCGGCACATGCTTTCCCCAATTGCAGGGTAAATCAGCTGGCCGGTTGCGGGCTGGGCACAGGGACGCATTGGCAAGCGCACGCACAGTGGCGCAGACATTGGCAAGCGCGCGGGATCGTGCAGCGACAAAGCGTCGGTGCGGGCGGCGCAGGCGGCGGCGGAGCAGGCGGTGGCGGGGGCACCGGCGCTGGTGGCAACACGATGGGCTGAAGCGGATCGCGGGCGCTGTGGCGGTGCTGCGCGGGCGGACGCTTGCAGCAAGGGCAATCATGCGCCTCTTGATCAGCGTCGCCCTCGGCACTGATCTGCTTCTTCTTTTTCTTCAGCACTTTGCGGGCAACCGCGCAGAATTCATAGGCACGGCCAGTCAGCTCATCGACGCGGCGATCGAGGAAAGCCTGTTCGGTATGATATTGATACACCAACATAGCATCGCGCTGCTTGTCGACCGGCTCCCGCAGCAAGGGATAGGTGATCGCCTGATGCAGATCGTCGAGTTGCTTCGACATTGCCGCGATTTGCGCGCTCCAATTGGTGAAGGCCTTGAAAACACCGGTGCCGTGCCAGTCGCTCGGCGGGTTTGCGCGCATTTGCTCGATGAAATTCATCGGAATGCTCAAGTCTTCGCGCAGATGGCGGACCAGAATGCGCATCGCTGCAATGTCGGTGGGGGGCTGTCGCAGCCGCTGCGCGAAAACACTGGTGATCCGGTTGGTGCAGTCCCAAACCTGATCGCAGAGCATCGTCACGAATTCGACCGCGCCGCTCTTCTCTGGCTCTGGGAAACGATCCTTTAGGGCGTAAGTCAACTGGAAGACCGAGATGCTGACGACGACACTCGTGGCTGCGATGAACAGCTGGATCCAGTCGGGCAAGTTTCCTAAACCGTGCCACCAACCGGGCCCTGACGCGCCACTGGACGTATTCGAGACAACGTTTTCCGCCATTTGGATGGCTGCGCTGCAAAGACTGGTCACCGCATTAACCATTCCTGTCCCCATCGCGAATCGCCCGGCATGTTCAGCAACATATAGTTAACAGGCAAAAGCCGCTTTCCCATGCGAATACTTTGCACCTACTATACCTACTATGCGGCCGTCGCACCGACTTGGCCAGGTGTTGATCGCCTTGCATGTCGTGACAGACTTAAAGCAAAGCAGCCCGGCTTATGGCAAAGGATGGCACTGCCCCTTTTCCTCAGGAACCAAACCCGCTATATAGTTTCATCTGATACCATATGCCGCCACGGAGACCCCTGCCATGACGACCGCGACCGCCCCACTCGCCGATACCGCGACCGGCACCACCAACGACAACCCCATGGGCCTCAACGGCTTTGAATTCGTCGAATTCACCTCGCCAAACCCGGAGGCGCTGGCGGACCTGTTCGTCAAGATGGGCTTCACCCATGTCGCCAATCACCGGTCGAAGAATGTCCGTCGCTATGCGCAGGGCGACATCAATTTCCTGCTCAACATGGAAAATGCCGGCCAGGTCGCGGGCTTCCGCGACACCCACGGCCCGTCGGCCAATGCGATGGCGTTTCGCGTCGCGGATGCCGCCAAGGCGGTGAAGCTCGCTACCGAGCGCGGCGCGGTGGCGGTTGAGGGCAAGGTCGGGCCGGCCGAGCTCAATATCCCGGCGATCGAGGGGATCGGCGGCGCGAACCTCTATCTGGTCGACCGGCGTGGCGACACGACTATCTACGACATTGATTTCGAGCCCGTCCCCGGCGCGAGCCCCGACGACAACAGCGTCGGCCTGCACACGCTCGATCACCTCACGCACAATCTAATGCGCGGGCGGATGAATTACTGGGCGGATTATTACGAGCGTATCTTCAACTTCCGCGAAATCCGCTTCTTCGACATCGAGGGCAAGGCGACCGCGCTCGTTTCCAAGGCGATGACCGCGCCCGACGACAAGATCCGCATTCCCTTGAACGAAAGCCAGGACGAGCATTCGCAGATCGAGGAATTCATCAAGGATTACAAGGGCGAAGGCATCCAGCACATCGCGATGGCGACCGACGACATCTTCAAGACCGTCGACACGCTGCGCGCCAACGGCATCCGTTTCCAGGACACGATCGACACCTATTTTGACCTGATCGACAAGCGCCTGCCGGGCCACGGCCATGACGTGGAGGAAATGCGCAAGCGCAAAATCCTGATCGACGGCGCGCCGGAGACGGGCGGCGGGCTGCTGCTGCAGATCTTCACCGAGAATATGGTCGGCCCGATTTTCTTCGAGATTATTCAGCGCAAAGGCAATGACGGCTTCGGCGAGGGCAATTTCAAGGCGCTGTTCGAGAGCATCGAGCTGGACCAGATGCGGCGCGGCGTCATTCCGGCGGCGGCGGAGTAAGCCTCGTGCGTCTCGCGACGGCGATGGCAGCTCTTATGCTGGCAGCTTGTCAGCAGGCACCGGCGCACAAATCCGACCTAGCATCGTCCGCCCCCCCTGCGCAGGCCGGTGTCCGCGCCAACCTCTACCAATGTGAGGGCTGCGAAGCGGTATCGGAAGCCGACGCCGCTACCCTGACCAACAGCGCGCGGATCGGCCCCGGTATCGATCGGGGGCCCGCGCTCGCGGTCGATGGCGTGGTGTATCAGAGCGATGGCAAGACTCCCGCTGCGGGCGTGATCGTCTATGCCTATCAGACCAACGCGGCAGGCCGCTACGCCAACGGGACGGCCGAAACCTTGTGGAGCCGCCGTCACGGTCGGCTGCGCGGGTGGATCAAGACGGGTCCTGATGGCCGCTACCATTTCGATACGATCAAGCCCGCGCCTTACCCCAATGATACCATCCCAGCGCATATCCATATGACGGTGCTCGAACCCGGCAAGCGCCCGTACTGGATCGACGACATCGTTTTTGACGGTGAGTTCGGCGTGACGCCGGTATATCGTCGATCGATGGTCAATCAGGGCGGCACTGGCATCATACCACTCCGGCAGGAGGCCAGTGGCAGCGCACATGTCACCCGCGACATCATTCTGGAGCGACACCCGACATGACGACCACCTACATAAGCGGCTTCGGCAACCATTTCTCGACCGAGGCCATCCCCGGCGCGCTGCCGATCGGCCGCAACTCTCCGCAAAAACCACCGTTCGGGCTTTACGCCGAGCAACTCTCCGGCACCGCTTTCACCGCGCCGCGTGCCGAGAACCGTCGGTCATGGCTCTACCGCCTGCGCCCCTCGGCAGCGCACCCCGCCTTCACGCCATATAAAGCGGCACCGAACTTCGCTCCAGACCTCCCCAACACCCCGCTCGCCCCCAATCGCCTGCGCTGGGGGCCAATCGAGGGCGTGTCCGACACCGACTGGCTCGACAGCCTGACGACCATACTCGTCGCAGGGCATAGCCCGCTTAGCCAAACCGGCGTCGCGGTCCACCTTTACGCCTGCGATACCGACATGACCGACCGCGCCTTTGTGTCCGGGGACGGCGAGCTGATCATTGTGCCGCAGAAGGGCGCGCTCACCCTGCTCACCGAGCTGGGCCGCATCGACATCGCACCCGGCCAGATCGCGCTCGTCCCGCGCGGAGTCCGCTTCCGGGTGACGCTCCCTGATGGCAACGCGCGCGGCTATGTCGCGGAGAATTACGGCGAACCCTTCCGCCTGCCCGATCTCGGCCCGATCGGTGCCAACGGCCTCGCCAATCCGCGCGATTTCGAAACCCCCGTCGCCTGGTATGAAGATGTCGAGGGCGATTTCGAGCTGGTGCAGAAATTCTCTGACAGCCTGTGGACGACCAACCTCGGCCGATCGCCGCTGGACGTCGTCGCCTGGCACGGCAATCTCGCACCGTGCCGTTATGACCTCGCGCGCTTCAACACCATCAACACCGTCAGTTTCGATCATCCCGATCCGTCGATCTTCACCGTGCTAACCAGCCCGAGCGACATCCCCGGCACGGCGAATGTCGATTTCGTGATCTTCCCGCCGCGCTGGATGGTGGCGGAGGATACGTTCCGCCCGCCCTGGTTCCACCGCAACGTGATGTCGGAAGCGATGGGGCTGATCACCGGCGCCTATGATGCCAAGGCCGATGGCTTCGTCCCCGGTGCGCTGTCGCTCCACAATCAGATGAGCGGCCACGGCCCCGATGTCGCGAGCTGGGAAGCCGCGAGCAAGGCCGATCTCAAACCGCACAAGATCGACGGCACGATGGCGTTCATGGTCGAAAGCCGCTGGGTGTTCCAGCCGACCGAGCAGGCGCTCAAATCCGCCGCGCTCGATCCTGATTACGATGCGGTCTGGGCGGGGTTCCCAAAAGCGCAGCTACCCAAATAATTTTCGCGTCGCTGTCGATTCCGCTCCCCTTCGACCGTCTCCTGGGTACGATCGCGGTAGGCGCGGTCGCCTTAGGGAAGGATAAAGCGATGCAATACCTCATGATGATCGTTGAAGACGAAGCCCATTATGCAGCACCCGGCGCCTTCGAAGCGATTGTCGCCAAGCATATGGCGTTTGGCCAGAAGCATGGCGCGTCGATCGTCGGCGGCAACGGGCTGCAAATGAGCACCACCGCCACGACCGTCCGCACCGAAGGCGGCAGCACGAGCATCCATGACGGCCCCTTTGCCGAGAGCCGTGAGCAGCTGGGCGGCTATTATGTGATCGAGGCCGCCGATCTCGACGCCGCGATCGCCATCGCCAAGGATGTCCCGCTCGCAGCCGACGGAGCCATCGAAATTCGGCCAGTCCTCGCCCAGGGTGGTTGATCCGCTCGATCGGGCGGCGCGCGCGGATGGCGGCAAGATTATCGCCGCGCTCGCCGCCCGGTTTCGCAATCTCGATACTGCCGAAGAGGCCTTTGCCGAGGCGTGTGCCCGCGCCGTTGCGGCCTGGGCAAACACGCCCCCGCGCGATCCGGCGGCGTGGCTCTATCGCGTCGCGGAGCGCGTAGCGCTCGACCGCGTGCGTCAGGCCACCGTCCGCACGCGCGTGGTTTTGCCCGAACCAGAGCCCGACCCTACCGCGGAGGAACTGATGCTCGACGCGAGCCCGATCCCCGATGAGCGGCTGAAGCTGATCTTCGTCTGCTGCCACCCGGCAATCCACCCCGAAGCGCGCGCCGCGCTGACGCTGCGGCTGGTCTGCGGCCTCAGCGCCGAGGAGATTGCCCGCGCCTTCCTGATCAGCGAACCGACGTTGGCGCAGCGGCTAGTGCGCGCCAAACGCAAGATCGCACTGGCGGGGATTGGCTTTGACGTGCCGGGGCCAGAGGCCTGGGTTGACCGGCTCGATGCCGTGCTGAGCACGATTGAGGTGGCCTATGCCCACGCCCATGCCGATGGCGCGGGCAGCGGGCGGCATGCCGATTATGCGACCGAGATGCTGGGCATCACCGGCACGCTTGCCAAAATGCTGCCGAACGAGTCCGAAGTGCTGGCGCTTGCCGCCATGGTGCGCTTTGCCGAGGCGCGCCGCCCTGCGCGGGTCAATCAAGACGGGATAATGGTGCCGCTGTCCGAACAGAACCCAGCGCTGTGGGATGCAGTATTAATTGCAGAAGGGCGCGGCTATTTCGCGGTCGCTGCCCGGCTCAGTCCCCGCGCGCCGCGCGTCGTGGCGGCGCTGATTCACGCCGAATGGTGCGCCCGCGCATCGCTTACCGAGCCACCGCCCTGGGCCAATATCCTGACCATCTATGACGCGCTGCTTACCGTGCGCGACGATGCTATCACCCGGCTGAACCGCGCCGTCGCGCTTGCTGAAGTGGCTGGCTATGAAGCCGCGCTCGACGCCGTCGATGCGCTTGATGTGCCGGGGCTGGCGCAGTTCCTACCCTATCACGCGGTGCGCGCCGGGTTGCTCTATCGGCTTGGGCTGAACGCAGCAGCAAGGGAGGCATATGACGCGGCAATAGCGCTGGGTCCAGGCGAGGCCGAACGGCGCTGGCTGGCGCAGCGGCGGGCCGAAATCAGCTGAGCCGAGTCACTTCAGCTGCCGCTTCACACTCGCCAGCGTTGCCTTGCCATAAGGCGGCTTGATGCCCGCAAGCTTGGCCACATCGATCTTGGGCTGCTGGTAGACCGCCTTGGCATGGCTGAAGGTCTTGAAGCCGTCTGGTCCATGATAACTGCCCATCCCCGATGGGCCGACCCCACCAAAGGGCAGTTCTTCCATCGAGACATGGAAGACGACGTCGTTGATCGTCACCCCGCCGGAAATCGTCCGGTCAGTCACGCGGGTGCGCTCGGCCACATCGGTGCCGAAATAATAGAGGCCGAGCGGGCGATCCTTCGCGTTCACTTGGGCGATGGCGTCGTCAATGCCGTCATAGCGGCGGATCGGCAGGATCGGCCCGAAAATCTCTTCCTGCATGATCGTCATGTCATCGGTCACGTCAGTGACGATGTGGAGCGGCATTTTCCGCGCGTTGCTGGCACCGAAATCCTCATTAGCCGGATTGACCGTCTCGATCGTCGCGCCCTTTTGGCGGGCATCATCGAGCCAGTCGGTTAGCCGCTGAAAGTGCCGATCATTGACGATCGCGGTATAATCGGGATTGGCGAGGACCGTCGGGTACATCGCGCTGGCGGCCGTTTTTAGCCCCTCGACCACCGCGCGCTCCTGATCTCCGGGCACGATCATGTAATCGGGGGCGAGGCAGATTTGCCCGGCATTGAGCATCTTGCCGAGCGCGACCCGCTCGGTCGTTTGTTTGATATCGGCCGATTTGCCGACGATTACCGGCGATTTGCCGCCCAGTTCCAGCGTGACCGGCACGAGATTGTCGGCCGCTGCATGCAGGATGTGCTTGCCGATGCTGGTCGCGCCGGTGAACAGCAAATGATCAAAGGGCAGCGAGGCAAAGGCCTTGCCGATTTCTGGTCCGCCGGAAAGAAAAGCGAGTTCCTCCAGCGCGAAATATTTCGGGCAAAGCTCTTCGAACAACGCCGCGGTGGCCGGCGTGAATTCGCTGGTCTTGACCATGGCGCGATTGCCCGCGGCAAAAATGCCAGCAAGCGGGCCCATCACCAATTGCACCGGGAAGTTCCACGGCGCGATCACGCCGATCACGCCTTTGGGCTGATACTCAACCCACGCCCTTGCGCCCAATAGCCCGAGCGGAAACTGCACCGCCCGTGGATCTCGCCGCGCCCATTTGTCGAGCGATTTGATCGCGTGCCGGATCGGCGCGACCGAGCCGCCAATATCGGTGACCATCGATTGTTCGCGGCTGCGATGGCCGAAATCTTCGCTCAGCGCGTCGCAGAAACGATCGGCATTGTCCGCGATCATCGCGGCGGCGCGGTTCAACCGATCCTTGCGGACCGCGATTGGCACCGGCAGTTCCGCCATGAAGGCGGCGCGCTGTTCGGCCAAGATATCCTGCATCGTCGCCATCGCGATTTCCTTCCGTAAGTTCAGCCGCAGCCAATCAAGCCGGCCACCGGCACGATCACGCTATCCTGCCCTTCGTGATCGACGCGCATCGTTGCGGACGGGATCGCCGCGCCATCAGTCAAATCGCCGCGCGTGACGATTTCCATCTCAATCCGCACCCGGTAATCACCGCCGACATAATCGGTCGCTGAAACAAAGCCGCGCTCGCCTGGCCCGGATTGCCCGACGCGCACCAGATCGGTGACGGTGCCACCCGGCGCAAAGCGGATCTGCGCCGGGTCGCTGGTCATCATCGCCACCAGCGCGCGGGTTTGGGTTTTCGACCAGAGAAAGGCCGCGCACCCGCTTGGCGGCAATTCCTGTTGCGGGATCGCGCCGATGGGCAGGCCATCAATCGAGATGGGCAATGGCTTTGCGGCGGTCGATTGCGGCGGGGCCGCAGGGGCGATGCTCGCCATGCCGGCCAGAGTCGCCACGATCAGAAGCTTTTTCATGAAGGCAACATTAGCATGGCGATGGCGGCCGGGTAAGCCGCAACCGCCAGCAGCGCACCGAACGGCAGCCGATCGTCGCGCTGCACGCCGCGCCCGCTGAGCATCCAGAACAGCGCGACGCCTAGCCCGATCATGCCCGCCAGCAGCACCACCACCGGCAGCATCTGCCAGCCCAGCCACAGCCCGATGGCGCCGAGCAATTTGGGGTCGCCGCCGCCCAGCCCTTCATGGCCGCGATAGGCCTTGTATGCCGCCGCGATTGCCCACAGCGCGGCAAAGCCAGCGACACCACCGATCAACCGATCCATTAGCGGTGGCGCGATGCCGATGAGCCCCGTCGCGATCCCCACCAGCGCCAACGTTAGCGTCAACCGGTCTGGCAGCCAGAAATCAGTCATATCGAGCGCCGCCAATGCCAGCAGCAGCCAGCCGAACAGCGCCACCGCAATGGCTGTCGGCCCCGCGATCAATGCGCCTGCCGAGACGCCGATGGCCAGCGCCGCCAGCTCGATTTGCCAATGCAGCGGATCAATCGGCGCGGCGCATTGGCGGCAGCGGCCGCGCATCGCCAGCGCGCTGAGCAGCGGCACCAGATCGACGGGCCCCAGCACCGCATCGCATGCATCGCAGTGCGAGCGCCCGGCCAGCACCGATCGATCCTGTGGCCAGCGGATGACCAGCGCGGCGATGAAGCTGCCAAGGATCGCGCCCAGCAGTCCCAACAGGCCTGCCCATTCCCATGCGGGCAGCGCTGATAAGGAGGCGGCGAGTTGATCCACGCGCCGTCGATAGGCGATTTGTATTCCGCCCGCCACGGGCCTAAATCGCGGCCAACCCAGTCATTCCAGCGGAGCTTTCCCTATGGCCACCGATCCAGTCGTCATCGTCTCTTACGCCCGCACGCCAATGGGCAGTTTCCAGGGGGCTTTGTCGGGCGCATCAGCGACCGAATTGGGCGCGGCGGCGGTCGGTAGTGCGGTCGAGCGCGCAGGGCTGTCGGGCGCGGCGATTGAGCGCATTTACATGGGCTGCGTGCTGCCCGCTGGCCTGGGCCAGGCCCCCGCCCGCCAGGCAGCTTTGAAGGCGGGGCTCCCTGATCATATCGAGGCGACGACGGTCAACAAGATGTGCGGCAGCGGCATGCAGGCAGCGATCATGGCGGCGGATGCGCTCGCGGCGGGCTCGGTCGACCTGCTGATCGCGGGCGGCATGGAGAGCATGACCAATGCGCCCTATCTGTCGCTGAAGCACCGCCAAGGCGCGCGGATCGGGCATGATGTACTCAAGGATCACATGTATCTCGACGGGCTCGAGGATGCCTATGAACCCGGCAAGCTGATGGGCAATTTCGCCGAGGATACCGCCGCCGCCTATCAGTTCACGCGCGAGCAGCAGGATGATTACGCCATCGCCTCGCTCACCCGCGCCAAGGCCGCGCAGGACAGCGGCGCGTTCGACCGCGAGATCACGCCGGTGGAGATTGCGGGCCGTAAAGGCACCGTCACGGTCGACAAGGACGAACAGCCGCTGAAGGGCGATCCGGCCAAGATCCCGACGCTCAAGCCCGCTTTCTCCAAGGACGGCACCGTCACCGCCGCCAATGCATCGTCCATCTCGGACGGCGCGGCGGCGCTGGTGATGACGCGGCTGTCGGTGGCAGAAAAGCTCGGCCTGACGCCGATCGCGCGGATCGTCGCGACGGCGGGCCATGCCCATGCCCCCGCGCTGTTCACCACCGCGCCGGTCTTCGCGATGCGCAAGGCGATGGAGAAAGCGGGATGGTCGGCGAGCGACATCGACCTGTTCGAAGTCAACGAAGCCTTCGCCATCGTCGCGATGATCGCGATGCGCGATCTCGGACTGTCGCATGAGGTGGTCAACATCCACGGCGGTGCGACCGCGCTCGGCCACCCGATCGGCGCGAGCGGCGCGCGGATCATGGCGACGTTGCTCTCCGCCCTCCAGACGACCGGCGGCAAGCGCGGGATGGCGTCGCTCTGCATCGGCGGCGGCGAGGCGACGGCGGTGGCGGTGGAGATGCTTAGCTAGCTACGAAAACAGAGATCGTAGCCGTCGGGGTCGCGCAGGGTTAGCTCGCGTGGACCATGGGGCGACGTTCGGGTCGGCTCCAGCGCCATGCCCTTTGCCGTCAGTTCTGCATAGACCGCATCCGCATCGGCGCAGCCCAGCGATAGGCTGACATCGCTATGCCCTGCCCAGCGAGCGGCATCGGGCACTGGTGGCCGCTCGTTCGAATCATAAGCCGTATTGAGCATCAGTTCTACCGCACCATTGCGCAGCCAGCACCAGTGGAAGAAGCGCCCCTCGGTCGTTTCGACCTCAGGGGAATGCTGATAAACCTCGAAGCCCAGCATATCGCGATAGAAATGGATCGATGTCGGCATATCGAACACTTGGAGCAGCGGTATTGCTCCAGTCATGAAAGGCATATGTAGCTCCGATACTTTGGCGGCGATACCACCATACCTGTTACCGCAACGCCCCCGCCACCAGCTTGTGCAGCTTGTTATGCAGCGCATCGTTCGCCGCCAAAAACTCGTTGCGCTCCATCATCTTGTCGCCGCCGCGGAAATCGGTGACGTAGCCGCCCGCCTCTTTCACCAACAGAATTCCCGCCGCGACGTCCCAGCGGCTGAGGCTCGATTCCCAGTATCCGTCGAAGCGCCCCGCCGCGACCCATGCAAGATCGAGCGCTGCCGAGCCAAGACGGCGAATGCCCGCCACGCCGGGGGCGACCGCGCCGAAGATGCGGGTCCATTGCGCGAAATCGCCATGGCCGAGGAAGGGGATGCCGGTCGCGATGAGCGACTCCGACAGGTCGTTGCGCGCCGACACGCGCAGCCGCTGATCGGTCAGCCAAGCACCGCGCCCGCGCTCTGCCCAAAAGCTTTCATCGGTCAGCGGCTGATAAACGAGCGCTGACACAGTCTCATACCGGCCATCGGGACGTGGTTCCTCGACCGCGATCGAGATCGAGAAATGCGGGATGCCGTGCAGGAAGTTCGTGGTGCCATCGAGCGGATCGACCACCCAGCGCGGCTTGTTGGGATCACCCGCAATCTCGCCGCGCTCCTCCATGATGAACGCCCAGTCAGGGCGGGCGTGGCTCAGTTCCTCATAGATCGTCTGTTCGGCGCGCTTGTCGGCCATCGAGACGAAATCGGCCGGCCCTTTACGGCTGACCTGGAGCTGCTGGACCTCGTTAAAGTCACGCCGCAGCCGTGGCGCTGCCTTGCGCGCGGCGCGTTCCATGACGGTGAGAAGGCCGGAGTGGGAAACCATTTTTATCTCCTCCCCTCCCGCTTGCGGGAGGGGTTGGGGGTGGGCGTGTCCGCCAGCGGTGCGTGGGAGGAAGGGGTAGCCCCACCCCTAGCCCCTCCCGCAAGCGGGAGGGGAATTCAGTCAGCCCGCTTTACGTAAGTCTGCTCGTACACATCGACCACGATCCGCGTACCAGCGCCGATATGCGGCGGGACCATTACGCGCACGCCATTTTCCAGAAGCGCGGGCTTGTAGGAGGACGAGGCGGTCTGCCCCTTCACCACCGCATCGGCCTCGACGATCAACGCCTCGATCGTGTCGGGGAGCTGCACCGAAATCGGCCGTTCGTCGTAAAGCTCCATCACCACGTCCATGCCGTCCTGCAGGAAGGCCGCCGCATCGCCCAGGATCCCCGCGTCGAGGGTGATCTGGTCATAGGTCTGCTTGTCCATGAAGGTCAGCATGTCGCCGTCCCTGAACAGGAACTGGAAATCGGTGGTGTCGAGCCTTACGCGCTCAACCGTTTCAGCCGAACGGAAGCGGACATTGTTTTTGCGCCCGTCGATCAGGTTTTTCATCTCGACTTGCATATAGGCGCCGCCCTTGCCGGGCTGGGTGTGCTGGATTTTCACCGCTTTCCAGATGCCGCCTTCATATTCGATGATATTGCCGGGGCGAATGTCGACGCCGCTGATCTTCATGGGTGTGCCTGTGATGTTGAAAGAGCGAAGGGGACGCCCTTAGCGGCCATGTGCGGTTCCGGCAAGCTGGTGGGCGGGGCAAGCACGCGGCGTGCCCGGTCAGGGATATTGCTGGCGAGCGTGGATGACGGCGAGGATGGTTATCGTTGCAGCCCCTACCGCATAGACGATGATGTAGTTGGGGTGCACCACGGCCTCGCGAGTCCCCGGAACACGGCCCGGTCGATGCGCATAGGGATGATTGGGCAAACGCTCGGCTGCGTCTTCGATCAATATCCGGATTCGCTCGGCCGCCGCAAAATTTCGATCGCCGATATAGTCGGTGATCAGATCGAGATCGTCGAGACCTCTATTCGTCCAGCTGACGCGCAGCACGCTTGGCTTCCATCTTGCGCTTTATGAACGCCATAGCTTCATCATGCGGGATACACGGCTCCTTGCTGTCGAGCGCCGCCTGCACCTTTGCGCGGAACCAAGCGTCATAGGCCTCCGCCTCTTCAGTGGTGGCGAATTCGGACTCGATGGGCGACAATTTGCTCATGTCGTCCCTATAACAAAAAACAGCGTGCGCCGCTACCGGGCGAGCACCGCGGCAAAGGCCTTGACCGCCGCTTCCTCGTCCCCGCCCCACACCGCGTGCGAGACGGCCAGGAAATCCGCGCCAGCCTCGACCAGCGGGCGACCAATGGCAGGCGTAATCCCGCCAATGGCGACGCAGGGAATTTCGAACATTGTCGACCACCAGCTGAGCAGCACCGGCTCGGCATGGTGCTCGACCTGTTTGGTGGTGGTGGGAAAGTAGCTGCCGAACGCGACATAATCCGCGCCGCGCTCACCCGCCTCCATCGCGAGGTGGCGGCTGGCGTGGCAGGTCACGCCGATCTGCGCGCCAGGCCCCAGCTCAGCGCGCGCCTCACGCGGGTCACCATCGCCCTGCCCCAGATGCACGCCGTCCGCACCCAGCCGCTTGGCGAGCGCGATGCTGTCATTGATGATGAAAGCAACGTCATGCTCCGCGCAGATTTTCTGCAGCGGCTCGGCAAGCGCAGCGGCCGCATGCTGGTCAATGTCCTTCACGCGGAACTGGAAGGCGGCGACGGGCCCTGCCCCCAACGCACGCCGCAAGCGATCCGGGAAGCCACCGCTCACATCGAGCGGCGAAATCAGGTAGAGCTGGCAGGCAGGCCGACGGTCATCGCGTTTGAACTGCGCGGCGAAATCGGGGTCGAGCGGGCCAAGGGGATCGTCTTCGTCTATCATGACGCAGGCCCTACTATAGCCAACAGGAAACCGTCCCATTTTTTTGCGCCGACCGTTTGCACTGCGGTGGCGGTCAGTCGGGGTTCGTGGCTTACCATGTCGAACAGCGCGCGCGTGCCGATGATGCGCGGGTCATCGCTCGTGGCATCAAGCACCCCGCCCTCGCGCACGACATTGTCGACGATGATGGTTGTCCCTGGGCGTGACAACGCCAATGCAGCGTTCAGATAGCCGACATTTGAAGGCTTGTCGGCGTCGATGAAAACCAGGTCGAACGGCCCTTCGCCCGCGGCGATCATTTGGTCCAGCGTCTCCAGCGCCGCGCCGGTGCGGACATCGACCGTAGCCGCCAACCCCGCTGCAGCGATATTGGCGCGGGCGATATCGGCATGATGCGGATCAATCTCGAGCGTTACCAGCCGCCCGTCGTCAGGCAGGGACCTGGCAAGGCAGATGGTCGAATAGCCGCCAAGCGTCCCGATCTCCAGAATGCGCTTCGTCCCCGCCATCTGCGCCAGTATATGCAGCAGGCGGCCCTGCGCGGGCGATATGTCGATATCGGGCAGCCCGGCGGCGGCATTGGCAGCGACCGTGGCCGCCAGCACTGCATCCGCGCCGAGCAGCATGTCGCTGATATAGCTGTCGACCGCCGTCCAAGCAGGGTCCGGCTCGGCGGTCCGCTCGACCATTTATTCCTCGTTTTTGTAGATCGCGACCAGCTTGCCGAGCATCGCCAAAGCGTCGCCACGGGGGCGCTGGAAGGTGTTGCGGCCGATGATCGACCCGTTGCCGCCGCCGTCACGGATGTCGCGCGCGTCCTGATAGACCGCGTCTTCGCCCTTGGCAGCCCCGCCCGAGAAGACGACGATACGGCGACCTTTGAAGCAGGCATCGGTAACATGCGCGACCCGATCGGCCTGTTTTGACCAGTCCTTGCCCTCATACGCCTTTTTCGCGTCGGCCTGCTCGATATGGTCGCTGGGCAGCTTCACCTTGATGATATGGGCGCCCATCAACGCGGCGATATGCGCAGCATAAGCGCCGACATCGAGCGCGAGTTCGCCACTTTTGGGCAATTTGCCGCCGCGCGGATAGGACCAGAGCACGGTTGGCAGGCCAACCGATTTGGCCTCGGCAGACAGCTCCTTAATCTCTTCCATCATGTCGAAGACATCGTCGGAACCGGGATAGATGGTAAAGCCAATCGCTGCGCAGCCGAGCCGCAGCGCATCCTCAACGCCGCCCGTCAGCGCCTGATTGGCAGCGCCTGCCCAGCTGTTCGAGCTGTTGCATTTCAGGATCGTCGGAATCTGGCCGGCAAACGTGTCCGCCCCCGCCTCAAGCATGCCGAGTGGCGCTGCATAGGCCGAAAGCCCGGCATCGATCGCCAGCTGATAATGATAATGCGGATCATAGCCCGCGGGATTAACCGCAAAGCTGCGCGCGGGGCCATGTTCGAAACCCTGGTCGACCGGCAGGATGATCAGCTTGCCCGTGCCACCAAGATGGCCCTGCATCAGAATCCGCGCGAGATTGGATTTCACACCGGGATTGTCGGACTCGTAATTGGCAAGAATAGCCTTCACGGTCGGCGTCATCGATGTTTCCCCTTATTTGCATCACCAAGCCCCTGCGGCTGTTAGCGGCGCGGCAACAAAGGGGCAACGCCCCAAAGGCGGAAAAAAACAATGGTCTTTAGGCGGGTTCAGCCGCCATTTTGGCATCTTCGTTGACGGCCCGGCGCTCGGCGGTCTTTTCAGCGCGGCTCGCCATCTCATCCCACGCCTTGGCAGCGCGCAAGTAACGGTCGCGAACATTGTCGAGCGTTGCCGTGGCAGCATCGGCGGCAGCCTGCTGGGCGCGCTCCCGACAAAATGGTGCAGTGGTCGTCATCGCGAACCCTCCGTCTGTCGGCATTTCAATTGGATGAAAAAGGGGCGCCGGGCGCAAACCCGGCACCCCCCAATCAGTTAGGCTGCGGAGAGATTGACCGCAGACATTTTGCCGCGGCGATCCTGCTCCAGCTCGTAAGAAACGCGCTGTTCCTTGTCGAGCGTGCGCATGCCGGCGGCTTCAACCGCGCTGATGTGCACGAATGCGTCGTTGCCGCCGTCTTCCGGTGCGATGAAGCCATAGCCCTTGTCGGCGTTGAAAAATTTCACGGTGCCAATCGGCATAGTCGTAGTTCCTTGAGTAGATCCGGCGGCATGTTTCAATCATGCAAGCCGGTTGGGGCCGATATAAAGAAGACGGCGCATCGCCCGGCCCCGGCCGATGCGCCGAAGCGGATTACACGGCCAGCGGCTTCACTGGCGCCTTGCGAAAACGATAAAGCCCGTGGCGCGTCGCGATTTGCGCCGCATAGCCGCGGGCCAAAGCCGCATGGGCCGCACGGGCACTGCGCCCGTTCGCGCGCTGGGCATTAACGAGCGAAATCTGCTCGCGCCGAAAAAGATAATTGAGGTCCAAAGGCGCCGCTCCAACTGGGCTTGTTACGGGAGCGCGCAGGTCTCTCAGTCACGGGAGAAAAAGAAGGGGTACTCGAGTGATGCGGAGGCAATAGCACAGTTGGCGGGATTTGTCGCATCAATAGTCATATGAATAATGGCAATGCCAGTGATCAGTGCTTCAACGCCGCCACGCCGGGGAGTTGCTTGCCCTCCATCCATTCCAGAAACGCGCCGCCGGCGGTCGAAACGAAGCTGAAATCATCCGCCACACCTGCCTGATTAAGGGCCGCCACGGTATCCCCCCCGCCTGCGACCGAGACGAGCGACCCATCCTTGGTCAGGGCGGCTGCCGTTTTCGCCAGCGCCACCGTTGCAGTATCGAAGGGCGGCGTCTCGAACGCGCCGAGTGGGCCATTCCAGACCAGGGTTCGGCAGGTCTTGAGCACATCGGCGAGCGCTTCGGTCGCAGCAGGGCCGATATCCAGGATCATCTCATCGGCGGCGACTTCGTGGACGTTGCAGGTCCGCAGACTCGGCGGGTTGGCCGCGAACTCTTTTGATACAACAACATCATAGGGCAGATGAATCGTGCAATGCGCGCGGTCGGCGGCGGTAAAAATCCCCTCGACCGTCGCGATCAGATCATGTTCGCACAGCGACTTGCCGACATCGACGCCGCGCGCCGCGAGAAAAGTATTGGCCATGCCACCGCCGATGATGAGGTGATCTACCTTATCGACCAGATGCGTCAGCACATCGAGCTTGCTTGACACCTTGGCGCCACCGACCACCGCCGCAACGGGGTGGTCAGGGTTGCCAAGCGCCTTTTCCAGCGCATCAAGTTCTGCCTCCATCGCGCGCCCGGCAAAGGCGGGCAGGACATGCGCCAGTCCCTCGGTTGATGCATGAGCGCGGTGCGCCGCTGAAAAGGCGTCGTTCACATAAAGATCGCCTAGCCCCGCGAAGCGCGCGACAGTCGCGGGATTATTTTTTTCCTCACCGCCAAAGAAGCGAGTATTCTCAAGCACGGCGATATCGCCCGGCTGCAGCGCGGCGACGGCGGCGGCATCGCCTTCCCAATCGATGTAGTTGACCGGGCGGCCAAGCACCGCGGCATAGGCCGGCCTGACCCGCGCAAGCGAAGTGTCGGCGCTCGGCACCTTTGGACGACCGAAATGGGAAAGCACCAGGACGATCGCCCCGCGATCTGCCAACTCGGTTACCGTAGGCAGGGTCGCGCGCAGCCGGGTGTCGTCGGTCACCCGATCACCCTCCATCGGCACGTTCAAATCCTCGCGCACCAGCACGCGCTTGCCGGTGATATCGCCCATGTCATCCAGCGTGCGGAACGGTTTCACGCTATTGTCTCCATCACTTGATCGACCATGATCACATCGCCAACCGCAATCACCCCGCCGGACAGCACGCGCGTGCAAACGCCACCGCGCCAATCCTGCTTTAGCGCCGCCTGAAGCCCGGGCTCGATCGCATCCATCCGCTGGCAGGGATCGCATTCAACCATAATCATCAGGCGAACCTCGCCGATGCGAAGCACGGTGCCCGCGATCTGCGGCAAGTCGAGCCCGTCGACCAATATGTTTGCCCGCCGTGCCGACCACGGATGGCTTACCCCGAGCTCGGCCATTGCCGAGTCCCAGTCCTGTCGCTCGATCAGCGTGACCTGCCGCCGGTTGCGGCCGCCAGGCTTGAAGCGCCCCTTGCAGTCACCGTCCACCCCGAATTCCGGGGTGATCGTCGCGCGCTCAATCTCTTCCATCGGCGCGCGCGGAGAAGCGTGACGAGCAATGCCCGCAACGATGCCCTGACCGCCCGCACCCATGGCGATCAGAGGAACGCCGCCATGGCCTTCGCCGTATCGACCATGCGGTTCGAGAAGCCCCATTCATTGTCGTACCAGCTGACGACGCGGACCAGCTTGCCGTCGATAACCGCCGTTTCCAGGCTGTCGATGGTCGACGATGCCTGATCGTGCATCAGGTCGATCGAAACGAGCGGTTCGTCGGTATAGGCAAGGATACCTTTGAGCGGCCCGCTTTCGGATGCCGCCTTGAGGATCGCGTTGACCTCCTCCTTGGTGGTGTCGCGCTTGGGCGTGAAGGTCAGATCGATCAAGGAAACGTCCGGCACTGGCACGCGGATCGCCGAACCGTCGAGCTTGCCCTTCAACTCAGGCAGCACTTCGCCAACAGCGCGAGCAGCGCCCGTCGTCGTCGGGATGATCGACATGGCGGCGGCGCGTGCGCGGCGCGGGTCGCTATGGACCTGATCGAGGATCTTCTGGTCGTTTGTGTACGCATGGACCGTGGTCATCAGCCCGCGTTCGATCCCAATTGCATCGTTGAGCACCTTGGCGACCGGGGCCAGGCAATTGGTGGTGCACGAGGCGTTAGAGACGATCACGTGATCCGCGGTCAGCATGTCGTGGTTGACGCCGAACACAACGGTCAGGTCGACGCCCTTGCCGGGGGCCGAGATCAGCACCTTTTTTGCCCCGGCATCGAGATGCTTCTGACAGCTCGCGCGATCGGTAAAGAAACCGGTGCATTCGAGCACCAGATCGACGCCCAATTCCTTGTGCGGCAAATTGGCGGGATCACGCTCGGCGGTCACGCGGATGCGCTTGCCATCGACGACCAGATCATTGCCCTCAGCCGAAACCGATCCCGGATATTTGCCGTGGACGCTGTCGCGCGAAAACAGCCAGGCATTGTCCTTGGCATCGGCGAGATCGTTGATCGACACCAGTTCAAGCCCCCCAGAACCGTTGGCGCCGCCCTGTTCAAGCATTGCGCGTGCGACCAGGCGACCGATGCGCCCGAACCCGTTGATCGCCACCTTGACCGTCATCGAAATTTCTCCGTCACTTCTGTAATTTTGCCACGATCTGCGGCGTGATCGCCTCAGCCGTCAGCCCGAAATGCGCATAAAGCGCCTTGATCGGCCCCGACGCCCCAAAGCTGTCAATGCCAAAGCGCAAACCATTGTCGCCGGTATAGCGTTCCCAGCCGAGCGTAACGCCTGCCTCGATCGAGACCCGCAGCGCATCGGCCGGGATCACATCGGCGCGATACGCGGCGTCCTGCGCATCGAAGCGCGACCAGCACGGCATCGAGACGACATCGGCGCCGATCCCCTGCGCTTCAAGCGCCGCCGCTACCGCGACCGCGATTTCCACTTCCGATCCGGTTGCCATCACCACGACTTGCCGTGCTGCCGTTGCCGCGCGCAACCGGTAAGCGCCTTTCGCGCTCAGCATGTCGCCGCCGGTGCGCTGCTGCTGCAAATTCTGCCGCGACAAAGCGAGCAGACTCGGCCGGCCCTGCTCCGCCACCGCCAGCGCCCAGCATTCCGCCACCTCAACCGCATCGCATGGGCGATACACATCCAGATTGGGGATCATCCGCAGGCTCATCACATGCTCAACCGGCTGGTGGGTCGGGCCATCCTCGCCCACGCCGATCGAATCATGCGTCATTACATAGACGACGCGTGCCTGCTGGATCGCCGAGAGCCGGATCGCCGGGCGGCAATAATCCGAAAACACCAGGAAAGTGCCGCCAAACGGGATGATCCCGCCGTGCAGCGCCATCCCGTTCATCGCCGCCGCCATGCCGAATTCGCGGATGCCGTAATTGATGTAGCGGCCAGCATAATCACCCGCCGCCATCGCGGTGAGCGCCGGGGTCTTGGTGAGATTGGAGCCGGTAAGATCGGCCGATCCGCCGACCAGTTCGGGCATCGCTGCGGTCAGCCCTTCAAGCGCGAATTCCGATGATTTGCGCGTCGCGACCGACACCGGCACCCGATCCCAATTGGCAAAGGCCCAGCCCGCGGCATCCTCCAGATCGACCACACCGGCGATCCGGCGTTCAAATTCAGCGCGATCGGCATGGGCCGCCAACCGATCCTGCCATGCCGATCGATCCGCTCCACCGCGCTTGCCGAAATCGAGCCAGGCCGCGCGGATATCGGCGGGAATCTCAAACGGCGCCGCATGCCAGCCCAGCGCTTCGCGGGTGGCGGCGACTTCGTCCTTGCCGAGCGCCGAGCCATGCGTTTTCGACGTACCCTGCTTGTTGGGCGCGCCCTTGCCGATGATCGTGCGGCAGCGCACCAGCGACGGGCGCGGATCAGCAGCGGCTTCGCTTAGCGCGCGATCGATATCATCGACATCATGGCCATCGCATTCGACGACATGCCAGCCGCTCGCCCGGTAGCGCGTGGGGATATCCTCGCTGGAGGACAGGCTGACCGCCCCGTCAATGGTGATGCGGTTATCGTCCCACAACACATTCAGCCGCCCGAGCCCAAGATGCCCAGCCAGCCCGACCGCCTCATGATTGATGCCTTCCATCAGGCAGCCATCGCCGGCGATCACCCAGGTGCGATGATCGACCAGGCTATCGCCAAACACGGCGTTCAAATGCCGCTCGGCAATCCCCATGCCGACCGCCATCGCCAGCCCCTGCCCCAGCGGACCGGTGGTGCATTCGACGCCGGGGAGCTCAAAATTCTCCGGATGCCCGGCGCAGTGACTGCCAAATTGGCGGAAATTGCGAATATCCTCAATCGTCGGCTCGGCATAGCCGGTGAGATACAGCAACGCATAGATCAGCATCGATCCATGCCCGGCCGACAGCACGAAGCGGTCACGATCGGGCCATTTCGGGTCGGTGGGATCATATTTCAGATGGCGGGTGAACAGCACCGTGGCGACATCGGCCATGCCCATTGGCATGCCGGGATGCCCCGAATTGGCGGCTTCGACCCCGTCCATCGCAAGCGCGCGAATGGCATTGGCGAGAGTTATCGGCGCGACGCCCATCGGTTGCTTCCCGGGTTGCCGGCCCGCGTGGAGCACGCATCATGGGCTAGGCAGGTGGATGATGTGGCGCGTCTTTGCTGTGGCAAGGCCGCGCCGTCAACCTTCAGATCGATTCGCGGCTTGCCGTGCGGTGCCGTCCTGCTACCTTACGCCATGGTCGACGTGCATTCCCTGTCGGCGGCTGATCGCATTGATCTGGCCCTTACCCGTATCGAAGCGGCCCTGGCCGATCGCCCCCCCGCTGCCCCCGCGCCCGCTGGAAACCCGCTTGCTGAGGGCGCAGCCAGTGATTCCGATCTGGCAGAGCGCCATGCCGCGTTGAAGCAGCGCGTGGCCGAGGCGATCACCGCGCTCGATGCGATCTTGTCCACCGGCCAGTCCCCGGGCCAGTCGATGGGGGCGGCATAATGGCCGAAATCATGCTGAAGATCGGCGATCGCCAACACAAGGTCGCCTGCAAGGACGGTACCGAGGATCACCTGCGCCGCATCGCCGCAATGATCGATTCGCGCTGGACCACCGCAGCGCGCGCGTCCGGCGGGCTGAGCGACGAACGATCGATGCTGTTCGTGGCGCTGATGCTGGCCGACGCGCTTGACGAGGCCGAACAACGCTCAAGCGCGCCGTCGGCTGGCCCCGTTGCGGCGGCGGCTATGCCCGATCTTGATCGGCTGGCGGATCGGCTGGAGGCGATTGCTGCGGCGCTGGGATAGTGAGGTGGTTTAGGTTTGAGGCGTTTTGGGTGATCCCGGAAGCAGCTACAAATATACTTTGATTCGAGTTCAGCTACCCACCAGCGCAAATGCTACTATAGCCTAATCTTGTTGCGATGAACGGGCAATCGGCAGCGGCAATACTTGGTCGTTCATATCAGTTGCTCGCGAATTCATGTTAAAGCTAAACCCCTACGGTCATCCGCCCTTTCTTGCGCCAATCGCGACAACCAAAAAACAGGAAGTCGGGGCCATGAAAATTGATTCGCTGAAGTTCGTCGATGCAAGTAGCGCTTTTGACTTCGCCCTAAACATGCTCCGGGATCGTGGACGGCTGCGAACATGAAGCAATTTCGAAAAGAACCCACGCTCTCTGTGGAGCAACATATTGATGCATTTCTCGACGAATGGCAAGCGACGACAGTGCGCGTTGCCCAGGAGGTGCAAGCGAAGAACATATCGGCGTTGAGGGATATCAATGTGCTGCCGGGTATGACGGGCAGCGGAAATACAATCAACGTCGAGGGCATGCGGCATCTTAGCTTGGCGGCGGAAAAGCTTCTTGTCCGCGAAAAACTTGCCGCGAAATTGCAGCGCTGGACCGCAATCAAGGCGCTCGGCGAAGGTCTGCAGGCGCACCTCCCTAGGGCCCTCACGACCAAGACTTTGTCCGAACATGCAATTGTCGCCAAGGCGGTCGCGACCTTGCGTGCCTACCCGCGTGACGATGGCCTCTATGTCTTTCCAGTCGTGTTCGCGAGTCGGGCGACCACGACCGACTTCAATATCGGCGCCGCTCGGATCGTTGCGAAGCCAATCTTCGAAGCTGAATTGGTCGATGCATGGAAACGCCACGATTCGGTGGAAGACAAGCATGGTTTCGGGGCCGGACTGGCGGACGATTGGAGGCAGCACAGCGCTGACTTCGATCACTTCATTGTTGTGACCATGGAGGGGTTTGAGGAGAAGATGGCATGGACTGCGGCAATGGATGCCGCTCAGATGCTCCTCAACATTCTTCGCATGTATTTCGGCTACCAGACGATGGACGATGTCCGGATCGGCAACGGCTTCATCTGGCAGAACAAGCGCTCGTCAATACGGCTAACAAAGCAGGGAGATATCTGCCTTTCTTCATCATTTGGCGGCGCAGGATCGCACTTGGAATCCGGGTGGGAAGTGGCATTTGGCCGCGACCTGTCCGGTTTTGCGATGTTGCTTACCACGACGGTTACCTGGCCGACAGTAAACGAGGGGCGTCCCGATCCCATGTTCGAGCGACTGATTTACTTCAACCGATTGATCGCCGAAGCCTATGGCGAACCACACGATCCGATCCGACTAGTGCGGTTAATTTCCGCGCTGGAAGCATTTTCTCTCATCGGTTCTGCTGACAAGGCGCATAATCTGGCGCATCGCTGCGGCGCTGCCGGTGGATGGGGCGATCCCCTTCAGTATTGCACGATCTACGATGCGGTGCGCGAAGGCTATCGCTGGCGCAACGCCGTCGTCCACGGAGATGCGCCTTCCGACACCGATGTGCGGCGTGCGTTCTATGGCATAGAGCATCATTTGCTCTCGATATATCTTGGTATGTTGTCGTTACACGCCGGCATCGCGAACGATGTGAGGCCTCGTTCTGTATCCGGATTGCGCCGCGAGTTCACCAGTCGCATCGATATGTTCTTCTGGGCACCGTCGCTGGTGACGTGATCTGAATTGCCGCTTCAGGGTTTCGGTGCCAGGTTGAATAAACAACGACATTCCGCCTCAGGCCGACCTCAAGCAGCCAGTCAGCAATCGGCCCAAAACAAGCCATCAGTCGTTGGGTTGCAGCACGGCTCAATTGCCGCCCGTCCGCCTCCCCCTTCCTCAACCTCTCTCCCAATCGGAATGCCCCGCCCTGCTCGCCCGCCCCAAACCCCGCCCCCCCATCCCCGCCCTTGAGTAACCCACACAAAGCGCCTACCTAGGGAAGTGGCGGGTACTGCCCGGTACGAGCTTCACGAACATCCCTGAGGCGATTCTTCATCCTGGGGGGCTGTCCCTTCGCGGATCCTGGTCCGAGAAAATGGCCCCCACCTGACGTTACCGGCGTCAGAGGATATTCAGGCAAACGGCCATGGCGGTCCCGCCACCGCTCCCGGCCGGGGATGATGATGGTGCAGGCAGAAACGGGGCAGGCAGAAACGGCTGCGGTAAAATCTGGCCTGCGCGCCCGGATGCGGGCTGAGCGATTGGCCTATGCTGCGGTCGCGCCGCCGATCATCCCGCCCCGCGAATTTCTCGACAAAGTGCAGCCGACAAGCGTGGTCGCCAGCTATGTGGCGATGGCGGATGAGGCCGATCCGGGCCTGCTGACCCTGGCCGCGCATCAGGCGGGCTGCCAGATCGCCCTGCCGCACATCACGACACGGGCAGCGCCGATGCGCTTCCTGGCCTGGCTACCGGGCGCACCGCTGGTGGACGGCCCCTTTGGACTGCGCCAGCCCCCGGCCGATGCCCCTGCCCTGTCGCCCGACATCATCCTGACGCCGCTGATCGCCTTTGATCGCCAGCTGAACCGGCTTGGCCAGGGGGCTGGCTATTATGACCGCGCCTTTGCTGCCCTTGCGGCGGTATTGAGAATTGGCGTCGCCTGGTCCATCCAGCGCGCAGAGGCGGTACCGGTCGATCCGTGGGATGTGCCTCTCCACGGCGTCATCGACGAATATGGCTGGAACGGACCGGAGCCGCGCTGAATGACCCCTAGCTGGCGTAAACCTGCGGGCGCGCTGATGATGATCGCGTCGATCTTCATCTGGGCCGTGCTGATCGCGAATTTGGCGGAGACGGTGTCGGGCTGGCCGGTCCTTGCCCAGATGCTCTTCTATGCCTTTGTCGGGATTATCTGGATCGTGCCGATGAAACCGCTGCTGCGCTGGATGGAAACGGGGCGCTGGCGGGTCTAGAGCCTGATGACTTTGGATTGAACCAAACCATACGCCGTTCGCCCTGAGCGAAGTCGAAGGGCATGCGAAGCGCGTGGGCTTCGACTTCCCCCGGACCTGATCCGGGGCCGAACGGGTATGAGGTTGACGCGACCTAACGTCATCACTCTCTAAGCGCGCCGCCACGTCATCACATGGGCATAGGGCGCGCGGCGATAGCGATCGGCCTTGGCCGGATCGCCCCCGGTTGGCGCTGGTTCGTCGAAAAAGGTCAGCCGCAAACCAGCATCGATCAACAACGTGAAATAGGTCGATAGCGGCCGGTGCCAGTTGACGACATCAATCCCGCGCCACGCAGCGCGGGTCGGCCGGGTGATTAGGTAATCATCGATCGCGAAATACTGGCTGCCGCCCCGCCAATCCTGCTGCCACCCGCCCTGCGCCGCGGCGGTGTTGAAACTGTTGAGGTTGGCGATCAGCAGCATCCCGCCTGGAGCCAGCACCCGCGCCATTTCCGCAATTGCGGTGTCGATATCGTCAATGTCGATCAGCGACAGATAGGAAATGACGAGATCGAACGCCCCATCGGCAAAATCGAGCTGTTCGGCGCGGCCCAGCCGGTAGTCGCCTGCCGGATCGCGGCGGATGGCTTCGGCGATCAGCGATGGCGCTGGATCAATCCCCGTGGCGGCGCTGACATGCGGGGCGATCATCCGGCAGAACCGCCCCTCGCCACAGCCGATATCGAGCGCGCGGGAAAATCCCTGCCCCTCGATTCGCGCGCGCATGGCCGAATCGAGCACATAGCGCCGGGTAAAGTCGCCGGCCTCGCCCTGCGACTCAATCCACGCGGCAGCCGAGTTTTCCCAGCGCTCGCTCACCGCGCGTCCCCACCCCTGGTTTTTTTGAAGTCCACGCTATGGCGCGAGTGACGGGGCTCGAACCCGCGACCTCCGGCGTGACAGGCCGGCGCTCTAACCAACTGAGCTACACCCGCTTATAAAGCGTGAGGCGCGGCACCTAGTTGAGGTGCCGGGTGGTGTCAACCATCCTCGCAAAGGATCAGGGCGATGACGGCCGCGATGCGCGTTCGTCACGCCGCCGCTGCTGATCAAGCGTGCCATGTTCAAACAGGAATCCGGCAATATCCGGCTGCCCGGCCGCCCCGATCACCGTCTGCACAATAATCAGCAATGGCACCGCGAGCAGCGCCCCTGGCGTGCCCCACACCCAGCCCCAAAAACTCAATGAAATCAATATCATGATCGGGTTTATTGTCAACCGATGACCAACAATGAAGGGGGTGATCGCGTTGGCTTCGATCAAATGCGCGCCAATGAGAATGAAGGCCGGGATCAGCGCCACCCAGATATCAGTGAACACCATCAACCCGCCCAGCGCGAGCAGCAGCGCGGCGACGATCGGGCCGAAATAGGGCACATAATTGAGCAGCGCGACGATGCCGCCCCACATCAGCGGATAGGGCATCCCCATCAGCCAGACGGCAAAGGCAACGAACAGCCCAAGCGACAGGTTGATCACCGTAATCGTGCCCAGATAGGAGGACGTATCGTCGACCACATCCTGGATCACCCGCGCGGTCGCCATTGCGCCGTCAAAGCTCGATCGGCTGGTGATCGTCCGCCGCCGCAGCCGCGTCCAGCCCGACAGGAAGAAGAACACCACCAGCGTGCCGAAAAATATCTGGATGAACACCGTCGGCGCGGTGCTGGCGACCAGCTCCACCAGCGAGCGCGGCGGGACGCTGGTCGCCTCGGCAACGCGCGCCATTTTCTGGGCACCGCCGGCCGCGAGCTTCATCGCGGTATCATCAACATATTTGTTGAGGCTGGAATAGAGATCGAGCAGCGGGGCGATGTTCATTTGAATCTGCCCGATTCGCTCAGGCAGCATCCGGAAAAACTGCACCGCCGGCACGATGATCGCCGCCAGCGCGATATTCGCCGCGGCCAGGAACAGCAGCACGCAAGTGAGCGAGGCGAGCCCCGCTGGCATCCGGTGCCGTTCCAGCCATTCGAGCACGGGCACCAGCGCAACAGCAATCACCAACGCCGCCGTGACGGGGAGGAAAAACTCCGCCCCCGCCTTCAACGCAAAAGGCAGCGCCAGCGCCAGCCCGAGCCCTGCGATCAAGGTGAGCGCGGCCAGCAATCGATCGCGCCGCCGCGTGTCTTCATCCATCGCCACCGCCGCCTCCCCCGACAGGGCTAGGCCAAGCCCGCCGCCAGGCACTGCCTGCACATCGCCGCTAACAGGCCGCGGCGGCAGATCATCGTCGGATCGTTCAATGGGTCCAGGCGTTTGTTCCATCGGGCCATTCTAGCGGCATTCCACTCGCTTGTAATCCCGGCTAGCATCACGCTTATGCGCGACTATCTTCTTGTGATCGATGAGGGCACCACCTCAACCCGGGCAATGCTGTTGACGCCGGGCGGCGAATGTATCGCCACCCGGGCGATTGAGCTGACCCAACATTATCCGCAGCCCGGCTGGGTGGAGCATGATGCCGGCGAAATCTGGCGCCACAGCCTGGCTGTGACTGAAGCGGTGATCGCTGAAGCGGGCGGCGCGGACCGCATCGCCGCGATTGGCATCACCAACCAGCGCGAGACGGTGGTGTTCTGGGACAAGACCACCGGCGAGCCGCTCGCCCCCGCCATCGTCTGGCAGGACCGCCGCACCGCGAGCATCTGCCGCGACCTGAAAGAAGCGGGGCATGAGGCCGCCGTGCAGGCCAAGACCGGGCTGCTGCTCGATCCCTATTTCAGCGGCTCCAAGATCGGCTGGGCGATGGCCAACTGGCCGCAACTGAAGGAGGCGGGGGATCGGCTCGCGATCGGCACGGTCGAAAGCTGGCTGATCTGGAAATTGACCGCCACTGAAAACCGGGGCGGCCTGCACATCACCGACGCGACCAACGCCAGCCGCACCGCGCTGATGGCGATTGGCAGCGGCGGGTGGGACGACGGGCTGATCGACCTGTTCGGCGCGCCTACCGCCGCGCTGCCCGAGATTGTCGACTGCGCCGGGCGCTTTGGCGAGACGACGTTGTTTGGCGCGGGGATCCCGATTTGCGGCATGGCGGGCGACCAACAGGCGGCGACGATCGGCCAGTCTTGCCTGCAACCCGGCGAGACCAAGGCGACCTTTGGCACCGGCGCCTTCATCCTGACCCAGGCAGGCGCGATCCCGCCGGTGTCGCACCACCGGCTGCTCTCCACCGTCGCGTGGCAGCTAGACGCCAAGCGCGCCTATGCGCTGGAGGGATCGGTTTTCGTGGCGGGCAGCCTGATCAAATGGCTGCGCGATTCGATCGGGCTGATCGGCACTGCGGCCGAGACCGAAGCGCTCGCGCGCAGCGTGGCCGATAATGGTGGGGTCTATCTGGTCCCGGCGCTATCCGGCCTGGGCGCGCCGTGGTGGCAGCCAGAGGCGCGCGCGAGCATTTCCGGCCTGAGCTTCACCAACACCCGCGCGCACATCGTCCGCGCCGCGCTGGAGGCGATGGCGCACCAGGCGCATGACCTGAAAACCGCGTTCGCGGCGGACGGGGTCGACTGGGCTTCCTTACGCATCGACGGCGGCATGGTCGCCAACAACTGGATGGCGCAGGACATGGCGGACATCCTCGGCATCACCGTGGAACGCCCCGCCTTCGCCGAGACGACTGCCCTTGGCGCCGCGATGCTGGCTGGCGTGGGCAGCGGACTGTTCAACGGGCTGGAGGAAGCAAGCGCGATGCGCGGCGCGGTTGAGGTGTTCGAGCCGGGCATGGACGGCGGCGTGCGCGCGGCCCGGCTAGCGGGCTGGCAGCGCGCGGTGGAGAGCGTGGTGGGCTTGGCCGGCGCGTGACGTTGCGGAGGTAAAGTTGCGGAAGTTGCGGGTTGCCATCGGTTTTGCGCGGGTGGGCGTGATGAGGCCGTTTGAAGGTGCTCAAAGGTTATGAAAGTTATGACCTACTGAAAAATTCGGACACGTATGGGGCGAGGCGCAGAACGGGGCAATCGACCGACCGAGGTGTGACGATGGGACAGAGCGGGTTGGTCACCCTAAAGTGAAGACGATAATGCATATCATAGCGGGCGCTTGTAGGAAGGTTTTGCACTGAACTGTTGATTGGCACTATGTATCTTTTGTCAAATTTGTTCGGGCCGACATAGGGTCCGTTGCGGACTAGCCGATTTTGCGATCAGAACGGACCGATGCAGACATTTGGTCGAATTCTTACCCGTTTCAACGACCGTCGGCGAAGTCAACGTTCGGCCGGCGAGATATGAATCTAGATATCTGGCATACTTTTAAGTGATTACCTCATTGCATTCACGAACTGGATTGAACTACTAACCGCCGTTAGTCCGCAATGAAGTTCGGAATGGCAGCGAAGCCTTTAAAAGGTCATGTTCGCTTGAGATATAGGAAATCAGGTCAGACGTCTTAGCAAAAATACTGCTCAGTGCTTGGCCAATCATTGGATTGTTGCCGCTGGGTAATGCACGCCGCGTATCTGACTGTAGTCCCAAACAAAGGCACCCACGCGCATTTGCAAAGCCGATCTCAAACGCGACTCCCTCGTCAATATGGGCACCATCGAGCACAGCGATGAGCATTTCACATTCGCTCAACGCGAGACGATCGCGTTCGAATATCCGTGTCTCAGCGATGTCCGGCGGAATGCCCTCGGCCAGCAATTCGGCGAGCAGCATCCCGTCACGCTGTGGCAGGAATACATCGCAGTAAGTGCCCAGCGTGCCCGCGAGCGCGCCGTTAAAGGCGCGTTCGCGGTCGTTGAACAGCGGCGCGGCAAGATAGACCTTAATTTTTGGCATTGTTATCGTCTGCAACCGAATGTCTGATGAGCTGCTCCTGAATGTTCACTGGTCTATATTCATCTAAGAAAATGATGCGCGCGATGTGTTTAGCGACCTCAGCAGCAGAGCGCCCTGTCGTGCACACAACCGACTTTGGCAGTTGGCCGTAAACTTCGTCAATGTCGCGTAGCAGTTTTTTATATTCGTCATCCGGCCAGTATTTGTGCTTAAGGCTATTGCGAATCCGTATTTCCTCAAGTGAAGCGCTTAGTTCAATGATGTGACCAGGCGCCACCTCCCAAGCTCCCTCGTCGGTGATCTTTTCGAGGAGTGATTTCGCCTTCTTGCTACGATCTTCTTTAGGACCAAAGGTTAACGGATCAAGTGGCGCGCGATCAACCACATGAATCCCTTCCTTGCAGTCTTGAAGGGCGAAGTTTTTCTTGTGAAATTGCTCGGCGATCCAGTTATTCAGGCCGTCAATCTTCTCGGTACTGATTTCGCCCTCGGGCTTTGCAAGATCGGGCTTTCGCTCGTCGATCCACTCGTCATATGTAATAAGACTTCGCAAGCTGCCTGCCGCGGTACTTTTTCCGGCGCCGACTGAGCCGATCATGTAATAAACGAATTTGGGCTTTAGCTTTGCGTGCCGAGACGCAAAGGTCGCCGACTCCATCTCGATAAGCGTAGCCAAAGTTTTTATCTCGTCGTTGCTCAAGAACAAAGTGTAAAGGCCAAAAGATTCGAAATTGGCTTTAAAAATAGCGGCCTCGGCCTCGCTATCACGGGTAGAGCCGGACGGCGTGTACTGAACAATATAGTGGATATTGCCGGGGTTCTGAACAGCGTTCTGGCGGAGTAGGCTTTGAAGCGTACTATCTTCAAGCGATAGGCCGATAAGCAAGCAAGTGTTCCGGAACAGATGCCCTGAAAGGTGGATATATTTCCCGTTGGCGGCACTGATCAACTGGTCTTGAAAGGAGTCATCGGCAAAAACCACGTCGGCGCTGGCTCCGTTCTCGAACACTGCGGGTAGGCAACCGTTCGGGTGATAGATCACGCTGTCTGGCCGACGGAATTGGGAGTTCGGCCGATCGATCATCTCATAACCGCGAGTCGTCTCGGACTCGCCGTCCGATCGCGCGAGTGCAAGCATCTGTTCGAGCGTGTCGTCGAAATTGTAGGTGACCGTCAGGGGCGAACGCTTGATGATCGTCGTAAATGCGTTGAGATAGGGATGATTGAGAAGTTTTTCCTTACGTGCCCCTGCATCTAGCCCTTGATAAAGCTCTTCGTGGAGAAGCCTGAGCCAATCGGTCTTGATGGACCGCTCCTGGACAAAGGTGAGCGATGCGCCAAGATCGAGCGCGGCAATGCGCGATTTGCGAAACTCGCTGAACAGCAATTGAGTCACCGACGCGAGAGATCGAGTGATCGGACGGCCACCCGCCCCTTTGTCTTTTAATCGATCCCAGATCCCGGCAGCACCCACCTCAGGGCGTTCGGCGATCTTCCTGACAAGCGTTTCCCATCGAGGATATCCCAGATCGATACTGATGCCAGCGCCAAACAATAGACCCAACCGCTGCGCACGATGCTGCGCGCGCAGGTGGACGACTGCTTTTGGAGCAAATTCGATGACCTTGGCTTCCTTCGACTTGCTCATCCGTCGCCCGTTCCCGACAAAAAACTCAACTGATGCCGTTTGTCCCCTTCAGCATCAACCTGATTGATACTGCTTTGTCGACCAATTGTATGGTCGACGGCGGCCGTTAACCGCGTGATGAAGTCTGGATCGGGACGACGGAAGACATGGTTGAGGTTCCACAGTCCGGACGCCGCAATTCGCCAATCCGAGCTCGAATGTCCAAGCCAGTCGGCTTCCACATTTGCTCTTAACAGGCCAAGTCGCGAAAGGAGGCCGATCGCATTGCGCTCGAGATAAGCACGTTCACTCTGAGGACCGGGTTCATCGTCAACATCGAGCCAAACCACCTGCATCGCGCCGATCAGCCGGCTGACTTGCTGTTCAAGCAGTTCCTCTCCTTGCCGCACATCAAGCGAGGCTGATTGGCCCTGCGCCCAACTGGCTGGCCAAGATTCCGCCTCGGCGAGCCGCGTCCAAGCTCGACCGACATGTAGGCGGAAAATCGAGGATCTGTGGCTGCCTCCTCCGGAAGAGGTGCCACGATGCGTGCTTAGCCGGTTCCAGAGCGTCGTTTTCGATCCTTGGCTGACTGCGTGCGTGCCGATGCGAACGATCCGCGGCATGCGACCCCGTGCGAGCCCATGGCCGGGAGCGAGAATGAAATAAACGCCTCGCGATGGCCACGACTGGCGTCCGTTGGTGTCCTCGATGCGGCGCCCTCCCGATTGTGCTACCCAGACCTGGCTCATCAACCGAAAGAAGCGCGTCGCCATGGCGCGAAGGTCGGCTTCACCATTGAGATCGCGAAGCGAACTGAGGCGCGAACCTAGCGACAGCGAACCGAGCGGGCTTTCGACCGCCACATCGAGCCGGTCGAAGTCGGACCTCAACGGTGCCAGATACTCCTCACCACACATGAGTACGGCGGTGTCGCGCGGTCGTAACACCGAGTCCAATTGCATGCCGGTTCTATCGCCCCAAGCTATGCGTTCGGAGCGCTTCATGGTCTTGAGCGTGACGTCATAAGGTTCGATGACGTCATTGCAGCCGAGCAAGCCGTGCTTTGCCGAAAGGATATGTACTCGATCCGAGCGGTCGATCGCTGCCAAAAGCGATTTGCGAAACAGCGGCGAGGTATACAGTGCGGCTGCTGGCAGTTTGAGTGAGCTCTTGGTTTTCGAGCAGGCGACGAAACCGATCCTAGCCATCAGGCCTCAATCGCCCGCCAGGCATGCTCATGTAACCGACAGGCATCGCACTGACCGCAAGGAATGACCGCGCCATCGCGTAGCGCTGGGCGATAGCAACTCCATGTGTCATGCTCGCCAATGCCAAGGTCGCGCGCAAGGGCAGCGATCGCTGGCTTGTCCATTTGCAGTAATGGCGCGACAATTCGCGCTCCACCGGGATTGGCGACTGCCATCATCGCTGAGAATGCGTCCAAAAATTCCGGCGTGCAATCCGGGTAACCAGAGAACTCAACGCTGTTGATGCCAATATGAACTTCCTCCGCTCCAACACCTGCGGCATGAGCGCAGGCAATCGAAAGGAAAACTGCATTGCGGGATGGCAAAAATGCCGGCGAAATGTTCGCGCGCATCTCATCAACCGAGCGACCAGTGGGAATCTGACGTTCGGGTTTGTGCCAATTCACGTTGACCACTTCACGCGGAACATCAAGTGCATCGCAATGCCGCTGAGCGAACATCAGCTCTACAGCAAGCTTCTGGCCATAGTTCACTCCAAGACTAAAAACTTCTGCACCTTCGCGGTGCGCTTTGTACAAACACGTTGTCGAATCCATACCTCCGCTGTGCAAAACCAGCACCCGCATTGGCACTCAACTCCTTCTAAACGTTGATTTGAAGCCCCCGGAAATGAAGCCACTTTAAGATGCCTTGCTAACAGACCTGGCGGGCAAATCCTAGGCAACATATTCCTAGCGCGAGGCTGCTCGTCTCTGTCAGATATTCTGAACGAGCGGCCGCTATGGGGGCGGCATCCCGGAAACCGGACAGTCAGGACCCTCCCGCATTGGTGGCCTTCACGAACGAGGTGATTGATGTCCGCTTACGCGATTGTCACAAAAGTCGCCCAACGATCGACTACAGCCCCTCAGGCCGCCACCCCCACCCTATCCTCAAACAGCACCTTCAAATCTTTCTTCAAAATCTTCCCATTCGCGTTGCGGGGCAGCGTTTCCTTTACGAAGCGGATCGCGACCGGCGTTTTGAAGATCGCCAGGCGGGCCTTCACCCAGGCTTGCAGCTCGGCCTCGGTCGCTTCCATGCCCGGGGCGAGGTGGACGACGGCGGCGGGTTCTTCGCCTAGCGTCCGATGCGGGATGCCGATCAGCGCGCAATCGGTGACGGCGGGGTGGGCGTAGAGGACGTTTTCGACCTCGCTCGAATAGATATTCTCACCGCCGCGGATGATCATGTCCTTGGCGCGATCGACGATATAGACAAAGCCTTCCTCATCGAGCCGGGCGAGATCGCCGGTGCGGACCCAGCCGTTAACGAAGGTCGCCGCGGTCGCCTCGGGCTTGTTCCAATAGCCCTTCACCACCATCGGCCCGCGCGCCCATAGCTCGCCAACCTCGCCAACGGGCAACTCGGTCACGCCGTCCTCATCCATGATCTTCAGATCAGCGACAGCGACCGGGGGGCCGGCGCTGGTCGGGCGGTTGAGATAATCCTCGGCGGCGTGGCCGGTGACAGTCGCCATCGTCTCCGTCATCCCCCAGCCATTGCCGGGCAGCGCGCCGAATTCGGTATAGATGCGCTTCACCAGTTCGGGTGCGGAGGGCGCGCCGCCATAGGCGATCGTCTCCAAGGAGGAGAGATCATATTTCGCGCGATCAGGGTGCTCCAGCAATTGCCAGGCAATGGTCGGCACCCCGCCGGTGGCATGGACCTTTTCGCGCTCGATAATCTCCATCGCGCGGAGCGGATCCCATTTTCGCATGAAGATCATCGTGCTGCCAGCGGCAACCACGCCCATCAGCGCAGCGCTGCACGCGGTAACGTGGAAGAGCGGGATGATGGTCAACATCGTTTTGGGGGTCGGCTCAGGGATAGCCTCGCCGCGCCGCATCAGCGTGCGCGCCGCGCTATAGGCGCTCGAAAAAATGTTGGTGATCAGGTTGCGGTGCGTGCCGAGGGCGCCCTTGGGATTGCCGGTGGTGCCGCTGGTGTAGAAAATCGTCGCGTCATCCTCCGGGCCGATCGGGACCTGGGGCAGCTGCACATCGGGCAAGGCGGCCCATTCATGCGGGGTCCCGATTAAGTCCTCAAGCGCCGATGCATGGCCCGACAGCGGGGTGAGCGCGCGCGCGACCAGAATCTGTTCGATGGCGGGCAGCGCGCCATAGATTTCGGCGAGGCGAGTGTGGCGCTCGTCATCGAGCACGAGCAGCCGCGCGCCGCAATCATTGATGCCATATTCAAGCTCGGCTGCGGTCCACCACGCATTGAGCGGCACGATGATCGCGCCGATGCTGACGGCAGCGAAGAAGACGACCGGCCATTCGGGCATGTTGCGCATGGCCAGCGCGATGCGGTCCCCCTTGGTGATCCCCAGCCCCTGTAGCTTGCTGGCGAGCGTGGCGACGGCACGAAAATGCGCTTCATAGGTGACGCGCTCATCCTCATGGATTGTGAATTCGCGGGTGCCATGGCCGCGCGCGAGCTGAACCAAAAGAGCAAGATTGGGGGGAGCATATTTCCAAGTGCGGGTCGGCACGCCGCCAATCGCCACGGTTTCCATTTCAAAGCGTGCCCCTGGCGCCGTCAGGGCTGCCTCAATCTCTGCAATCCCCATTTTGGGCCAAGCCGGGTCAAGCGCGATCAGGGGCTCGTTCAGCACGGAATCGGGCACAGTCTCTCTCCAACTCTTGAATTTCGGGTTTGGCTTATCTGCCATTTTCACCAACGTTACTGTTGATTCATGCGCCGCTCAAGGCAATAGGGAGGCGACCGTTTCGAAGCAGGGGTATGGAGCAGGCATGAACATCGCCAAGCCGGAAGAACATGGCTTTGACTCCGCGCGCCTGGCCCGGATCGATACGCTGCTGCAGGAGCGCTATGTCGCGCCCGGCAAGCTGCCGAACGCCCAGATTCTTATCGCCCATGACGGAGAAATCGTTCATTTTTCCAGCCAGGGCTCCGCGCGGGAAGGGGGCGCGGCGATTGATGAAACATCGCTGTTTCGCATCGCCAGCATGACCAAGCCGATCACCTCGATCGCCTTCATGATCCTGGTCGAAGAGGGCAAAGTCGCCGTCGACACGCCGGTCCACCACGTGCTGCCCGAGTTCAAGGGGCTGGGCGTCTATAATGGCGGCGGTGCAGGTGTGCCGTTCCTAACCAAGCCGACGACCGAGCCGATGCGGATGGTCGATCTGCTACGGCACACGTCGGGGCTGACCTATGGCTTTCAGAACCGATCGAACATTGATGCGGCGTACCGCGCGGGCAAGCTGGAGAATTGGCACGGCAATCTCGATCTCGACGGCTTTGTGGCGGCATTGGGCAAGCTTCCGCTGGAGTTCTCGCCGGGCGAAGCATGGAATTATTCGGTGGCAACCGACGTATTAGGGGCGGTGATCCAGCGGGTTTCGGGGATGCCACTCGACGAATTTTTCCGCACGCGCATTTTCGCGCCGCTTGGCATGCACGACACTTTCTTCAACGTGCCCGAGGACAAGGTTCACCGGCTGACCGATTGCTATAATTATGTGCCGGGCGGCAAGCCGGTGATGTACGATCGGGGCGAAGCAAGCGCGTGGAGCCGCAAACCGAAATTCCTGTCAGGCGGCGGCGGGCTCGTCTCGACCGCGCTTGATTATCACCGGTTTTGCACAATGTGCCTGAATGGCGGCACCTTTGACGGGGTAAAGATCGTCGGGCGCAAGACGGTCGACCTGATGACGCGCAACCACCTGCCCGGTGGCGGCGACTTGGCGACAATGTCGAAATCGCTGTTCAGTGAGGCGGCCAATGCCGGAACCGGTTTTGGCCTCGGCTTTGCCGTCAATGTTGATGTCGCAAAAACGATGGTGCCGGGGTCGGAAGGGGAATATTATTGGGGCGGGATGTTTTCGACCGCCTTTTTCATCGATCCCGTGGAACGCATCAGCATGGTGTTCATGACGCAGCTGCAGCCATCGAGCGCCTACCCGATACGCCGGGAATTGAAGACTCTGATTTATAGCGCGTTGACTTGAACCACCGCCGCTCCCGCGAAGGCGGGGGTCCAGCTGCCTTCGCATGGAAGCTGAAGGAAGTAGCTGGGTCCCCGCCTTCGCGGGGATAACGAAAAAACGAATAGCAGGAGCCACCAATGACCTCACCCATCACCACTGAACGCCATGGCGACGTGCTCGTCATCATTTCCAATAACCCGCCGGTCAACGCGCTCGGCGCCGCCGTCCGTCAGGGCCTTGAAGCCGGTTTGAAGGAGGCCGCTGGCGACGATTCGATCAAGGCGGTAGTCATCCGCTGCGACGGCAGGACCTTTTTCGCGGGCGCCGACATCACTGAATTCGGCAAGGCGATGCAGGAACCGGGCCTGCCGACCGTTGTCGACATGATCGAAGCGTTCGACAAGCCCGTGATCGCCGCGATCCACGGCACCGCGCTCGGCGGCGGGTGCGAGGTAACGCTTGGATGTCATTATCGCATTGCTGTGCCATCGGCGAAGATCGGCACGCCTGAAGTAAAGCTTGGCCTGCTGCCAGGCGCTGGCGGGACGCAGCGCATTCCCCGGATTGCAGGCGTTGCTCTCGCGCTGGAAATGACGGCAAAGGGCGATCCGATTTCGGCGGCCAAGGCAATGCAGGCGGGGCTGATCGACCGACTGGCCGGTGAGGAGTCATTGGCCGCGGATGCGATTGCTTTCGCCCGCGATGTCGCCGCCGCTCGCCCCCTGCCCCGCGCCCGTGAGAAGACCGCAACGGCCGATCCCGACGCCATCGCCGCTTTCAGGAAGGATAATGCCAAGCGCTTCCGTGGCTTCGATGCGCCCGCCGCCAACATTGCCTGTGTCGAAAAGGCAGCTGACGGATCAAGCTTTGACGACGGTATCGCGTTTGAGCGTACCGAATTCATGAAGCTGATGATGGGCGTGCAGTCCGCTGCCCAGCGCCACATCTTCTTCGCCGAGCGTCAGGCCGCCAAGATCGACGGCATCGCCGCCGACATTGCGCTGCGCACGATCAAGAAGGTCGGCGTGATCGGTGCCGGTACGATGGGCGGCGGGATCAGCATGAACTTCTTGTCGGCTGGTATCCCCGTGACCATCGTCGAGATGCAGCAGGAAGCGCTTGATCGCGGCACCGGCGTGATCCGCAAAAATTACGAAGCCTCCGCCGCCAAGGGCCGGATGAAGCCCGAACAGGTCGCCATGGCGATGGGTGCGCTGACACCGACGCTCAACCTCGACGACCTCGCTGATTGCGATCTGGTGATCGAGGCGGTTTATGAGAGCATGGACGTCAAGAAGGAGCTGTTCGGCAAGCTCGACAAGATCGTCAAGCAGGGCGCGATCCTCGCCTCCAACACCAGCTATCTGAACGTGGACGAGATCGCCGCTTCGACGGATCGCCCGCAGGATGTGCTGGGCATGCACTTTTTCTCGCCCGCCAATGTGATGAAGCTGCTCGAAGTGGTGCGTGGCGCGAAGACCGCAGACGATGTGCTCGCCACCGTCATGGCGCTCGCCAAGAAGATCAAGAAGGTCGCGGTCGTCTCCGGCGTGTGCCACGGCTTTATTGGCAACCGCATGCTGATGCCGCGCCAGGTCGAAGCCAATAAGCTGCTGATGGAAGGCGCGACGCCTGAGCAGATCGACCGCGTCCATGTCGAATTCGGCATGCCGATGGGACCGTTCCAAATGAGCGATCTCGCCGGCGTCGATATCGGCTGGCACCGCGATCCGACGCGGATCGAGAGCATTCGCGATGCGCTCGCCGCCGAGGGGCGTTGGGGACAGAAAAAGTCGGCGGGCTTTTACGACTATGACGAAAAGCGCAACCCGACGCCGTCCGCGCGCGTCGCCGAAATCATCGAGGATTTCCGCTCGAAATCGAACCTGCCCAAGCGTGAAATTAGCGATGAAGAGATCATCGAGCGCACGCTTTACACGATGGTCAACGAGGGCGCGCTGATCCTGGAAGAGAAGATGGCGCAGCGCGCATCGGACATCGATGTCGTGTGGATCTATGGCTATGGCTGGCCGGTCTATCGCGGTGGACCAATGTTCTGGGCCGATACAGAGGGGGCCAAGAAGATCGTCGCGGGGCTGGAGAAGCACGGCTTCAAGGTAGCGGAATTGCTAAAGAGCAATGCCGAGACGGGGAGCCGCTTCAAGTGACGGCTGGTGCGACATTCCTCCCCGTTTACGGAGAGGGGGACCAGCTACAGGCTGGTGGAGGGGGATCGCCGGGAACGCAGCGCTTGTTGCCTACCCCCTCCGTCGGCGCTTCGCGCCGCCACCTCCCCGTCCCGGGGAGGATTTAGTTGAAGACCGCACTCGCCACCGCCGCCGCGATCCGATCGGGCGAGACCACTGCCATCGCCGAGTGCGAGGCGGCGATCGCCCGGATCGAGGCTGGCGACGGCGAGATCAACGCGGTTGTCGTCCGTGACTTCGACCGCGCACGCGATCAGGCGCGCGCGGTCGATGCGCAGGTGGCGGCAGGCGTCATGGCCGGCGTGCTGCTCGGCGTGCCGATGACGGTGAAGGAGAGCTTCGACGTTGCCGGTCTGGTCAGCTGCTGGGGCTTTGCCGAGCATGCCGATTTCGTGGCGAGCGAGGATGCCATCGCCGTCCAGCGCCTGAAGCGTGCTGGTGCCGTGATTCTGGGCAAGACGAACGTGCCGGTCGCGCTCGCTGACTTGCAGACCAACAACCCGGTTTATGGGCGGACGCGCAACCCGCACAACCTGGATCGCGTGCCCGGTGGCTCGTCCGGCGGCGCGGCAGCGGCGCTGGCAGCGGGTTATGTGCCGATCGAAATCGGGTCCGACATTGGCGGATCGATCCGCTTGCCCGCCGCTTTCTGCGGCATATGGGGGCACAAGCCGACCTACAACGCATTGTTAAGTTACGGCCATAACTTCCCGCGTACCGAAGGCTGCGGTGTTGCGCTCAACGTCATCGGCCCCTTAGCGCGCGATGCCGATGATCTGGAGGCGCTCTTCGAAGTGATGGGCGGCGATGCGCTTGCCCGCCCTGCCCCACGCGGACCGGGCGACTGGCGAATCCTGCTGCTCGATCCGCACCCCAACGTCCCCGTGCAGGCATCGATCCGCGCGGCGATCGAAGCCACTGGCAAGGCGTTCGAGGCAGCAGGCGCGATAGTCGATCGCGAGACCGATTTGTTGCCCGATCTCATCACTCAGTCGGCCAACTATATCCGCATGCTGCTCACCGCGATGTCGCGTGGCGGGATGCCGCCCAATGGCGCGCCGCCGACGTCGCTTGGCGACTGGTTCGGGCTGATCGACGCGCAGGCCAAGTGCCGCCGCGATTGGGGCCGGCTGTTCGGCAGCTATGATGCGGTGATTGCGCCGATCTGGGGCACCACTGCTTACCCGCATGACGACACGCCGCTTGGCGAGCGCATGCTGACAATCGACGGTACGCCGACCCCTGCCGGCATGCAGATGGCGCTGCCCGGCCTAGCCACTTTCCCGATGCTGCCCGCGACCAGTGTTCGGGTGGGCACCGATGCCGATGGCCTGCCGATCGGCGTGCAGGTGATTGCCGATTACAACCGCGACTGGACGGCGATTGCCGTTGCGCGCGCGGCCCATGATTTGATGAGGAGCTGAAACGATGAGCGACCTGGAAACCTTCCGCGCTGAGACGCGCGCCTGGCTTGAGGCGAATTGCCCGTCAGAAATGCGCGAGCCCGCCCGCACCGAAAAGGACGCCAATTGGGGCGGCCGCAACGCGGATTTCCAACCCGGACAAAAAGAATGGATGGACGCGATGGCGTCGCGCGGCTGGACCGTGCCCGACTGGCCGGTGGCCTATGGCGGTGGCGGCCTCTCGCCTGCCGAAACGAAGATCTTGCGAGAAGAAATGGCGGCGATGAAGTGCCGCAACCCGCTCAACAGCTTCGGCATTTCGATGCTCGGACCTGCACTGCTGAAATATGGCACTGAGGAGCAGAAGCTCGAGCATCTCACCAAGATTGCGCGCGGCGAAATCCGCTGGTGCCAAGGCTATTCGGAACCCAATGCCGGGTCCGACCTTGCCAGCCTGGCGACATCTGCCGAGGACGCAGGCGACCATTATGTCATCAACGGGCAAAAGGTCTGGACCAGCTACGCCGACAAGGCCGATTGGATTTTCTGCCTGGTCCGCACCGACAAGACCAACAAACAAGGCGGCATTTCGTTCGTGTTGTTTGACATGGCCAGCCCTGGTGTCTCGACCAAGCCGATCCTGCTGATCAGCGGTTATTCGCCATTCTGCGAGACGTTTTTCGACAATGTCAAAGTGCCGAAAAGCCAGCGCGTCCATGAGGAGAACAAGGGCTGGGACGTCGCCAAATATCTGCTGGGGCATGAGCGCGAGATGATTTCGGGCATGGGGCTCGGCTCCGTCAGCGGCAATCCATTGGTCGACGGGGCGATTGCCACCGTGGGGCTGGATCACGAAGGCCGCCTCGCCGATCCACTGCTGCGCGCGGCGATTGCGCAGTTCGAGGTGCGATCAAAGGCGTTCGGGATGATGTCAGAACGCTTCATCGACGAATTGAAGGCAGGCAAGGCGCACCCCGCCCAGCCATCGATGATGAAATATTACGGCACTGAATTGAACAAGTCGCGCCACGAGCTGATGATGGCATCGGGCGGCTCCGACGCGCTCGAATGGGAGAGCGATCGGTCGAACGGCGGCGCGGAGCCACGCGCGTGGCTGCGGACCAAGGCCAATTCGATCGAAGGCGGAACCAGCGAGGTTCAGCTCAACATCATCGCCAAGCGGATTTTGGAACTGCCGGGCGCTTAACGAAAACGAGCCCTCTCCCCTTCGGGGAGAGGGTTGGGTGAGGGGCGGCCACAAGCGCTGCGCTGCTTGGCAACCCCTCTCCCCGGCCCTCTCCCCAACGGGGAGAGGGGGAAGAAAGGAAGACAATGCCACTCTATCTCAATGAAGAACAAATTCAGCTGCAGGACACCGCGCGCGGGTTCATCGGCGAACATGCCCCGGTCAAGCACATGCGGAGCTTGCGCGATGCGAACGACCAGAACGGATACAGCCGCGATTTGTGGAAGCAGTTCGCCGAACTCGGCCTCACCGGCATCCTGATCGGCGAGGATGATGGCGGGCTTGGCCTAGGTCATGTCGAGGCCGGGATCGTGCTGGAGGAGATTGGTCGCAACCTCTCCCCCTCCCCGTTCCTCGCCACCGCCGTGGCGGCGGTTGAGGCGCTGAAGGGCACGCCGCATGCCGCACGCTATTTTCCCGGTATCATCGCTGGCGACACGGTGGCGGCGCTGGCGATCGATGAAGGCGCAAAGCACCGTGCAACCGTTGGCATGCAGGCCGAACGTTCGGGCAATGGCTTCAAGCTGACCGGTGCCAAGCAGTTCGTGACGCATGGCCATATCGCCGACATCATCATCGTCGCCGCGCGGACAGCTGGCGCGCCCAATGACGCGAGCGGAATCACCTTGTTCGCGGTCGACCGCAACGCAGCTGGGCTTTCCGCTGAGGCTGAGCGCCTCGCCGACTCCTCACTCGCCGCGCGCCTCACTTTCGACGGCGTCGAGGTCGATGCCGATGCCGTCATTGGCGAGGTCGATCATGGCGGCGATCCGCTGGGTCGCCTGCTGCGTGCCGGTCGCGTTGGCGCATCTGCCGAATTGCTCGGCGTCGGCGGCGGGGCGATGGACATGACGGTCAATTACCTGAAGGAACGCAAGCAGTTCGGTGTTCGCATCGGCAGTTTCCAGGCGCTGCAGCACCGTGCGGCGCACCTCTATTCGGAAATGGAAGTCGCCCGCGCGGCCGTGCTCAAGGCGCAGCAATTGCTCGATAGCGGCGATGCCAGGGCCAACGAAGCGGTCTCGGTTGCCAAGGCAATGACCGCGATGGCAACAACCCTGGCTGTGCAGGAGGGCGTCCAGATGCATGGCGGCATCGGCATGACCGACGAATATGATATTGGCTTCTACATGAAGCGCGGACGGGTACTCGCCGAGATGTTCGGCGACGCCAATTTCCACGCCGACCAACTCGCACGCGCGGCGGGGTATTGATGACCGACGAAATGGCAGAGCCCGATCCCACGCCCGCGCAGCTCGCGCAGAATCTGGTCGATCTGCTCGATATCGAAGAGATCGATACCGATCTGTATCGCGGCAAGCGCGGTAATGACGGGTTTGGGCGCGTGTTTGGCGGACAGGTGATCGCGCAGGCATTGCAGGCGGCGCAGCGATCCGCCGATGAACCCAAGGCCGCGCATTCGCTCCACGCCTATTTCATGCGGCCGGGCGCCGAGGATCATCCCATCATCTACCGGGTCGTCCGCGATTTCGATGGCAAGAGCTTCTCGACCCGGCGAGTCATCGCCACGCAACGCGGTGTGCCAATACTGACGATGAGCTGTTCGCTACAGCTGCCCGAACAGGGATTGGCGCACCAGGACAAGATACCCGATGTGCCGTCCCCCGACGATCTCGTCTCCGAACGCGACCTGCGGCTGGCGATGATTGATGATGTGCCAGACCGCTTCCGCGCCAACTTCTTGCGCCCGCGCATGGTGGATGTCCGGCCTATCAGCCCGCGCAGCTGGTTCAATCCAGTCAAACAGGAGCCGCGGCAATATAGCTGGTTCCGCGTGGTCGCCCCGGTCGCCGATGATCCCGCCCTGCACCGCGCGATCCTTGCCTATGCCAGCGACATGTCGCTGCTCGGCACGGCGGCGCTGGCGCATGGCGTCAACTGGATGACGCACAAGCTGCAGACCGCCAGCCTGGACCATGCGGTGTGGATCCACGAAGATTTCCGCGCCGATGAATGGCTGCTCTATGCCTGCGACAGCCCCTGGTCGGGCCATGCCCGTGGCTTCAACCGCGGCAAGATCTTTGCGCGCGATGGCCGACTGGTCGCGAGCTGCGCGCAAGAGGGACTCATTCGCCTGAGGGAGTGACGCATGACGTTGAGTGCCGACATCAGCGATTTTTCGCGCCGCGATTTCACCTTTGGTGGCAAGACAAAACCCGTGCTGATGATCGGCGACAGCGGCCCCGCTGTCATCGTCATCCACGAAGTCTATGGCTTCACGCCGCCGCTTGCCCGCTTCTGCCGCTGGATCGCGGACGCTGGCATGCGGGCATATGCCCCGATTCTGCTGGGCACGCCCGATGCGACCAATCCCGAAAAAATCAAGCGCAGCCGCCTGCTGCATCTGTGCGTCAGCCGTGAATTCACTTTGTTCTCCGCCAACAAATCAAGCCCGATCGTCGATTGGCTGAAGCCGCTTGCGCGCGAGCTGCACAAGGACTGCGGCGGCACGGGCGTGGGCGTGATCGGCATGTGCCTGACCGGAGGCTTCGCGCTATCGATGGCGGTTGATCCAGTGGTGATGGCCCCGGTCCTGTCGCAACCGGGGATGCCGGTGAGCAAGCCGGCGGGCCTCGACATTTCCAAGGCCGATTTGGCTTGTGTGAAGCAACGCACAATCAATGACGGGCTTGAAATCCGGGGCTATCGTTTTGACGGCGATCCGCTGTCCAAGCCGGAAAAATTCGCGACATTGCGGACGGAATTCGGTGGGGCCTTTACTGGCGTCGAACTGCCCGACGATTGCGCCAATCCCCAAAGTCCCTTAATGAGAGCGGGCAAGCCACCGCACAGCGTGTTCACCAGCGACCTGATTGACGGCCCGAACGAGCCCACCCGGCAAGCCGCCGACGAAGTGGTTGCGTTCTTCCAAACCCGGCTGGCTGCCTGAACCTCAGCTATCAATCGCATTCAGCTACGCTACGGCTTGCCGCGCGTATTTCTCAACCACCCGATCCCCGGGTTGGAGATGTGTAATGCGTATCTTGAAAATAATGGCCGCCGCTGGGCTGGCGATGTCTGCATTGACAATGGGCACCACCGCGCAGGCCCATGATTATGACCATGGACGCTATGGGCGCGACTACCGCGACCATCGTGACTATCGCTACGACTACGACCGGCGTGATGGCTGGCGGCGCGGCTATGGCTACCGAGATGGCGGCTATCGCGATGGCTGGAGGCAAGGCTGGCGCGACCATCGCCGCTGCTGGACCGAATGGCGTCATCATCGCCGCATCACAATTTGCCGCTGAACGCGGGTGGCGGGGAAGCCCTGTGCTTCCCCGCCTAAGCTGCGCGCGCCGCTACACCGCCGTGCGGCCATATTCCTGCTTGGTCACTGGATGGCTCGATGAAAGGCCGCCATCGACGGCAATCGCCTGCCCGTTGACATAGCTTGCATCATCAGACGCCAGGAACGCCGCGACCTTGGCGAGTTCCTCTGGCTGGGCACCGCGCCGTAATGGGTTCAAGCGACCGACCCGGTCCATCTTGCCCGCATCGCGCGCATAATCGAAGGTTGGCTTGGTCATCCCGGTTTCGGTCAGGCCGGGGCAGATCGCGTTGACGCGAACGTTCGAGCCGGATAGCTGTTGTGCGGAAACCATCGCCAGATTGATCACGCCGGCCTTCGATGCCGAATAGGCCGGCGACCCCGCGCCTGAGCGGATGCCCGCGACGCTTGCCGTCAGCACGATCGCCCCGCCGCCTCGCTCAGCAATTTTCGGCGCGGCATGCTTGATCGCAAGATAGGGGCCAATCAGGTTGACGCGCAGCACCTCTGTGATCAGCGAGACATCGGTATCGAAGATATTCGCCATCCCCCCCGAAATCCCGGCATTGGCAAACATGATGTCGAGCCCGCCAAAGCGTTCGACCGCCAGCGCCACCGTCTTCTCAACATCGGCCTCAAGCCCGGCATCCATCTGGATAGCGACCGCCGTGCCGCCCGCGCCGGTGATCATCGCGGCGGTTTCATGCGCGCCTTCGCTGATGTCAGCGACGATCACCTTGCCGCCTTCCTGCGCAAACAGCATTGCGGCCGCGCGGCCAATGCCTGAACCGGCACCGGTGACGATAATCGATTTGTCGGTGAAACGTGCCATAGACTTGCTCTCCTAAATCGTCACCCCGCCATCAATAACGATGGTTTGCCCGGTCATAAACGCGCTGGCCTTGCTGGCGAGGAAGACAACCGCGCCCGCAATCTCTTCGGGTTCGCCAATCCGGCGCAGCGGCGTGGTGGCGTTGCGCGCTTTGACCGCGGCTTCATTTTCCCACAGCGCGCGGGCGAAATCAGTGCGGATCAGGCCGGGCGCGATGCAGTTGACGCGCACATTGAACGGCCCAAATTCATGCGCCAGGTTGCGCGCGAGCTGCATGTCAGCTGCCTTGGAGATCGCATAGGCACCGATGATCGGCGTGCCACGAATTCCACCAATCGACGAAATGATGATGATGCTGCCATCGCCGCGATCGCGCATTTCGGGGGCGACCATGGCGATCAGCCAATGGTTGGAGACGATGTTGTTATCGAGGATCTTGCGGAACTGATCGTCGGCAATCCCCTCCTGCGGGCCGTAATAGGGGTTGGAGGCGGCATTACAGACGAGAATGTCGACCTTGCCGAACCGCGCCCGCGTTTCGTCGACGAGGTGCTGCAAGCCCGCCTTGTCGGAGATGTTGGCCGCGACCGCCATCGCAGTGCCCTCGCCGTACTTGCCGTTGATCTCGGCGGCGACTTCATTGCAGGCATCCTGCTTGCGGCTCGAGATGACCACCTTGGCGCCGTGCTCGGCGAGTTCCCAGGCGCTCGCCTTGCCAATCCCGCGCGAGGAGCCGGTGATGATGGCGACTTGGCCGTGCAGGTCGAATTGGCTCATCTAAACTCCCCTCCCGCTTGCGGGAGGGGCCGGGGGTGGGCCTGAACCGCTAGCATATTCTGATTGGCAAGCGTTGCGCCCACCCCTAACCCCTCCCGCAAGCGGGAGGGGGATTACGCCCCCGCCCGCTTCGCAAATGCCCATGCCGCCGCTGCCAGCGGCCCAACGCGCTCCGCCGTCTTCGCCGCCTGCGCGCTGCTGGCGGTGCCATCGACAATGCGCTTCTTAATGCCCTGAACGATGCCAGTCAGCCGGAACAGATTATAGCTGAAATACCAATCGAGCTGCGGCACGCCGTCACGCCCGGTCGCCGCGCAATAGCGCGCGACCATGTCCTCAATCGTCGGGATGCCTGTTTCTGGACCCGCAAGGCCCATCACGCCCGAACGCCCCTCTGGCTCGGTCACCCAGTTCATCAGGAAATAGCTGAAATCGGCCAGCGGATCGCCGAGCGTCGAGAGTTCCCAGTCGAGCACCGCGATCACCCGCGCTTCGCGCGCATGGAAGATCATATTGTCGATGCGGTAATCGCCATGCACCACCGACACCCGGTCCTGGGTAGGCAGGGTGCGCGGCAACCAATCGATCAGCGCCTCCACCTCTGGCATAGGCTCGGTTTCAGACGCGCGATATTGCTTGGTCCAGCGCGCGACCTGACGCTCGAAATAATTGCCGGGCTTGCCGTAATCGCCCAGCCCCGCCGCGACATGATCAGTATTGTGGAGCTGCGCCAGCGTGTCGCACATCGCGTTATAAATGGCAGTGCGCTCCGGCGGGGTCTTGTCGGGCAGGGAGCCGTCCCAAAGGTTGCGGCCCTCGACCAGCTCCATCAGGTAGAACATCGACCCGATAACCGCCGGGTCTTCGCACAGGCCGTAAGGGGTCGGCACCGGGAAGCCGGTCGGGTGGAGGCCGGCAATCAGCTTATATTCGCGGTCAACCGCATGTGCGCTGGGGAGCAGCTTGCCAAAGGGCTGGCGGCGCAGGACATAGGCCTTGCCACCGGCATCAACGCGATAGGTGGGGTTGGACTGACCGCCCTTGAACTTGCTGAGCGTCACCGGGCCGTCGACGCCGGGCAGGTTGTCCTTCATCCAGGCGGCGATCGCACCAGCATCAATCGGATCATCGGCGGGGACCGGGATGGTCCCAACCATGGTGATGTCAGCCCCCGCTGTCATCAGTTGAACTCGATCACGGAACGGACCGTGTCGCCCGTGCGCAGCTTGTCGATCGCATCATTGACGCCATCGAGCGTGATCCGCTCGGCAACCATCGTGTCGAGATCGAGCTTGCCGTCGAGATAGAGCTGGACGAGGCGCGGCATATCGATGGGGAAGCGCGTGGAGCCGAGCAGCGACCCTTGCAGCTTCTTGCCGGTGAGGAAACTCGGCCCCGGCAGGCTGACCATATTGCCCGGCGCGATCATGCCCAGGATCGTCGCGGTGCCGCCGCGCTTGAGCAGCGCCCAGGCAAGCTCGGCCGTAGCGGGGCGGCCGACTGCCTCGATCGCGTAATCCACGCCGCCACCGGTCAGCGCGATGACCTTTTTGGCAAGATCGGGATCGTTGGAGTCAAAGCCATGCGTCGCTCCCAGCCGTTCGGCGAGCGCCCGCTTGTCGGCCACGGGATCAATCGCGATGATCTTCCCTGCCCCCGCAATCTTCGCGGCGTTGATCGCGGAAAGGCCGATGCCGCCGCAGCCGATGACCGCGACGGTTTCGCCACTCCGCAACCGACTATCGTTAAAGATCGATCCCGCCCCGGTGATGACCGCGCAGCCAAGCAACGCCGCCCGGTCAAGTGGCATGTACTTGGAAATCGCGACGCAGGCATTTTCATGCACCAGCATCATCTCAGCAAAGGCTGAGAGATTGAGGAAAGGCGCGAGCGGCGTGCCATCTTTCAACGCGATGCGCGGCTCAGCGCCCTTGGGCCGCCGGGTCGAAGGATCGATACAGAGCGACGGCCGGCCCGTCACGCACATCTCGCAACTGCCGCAGAACACGGTGAAAAAGGTAATGACATGATCGCCAACCTTCAGCCGCGCGACATCGCTGCCGACCGCTTCGACGATGCCCGCCGCCTCATGGCCCGGCACCGTTGGCATTGGATGCGGGAAGCTGCCCTCAATAAAGTGCAGGTCAGACCGGCACACGCCGCACGCAACGGTGCGGATCAGCACCTCCCGCGGGCCAGGCTTTGACACCTGAATGTCTTCAATGACCAGAGCGGTCTTGGGTTCGTAGAGGACGGCTGCTTTCACGTGACTAAACTTCCCTCACTCTGCGCTTGCATTGAACGTTGCCATGACCGCTTCGTCACCCCCGCCCTGTGCCGGGGCCCACCGCGCATCGCGAGCCGAAGCGTGGATGGATGAGTGGCCCCCGGCACAAGGCCGGGGTCACGGATGTGGTTTTGGATCCGGCCCTTAGCGCCGCACCATTTCCTTCGCCGCTACTGCTGCTGGCAGGTCGGCATATTTCCCGAACTCATTGCGGGCAATGGCGCGGTTATGAACTTCGTCCGGGCCGTCAGCGAAGCGCAATGTCCGCATCGCGGCCCAGGCATGCGCTAGTTCGAAATCGTCCGAAACGCCGCCGCCGCCATGCGCCTGGATCGCGTCGTCAAGGATTGACAAGGCCATATTGGGCGCCGCCACCTTGATCATCGCGATTTCCTGCTGCGCGCTCTTGTTGCCGGCCTTGTCCATCATGTCGGCGGCCTTGAGGCAGAGCAGCCGCGTCATTTCGATATCGATCCGCGCTTTGGCGATGCGCTGTTCCCAGATCGAATGATCTGCAATCCGCTTGCCAAAAGCGACCCGCGTTAGCAGCCGCTTGGCCATCGCCTCGATTGCGACTTCGGCGACGCCGATGGTGCGCATGCAATGGTGGATACGGCCCGGCCCGAGGCGGCCTTGCGCGATTTCGAACCCGCGCCCTTCGCCAAGCAGACAATTTTCGACCGGCACCCGGACGTCCTTCAATTCGACTTCACCGTGCCCGTGCGGGGCATGGTCATAGCCATAGACGCTGAGCATGCGGCGAATGGTGACGCCAGGCGCATCCATCGGCACCAGGATCTGGCTCTGCTGGCTGTGGCGCGACCCTTCCGGATTGGTCTTGCCCATCACGATGGCGATCTTGCAGCGCGGGTCACCGACGCCCGACGACCACCATTTGACGCCGTTGATGACATAATGATCACCGTCGCGGACCATGCTGGTTTCGATATTGGTCGCATCCGATGAAGCGACGGCGGGCTCGGTCATCAGAAAGGCCGAACGAATCTCGCCATTCATCAGCGGTCGCAGCCATTGTTCCTTGTGCTCGCGCGTGCCGTAACGGTGGAGCACTTCCATATTGCCAGTATCGGGCGCGGAGCAGTTGAAGCACTCACTCGCCCAGCCGATCTTGCCCATTTCCTCAGCGCAAAGCGCATATTCCAGATTGGTGAGCTGGGTGCCTTCAAATTCAAAACTGTCATCGACATGGGTCTGGCCCGAATGCGGCGGCATGAAGAAATTCCACAGCCCCGCTTCCTTGGTCTTGGCTTTCATATCTTCGATGACCTGGATCACCTTCCAACGTTCGCCCTCATGGCTTTGCTGGTGATAGATATGGTCGCGCGGCCGGATTTCGCGATCGATGAAGTCCTTTACGCGATCCCGAAAATAGGTCTCGCGTTCGCTCAGCGTGAAATCCATGGCACTCTCTCCAACGGCTTTGTCTGGGCCGACTTAGACCGTACCGCGTTTTCGGTAAAGCCGGTCTGCGCAGTGAATTCGTCCTTTTGTTGCCTCAAATGAGGGTATCCAACGCTGCCGAAAAAGGAACTGTTTCTTCGAAAAGATGCTGTTAAGCTCGTCCGATGGAGGCGGTGGGGACAGTTCAGGACAGCGCGAACGGAAGCACATTGCGTTTCCGCGCCAAGCGCGACGCCATTCTCGCTGCTGCTGCCCAGGCGATTAATGAACAAAGCGCCAAGGGCATGACCTTTGCCGATGTCGCCCAGCGCGTGGGGCTGAACACCACCAGCGTCACTTATTATTTCAAGCGCAAGGAAGACCTTGCCGCTGCCTGTTTCGAATATACGCTCGAACAGCTCCATCTGATGCTGGAGGATGCGATGAAACAGCCGACACCGCAGCAGCGAGTCGCGCGCTATCTGGCGATTAATATGGATCGGCTCGCGCGCATTCAGCGCGGCGAGGCAACGTCATTCGCCGTGCTCTCGGACCTTCGCGCGATGGAGGAGCCAGTCCGCGGCCGTCTGATGACCGGGTGGCGCGATGTGTTCCGCCGAACCCGCGCGCTATGGGGCCCCGGCGAAACCCGCGCCGAAACCGATCTGAACGGCGCGCGCGCACATGTGTTGCTCGAAAATACCTTTTGGCTGCCGATTTGGCTGGTCCGCTATGACCCGGATCAGTTCGACCGCGTCCAGCAACGGCTGATGGCGGTTTTCTCCCAAGGGATTGCTCCAAGCGGCGCGGCTTGGGCACCGGCCCGGATTGATCTTGATCCTGATGAGGCAGAACCCGGTCGCGAGGCATTTTTGCTGGCCGCGACAAGGCTGATCAACGAGCTTGGTTATCGTGGCGCATCCGTGCAGAAAATCGCCTCGCAGCTGAACGTGACCAAGGGCAGCTTCTATCATCATCTCGATGCCAAGGACGATCTGGTGATCGCCTGCTACAAGCGCAGCCTGGATACGATCGCCAATGCGCAGCGGCTCACCGGGCTGGAATCGGGCAGCTATTGGCAGCAATTGTCCAGTGTGATTTCGACGCTGCTCGACATTCAGTTTTCCGAACGCGGCCCGCTGATGCGGACCACGGCGCTTTCCGGGCTGCCGCGATCAGTGCGTAGCGCCATGGTCGATCGTTCAAACCGGATTGCGCGGCGCTATGCCGGCATGATGACCGATGGCATCGCCGAGGGATCGATCCGCCCGATCGATCCGCTCATCGCGGCGCAAGCGCTGATGGCGCTGCAAAATGCCGCATTCGATATGCGCAAATGGGCCAGCACCATGCCGCGGGAGCGGGCGATTGCCTTTTATGCTTCGACAGTGTGTTTCGGGCTGTTCGATAATCGGGTACTGGCGCTGTAACGATTGCCCAATTTCCGGCCAAACAAACCAGTTTCAAAGATCAGGATTGTCGAGGACGTCAATCATCGATAGAATATCACTGATCGATGGCCGAAACGCATGGGTTTAGCATGTTGATTGAAATACTAATCGGCATTGCTACGTTCGCTCTGCAAACTCTTGCTATCAACTGGATGCGCCCATTAGGAGGACTTATTTATGCGGGCTCGGCCTTGATCCCAATGGTGCCAGTGATTGGTAAACTCTACAAATCTCTCTTTATTGATCTTTTCCCAGTTTCTTTTATATTTAAATCGATATCGATCGGCCTGAGTGGCTCAGGGGCAATTATACTAATAGTCATCTGTCAGTATCATTCACCGTGGGTATTTTTGTACTCGGGATTTTTCTTCGGCGTTTCTCTATCGTGCTTTTTCGCCACATTGAGTATCATGCATAATATTCACCTCATGGAAATTCCAAATTTTCATGCAACTTGGCCGACGGCCGTTAAATTTATGGGTAGATTCGCGTTATACAAAGAAATAAATTTCACTAATATATCCATGATGCGTTTAAAACGTGCTCATTTTACTGATATGACTATAGTAAATCTAATAATAATTCTAAATTGTTATGGTGTAATGTATTTTTGTTTTCATCGAATTGGCATCATCAAAACTAACGAGTCTTTTGATACAGCGGGTGAAGCCGTTCTCGCAACTTTAACCTTTTTGCGATTTTTTACTGGCAAAGCTTTTCAACTCGACGGCCCGTGGGGCTTGGCACTTGGCGGTTTCTATGGCTTAGCGCTTGTATTTTATACGATGTTCTTCATTAGCCTAGCATCGAAGCTAATTGACGAACAACCAGATGACGTGGAGCTTCCGTCTAAGTCCTCGCTCGACCAGCTCATACATAGTCTTGACGCCGTGGTTGCGGCATCGGTTGCGATGCCTGATGAGACACCCCCCCCCAACTCCGGTGCAGACGATCGACGCGATTGAGGAAGCCACAGGAAACGAAGTCGGGGCACATCAGGCTCCAGACACGGATAACCCTGACGGCAGACGTTAAGCCATCCGTTGCAGCAACACGCCAGCGCGCCAATAATGAAAGATGGCCCAGGGGGTCAGCAAGCTCGCGCTCATCAGTGCATAGCGCAGCGATTCAGCCCCGAAAATCGGCTTATAGAGATCACTCAGAATGCCGGTGACGCTTGGGCCTAGCCCCAGCCCGATCAAGTTGATCACCAACAGCGTTATCGCTGCCCACACCGCCCGCATCCGGGTTGGTGCCAGCCCCTGGATCAGCGCAAAGCTAGGTCCAAGATAGCTTGATGCTAGCAGATAGGAGATGATGATCGCCGCGAAACCAGTCGTCAGATCATAAGTAAAATAGAACAGCACGGTAAACGGCAGCGCTATCAGCTTGAGCGCGGCGACGAACCAGGCTTGGACATGCAACCCATGCCGCCGTCCTAGCGTATCGGCGATCCGCCCGCCCATGATGCCGCCAAAAGCGCCTGCCAGGGCAACAGCGGGCGCATAGATCAACGACACCTGCATTAATGTCATCCCGAAGGAGCGTTGCAGATAGGACGGGCCGAAATTTGCCGTGGCATAGCCGACCAGCGAGGTGATCGTGACGGCCAGGATCAGATGGATGGCGGGCGGGCAGGCAAACAGGCTTTTCAACCCATCAAAAAGCGACGGCAGCGCCGATGTATCCCGCACCTGTGATGGCGGATCGGACAGGCCGCGGCGCGGTTCAACCATTGTCAGCCGCACAATGATTGCCAGCAGAATTCCTGGCAGGCCAACCGCCGCCATCGCCCAACGCCAGCCATAGGCGCTGGCGATCATCCCGCCGATGATCGCGCCAAAGCCACCGCCCAGCACAACGCCGGTTGAATAAATTCCCATCGCGCCGGCGCGCTTTTCGGGCGGGTAGAGATCGGCGATGATCGAATGACTGGGCGGGCTTGACCCCGCTTCCCCCACGCCCACGCCGATCCGGTAGATCAACAGTTGCAAAAAGCCTTGCGCGGTGCCGCACAGGGCGGTCATCGCGCTCCATAGCGTCAGCGAGATGGCAATGATATCGCGTCGGCTATGCCGATCCGCCAGCCACGCAACGGGGATGCCAAGCGTGGCGTAGAATAATGCAAAGGCAAAGCCCGACAGCAGCCCCAATTGGGTGTCGCTCAGCCCGAGATCGGCCTTGATCAGTTCGAGCAGGATCGAAAGGATATAGCGATCCATGAAGCTGAAAAAATAGACCAGCGTCAGCAGCAACAACGTCAGGCTGCGGCGGCGCAGGGCACGCTGGTCTGCGGTTTCGATCGGAGAGATACTGATACTGGCCATGCGGCAACCGTTCCAACGTCAAAGGGCAGAAAAAAAGCCGCCGCCTGGGTAACCCCCAGGCAGCGGCCAATCTAATCGGACAAGATCATTCTCAGAATTTCTGCGTGATGCCGAACTTTGCCGTGATGCCGAGCGGCGATGCCGTGAACGGATCATAGTTGAAGTCAAGCCGAGCAAAGGGCGGCAACGTGTTGAGAATGTTGAGCGCTGACAGCGAAATCGTCGTTTTGGTCGGCAGGTTCACCCGATAGGTGAAATCAAGCGTTCCGAACGATCCGATCTGGGCTCCCCCCGTCACCGCCGCGCCGGCCAACGCCGGATTAGCGCCGAAAACCGATCCGGCAGGCGTGCTGAAGGAGCGTTGATCGGTATAGCCATCAACATAGTTATACTGGAGCCGAATGCTGTGGATATCCCGATCGACCTGCATGAAAACATTGCCCTTTAGCTGTGGCAACGGATACGCACTCGTCTGGAAATTGAGCAATCCTACCCCGTCAAAGGCAGGCTGAACGACAATGCCCTCAACCGTGATGTTCCCGGTCCTGTAGTTGATGACATAGGTACCATTCACGCCGAGCACGAGATCATATTCGCCCACGCCAGCGCGATAATTTGCCTGGAAATCAATGCCCGATGTCGAGACATTGGCGCTGTTGATCTGCCGGGTCCGCAAGCGTTGCACGTTGCCGATCCCACAACCTGCGGCCGTGAAGGTAAAGCGGGCGCGAAGATTGGCGAAGGCTGGATCGGTGCAATTTGCCGCCGTCCCAAACAAGGCGCCGACGATACCGGCAACCGGCTCTGATTCAATCGGACCTGAGACATCATAGCGGAAATAATCGATGCTGGCATTGAAACCACCCGCATTGAAGATCAGCCCGCCACCATAGGTTGTTGTTCTTTCGGGCGAAAGATTCGGGTTACCGTTGATATCAATTGCGCGGAACGCCGTACCGATAATCTGCAATGAGGTGACATTACCATCAAGATTTGCAGCAGGCGGCCCACGGAAGGTGGTACCTGCACCACCGCGAATGGCCAACCATGGCGTCACCTGCCACCGAACACGGCCCTGCGGATTGAAGGTAGAACCGACAGAGCCGCCATAATCTTCAAAGCGGGCAGAGAATTGCACGTTCAGCGTATCAGTAACGGGTGCCTGCAATTCGCCAAACACGGCGTAAACGCTGCCACGCAGCGCCCGGTTAAGGTTCGTGCCGAGGAAGCCCAGCGCACCGGTCTGCTGCGCGCAAATGGCGTTGGCATTCAGCGGCGATCCCGGGCACGGATTAACCGCCAGATTGGAATCAGCATTATATTCGATCGCATATGTGTCACGGCGATATTGGCCACCAAGCGCGAAGGAGACGTCCCCGCCGGGCAGCTGCAGACCGGTCTGACCGCTCAAGACGGCATCAACCACGATCAACTGCGTGTTGACGGCTGACCGCGACGTGCGGAAGAAATTATCAATCGTCGCCAAATCGTTCACCAGGCCCGCACCGGGCGTCAGGTTAAAGCCCGCTGGACTCCGTGTTCCTGCGAAATTGGGGTTGACGGCACCGGTCGCTCCGTTGGTCGAAATCGCGGTAGAGAACGGATTGAAATAGGTACAGCCATTGGTGCCCGCCACCGCTGCCAGCTGCGCTGCGGTGAGGCCAGCACGCGATGCCGAAGATGCAAAGGCACAATTAGGGCCGCCGAAACCGGCAAGGGCATTCTGCAACAGATCGCCAAAAGTATCGGTGCCCTCAATCGCGCGATCATATTCAGAATAAGTGAACCCGGTATCGAGGTTTAAACTGCTATTAATCGCCCACTCAAGGCCGGCGGTGAACCGCACCGAATGCGATTCACGTGGGCTGAATGCCGCACCGCGATCATTGGTCGCATTCTGGAACAGCGGATTGCCGCCGAGCAGGAAGGGACGAAACAGCACGGGAAAAGCGCTGATCGGTTGGCCGGGCGCGCAGCCCGCGGCCGCACCGTAAAGCGCACAATAATCGCGTTGCGCAGGCGCATAGCTGGGAACGACAAAGAGGCCAAGGCCGGCCACGTTTGACGGAAGCAATGGACTGAGGCCATTGACTGGCGCACCCGACGCCGAAATCAGATGGTTAAAGCCATTGGCCGAATAGCCCGACGGCGACAATGTGGGCAAATAGCTGGGCGAAGTCGTAATCCGCGAGCGCGATGTGCCGTAAAGGGCGCTGGCCGAGAACTTCAAATCGGGGGTCAGATCAATCTTGGTCTCGACATAGGCTTGCAGCCGCTCTTCGGGTTCAACCAGATTGTCGAATTGGCCAAAATTGGTGAAGCAGCGATCATTGCCAGGACGCGCAGCCGGCAAGCTCCGGAAACCACCAACCGCTTCGCAACCAAGATCGGTCGAAAATGCGCTGCCGCCGACCAGCGGGCCATTAAAGTCAAAGTTGCCGGGACTACCACCGCCGCTGAAGCCGCCTTGTGGATTGTTCTGGTACGGTTGCACGGTGAATGGACGATCCGTCGTGCGCAATTCTGAGCGGCGCTGATAGCCAAAGGAGGCGAAGACCAGGAAGCCGTCCTTGTGGTGACCATAGCTGATCGCCCCAGTATAGTCGCCGTCAGAACCCGGAATATAACGATAGTCGCCCGATGCCTGGAACCCCTGCTGTTCGCTGCGGGTAATGAAGTTGACCACACCGGCGACCGCATCGGAACCATAGGTAGCTGCAGCGCCGTCCTTCAGAATTTCAATCCTGCCGATGGCGCTTTGCGGCAACAGGTTAATGTCGACAACCGGAACGCCGGTACCAGCACTGACCACGCGTTTGCCATTGAGCAAGACCAGGGTGCGCTGTGGACCCAGACCACGCAAATTGACGCTGGCCACGCCTTCCGACCCTTGAGCGCGCGCATCAAACTGGTTCGCATCGCCGAGCACGCCGTTTGACGTCGGCAGATTCTTCAGCAGATCGAGCGCGGTGGGGCTGCCCTGGCGCGACAACTCGTCGGACGAGATCACGTCAACGGGAAGTGCGGCATCCTCGCGCGTGCCGCGGATCAGCGATCCGGTGACGACAATGTCGGGGGCAGCTTGCTCAGTATCGTCGCTTTGCGGTAGCGAGGCGGTCTGCGCCGACGCCGGCATGGCGATACCTAGGGCAAGGACGGAGCAGGCACAGGCGGCCAACAACTTAGTCTTAAGCATCTCTCTCTCCCACAAGGTCGGATCACTAGGCGGATTCCGTACCGTAATCTCGAATAGACAGAGAGAGAGCCGCTGCGTCAAGCGAAACAAAGGTTGCCAGATGCTACCTTTACGAGGGCTGTTGCTAAAAAGTCATATATTGGACACACAGCCGGTCAACAGGACCGGCTTTCGAAACCCCGGACACCCAAGCTTTGTCGGACGCCGATAATGGGCGCTCAACCATCGGCAAAGCCCCAATTTTCCGGAACGTTAATAGCCGTTAAGCCGGGCAAATCTTTCACGATGGAACGCGGCGTTGCCCCACATTGCCTCCAGCACAGCCGCGCGCTTGATGTAGAAGCCAGCGTCATAATCATCCGTCATGCCGATGCCGCCATGCAACTGGATCATCTCGCGGCTCGCCAATTTCAGCGTATCACTTGCCACTGCCTTGGCCAGCGTCACTGCCTGGTCGACATCCGATCGACCGGAATCGATTGCCTCAAGCGCGGCTTCCACCGCCGACCGCATCAGCTCAATCTCAGTGAACAGCTTTGCCATGCGGTGCTGCAGCGCCTGAAAGGTAGAGAGCAGCTGACCGAACTGCACGCGCGTCTTCAGATAATCATTGGTGGTCTCAAACGCCTGCACGGCAAGGCCGAGCATTTCGGCACAGACCGCCGCCGTTGCGCGATCGATAATGGCCTGAGTAGTGGTGCCTTCAAGCTTTTCGGCCGGAGCGCCGTCAAAGCTGACCTGTGCATGACTGCGTGAATCGGCCATTTGCCGGTGCGCCCGCGTGACGCCTGGCGCGTTGCCCGCGACCAGATAGAGCCCGTCAGTGGCGGCAACGACGAACAGCGCAGCGCTATCACCTTCAGCCACAAATGCTTTCGTGCCGGTCAACTTGCCGTCCTGCACGGTCGTCGCGATTTTGGCTGGATTGTGGACCGGGCCTTCGTCAATCGCCAGCGTCGCGACGACTTCGCCGGTGGCGATCCGCGGCAGCCAGCTCGCCTTTTGCGAGGGCGAACCGCCCAGCACGATCGCCGTCGCCGCCGCCGCCGTTGATGCCAGCGGAGAGGCCGCCAGATTGCACCCGAGCTGTTCAAGCACCAGGCCAAGCGACAAATAGCCAAAGGCCGTGCCGCCAAATTCTTCAGGAATAACAATCCCGGCAAGGCCCATTTCCGCCATCTGGCGCCAGGCATCAACGTCATAGCCAGCCGCCGGTGCGGCATTGCGCATCTTGCGGAAAGCGGCGACCGGCGATTCATTGTCCGCCCATTCGCGAACCATGTCGCGGATCATCGTCTGTTCGTCGTTCAGTGCAGCCATAATTCTGGTCCCGCTTGTCGATCAATTCACAATCGGCATCCCGGCGAAAGCCGAAGGGCCGGTTTCCCTGGTCGGTTATTTCTATTGGTGATCGAGCATCCCGAGAATGCGCTTGGCGATCACATTATTCTGGATTTCGGTGGAGCCGCCATAGATTGAGACCGCCTTGCCCCACAGCCAAGTGCGGGTCTGCGCGAGTTCGGCGTCGCTGAACCCCTCACCCTCCCAGCCGAGGCCATTCATGCCCATGATCTCGATCGCCAGTTCGGCGCGATCCTGCGTCAGCCGCGCGCCGACATTCTTCATGATCGAAGACGCCGCCGACGGTCCTTGATTGGATTTCGCTTCAATCGCGGCGCGCCGCAGCGTCAGCATGAAGGCGCGCTGGTCCATCTCGTGCCGGACGATCCGCATCCGCAAATCGCTGTCCGCCACACTGCCATCGTCATTGGCACCGCGATATTCCTTGGCGAGCGCTGCCATCGGCTTGCCCGCAAACAGCCGCGCGGCAGCGCCACCGCCCGAAAGATTGCTTCGCTCATGCTGCAGCAATCGCTTGCCGATCGTCCAGCCCTGCCCTTCGACACCAACCAGGTTTTCCTTGGGCACCTTCACATCCGTGAAGAAGGTTTCACAGAATGGCGACTGGCCGGAAATCATGCGGATCGGCCGGACTTCCACGCCGGGCGAGGTCATGTCGATCAGCAGAAAGCTGATGCCCTCATGCTTCTTGCTCTTGTCGGTACGGACGAGCGCGAAGCATTTGTCGGCCCATTGCCCGCCAGAGGTCCAGGTCTTCTGGCCGTTGACGAGATAATGGTCGCCCTTGTCCTCGGCAAAGGTCTGCAAGCTGGCGAGGTCCGATCCCGCGCCGGGCTCTGAATAGCCCTGGCACCAGCGCACTTCGTTCTTGGCAATCGCGCGGATATGCTCCTGCTTTTGCGCTTCGTTGCCATATTCGAGCAAGGTCGGCCCGAACATCATCACCCCCATGCCACCAATCGGGTTCCACGCGCCGACGCGACCCATTTCTTCGGCGAGCACCCGCGCCTGATGCTTGTCCAGCCCACCACCGCCATAAGCCGCTGGCCAGGTCGGCACGCCCCAGCCCTTGTCGCCCATCGCTTTGACCCAGCCCAGCTCGTCGGCGGATGCATTGCTTGGCCCCTCCAGCAGGGACATGCTGTTGTCCTTGCCTTTCAGCGACGCGGGAAAATTATCCGCGAGCCATGCCCGCACCTCGGCGCGGAAGGCGTCTAGCGCATTGGCTGGCGTATCGAGCTCGGGTGCGGTTGCCATGGACTCTCTCCTTCGGGACCGAATCTGAAGATCGGGTATGGCGGATGCATCGCACAAATCAGCGCGGCGCGCAAAGGCCGCAACGGCCAAATCTTGCTTGTCCGCCGCTGCCGTTACGGCATAAGGCCCTGCCCGCCCGCTTCATGCTCCCCGGGAGCCAACCCAGCCGGAAGCTGCCCGATGTCATTTGCCAACCGCGCCGTCCCAATTGTGCTCGCCGCTGTGCTGATCGACACGATTGGATTCGGCATCGTCATCCCGATCCTACCGCAGTTGATCACTGATCTGGGCCATGTCGATCTTGACCAGGCGACCCGGATTTCGGGCTATCTGCTCGGCGTCTACGCGCTGACACAGTTTTTCGCTGGCCCAGTGCTCGGCAATCTCGGCGATAGTTTTGGCAGGCGGCCCGTGCTGATCGCTTCGATGCTCGCCTTTGCGGCCGATTATGCCTTGATGGCCTTTGCCCCGACGCTGGCCTGGCTGTTCGTCGGCCGCGCCGTCGCTGGCGTCGCTGGCGCGATCTATGGCCCGGCGAGCGCGGTGTTGGCAGACGTTACCCCGCCCGAGGGTCGCGCCAAGGTGTTCGGTTATATCGGTGCAGCGTTCGGCATCGGCTTCATCATTGGCCCGGCGATTGGCGGCTTGCTATCTGATCTTGGCCCCCGCGCGCCCTTCATCGCAGCGGCGGCCCTGGCGCTTATCAACGCGACGGCGATGATTTTCCTGATGCCGGAATCGCTCGCCCCGACGCTCCGTCGCCCATTCGACTGGCGCAGTACAAATGTGATCGGCGCGTTCCGCCCGCTGCTCAAAAGCGGTGGTGCGGCCCCGCTGCTGATCGCCTGGTTCATCTGGTCCCTGGCCAGCAACGTCTATCCTGCCACCTGGTCGTTTTGGTCGGCAGCGCGCTTTGGCTGGGACGCGCGCGCGATCGGCTGGTCGCTGGCGTTTGTTGGGCTGGTGATGGCGAGCATTCAGATGTTCCTAACCGGCCCGATCATCGCACGGCTTGGAGAATCGCGTGCATCGATCGTCGGCTTGGCGAGCGGGATGGGCGCCTATTTCGCTTATGTTTTTATCACCGCCGGCTGGCAGGCCTATGCGGTTTTCCTGATTAGCGGCCTATCTGCGCTGGTCTTTCCGGCGATGAATGGCCTGCTCTCGCGCCGCGCGGACGCCTCGCATCAGGGCGCGTTGCAGGGTGGGATCGGCAGCTTGAACAGCATTGCCGCGGTGATCGCGCCGCTGATGCTTACCCAGGCGCTCGCCACGGGCATTGAGCGCGGTTTTGCGGGTGCAGCCTTCCTGCTCGCGGGGATTATGGCAGCGATCGCTCTGCTGATCATGGTCTGGAAGGTGATTGGCAGCGTGCCCGCCAAGGAAGAAGTTGCAGTACCGTTGGCGTGAATTTGTTTCAGCCGAACATTCTTTGACAGGAAAACAGTATCCCGATACGCGATTTTGAGGCGCAGCTAGGATTCGTCCTTACTGAAATCCAATTGCAATAAAATCCTCCCCCATTTTTAATGAGGGAGGATTTTTCTATTTAGCTTGCAGGTAAAGTTACCGGCAATGCTTCAACTGTAAAGCACTTAAGTTCGCGCCCCTGTTCGAAAACAGCACTTTTACCTGTAACGAATGCAGAAAACACACCTACTGCGACAGCGGTGGCGACGGTGGCACCGGTATTACCGCTGCCTTCTTGGCGAAATTTGCCGCTGATTGGAATCGTGCGCCCCCCAAGATTGAGCGAACGGATTTCGATTTCCATCTTCGCGGATTTACCGAAAGCGCCCTTGCCCGTCCGATAAGTGACTTGGCCAACTCCCTTAGTACCCCGAGGGATTACGACAAAGTTGCCGAGCGTAACGTCACGCGCAACTGAGACATCAAAATTCTGTCCCTGCTTCACTCGCTTTGAATTGACCTCAGCATTCAGGGTCACCGCTACTTCAGTATTCGCAGGTAAAGACGTCTCGTTCGGCCCGAAACCTGCCGCCCTGGTCGCTTGAACCGGCGTTTGCGCGGTTTCCTGCGCTGTGGCAACACCAACTGCCGATACAGCGGCACCAAGGACTAAGGTCTTAAGAATTACATGCATCACTATCCCCTACATGCCCTTTTTGGGCATTGCCGGGATCATATTATCTTTGGTTGAATGTCAATCAATTACATCTAAAATTGGATCAAGGTTCTTTCCCCGGCCGCCGCGTCAGTGCAACATCGAGGTGACCGCCGGCATCGACCAAGGTCACCTCGCCGGTTACTGCGCGCATCGCTGGATCGAGCAGTGCGACGATTGGCGCAGCGACATCGGGGGCCATCGTCGGCATTGCCATCGGCACGCTGGCGGCGATGCGGGCGTTGAGCTTGGCAAAGCCCTCTTCGCCCAACCGCTTTTCAAACCAGCCGGTGCCGACATAACCAGGGGCCACGGCGTTGACGCGGATCGCCGGGGCAAGCGCGCGCGCCAGGCTCTTGGTCATCGTGATCAGCGCGCCCTTGGAGCAGGCATAAGCGACCGATGACCCCATGCCGAAAACGCCCGCAACCGATGCAACGCTGACAACCGCGCTCATCGGACCCGCCTTCATTGCCGGGGCGCAGGCGCGAATCATCTGGAAGGCGGCAATGGTGTTCAGACGATAGATGTCGATGAAATCCTCCGCCTCGAGGGCATCGAGATCCTCGTGATTGGCGAATTTGGTGCGGCCCGAATTGTTGACCAGAAAATCGATGCGCTCAAAGCTATCGACCGCGACCTTCGCCAGCTTGCGGCATTCACTATCCTCGACAATGTCGGCCTGCACGGCGATCGATCCATTGCCGATCTCTGCCGCCAGCGCCTCGGCATCATTCTTGCTCGACGCATAGTTGATCACGCAGCGCACGCCGCGCTCGGCGAGTTGCCGAACCACCGCCGCGCCAATGCCTGTGCCGCCCCCCGTTACAATGGCGACACCGCCTTGCATGCGATCGGCGCTCAAGCGGCAGCACTCGGGCGAGCGGACGCTCGCGCATGCCACGCGGTTAAATTGGGCATATCGTCGGGAACGGGCATCCCGATAAAGGTGGCGAAATCGACCGTGCACAGCAAAGCGATGTCAGCGATCGAATAATCCTTGCCCGCCAACCAGGGCCGATCGCCGAGCGCGCTATCGAAAACGCGCAGTGCATCATTCACCTTTGGTCGGTTGCTTTCGCCGAAATCCTTATATTGCGGCACGACGACGCGGGCCGTGAAGGGATGGCTGTGCTGCCAAACCATGGATAGCGGTGTGCCCAGTCGAAGCTCGACCCGCCGAGTCCACATATCGACTTCGGCCACGCCCTTTGGCCCCTTGCCGAACATCGGCGGATCGGGATTGAGCGCTTCGAAAAAGCGGCAAATCGCGATGCTTTCTGTAATCACCTCGCCATCGTCGAGCTTGAGCGCGGGGATCTGACCAAGCGGATTGACTGCCAGGAATTCAGGTTTCTTGTGATCTCCGGCCATGATCGACAGCAACTCGGTGGGCACTTTCAGCCCCTTTTCCGCCAGAAAAATACGAACGCGGCGCGGATTCGGCGCGGGATTGGCGGCGTCAAAAAACAGCACAAACTTGCCCCTTGGTGATTTTCGAAGATTGCGTATGGCATTTCGCACAAGCCTCGCCTAGCCATCCCAATCGCCAGACACGGCAATGATGGGGACGAAATGACCGACGCAGGGATGACAGCCGCAACGCTCCTGACCAGCGATTTCGAGACCTTGCCAACGTTGCTGCGCGCCCATGCGGCGGAACAGGGCGCCAAGCTGGCACTGGTCGATGAGTTCGGAACGATCAGCTATGCGACCCTAGATCGCATCGTCGACCAGGTGGCAGCCGCGCTTCAACGCGATGGGGTTGAACAGCGCACCTGCGTCGCAATCTGTGCAACACCCTCGATCAATTACAGCGTGGTGTTCCTCGGCGCGCTTCGGGCCGGATGTGCCGCAACGCCGCTTTCGCCCTCCGCCACAGGCGAGTCGATCGCTGCGATGATCCGCGATAGCGGTGCCCCGATTGCCTTTGTCGATGCGAGCACGATTGGGTTGCTTGACGGGCAAAGCCTTTCAGCCAGCCTGATTGACCTCGAAAGTCCGTCCTTCTCCGCCTGGCTCGCACCAGAAGGAACGAAGCCCGCCGATGTGACAATCCTGCCGGAAGATCCCTTCAACGTTATCTATTCGTCGGGCACCACGGGCACCCCCAAGGGCATTGTCCAGAGCCACGCGATGCGATGGGCGCATATCCACCGAAATTCGGGCGCGGGCTTTGGCGACGCGGTGACGATGATTGCGACGCCGCTCTATTCGAACACGACGCTCGTCACCTTCCTGCCGACCCTGGGCTGGGGCGGCACAGCGGTAATCATGAAGAAATTTGATGCACGCCGGTTTCTGGAACTGGCCGCCGCCCAGCGCGCGACGCATGCGATGCTGGTGCCCGTGCAATATAACCGCATCATGGCCGTGCCGGATTTCGATCACTTCGATCTTTCCGCCTTCCGGCTCAAAACCTGCACCAGCGCGCCATTTTCTGCAGCATTGAAAGCAGATGTCGTTGCGCGCTGGCCAGGGTTGCTTGTCGAATATTACGGCATGACGGAAGGGGGCGGCACGACAATGCTGGTTGCCAACGCCAACCCGACCAAACTGCACAGCGTCGGTGTGCCAATCGACGGCCATGACATCCGCTTGATCGACGATGACGGTAACGAAGTTGCCCCCGGCGACATGGGCGAGGTCGTCGGTCGCAGCCCGGCGATGATGACCGGTTATCATGGCCGCAGCGATGCCACCCGCGCGGCCGAATGGTATGACGCAGAGGGCAGACGCTACATCCGCCACGGCGATGTCGGTCGCTTCGACGAGGACGGCTTTTTGATCCTGATGGATCGCAAAAAGGATCTGATCATCTCGGGCGGTTTCAACATCTATCCCTCCGATCTGGAAGCGGTCCTCGCTCAGCATCCCGATGTCGCCGATAGCACGGTGGTTGGCGTGCCGTCGGAAGCTTGGGGAGAGACCCCCGTGGGCTTTTATGTGGCGCGTGGGGAAGGCAGCGATCCGGCTGCGATCATGGCCTGGACCAACGAACGGCTGGGCAAAACCCAGCGCCTGTCAGCCCTGCATCAAGCCAGCGAACTGCCCCGCAGTGCGATCGGCAAAGTCCTCAAACGCGAATTGCGCGACCAGCTTGCGAAAGTTCCTGCATGACACCGATTGCTGATATCCTGGCCGCGATGGTCCCGACAGATGGCGGCTATACCGGAACAATCCCGGCTGGTTGGTTACAGGGGCGCACAGCCTATGGCGGGCTGTCGAGCGCGATTGCCCTGCACGCGGCGCAGCAATGCGAGCCAGATTTGCCGCCGCTCCGCTCGGCCCAGATATCCTTTATCGGGCCGCTGGCGGGCGACATCACCGTGACTGCGACCAAGCTCAGGCGGGGGCGGACGGCGGCCTTCATCCAAACCGACATCGTCTCTGAAGCCGGGCTTGGCCTGCGCGCGACCTTTGTCTTCATGGCAAGCCAGCCGTCCAAGCTGGATTTTGATCAGCGGATGCCGGTCGATCTGCCCTATCCCGCACCGGATGCCAAGGTCTTCACCGGGCCACCGGAATATTTCATCCACAATTTCAATTTTGTCGATCAGAAGGATGGCGTTGGCCCCGGCGAGCTGCTGCGCTGGGCACGATTGCGCGCGACCGCCGGGCTTGATCCGATGGTGCAGATGATGGCGATTGCCGATGCCCTGCCCCCGGCGGTCGCCCGCCTGTTTGACGGCAGCTTTCCGCCGGTCAGCTCGGTGACCTGGATCGTCAACCTGCTGACGGACACACCGGCCACGATTGACGATTGGTGGCTGTTGTCCGCCAAATCGGATTTCGCGCGCAACGGGTGCAGCAGCCAGACGATGCGGGTGTGGAATGCCGAGGGGCAGTTGATGGCGGAAGGCATGCAGAGCGTGGCAATCTTTGTCTAACGGCCCGCTCGTTCCAAAGGCCACGCCGCTTGCGACAATTTGCGACAGTTTTGATCATCGCTGACAAATCGTCGCGACACCTGGCGTCCAGATAGGTCCAGACGATGGGGATCAACTCCATCAGATCATCAGGATCAACGCCATGAAGAAGTTCATTATTGTTGCTGCCTTAGTGACGACGGCCATCGGCGGCGTGGCCATTGCAGGTCAGATGGAGGGCGGTCCTCGTCACGGACCACACGGAGGCATGATGGCCCAGGCCGATGCCAATCACGATGGCACGCTTACTCGCGACGAGGTCATCGCTGCAGCCACCACGCGCTTCGACAAGGTCGATGCCAATCATGACGGCAAGGTCACCGCCGAGGAACGCAAGGCCGCCCGCCAAGCGATGCGTGAACGCTGGATGGGCGGGAAAGCCGATAGCGGGTGGCGCCACGGCCCAGGCATGGGACATCGTGGTCCAGGCGGCCCGGGTGGTCCAGGCGGTCCAGGCATCGGTCACCCCGGCCCCGGCGGCGGCCCCGAAGCCATGCTCGCCCGGCTCGACGTCAACAAGGATGGCAAGATCAGTCGCGACGAATTCATCACCCCGATGACCGCCCGCGCGACCAGCCATTTCGATCGGATCGATGCCAATCATGACGGCTTTGTCGAGAAGGCCGAAATGGATGCCGCGCGCCAACGGATGCGCGGCGGACCCGGTCATCCCAATCCCGCTGGGGCACCCGTCGAGCCGCAGCAGCCCAATTCCGGGCAGTAACTTCCCTCTCGCCGGGCGGGTTCCCCCCCCTCGCCCGCCCGGTGATAGTGTTCGGCGGCCCTTGCCCGCCAACAATTGCTGTCCGGAGCCGACTTCCATGCTAGACAGAGTGTCGATGGTCGATCAGCCCCATCTCCTGCTTGTCGATGATGAGCGCTCGATCCGAGAGCCCCTTGCACAATTCCTGCAAAAACAGGGGTTTCGTGTCACCCAGGCGAGTGATGCTGCAGCCGCACGGACCCGGCTGGCCGCTTATGCGATCGATCTGATCATTCTCGATATCATGATGCCCGGGGAAGACGGGCTAAGCCTGACCCGCCACATCCGCGAAACCAGCGAGATCCCCGTTATCCTGCTGACCGCGCGCAGCGAAGAGACTGACCGCATCGTCGGGCTGGAAATGGGCGCGGACGATTATGTCGTAAAACCCTTTTCCCCGCGCGAACTGGCGACGCGTGCCAAGGTCATCCTGCGCCGAGCGGCCAGTGGCGGCGCGCGCCAGCATGCCCCTGATTCAGGTTCCTATGCCTTTGCCGGTTGGGTGCTGAAAACGGGCGAGCGCGCACTGGTCGATCGCGAGGGCGTGTCGGTCGCGCTGTCCACCGGCGAATATAACCTCCTGCTCGCGCTCGCTCAGCGCCCACGCCAGGTCCTCACCCGCGACCAATTGCTGGATTTAACCCAGGGCCGCGAAGCCGCCGCGTTTGATCGCGCGATCGACAATCAGATCAGTCGCCTGCGCCGCAAGATCGAAAGTGATGCCAAAGCCCCCGACCTGATCAAGACAGTCTGGGGCGGCGGCTACACATTGGCAGCGGAAGTCACCCGGCTTTGACCAAATTCTGGCCCCGCAGCCTTTCGAGCCAGATGGCGGTGCTGGTGGCGATTGCGCTGTTCGTCGCGCAATCGATCAACTTTGCCATGCTCTATCAGGGCCGGCGGCAAATATTGCAGCAGCAGGTGGTCGGCCCGGCGCTGACGCGCATCATCGACGTCACCGATCGGCTGGCTGCTGGCAGAAGCATCGAAACGCTGAACCGCGACCGGATTCGCATCATGCGCGCCAATCCCATTCCCGTCAGCCGCCACCCCTTGCCCGATATCGAGCAAGCGCTGCGCGCCGCGTTGATCGATGCCGGCATCCCGGTCGGCACCATTACCAGCGATGTCCGCCCGATTACCCCCAACGACCATCGGCTGGAACGCTATGGGCGGCGGATGTCGCGCTTTGCCCGCTATGGTGCCGAGCTGATCATCGCGGTCGAGCTGCCCGGGCGCTATTGGCTGTTTCTGTCCGCGCCCTGGCCGCGATCCGGCTGGCCGTTGCTGGGGCAACTCATCGCCCAAACGCTGATCCTCTATGCGGTCGTGCTGCTGCCGGTGCTCTGGGGCGCGCGGCGCATTTCGCGGCCACTGCAATCGCTGGCGGGCGCGGCCCAGCGCTTCAAGCCCGGCGAACCGCAGGATCCGCTCGATGAAAGCGGGCCCCAGGATGTCCGCGCGGTAATCACCGCGTTCAACGCCCTCAGGCTGCGGGTGACGGCGATGCTGGATGAAAAGGACCGGATGCTCGGCGCGATTGGGCATGACCTGCGCACGCCTTTGGCGGCGCTGCGCGTCCGGATTGAATCGGTCGATGATGATGATGACCGCGCGCGCATGGCCGACACGATCGACGAAATGAACCGCACGCTCGACGACATCCTGTCGCTCGCGCGGCTTGGTCGCCCGAGCGAGGGCAAGACCGAGGTCGATCTGGGCGCGCTGGTCGATGCCGTGGTGGAGGATTTTGTCGCGATCGGCAGCGCGGTGGCTTTTGTCGAAACGGATCGGCTGACGCTGGCTCTGCGCCCCTCGCTGATGCGCCGCGCGATCCGCAACCTGATCGAAAATGCCGTCAAATATGGCAAATCGGCCGAGGTGCGACTGGAGGCCAGCGCCAAGAGTATTGCGATCATCGTTGCCGATAAGGGGCCCGGCATCCCCGCCGATAAGCTGGAGACAGTGTTCGACGCCTTCACCCGGCTGGAAACATCGCGTAACCGGGATACCGGCGGCTCTGGTCTTGGCCTGGCGCTGGCCCGCGCCATTGTCCTCGACGCAGGCGGCGACATCACGCTTGCGAACCGGGTGGATGGCGGGCTGAACGCGACGATTACGCTACCGCGCGTCCTTTGAAGCCAAGATGCGTCGCCGCAAAGCCTGGTGGTCTGAGCCCCGCATTTTCCTCCCGATTTGAGGAGAGTCCGGCCCATCAAGGGAGTCGGGGCAACAACAGGGCCTCTGGATATATTCATTAGTGGAGGATGGTCAGGGCTCAGACCAACGGCAGCAACGTCCGGCGGAAGCGGCCGGGCGGCATGCCGGTTTCCCTTACAAAGGCGCTGGTGAAATGCGCCTGATTGGCAAAGCCGCAGCTCAGGCTGATGTCGATCAGGCTGTGCCTTTCGCTTTCCATCAACGTCTGGGCGCGCAACAGGCGTCGCGACCGGACATATTGATAGGGCGATTGGTTGACTGTCTTCTTAAAGACCCGGGAAAAGTGGAACATCGACATGCCGGCAACGTCGGCAAGGTCCTTTATGCTGATCTTGTCCGCCAAATGCGCCTCGATATAGTCGAGCACGCGATTGAGCCTGAACGGACTTATGTGAAGCCGATCAGGCGTCACCCGGTTGGCGTGCAACGATGTTCGGGCCAGTGTCGGCGCGACGTAGCGATAAAGTCCCTCAAGATAGAGGTCATGGCCGAACCCAGGAGAAACCAACTCCTGTTCAATCATCTCCATGACGGTCGCCAGCCCAGCGTTGCGAAACCCGAGCGCTGGATCGAGGCTTGCCCGGTTAGATGGGTCAAAGTGTCTGGCGAGAAATCCTGGGGGAAAATGCAGGATCAGTGACTGCGACAGTGAAGGGAATTCCAGATCCGCATCGACGCCGTGCGGTAGGTAGCAGCACAGATCGAGCGCCAGCGTAGAGGACTGGAAAGCGCCACCCGCACGTGCTTCAAATACCCCGCACGACCGCCTGGCCAGCAAAAGCGAATCGGGCCTGTGGCTGCCCCGCGAACGCGTTTGCAGCGGTGCCTTTGTCGTGCTGCCAAGATGACGGATGGCCTGAACGCCATCACTGCTCGCCGCCACCAGTTTGCTGATTGGTGCAGCGGACCAGGCGATTTCGTCATAGCTGCGCGCGCCTGTTGCCGCGTACGTTCTTAGCGTATCCTTTTCAGACGCCATCACCCACACCCCGCGATCAAATTCGCATCCTCTTGATGCCTTAGCCTCAAATTCCGGCCGAAATGACGCAATACCCTTTTAGGGCGGTGCACGATCCAACGCCTCGTCGCAGAGGCACTCGCTCGATCTGCAGTTGATTATAACTGAACAAACGTTTAGCAACAAGGTGGTCAGGCCGCAACGTCGTTACTGTGGAGAGGATTAGTGATGGGCGAACATACCACCCAGGCAATGACGGTGAGGCGGATGAACTTCGGCTTCACGCCCGATATGGAGCGGGTGTTCGTGAAGGACGATCCCGATACGTCCTACACATTCCTGGGCACCTGGATGATGCTGCCCTATCTTGAGCCCTATCTGATCCGCACGATGCGTCAGGCGTTGCCGCACATTCGCGAGCCGCAGTTGAAAGAGGATCTGAAGCGCTTCTGCGCGCAGGAAGGCGAGCATTTCAAGCAGCACGCGATCGTCAACGAGATGATCCGCGATCTGGTGCCCGGCTTTGCCGCGTTGAAGCCGATCGAGCTGGAGCTGGACGCGGAGTTCAAGAGTTTCAGCAAGGAAAAGCCACTGAAATTCAATTTGGCTTATGCCGAAGGGTTCGAATCGATGACCAGCGCGCTATCCCGCGCGCAGCTTGAAACGGGCATGTTCGACCGCACCGACAGCCCGCTCGCCGATCTCGCCAAATGGCATATCATGGAAGAAATCGAGCACCGCACCGTGGCGTTCGATATCTATGAACATGTCGTCGGCAGCTATCCGTACCGGCTACGCATCGGCCTTTGGGCGCAATCGCATTTCATCAAATGGGGCACGCGGCTGGCCAAAACAATGAAGGACGCCGACCCCGAGACGATGGCGCGATTCCAGCAGCCAGAGGTCGTTGCCGCGCGCAAGAAATTCAATGCGCATTTCTGGCGGCGCGGCCTGCCGCGATTGGCGCAGACCTATTCGCCCTGGTATGATCCGCGCAAGGTCGATTTGCCCGATGCGTTCCAGATTGCGCGGAACCGATACTCCGAACTCGCCACTGCCCTCGCCTGACCCCTGCGGAGAGACTAATGACCGACATGACTCCGGCCCATGCCGCCGCCTTGGCCGAATTCGCCGCAAAAGTGGCCGCCCGCCCGATCGTGCCCGCGCATAGCGACACGCAAACGCTGCATGTCGGCGCGAGCGACCTCCCCTGGGCAGAGGCCGGGGACGGCAGCGCGCTACAGCTGCTGCATGTCGACCTGAACCAGGGCATCTGGATCAGCAACACCCGCCTGCCCGCCAATTACAAGGTGGTGAAGCATTTCCACACCGGCCAGGTGTACGGCGTCACGCATCAGGGCCGCTGGTATTATGCGGAGAGCCCCGAAGAGGTGAATTCGCCGGGCTCCTATCTGTTCGAGCCGGCGGGGTCAGTCCACACGCTGACCACGCCCGCCGATCAGGAAGGCGACACTATCGTCTGGTTCGCGGTACACGGTGCCAACATCAACCTGGACGAAGAGGGCAATATCGTTTCCATCGTTGACGCGCGCGCCGCGCTGGAGATTTATTGTGGTTATTGCGACGCGCTCGGACTCGATCGCAGCAAGCTGATCGTGGTGGGCGCATGATGCGCGCGGTTGTGCTTCGCGACGCCGCGCTGACCGTCGAACAGCGCCCGATGCCTGAACCGGGTTCCGGCGATGTGCTGATCCAGACGCATTATTGCGGCATTTGCGGCTCCGATCTCCACCTCGCCAAGCACGGCGCGGAGATTGCCAAGATCGGCGAGGAAATGGGCGCACCCCCACAGGATTTGTCGCGCGGGCTGGTGCTGGGACATGAATTCATCGGCGAGATCGTCGGCTTTGGTGCGGATACCGCGCAGACGCTGAGCGTCGGCGACCGCGTCGTGTCAGTCCCCTTCCTGCTGCGCGACGGCGCGCCGCTGTCAATCGGGGCCAGCCTCGACGTCGGCGGGGCCTATGCCGAATATTTCCTCGCCTCCGAAGCGCTGCTGATGAAGGTGCCCGACAGCGTGCCCGATGAAGCGGCAGCGCTGGTCGAACCGCTGGCGATTGCGGTTCATGCCGTCGCCAAATCGCCGGTATCGGGCGACAGCCACGCCGCCATCATTATGGGCTGCGGGCCGATCGGCCTGGCCGTTGCTGCCGTGCTGAAGGCGCGCGGCGTCACTACCATTATCGCCGCCGACTTCTCGCCCAAGCGGCGCGAGCTGGCGTCGGCGATGGGTGCATCGCTGGTGCTCGATCCGCGCGAACGCCCAGCCTTTGCGGCGGCGGCGGAGGTTGCCCCCGGCAAGACTGTCGCGGTGTTCGACTGCACGGGGGCCAAGGGCGTGCTCGCCCGCACGATCAAGGATGCCCCACCGGGCGCGCACATTACCGTGGCAGGCATTGCGCCGGGCGAAGAAACCTTCAGCCCGATGATCGCGATTGCCAAGGAAATTGGCCTGCAATTCGTGGTCTATTACACGCCAGAAGAATTTGGCGAGGCGCTGACGATGATCGCGGAGGGCAAGCTCAACTGGCAGCCGTTGGTAACAGGCAAGGTGAGCCTGGACGAAGTCGCCGCCGCGTTCGTGGCGCTCGAAGACCCCGAAAGCCACGCCAAGATTCTGATCGACCCACGACTCCCGGCGGCTGCATGACGCCTGAAACATTGACGCTAAGCCATGGCCCGTCGCGCTTTACGGCGACCGCAATGGGCACCGGGCCGCTGGTCCTGTTGATCCACGGCTTTCCCGACACGCGGGATACCTTCAAAGACCAGCTGCCCGCACTTGCCGAGGCCGGTTTTCGTGCGGTGGCGGTGTCGCCCCGCGGGTATGAGCCGTCGTCGCAACCCGATGATGGCGATTACCGCGTTACGTCTTTGGCCGCCGATGTCATCGCCTGGATCGACGCACTGGGTGAAACCACCGCGCATCTCGTCGGGCATGATTGGGGGGCAACGATCGCCTTTGCGGCGGCCGCCCTCGCGCCTGATCGGATCGCATCGCTGGCCGTCCTCGCTGTCCCGCACCCGGCGCGCTTTGCCGAGGCGTATCTGACGGTCCCGGCGCAACAGGCGCGATCCGCTTACATGATGGAATTCATGTCGCCCGAGGCAGATGCGATGATCGTGGCCGATGATTGCGCCTGTCTCGAAAACCTGTGGCGCAAATGGTCGCCCGGCTGGTCCTTCTCGGAAGGCGATATCGGCCCGATGCGGCGCGCGATGCAGCAGCCCGGCGTCGCCACGGCAGCGCTCAGCTATTATCGGCAGGCGTTCGATGCCGTGAGCGATGCTGGCAAGGCGGCACAGGCTTTGCTGGCCGGTCCGTTCGCGGTTCCCACGCTCGGACTGACCGGAGAGGAGGACGGCTGCATTTCCGCCGATGTGTTCGAAGCCTCAATGCGCGCGGCCGACTTTCCCGGCAGCGTGTGCGTCGAGCGGATAAGCGGGGCTGGCCACTTCCTGCACCGCGAAGCGACCGATCAAGTCAACAGCCAACTGATCTGCTGGATGCGTCGCCACTAGAGCAGCGTGCGATTAATCTGAACCGTTCGTGCTGAGCGAAGTCGAAGCACGGGGCGCAACGCTTGGCCTTCGACTTCGCTCAGGCCGAACGGAGGGAGTTCAGAGTTAACACACGTCGCTTTAAGCTTCGTCACCCCGGAACGGCCACAAACCGTCGCTTTGGGGGATGACTGGTCATGTCGTGGTCGCAATCGGTCAATTGCTCGACCAGCGCCTTGAGCTCGTCGAAATGTCGCTCGCGCAGCGTGCGCGGCGTCACGCCCAGCCGGTTGCAAAGCGCCGCCGCCGCTGCGACCGCGACGCCGTGCTGCGCGCCATTGCCCATCAGCTTGGTCGCCGATCCGGCGACATGGGTGACGCTGATATGCTTGCCTGCCATCATCAGATTGTCAATGTTTGCAGAATATAGACAGCTGAAGGGGATGCCGTACATCTCCTTGTCGCGCATATCGAAAATCCAGTCCTTCAGGCGGAAGTCGTACTTGCCCTCGCCGCGGTCCCACGCGCAGTGGATGCAGAACGACCCGTCATTGGCGATCAGCTCGTCATCGAAGCGCCTGTGCTCGCGGATATCGTTCTCGGTCAGGACATGATCGCCCCGGTAGCGGCGGAACTCACCCTGTGCGGCGACATAGGCCATCCACTCGAATTCGAGATTGACATAGGCTTCAGGTTCAAGGCGCTTGACGTTAGCGAAGGTGCCGTAAAGCGCGCGCATCAGATAATCGCGCACCAGTTCGCCCGAGGTATAGGGGTCGAGCCACTGGCCATATTCCCAGAAATGCGTAGCCGGAAACACATCGTTCTTTGATCCGAAGCGGAATTCAGGCGTACTGGGGTTGTCGCCGGCGGCGGGGCCGGGGCCGTTCTCCAATCCCGGCCGGACCAGTTGGCCGCTAAGATTGGCATAGTCCTTCGACACTTCGGTGGCCCAGGGGACGTCCGGAAAGGGCACCGGCTGGTCGGCCATCCGGGTACGGAAGAACAACGTGTTGCCGTGGTGCATCTCATCGGCGGTTTCGGGCGCATAGGGCTCGCCGAATTCGGCGCGGGCCTCGCGGCCGAACAAAGTCTGCGCACCCGCCAGCACGCCCAACATCGCGGTGCCGCTGGTATCGATGAACATGGCGGCGGTGAAGCGGCGTTCATACCCGCCACGCGCCTGCACCGCATCGACCGACACGATCCGGTTACCCTCGGTGATTGCGGAGAAAACTCTCTGTTCAAGAAACACCGATGCGGTGGGTTCAGCCTCGAGCAGCGCCAGCGCGACGAGATCGCCATTGGGTTGGCGCGCCGACAATTCCCTGAGCAGCGCCCCTTGCGTCCCGCGCGGCATCAGCCCGATTTCGACGCTGGCATTGCCGCCGAGGACCGGCCGGTCGTGGATCAGCGCGACGCGCTGGCCGAGTCGCGCCGCCGTCAGTGCCGCCGCGCAGCCGGAAATGCCACCGCCGACCACGATCACGTCGAAATTCCCTGCATCAACCGGCGCATCGGGCAGACCGCGCAACGCCCGGCGCCATGCCCGACTGGCCTCGCCGACGTCTTCGGGTGGCGGGATTCCGTCTGCGCTGAAATAAATCGCATCGCACCGTCCATCGAAACCCGTCAGGTCGTGGAGCGCCAGCTTCACCGGGCCTTGCGACAACGCGACCTTACCCGCCGATTGCCAAGACCAGTCGCGGTCATTGGCGCCGAACTCGGTCGCGAGCGCGGAGCCATTAATCGACAGTCTGAATCGGCCGGGGTGATGTCCGGGCACCCAGTCCTTGGCGCGGACCCAGACGTTATAGTCACCCGCCTGATCGACCGAAATCGTCGTTGTGGCATCGGCGACTGGACGCCCCAGCCCATGCGCCAGCAGATAAGGCGATCCCATTTGCAGCTCGAACTGCGAATCGAGCATCCAGCCGCCGTAATTCGCAAAGTCCTCGGCCTCGACCAAGATCGCAGACTTGGGAGCGACTGCAATGATGTCCTGCTCCGGCATTACGCAACGACGCCGACACGGTGATCGGTTAGGCGAACGCTAATCGTCGCAAAGACAGTCTTCGCTGGCGATCGCCGTTTGTGCAAGGGGCGCGGTTGGGTCCACCCGGTGGTCGCCCCCCAATGGAGAACGGCGCGCCGGATGGATCGTCTCGACATCAATATTTCATCGTCACCGACAGGCCAATCCGCCGCGGGTAAATGGCCTGCTGTGCGGTAGGGGTGAACAGGATCGGACCCTTTTCGTTGGTGATGTTGTCGGCAAAAACGTCGAAGCGAAGCTTCTTGGTTTCCAGTCCTGCGCGCAGCGTCAGATTCTCGATCTGGCCGCCGAAAAACCCACTCGCCAGATCCTGCTGGCGATTGCGGAACGAATAGGCGCCGTAGAAATTGAAATCGAGATTCTCGTTGATCGCGGTCGAATAGGTCGCACCGATCGAATAATTGTTCTTCGGCACGCCTGGCAGTTGCGCTCCGTTTCGTGCGGTTGGCGATACGACCGTCAGCTGGGGATTAATGTTCTGGAAGGTGGAGTTGTTGAAGTTTACGACAGCCTGCAAGGTCAGCCCGTTTAGCGGTGTGCGCCAGTTCAGCCCCAGATCGACGCCATAGATGCGTGCATCACCGCCATTGACCACCGAAGGGAGGCCGAAGGGCGTGTTGAACGGAATCTGGATGTCGCTCCAGTCAGTGTAATAGAAGGATCCGTCGAAGTAGAAACCGGCGGGCAGTTTCAGTTTGGTGCCAATTTCATACGTCCACAAACTGTCTTCGTTGATGATGACCCCGGTCGTCACGCCGCTCAGCTGACCAAGCAGCGCTTGCGCCCCGGTCTGGATCGTCCCCGAGCGGAAACCGCGCGCGACGTTGATATAAACAAGGGCATCGTCGCTGGGTTTGTAGGTTAGGTTGAATCTCGGGCTTAGCGCATCGAACTTGCCCCGCCCACTATCCACCGCTGTCACCCCGCCAAAGGTCGTCGGGCCGGACGCAGTGCGCGTGTCGTTAAAATACCGCAGACCGATCAGTGGGATCAGCTTGCCATCGAACAAGCTGTAGGATGCCTCGCCGAAGATCGCGAAACTTTCGGTCTTTAGCGGTGCGCCAACGACGTTCAGAAACGGAATCGCCGGACCCAGTCCGCGGAAGTTAACGTCGATATCCGATGTAATCGTCGCATTGGTGTAAAGGCCACCGACGATCCAGCTAAACGCGCTGTCCCCCTGCGACACCAAGCGCAGTTCCTGATTGAACGAATGTGTTGCAAAGGTGCTGTTGTTCCGGATGCCAATCGGGAGGAAGACCCCCGGGGCAACAGGCAACACAGAATTCACCACGCTATCGATCCGCAGCTTGTGATCGATATAGGAAGTGCCGCTTTCCAGTGAAACCGTTCCCAAATCCCATTTGGCAGACCCGGAATAAAAGGTCGCAACCGTGTCAATAAACGGGGTGATACCAAAGGGTTCGTGGACGCGCGGCGGATCGACCGCCAACAGATTGTTGCTGTAATCCTGATGATTGTCGATGTGCCAGACCGACACGGTGACATCCAGATTTTCGGTAGGCTTCAAGAACAGCTTGCCGCGAACGTTCCAGCTTTCGATGCCGTTCAGATTGTTGCCAAGCGCGCCATCGGCAAAGCCGCTCAGTCGTTCATAGCCGCCCGACACGCTGAACGCTGCCTTGTCAGTCGCCAGCGGGAAGTTGAACGCAGCATCGCCGGCATAGTTGGTGCCGCCACCGTCAGTGAACGATACCTCGCCCTGGCCCTTTGCCGTGAATTTCGTGGTATCCGGCTGGGTGGTGACGAGCCGGATCAGGCCGCCCATTGCGCCATTGCCATAAAGCGTGCCCTGCGGCCCGCGCAGGATTTCGGTCCGCTCCAGATTGATCAGGCGCGATGGCGGTGCCAGCTGGAGGTTGGGGATGCTGAAGATAACGTCGTCGATATAATAGCCGACGGTCGCATCACCCACGGTGCCAGAGCTGATGCCGCGAATCTGAATTGTTTCAAAGCCGGGCGCCGCTTTGGACACGATTGATGCGCCCGGAATGAATTCAACCAGCTGAGTCAGGTCCTTGGTGCCGCGCCGTTCCAGCGTATCGCCGCTGATCGCCTGGATCGCGGCGGGCACGTCGGACAAATTCTGTTCGCGCTTCTGCGCGGTGACGACGATGTCGCCATCGGCATAGGCTTGGTCTGTTGCGGTAGAGTCGGGCGTCGCCTCCTGGGCCATGGCCGGCGTGGCGAACAGCGCAAGCGCGCTGAGACTGCCGAGAAGCGCCGCGCGCCGAACATTTGAACCGATCATGATCATCCCCTCCAACTGCCACGCGCCCTGCCATACTGCAGGGTCAGCTTCCGGGAATCGGTCCCGGGGCTCTACTGCTAACTAAACAACCGTTCAGTATTTGGCAAGATAGTGCTGAACATACGTTTCGGGGCTATTGTCCCGAAAAGGATGCCGGACGCTTTTCCATGAACGCCGACACCGCCTCGGTGAAATCGGCGGTGCGGGTGCCGAGCAGCCATTGATCCGCATCGGCGTGCATGATCGACGCGCTGAGCGCCCCCGACAGCGCGTTAACGCTGCGTTTGATCATCTGGACAGCAACCGGCGGCAAGGTGGCATAACGCTGCGCCATCGCCAGCGCAGCGGCATCGCGGGCATCAGGTGCCACGACTTCATCGACAAAGCCCCACCCGTGCAGCGTTTCGGCATCGATCAGATCACCCGACATCACCAGTCGTTTGGCGCGCGCTGGACCGACCAGCTCAACTGCGAGCGGCAAAGCGTTCCACATCAGGTTGATGCCCAGCTTCACCTCGCCATAGCCCATCCGCGCCGTGGTGGTCGCGACCCGGAAATCGCACGCGCTGGCAATGCACGTCGCAGCGCCCGTGGCGATGCCCTGCACCACGCAAATTGTCGGCTGATGAATCTCGCGAATAGCGCGCATCAACCGCGCGCCTTGCTCGGCGGAACGGCGGAGCTGCACGGTCGGCTGTGGGGAGCCGCCGACGGCTGCCAAATCGGCCCCGACGCTGAAATGATCGCCCTCGGCCCGAATAATCACTGCGCGGATATCGGGTTCATCCCGAAAGCCTTCGGCCAGCTTTTCTAATTGCCCCAGCGACGCCGGGGTCAGCGCGTTGCGCTTGGCCGAGCGATCGAGCGTGATCGTCGCAATCACCCCGTCACGTTCGATGCGGAAATCGCCGTCGGGATTAGGATCGATGCTCATGCTGCAATCTGCTCCGCTAGACGCGCTTTAAGCGCCTGTTTGTCGACCTTGGAATTCGGCAGCAGCGGCAATTCGGCTGCGAAGCTGAATGTCTTTGGCAATTTGTAATTGGCCAAGCGCGGCCGGAGAAACTCCTTCAGCGCGTCTTCATCCAATGTCGGGTCGCTGGTCGCGATAAAGGCGTGGCCAACCTCCTGGAAAACGGCGTGCGGTACGGGCAGCACTGCTGCCAGATGGACCGCCGGATGCTCAGCAAGCGCCAGTTCGATTTCGACCGGATAGATATTGTAGCCGCCCGATTTATACATTTCCTTCAACCGGCCGACAAAGCTGAAATTGCCGTCCTCGCGTTCGACCCCAATGTCGCCGGTGCGCAAATAGCCATCGGCGGTGAAGGCCTCTGCCGTTGCCTCTGGCCGGTTGAAATAACCGGTCATGCAATAGGGCCCTTTGATCTGGATTTCGCCACTTTCGCCGATATCGGCAATGCTGCCATCGACGCGGGCGATGCGCATATCGGCAAAGGGCAGAGGCCTGCCGATTGTCTCCGCCATTACCGCGGTCGTCGCGTCAAAGTCGGATGCGGTGACGATGCCGCAGGTTTCCGTCTGACCATAAACGGTCGACATGGGAATGCCGAGATCCGCGACGGGTTTCAACAACGCCTCCGCCGTCGAACCGCCACCGAACACCAACAGCTTGTAGTTGCTAAGCCGCTTGAATCCTTGCGCCGGCATGGCTGCAAACATTGCAAAAGCGGTCGGACTGCCGACCAGATAGGTCAGTTGCTCGCTCTCGGTCAGCGCAGCAATAGCCGCCATGTCGACGCGGTGGTGGAAGACGATCTTGCCGCCATAAGCGAACACACACATGCAGACATTGTTGATCGCGCCGACATGGTTGGTTGGGGCGACGTTCAGAGTCGATTGCAGGCCGTCCTGCATCCAGCTGAGATTAGTCAGCGCCGCCGCCATCACCGCGCGGTGCGACAGCATCGCCCCCTTGGGCTTGCCCGTCGTGCCCGACGTATAGACGATGATCGCGACATCTTCAGGATCGATAGCGGCCCGCCGCGCGGCAAGATCAGCGTCGCTGATGGTGCGACCACGCGCGACAAAATCGGCAAAGGCAAGGGCCCGGCCGCAGGTTTCACCCAGCGCCACGAAGGTCGCGACGTTGGGCCCGAGCTGTTGCAATTCGTCCAGATAGTTGCGCCCGTCATAATGGTCGCGCGCGAACACCAGCCGCGGCGTCGCATCATCGAGCAGATACGCATATTCGGGGCCCTGGTAGCGCGGATTGAGCCCCATCCACACCGCGCCGATCGACGTGGACGCCAGCATCGTCACCCAAAAGTCGAGCGATGACGGCGCCAACGTCGCAACGCGGTCGCCTGGCGCGACGCCTTCCGCCATCAGCGCCTTGGCAATGCCATCGACCTGCTCCGCGAGCATCGCGTAGCTAAGCCGGATATCGCCATCGACTGCCGCGTCGGCACCGCCAATCGCTGCTGCATGGCTCGCCAGCAGGTCATGAATCCGGGTACAGGCCATCTGGCGCGTAAATCGCGCCCGGCCCGCGCTCGCAATATCGGCGATCCGCGTCATGTGTCTCTCCAACCAACTCGCTCAACGCATAGGCGATGTTGGCTGGACTGATCAAGTGTTCAGTTTTTTGGGTCGGGCCGCACGCCACGATACAGAAGATCGGCATAAGCGCGATGTCGCCGACGCCACAGCGCGCGGTCAAAGCCCGACTTGCCCAGCACCCTTTCGACAAAGGGCTCGAGCAGCAAAGTGCCCAGTTCCATATAGACGACCAATAGGGGCAGCCACAGCCGGTCCACATCGGCGCGCATATGGCCTTCGGCATCCATCCGGTCCATCGCCGTGCGCTGGACCTGATAGAAACGCTCGAACAACCCGGCACCCCAGTCGCTCCCTTCCAAAAGCGCGCGGCGCATATAGGCCTTGGTCAGGTCCCAATCATCGATATGGCGGGCGATCCAGGCCTCGGTACGGTCGGTCACGCTGTCGAGATCGGCCGGCTTTTCAAGGCCATCATAAAGATTCTGTTCGAACAGCACTTCTTCGAATTGCGCGATAAAGTAGCGGTCGACCGCCTCGCGCAGCCCTTCCTTGGACCCGAAATGATGATTGATCAGGCCGACTGACACCTCCGCCGCGGTTGAGATGTCCCGGACGGTGACTCCGTCGAACCCCTTTTCCGCGAACAGCGACATTGCGACCTTGATGAGGCGCATTTTGCCCTTCGACAATTCGACGACGTCCGCGATGCTTTCCTGTTCCATGCTGGGTATCTAGCAACAATCACCGAGCTTGCGCAACGCTGAACAAATGTATAGCGCGTGCGCAAACATTTGGAGGGGATATCATGACCGACGTTGCGATCATTTCGACAGCACGCACCGCGATGGCCAAATCGGTCCGCGGCAGCTTCAACGACACGCATCCGATCATTCTCGCCGGCCACACGCTGCGCCACGCGATCAAGCGCGCTGGAATCGACCCGGGCGAGGTCGAGGATGTCATTCTGGGTACCGGCATGCCGGAGGGCGCAACTGGCTTCAACATCGCGCGCAATGCGGCGATCAAGGCCGGCTGCCCGGTCACCACCAGCGGCGTGGTGATCAATCGCTATTGTTCATCGGGGCTCCAGTCGATCGCGATGGCCGCCTCGCGAATCCGCGACGAAGGTGTGCCGGTGATGGCAGCGGGCGGGGTCGAATCGATCTCGATGGTGCAGCTTTCGGGCAAAATGAACATGCATGGCGCGACTGAGGCGGGCCTTGCCGCCAGCCATCCGGCACTGTGGATGAGCATGATTGAGACCGCTGAAATCGTGGCCGAGCGCTATAATGTGAGCCGCGAATCGCAGGACCAATATGCGCTGGAGAGCCAGCAGCGCACCGCTGCTGCGCAGGCTGCCGGCAAGTTCGACGACGAAATCGTGCCCTTGAAGGCCATCTGGAAAAAGGTCGATAAGGCGACTGGCCAGACCAGCACGGCCGAGGTGCTGGTCGATCGCGACGAATGCAACCGCCCGGAAACAACCCTTGAAATGCTCGCCGGGCTGAAACCCGTGCTGAAGAGCGGCATGACGATGGCCGAGGGCAAATATGTCACCGCGGGCAATGCCAGCCAGCAATCGGACGGATCGAGCACGGTCATCTTGATGGACGGCGATCTGGCAGCCAAGCGCGGCATCACGCCAATGGGCTGGTTCCGGGGCTTTGCCGCCGCTGGCTGCGAGCCCGACGAAATGGGCATCGGCCCGATCTTCGCCGTCCCCCGCCTGCTCGAACGCCACGGCCTAAAGGTCAGCGACATTGGCCTGTGGGAATTGAACGAAGCCTTTGCCAGCCAGTGCCTCTACAGCCGCGACAAGCTGGGCATCGATCCCGCCATCTATAACGTCAATGGCGGCGCAATCTCGATCGGCCATCCCTACGGCATGACCGGCGCACGCGGTGTCGGCCATGTCCTTATTGAGGGCAAACGGCGCGGCGTGAAATATGCGGTCGTCACCATGTGCGTTGGCGCGGGCATGGGTGCTGCCGGCCTGATCGAGATCGCCTGAGCCACGGGTGGCGCGGGTTCTCGTCACGGGCGGGCCCGGCTTTATCGGGCGGCGCGTCGTCCAGCGCTTTTTGAGCGCAGGATGGGAGGTGACGAGCTTCTCGCTGCCCGGCGAGCCCGCCCCACCCGAATGGCGCGGGCCAGTGCGGATGGCCTATGGTGATCTCGGCGACCGCGCATCGCTCGAAGCGGCGGTGCAAGGCTGCACGCTCGCTATCCATCTTGCAGCGCCGGTGGGCGTCGCGGGGCGCTATCAGTGGCAATGGGATGTTATCGCCGAGGGCACACGCAATGTCTGTGAGGTGATGGCGGCACAGCAGGGCCGCGCGGTGGTTGCCTCCTCAATCGCGGTCTATGGCACGCTGATCCAGACGCAGGTCTGCCGCGAGGAAGACGGTCACGGTCCGTGGGCGGGCGCCTATGGGCGTGGCAAGCAAGGGCAGGAAATAGTCGCGCTGGAGACCGCTGCACGAACGGGAATGCCGCTGACCCTTATCCGCCCTGCCAATGTTTATGGCCTTGGCGGAGCCAGCGCCTGGGGCGACCGCCTGCTCGAAGCATTCGCGGCCAGCGGCGGAGCGGTTTTTGGCGACGCGCAGGCAAATGGCGCAGGCCTCGTCCATGTCGAAAACCTCGCTGACGCGCTGTTTCTTGCCGGGACAAGCAACGCGGCGATTGGCCGCACCTATAATGTCTGTGACGGAAACGGCGTTAGCTGGCGGCGCTTTTTCGACGATATGGCGGCAGTGGCCGGCAAGCCGCCGCCGCCCGTCATCCCGCTTTCCGACGCTCTGGCCATCGTCCGTGCCAATGAAGACCCGGCCAATCTGGTTGAACCCAAAGACCCGAACCTGCCGTCGATGGAGGGGCTCAATCTGGTCGGTTTCGACAACAGGATCAATGCCTCACGCATCCGCGCCGAGATCGGCTGGACCTCGCGGATCGACTATGCAGACGCGATGCACGAGATCGGCCGAGCATGGCGCGCGGCGCGTAACGGCTAGGGCATGCAGCCCATCGACCGGAACTGTGGCTTTCGACAAATTTCGCGACGTGGAACGGTAGCATTGCCGATCCCGAAAGCTTCCGTTCGTTAAGCGTCTGCAAGCTTCGCCGATCTTGCATGTTCGACCTTGCGGAAACTGTGCCTTGTGCGCACAAGATGTGCAAAACAAGCCCCGAGTCTTGGACAAGCGATCAGTCAATTGAGCAACAAGTTGATTCTGACCTGCGCAGGTTCGCTCGGCGATTTGTACCCAATATTGGCCGTCGCACTTGCCTCTAAAGATGTTGGCTTTCAGCCCGTGCTGGCTGTTCCAGAAACCCACGTTGAATTGGTGCGGTCGTTTGGTTTGGCAGCGGAACCTGTCATGCCCGACTTTGATTCAGTCCGCATAAAGCTGGGGCTAACCGAGACTGAAGCGGTGAGAGCGTTAATCGATGATGTCGACTTCTTGATACAGAAGGTTCTTTTGTCCACGCTTGCCGAAAGCACCCAAGCGCTTGACGATATCGCCGACGGAGCTTTGGCGATTCTCGGAGCGCTCGTATCCCTGCCAGGGCCGATCGTCGCAGAAAAGCGAAATATTCCGTTCGTTCCGACAGTTCTTTCGCCGATGCTCACAATGTCAGCGCTGGATGCTCCGGCAGGCTCAGGCTTTGGTATGCTGGCAAAGCCTCCAGTAGGGCGGATCCAGCATCTTTGGAACAAAGGCTGGCTGGCGATTATTCACCGGGAAATGCGCCGCCGCTACGCGAAGCAAATTGACCGGGTTCGGGAGCTTCACGGCTTGCCGCCCGCAAAGTCGTCGCCGATCTTCAATGTCGATGGTGATCCTCCGCTACGGCTCGGGCTGTATTCGCCGCTCATGGGCAAAATTCAAAAAGACTTTCCGGCCAATCTCGTTCTGACAGGCTTCCCAAATTTTGATGGCGGACCCAAGATCAGTAGACAGTATGAAGACGAAGTTCAGCCATTTCTGAACGGCGGATCGCCGCCGATTGTATTTACGCTCGGGAGTCTTGCTCCCGCTGCTGCTGGTCCCTTTTACAAAGATAGCTTGGCAGCTGCAATTCAGCTTGATGCGCGTGCCTTGCTGCTAACCGGCAAGAACGAACTCGATTGTGGAGCAAACGCGCTTGCATTTGCTTATGCCCCGCATTCCCTGGTCTTCCCCAAAGCGGCGGTGGTTGTTCATCACGGTGGAATTGGGACAACAGGTCAAGCTTTGAAAGCAGGAATTCCGCAACTTGTTGTCCCCATGAATGGAGATCAATTTGACAATGCGGCACGCATCGCAAGGCTTGGCGTCGGCAGAGTGCTACCGTTCCGTCGATACAATCCAGAAACTGCTCGCTCCGCGCTCGAAACAATCATGAAGGGCGCGTCAATGGCAGCACGTGCGGTAGATGTCGGCGAGCGCGTTCGTGCCGAGCGGGGCGCGGAAGTCGCCGCCGCCGAGTTGGCCAAGGTGCTTCTTTCCGCATGAAATCAAACCCAGGGCGACTAAGTAGCTTTGGAAGTCTGCTATGGACTATGTGCGTCCGACAACCGGACTTTCCGGACTCCCCCAATCGCAGCCGTAGGCCACATAAATCAACAACTTAACTCGGCACCGCCTCAAGCTTCCGCGCGGGCGGGTGGCTGGCCATATCGTGATCACTGCCAATGCGTGCAGGTCACCAACTCAGTTCACGCTCCTGTCCCGGCCCTCCCAATAAGGCGCGCGCAGTTCGCGCTTTAGCACTTTGCCCGCCGCAGAAATCGGGAAGGGCGCGTCGCGGAACTCGATCGATTGCGGGCATTTGAAGCCCGCGATCTTGGCCTTGCAGTGGGCGATCAGCGCATCGGCTGTAGCCTGCGCGCCGGGCTTTGGCCTTACGATCGCATGGACGCGCTCGCCCCATTTTTCATCGGGTATGCCGATCACGGCGCATTCCAGAACGTCCGGATGCATGCTGAGCGCGCTTTCGGTTTCCGCCGAATAGACATTCTCGCCACCGGAGATGATCATGTCCTTGGTCCGATCGACAATGAACAGATAACCGTCGGCGTCCAGGAAGCCCGCATCGCCCGACATGATCCAGCCGTCCTTCAACGTCGCCGCGGTTTCATCGGGCCGGTTCCAATAGCCGATCATGTTGCCCGCACTGCGGATCGCGATTTCACCGACCGTACCGGTCGGCTGATCCTGCCCGTCTTCACCAACGATGCGTATTTCGGCGAACAGCGTGGGCTGGCCGGCCGATTTCAGGCGCGCCGCGTGGGGGCCATCCGGGTCATGATCATTCGGCCCCAACAGGGTACACACACCGCTGGTTTCGGTCTGGCCATAGCCCTGGGCGAAGCGCGCTTGTGGCAGGCGCGCGATGAGCCGACGCAGCGTGCCTTCGGGCATCGGCGACGCCCCGTAGAGCGCGTTTTTGAGGCTCGACAGGTCGGCACCCTCGGCCTTTGGGTGCGCGATCAACATCCCCCACATGGCGGGCACCAGACTGAGCGTGTCGATCCGGTCCTGAACCACGCAATCAATAATTGCGCCGGGATCGAAAGTCGGCTGCATGATCAACTGTCGCCCGATAATCGCCGACGCCACCGCAAGCTGCGCGCCCGCCAAATGGAACATCGGCAGCACGCACAATATGGCGATGTCAGTCGCCGGTTCTTCATCGCCAAGTTGCCCTGCAAGCAAGGAGCACACCAGGCCGGTGTGGCACAGCATCACCCCCTTGGGGTGCCCCGTTGTGCCGCCGGTATAGAAAATGCCCGCAATGTCTTCCCCGCCGCCGCCAAGCGCCGATACCGGCACAGCATCTCGACGCAGCGCTTTATAGCTGATCGCACTCAGTGCCGGATCGCCATCGCCGATATGGACGACGGGTACGCCATCGCTCCCTGCCCTCAGATCGGCAATGAGCGCGCCAAAAACATCATCAACCACGATAACCCGGGGACCGCTGTCGTTCAGCGCATAATCGATCTCGTCTTTCGACCAGCGCGTGTTGAGCGGCACCGCAACCGCCGATAACCGCCAGATGGCGTACAGGCACTCGACATAACGATCGCTGTTGAGCGCCAGGATCGCGACGCGGTCCCCCGCCGCAACGCCCAAGCGGCGAAACCCGCCGGCCAATTCCTCCGTCGCCCTGTTGAGCTCGAGCCAGGTCTGCGCGCGGCCTTCGAAACGGATCGCTTGCCGATCAGGAAACATCCGCGCCGCGCGACTGACAAACTGGGCAAGACGTATCTGGCTCATAATCGACTCCAACAGATTAGGGTTCAGATCACCGACAGCAGCGCTTTCACGAACTGATCAGGCATCGACAAAAACGGCGAATGCGACGCTTCGAGCGTGGCGACGTGCTGGCAAGGCTGACGTTCAATCAGGCGGTCCTGCATCTGGATCGACAGCCCGCGGTCCTGGGCACAGCGGATATAGGATCGCGGCACTGACTGGAAATTCTCGCCCAGCCGCAATTTGGTAACCGATGGCCGCAGCGATTCCGGCACCAGGCGCGGCCGCACCCAATCGAGATCGGCATCACTGCAATCGCCATAATAGACGGGCTTCAGACGATCAGCGTTGATGGTGACGACGCCTTTCAGCCAGGCAACGCTGCTGGCACCGGGCAGGTCCGAATTTTTGTCCATCGCGGCAATCGAGGCGAGACTGTCGCCATCGACCGGCAGGAAGGCGGAGACATAGACGAGCCGTTCGAACAGCTCGGGCGCGGCTTCGGCCGCTGCCGAAATGACCGGGCCGCCCATCGAATGGCCAACGGCGATCACCGGCCCGCCGGCCTGCCGGGCATCTTCAATAATGGCGGCGGCATAGGCTTTCAGCGTCCAGCGCCAGCCCGGCTTTCCCCGATCCCCGCGTCCGGGCAGGTCGGACGTGACGACGCGGTGCCCCGCTTGGCGTAGCAGCGGCACGACCCGGTCCCAGCACCAGCTGGCATGGCAGGCGCCATGCACCAGCATGATTGTGGCGGGTGCAGCGGTGCTCATGGGCGTTCGTTCGAGAAGATCACGGTCGCGCAGGCCGACCAGAAACCGCCCCAGCCATGCACCAGCGACGTCCTCGCCCCCGGCACCTGTGCTGCCGCCTCCCCACGCATCTGGCGCACGGCTTCCAACATGCACAACATGCCGTACGCGCCCGAATGGGCATAAGCGAGGCCGCCGCCATTGGTGTTCATCGGCAGCTTGCCGCCGGGCCGGGTATGACCCTCTTCGATGAAACGCCCCGACTCGCCCACCGGCACGAAGCCGAGCCCCTCAAGCCCGAAAATCGGATTGAAGGCGAAGGCGTCATAGATCATCAGATGATCGATATCGTCATGCGTCACGCCCGCTGACGCAAAGGCATCGCGCCCCGAGGTGCGGATCATGTCGGGCTCCATCGGGTTGCGCGTGCCTGCCGAGCTGCACCCGCCATTCTCCATCGCCGAACCTGATCCCAGCACATAGACGGGCTTGGTCGGGAAATCGCGCGCGCGCTCGGCTGATGTCACCACCATCGCCCCGCCCGCGTCAGACACAAGGCACGTCATCGCCCGGCGGATCGGCCACGCGATCATCGGTGAGGCCAGCACCTCATCGACACTGGTTGGCGTCTTCAGCTTGGCGCGCGGGTTTTGCGCCGCCCATTCGCGCTGCACCACCGCCACCATCGCGATCTGCGCTTCGGTCAGGCCATGGGTCGCCATATAGCGGACCAGCGGCTGGCCGAACAACGTCGCGGACAAATTGGCCCCGGCATAGGCAATGTCGAACTGCTGCTCGATCGATCCGGGCTGCCCCACATCATAAGCGCAGGGACGCCGGCAATGGCTGCGCCCCGATTCGCCGTAGACGATCAGCACCGTTGAACAATAACCCGCGTTGATCGCCGCGATGGCGCTGCGCAGGTGATAAATCCACGAGCAACCACCGATGCTGGTGCCATCGACCCAGCGGGGGTAAATCCCCAGTTGCTGCGCGATATTGCCGACCGGGAGATGCCCGACCGTCAGCCCATCGATATCGGATGCCTTTAGTCCCGCATCGTTAAGCGCATTGACCGCGCCGTCGATTGCCAGGCCCACCGAGGACAGATGCGGCACGGTGCCGATCTCAGTCGATTCCGCCGCACCGACGATCGCAAAGCTTCCGGGCTTGATCATCACGCGGCCTCCCCGGCGGGGCGGAAGCACAATAGCTTGGGCCCATCGCCGAATTTGCGCCATGTCGCGGTCAGCGGCATGTCGATGACAAGCGTCGTGGGGGACTGCTCGCAATCGACGACGGTCGACAACAGCCTAGGCCCTTCCGCAAGCGCGATCGTCGCCACCGACATCGGCCCGGTCGTTTCCCACAGCGGCCAGGGACTGGGCGTGATCACATAGCTGAACAGCGTGGCGCGGCCCGACATTTCCTCCCAAGCGACGTTGCGCGACGTACAATGCGGGCAGACGGGCGCGGGCGGGAAATAGCATTTGGCGCAATCGCCGCAGCGCTGGATCGCCAGCTTTCCCTGCGCAGCAGCATCCCAATGGGGCTGGGTTTCCGGCAATGGCGTTGGCATCAGGCTCATTAACGCTTCCCCTCCCCGGGCAGACGCCGCGTGATCGTCATCCGCCGTGGCGAACGCGGTCACATTGACACTCTGCTTCACTGAACATATGTTCAGTGACAAATCAAGCAGGAGATTCCGGAAAAATGGCGACCTATAATCGGGAGACGATCAAGACCATCATCGGGACTGAAGTCGGCGTGTCCGACTGGTTGACCGTCACCCAGGACATGGTCAACCAGTTTGCGACGCTCACGCGCGATCCTGTCGAAATCCACACCAATGTCGAATTGGCGAAACGCACGCCATTTGGCGGTACCATCGCGCACGGCCTGCTGACGCTGTCGCTGATCGGCGGCTTCTGCACCTCGGCCGAGGTGCTGATGGAAGGCATCACCATGGGCCTGAACTATGGCTTTGACAAAGTGCGCTTCATTGCGCCGGTAAAGACGGGCTCGCGCCTGCGCGGGCGTTTTTTCCTGCGATCGATGGAGGAGAAAAAGCCCGGCCAATGGGTATCGACCTTTGACGTGACGATCGAGATTGAAGGCGAGGATAAACCAGCGCTCGTCGCCGAATGGCTGGGCATGCAATACGCCGCCTGAACACCGAAACAGACGAGATCGCAGGACCGATCATCGCCCCAAAAAAACAGACAGCAGGAGAGAATTCATGACGATCCGTTTCGACAATCGCGTGGTCATTATCACCGGTGCCGGCAATGGCCTGGGGCGGCAGCACGCGCTGCAAATGGCGGCGCGCGGTGCCAAGGTGGTGGTCAACGACTATGGCGGCAGCGCCGACGGCACCGGCGGCTCATCCGAACCGGCGGAACGGGTCGTCGCAGAGATCATCGCGGCGGGCGGCGAAGCCATGGCGCACGGGGCCAATGTCGCCAATGCCGAACAGGTCGCCGACATGGTCGATAAGACCATGGCCAAATGGGGTCGGATCGACATTCTGGTCAACAACGCCGGCATCCTGCGCGACCGGGCCTTTGGCAAAATGACGATGGAGGACTGGAACGCAGTCATGACCGTCCATGTCACCGGCTCGACGATCTGCACCATGGCAGTGTGGCCGCACATGAAGGCCGCCAATTATGGCCGCATCGTCATGACCAGCTCGTCGTCGGGCATTTACGGCAATTTCGGCCAGTCCAACTATGGCGCGGCCAAGATGGCGGTGATCGGCCTGATGAACGTCCTCCACATCGAGGGCGCCAAGAACAACATCCGCATCAACACACTTGCGCCTGGCGCCGCAACGCGCATGACCGAGGAGCTGCTCCCCCCACCGGTCATCGGCCTGATGAAGCCCGAATTGGTAACACCCGGCCTGCTCTATCTCGTCAGCGAGGACGGGCCGTCGCGCGTCATTCTTGACGCCACGGCGGGTGGTTTTGCCCGGACCTATATCTATGAAACCGATGGCGTCTGCTTTGCCCCGGACGACTGCACGCCCGAAAATGTTGCCGCCCATTTCGCCGAAATCTCTGATCCGGCAGGCCAGCATCTGTATGAAGGCGGCGGCGAACAGGTCATGAAGTTCGTAACCAAAGCGGCCGCCGTGGCCGGAATGAAACTGGGCTGATCGACTGACGGGTGTCGCGATGACGCTCAGGCGATCATGACCCGGCGCGATAGCGGGTTGGCGACACGCCAATCTGCGCGGCAAACGCGCGCGAAAAGCTGCTGCTGCTGCGAAAGCCGCATGCTAGGGCGATGGCGGTAACGGACAGGCCCGTCCGGGTCAGCAGCACGCGCGCCTGATCAAGCCGGATGCCAAGATAGAGCTGGTCAATAGTCCGCCCCAGCCGCTGAACGAACAACCGTTCCAGCTGACGCACGGACAAGCCGACGGACAGGGCCAGATCAGCGCGCGCCAGCGGCTCCTCGACCGCGCGTTCCATCTGCGCCAGCACTTTGAGCAGGCGGTCGTCGGTGATCGCATACCGATCGCGCAGGCTCAGCCGTTGCGGGCGATCGGCGCTGCGCTGTTCGGTGCGGATGAACCATTCGCTGACCAGGTTAGCGAGCGCGTGCCCCTGGTCGCGCTCGATCAGGTCGACCGCCAGGTCGAGCCCCGCGCTGCCCCCGGCGCACGTCACGCGCCGCCGGTCGATTACATACAGCCCGGTATCGACCGTCACCATCGGGAATGTTTCGACAAAACCCGGCCGGTGATCCCAATGGATCGTCGCGCGATACCCGTCGAGCAGCCCGGCGCGCGCCATCAGATAGGGCGCACCCGATACCCCCGCCAGCGTGACTGGCCCCGTTGCCAGCCGCCGCAACCACGCAAAGGTTGCCGCGTCGGCAAAGGCCATCGGGTCACCCGCCGCAAACACGAACAAGGTCGCGCAGTCTATCGGCGCGCCCACCTTGCCATCCGCCAGAATCGTCGCGCCATTTGACGCCCGCACCGGCGCACCATCGATTGAGATATGCACCCAGCGGTACAGCGCCCGCCCCGCCAGAACATTCGCCGCGCGATAGGGTTCGATGACCGCCGCATAGGACATCAACGCAAAGCCATCGATCAGCAACAGGCCAAGCGTGATCGGCGGAGAGTCGATGGTGTCGCTATTGGTCATCACAATGTCGCTTTGCGTCAAGCATACTGATCGTCATGCCGCTATGCTGATGCCAGATCAACACTGGCCTGGGGCAATGATGCCGCGCTTTTCGATCTTCGCGCTCGCCCGAAATGCGCTGTCCGACCACCGGCACTGGGCACCAACGTGGCGCGATGCGACGCCCAAGCCGGCCTATGACATCGTCATCATCGGCGGCGGCGGGCATGGGCTGGCGACCGCCTATTACCTCGCCAAGGTGCACGGGATCACCAACATTGCGGTGCTGGAAAAGGGCTGGATCGGCGGCGGCAATGCCGGTCGCAACACAACGATCATCCGTTCAAACTACGGCCTGGCCGGCAACACGGCCTTTTACGAGCATTCGATGAAGCTTTGGGAAGGGCTGGAGCAGGAGCTGAATTACAATGTGATGGTGAGCCAGCGCGGGGTGCTCAACCTTTTTCATTCCGACGGCCAGCGTGATGCCTATGCCCGGCGGGGCAATGCGATGCGGATGAACGGCGTCGATGCCGAGATGCTCGATGCGGGGGCGGTCAGGCAAATGGCGCCGTTCCTCAACTTCGACCATGCGCGTTTTCCGATCATGGGCGGGCTGTTGCAGCGGCGCGGCGGGACGGCGCGGCATGATGCGGTCGTTTGGGGCTATGCGCGCGGCGCATCCGACCGGGGCGTCGACATCATCCAGAATTGCGAAGTCACCGGCTTCAGCCGCGCGGCCGATGGCAGGATCACGGGGGTGGAGACGACGCGCGGGCATATCGGCGCTGGCAAGGTCGGCGTGGCGGTGGCGGGCAACAGCTCGCGGGTCGCGGCGATGGCGGGCCTCAGGCTACCGATCGAAAGCCATGTGCTGCAGGCGTTCGTCAGCGAAGCGCTAAAGCCCCTCATCCCCGGCGTCATCACCTTTGGCGCGGGGCATTTCTATATCAGCCAGTCGGACAAGGGTGGGCTCGTCTTCGGCGGCGATATCGATGGCTATAACAGCTATGCGTCGCGCGGGAATTTGCCGGTGCTGGAGGATGTCTGCGAAGGCGGGATGGCGATCATGCCGATGATCGGGCGGGCGCGGTTGCTGCGCAGCTGGGGCGGCATCTGCGACATGACGATGGACGGGTCGCCGATCATCGACCGCGCGCCGGTGGATGGGCTCTATCTCAATGCCGGCTGGTGTTATGGCGGGTTCAAGGCGACGCCGGCCTCTGGCTGGTGTTTCGCGCATCTGCTCGCGACCGACCGGCCGCATCCGACTGCCGCCGCCTATCGGCTCGATCGCTTTTCGACCGGCCATGTGATCGACGAAAAGGGCCAGGGCGCCCAAGCGAACCTGCATTGAGGGGATAGGATCATGCGACTCCCCTGCCCCTTTTGCGGCGACCGCGATGCCCAGGAATTCGTCTATCGCGGCGATGCGTCATTGGCGCGTCCGAGCTACGACAGTGATTTTCACGACTATGTCTATCTGCGCGACAACCCGGCGGGGGTGATAACCGAGCATTGGTATCACGCGCAGGGGTGCCGCCAATGGCTGGTGGTAACGCGCGATACGCGCAGCCATGGGATTTCGGGTGCCGTGTTCGCGAAGGATCGGGAGGCATGAGTCGGCTGGCCAATGGCGGGCTGATCGATCGATCACAGCCCCTGTCCTTCTCGTTCGACGGTAAGTTCTATCGCGGCTTTGCGGGCGATACGCTGGCATCGGCGCTGGTCGCCAATGATGTCCGGCTGGTCGGCCGGTCGTTCAAATATCATCGCCCGCGCGGCATCATGACGGCGGGCGGCGAGGAGCCCAATGCGCTGGTGACGATCGGCACCGGCGCGCATGCCGATCCCAATGCGCGGGCCACAATCGTACCGCTCCGCGACGGTCTGGTCGCGACCAGCCAGAATCGCTGGCCGAGCCTTGGCTTCGACCTGATGGCGGTGAACCAGCTGGCCGCCCCGCTGTTCGTGGCGGGCTTTTACTACAAGACCTTCATGTGGCCTGCCGCCTTATGGGAGAAGCTCTACGAGCCGCTGATCCGCCGCGCGGCGGGGCTCGGCAAGCTATCCGGGCTTCCCGATCCCGACCAATATGACCGCAACCACGGCTTTTGCGACCTGCTGGTGATCGGCGGCGGCCCGGCCGGGTTGGCGGCGGCTTTATCGGCGGCGCGCGCGGGGATGCGAGTAATCCTGGCCGATGACGATAGCCGCGCGGGCGGTCGGCTGCTGAGCGAGCGGCATGAGATAGACGGCATGGCCGGTGCTGATTGGGCGGATGGCGCTACCGAAGAACTGGCGGCCCTGCCCAATGTCGTGCTGCTCGACCGCACGAGCGTTTTCGGCATCTACGATGGCACCACCTATGGCGCAGTCGAGCAGCTCGACGGCCAGCCCCGCCAGCGGCTGTGGAAGATCGTCGCCAAGCGCGCTGTGCTGGCGACGGGGGCGATCGAACGGCCTTTGGTGTTTGGCGGCAATGACAGGCCCGGGGTGATGATGGCGGGGGCCGTCTCCTGCTACCTCAACCGCTTCGCCGCCGCGCCGGGGCGTCGCGCGGTTGTCTTCACCACCACCGATAGCGGCTGGGCGACCGCCGCGGATTTGCAGCGCGCCGGGGTCGAGCTGGCCGCGATCGTCGATGCCCGGCCGGAGGCCCCCGCCGCCGTCAAGGCGCTGGTGCCGAATGGCGTGCCGGTCTTCACCGGTGCGGTTGTCAGCGATGCGCTGGGCAGCCCGGTCAGGGCGGTGGACATCCGCACCGCATCCGGCGACCGGCATCGGATCGGCTGCGATCTGCTGGCGGTGTCGGGGGGGTGGACGCCCTCGATCGGGCTGGGCAGCAATCTCGGCGCGCGGCCTATTTGGTCGGCGGCGGCGCAAAATTTCCTGCTCGACAATCCGCCCCCCGGTCTGGTGCCGGCAGGCGCCGCCGCCGGGCAATTCTCGCTGGCCGAGGCGTTGCAGGGCGGCAGCCATGCCGCAATGGAGGCTGCCGCCGCGATTGGCTTTGCCGCCAGCGCCGTAAGCTACTGGACCAGCGACGATCCAAGCGGCGTCAGCCCATTGTGGCATGTCGGCGGTTGCCGGACCAAGGCGTTCGTCGATTTCCAGCATGACGTGACCGACAACGACATAGGGCTGGCCGCGCGCGAAGGCTTCACCTCGGTCGAGCATCTCAAGCGCTATACCACGCTCGGCATGGCGACCGACCAGGGCAAGACCAGCCAGCTCAATGGGCTGGCGCTGCTCGCCGAGGCGACTGGGCGCAGCATTGCCGACACGGGCACCATCCTCGCACGCCCGCCCGTCCAGCCTGTCGCGATCGGGCTGTTCGCCGGGCACCACCGCGACGAGCATTTCCGCCCGGTCCGCCATACCGCCAGCCACCGCTGGGCGACCGAGCGCGGCGCTACCTTTGTCGATGCCGGCGCCTGGAAGCGGGCGCAGTGGTTTGCGCAAGCGCACGAGCGCGACTGGCTGGAGACGGTCAACCGCGAGGTGCTGGCGACGCGCGGCGGCGTCGGCATTTGCGACGTATCGACGCTGGGCAAGATCGACGTGCAGGGCCCGGACGCGGGCGTGTTGCTCGACCGGCTCTATATCAACATGTTCTCCACGCTCGCGGTCGGCAAAGCGCGTTACGGCGTGATGCTGCGCGAGGATGGCTTCGTAATGGACGATGGGACGACGACGCGCCTCGCAGAGGACCGCTATTTTCTCACGACCACCACCGTCAACGCAGCACGGGTGATGCAGCATATCGATTATGCGCGGCAGGTGTTGTGGCCAACACTCGACGTGCAGGCGACATCGGTGACCGAGCAATGGGCGACCTATGCGGTGGCCGGGCCGCAGTCGCGCGCGCTGCTGCAGGCGCTGCTGCCCGATTGCGATCTGTCCAACGAAGCGCTTCCCTATATGGGCGCGATCGAGTTTCGCTGGAGGGGCACGCTGTGCCGTCTGTTCCGCCTGTCCTTTTCGGGCGAGTTGGCGTTCGAGATCAGCGTGCCCGCGACTCTGGGCGATATAATGATCCGCGCGCTTTTCGCGGTTGGGAAGAGCTTCGACGCCACGCCTTATGGCACCGAAGCGCTGAGCGTCATGCGGATCGAAAAGGGCCATCCGGCGGGCAACGAGCTGAACGGCCAAACCACTGCCGCGGATATTGGCATGGGGCGGATGATGTCGACCAAGAAGGACTTTATCGGCCGCGTGCTGGCCGCCCGGCCGGGGCTCACCGACCCCGAGCGGCCTGCCTTGGTCGGCCTGCGCCCGGTCGATCGCACGCAGCGGCTGCGCGCGGGCGCCCATCTGTTGAGCGAGGGTGCCGAGCCGGTGATCGCCAATGATCAGGGCCATGTGACGTCCGCCGCCTATTCGCCAACGCTCGGCCACTCAATCGCGCTGGCGCTGCTGGCCCGCGGGCCCATGCGCCATGGCGAGCGGGTGGTGGTGCATGATCCGGTGCGCGACGGCGATATCATGGCCGAGGTTTGCGCGCCGGTCTTTGTCGATCCGGAAGGGGTGCGGGTCCGTGGCTGAGCGTTTGACGATCACCAAGCGCACCGGGTTCGGCGTCGCGACGGTGATGCAGCGGCGGGAGGCGAGCGCGGCGGCGCTAGCAGCGACGATCGGATGCGCATTGCCGCAAGGACCACGCCGGATGGTCGAGGGGCCACTTTCGATGATCGGCACCGGACCGGGCAGCTGGCTGGCGATGATGGAAGATGCCGCAGGCGATTGGGCGGAGACGTTACAGGCGCAGGTTGCCGGGCTGGCGTCGGTTTCGGACCAGTCCGGCGGCTATCTCGTCCACCGCTTCGCCGGACCCGGAGCCACCGCCGTGCTCCAGCGCGGCGTCGCGATCGATCTCCACCCCGCCGCCTTCCCCACCGGATCAGTCGCCACGACCGTCATCGCGCATATCGGCGTCATCCTGTGGCGGGTCGATTATGATCCTAGTTTCGATGTGGCGATCTTCCGCAGCTATGCTGACAGTTTCCGCCGCTGGATCGACGTCACCCAATCAGGCCTGCCCAATGACCAATGATCGCTATCTGCTCACGCTATCCTGCCGCAACCAGCCGGGCATCGTCACCCGCGTGACCGCCGACCTGTTCGCGCATGGCGGCAACATCCTGGAGGCGCATCAGTTCGACGATACCGAGACCGGACGTTTCTTCACGCGCATCCTGTTCAACGTGCCCGCCGGGGTCAGCCGGGAAGCCGTAATCGACAGCTTCACCCCGATTGGCGCGCATTATGCCATGGACTGGTCGATCCGCCCCGATGGCGAGCGCCGCCGCGTGCTGCTGCTGGCGTCCCGGTCAGACCATTGCCTGGTCGATCTGCTCTATCGCTGGCGGATCGGCGAACTGCCGATGGAGGTGGTCGGCATCGTCTCCAATCACCCGCGCGAGACATATGCTGGCAGCGATTTCGGCGCGATCCCGTTCCACCACCTGCCCGTCGCGCCCGCCACCCGCGCCGCGCAGGAAGCGCAGATCAAGGCGGTCGTTACCGAGAGCCGTGCGGAGCTGGTCGTGCTGGCGCGCTATATGCAGATATTGTCGGACGATCTCGCCGCATTCCTGTCGGGGCGGTGCATCAACATCCACCACAGTTTCCTGCCCGGCTTCAAGGGTGCCAAGCCCTATCATCAGGCCCATGCCCGCGGCGTGAAGATGATCGGCGCGAGCGCGCATTACGTAACTGCCGACCTTGATGAAGGCCCGATCATCGCGCAGGATGTCGAGGCGGTGAGCCATGCCGACACCCCTGAGGATCTGGTCCGCAAGGGCCGCGACATTGAACGCCGCGTACTGGCCCGCGCAGTGAGCTATCACCTTACCGGTCGCGCCTTCCCCAACGGGGCGAAGACGGTGGTGTTTCGGGAATAAAAGTTTCTTGACAGCGCCAAGCCCCGAAAAGCTATGAACCGGTGTTGGCGCAAAGGATAACCAAGATCACCGACAGCCCGGATTCACTGCAAACCGACCCGTCAGCCGGCACCCTGACAGGTTCCACCGCACCAACGGCACCCGATCGTGACCTGGAGCGGGCGCTGGGCAATCGCATCCGCGCGATCCGCCGCCAGCATGACCTGTCGATATCCGACCTTGCCAGCGCGGCGGGGATTTCCAACGGGATGCTGTCGAAGATCGAGAATGGCGGCATCTCGCCATCGCTCTCCACACTGCAGTCCATCTCGCAGGTGCTGCAGGTGCCGCTGTCGTCGCTGTTCGCGTCATTCGAGGATCGCCAAGACAGTTCCTTTGTCCGCGCCGGACAGGGCCTGACGATCGAGCGACGCGGGACTAAGGTCGGCCATGTCTACCAATTGCTTGGCCATGCGCTGCGCGGGGATGTCGTGGTCGAGCCCTATCTGATCACGCTGCAGGAAAATGCCGCGCCGCACACGTCGTTCAGCCATGCCGGGGTCGAGTTCATCCATATGCTGGAAGGCGAAGTGCTCTACCGCCACGGGGCAGAAACCTATCGGCTCTGCGAAGGCGATTCGTTGATGTTCGACAGCAGCGCGCTGCACGGCCCGGAGGAGATGGTGAGTGCTGGGACCCGCTATCTGTCGATCATCGTCTATCCCCGGACTGAGCCCTGATCTGCAGTCGGAAAATGTTTCCTTAAAGGAAAACACTGTTCCTATCAGTTGACAGATGCCGCGACCGCTACCTAGAATGCTTTCGATCCCGCCACCCGTTCGGGCTGAGCGAAGTCGAAGCCCAAGCGCTGCACATGCCCTTCGACTTCGCTCAGGGCGAACGGCGGCTGGGATCGATCAAGCCCGATCAGGGGTGCACCTGCCCCCTTGCCACCGAAGGGAAATTGACTGCCATGTGCGGGATCGTCGGGCTGTTCCTGAAAGACCAAACGCTGGAACCTCAGCTGGGGCAATTGCTGTCAGGCATGCTCGCGGTAATGACCGATCGCGGCCCCGACAGCGCCGGATTCGCGGTCTATGGCGCGGGCGACAAGGCGCATCTGAAGCTGACCGTGCGCGGCCCCAATCTCAGCGACGTTGCCGCGTCGATCGGCGGCGACTTGATCGGCACCGTCCGCGACACGCATCTCGTGCTGCGCTTCGCCAAGGCCGATGAGGACCGCGTGCGCGGCTGGCTGGCGGCCAACCGCCCCGACATCGCCATCATCGGCGTCGGCGAGCGGATTGAGCTTTACAAGGAAGTCGGCCTGCCCGCCCAGGTGGCGAGCCGGTTCGACCTGGCATCGATGAGCGGCAGCCACGGCATCGGCCATACCCGCATGGCGACCGAAAGCGCAGTGACGACGGCGGGCGCACATCCCTTCTCGACCGGCGCCGACCAGTGCCTGGTGCATAACGGGTCGCTTTCCAACCATTACAGCCTGCGGCGGATGCTGGAGCCCAAGGGCATCAGCTTTGCGACCGACAATGATAGCGAGGTGGCGGCGGGCTATCTGACCTGGCGGATGCGCGAAGGGGCGACACTGGCCGAGGCGCTCGAGGCCGGACTGAGCGATCTCGACGGCTTTTTCACCTTCGTCGTCGGCACCGAAAGCGGCTTTGCGGTGCTGCGCGACCCAATCTCGTGCAAGCCCGCCGTCATGGCCGAGACTGACCGATACGTCGCATTCGGCTCCGAATATCGCGCGCTGGTCGGTCTGCCGGGGATCGAAGCGGCGCGGGTGTTCGAGCCCGAGCCTGCGCGAGTCTATGCGTGGGAGCGGCAGTGATGGAGACCGTCGACCTCGCCGTCACGTCGCGCCGCGACTTCAACGCTCGACTGCATGCCCTGGCCGACAATACCAACGAAACCTTGTGGCGAGTCGAGAATCCGGGTGGCCAGCACGCATTGGCGGTCGGGCTCGACGCGCCGGTTACCGTCGAGATTGCGGGCCATGCCGGCTATTACTGCGCGGGGATGAATCAGCAGGCGACGGTGGTGATCGAGGGCAATGCCGGGGTCGGCGTTGCCGAAAACATGATGTCGGGCATGATCCATGTGAAGGGCGACGCCAGCCAAGCGGCGGGCGCGACCGCGCATGGCGGGCTGCTGGTGATCGACGGCAATGCGGCGGCGCGCTGCGGCATATCGATGAAGGGCATCGACATTGTCGTGAAGGGATCGATCGGCCCGATGAGCGCCTTCATGGCGCAATCGGGCAAGCTGGTCGTGCTCGGCGATGCCGGCGAGGCGCTGGGCGATTCAATCTACGAGGCGCGGCTCTATGTGCGCGGCAAGGTCGCGAGCCTGGGTGCGGACTGCGTGGAAAAGCCGATGACACCCGAGCATCTCGCCGAATTGGGAACGCTGCTCGATGCCGCCGGGCTGAACGGCACGGTCGATCCTGGCACGTTCAAGCGCTATGGCTCGGGGCGCACGCTCTACAATTTCCACGTCGACAACGCATCGGCATATTGAGGGAGCGACCGACATGGACATCGACAAGATCCTGCGCACCCTGCCCCGCCAGTCGGCGACCTTCGATCCCTACACACTGTCGGAAATCCGGCGCGCGGCGGCGACTGGCATCTACGATATTCGCGGCGCCGGCACCAAGCGCGCGCTGCCGCATTTTGACGACCTACTGTTCCTGGGCGCGTCGGTCTCGCGCTATCCGCTCGAAGGGTATCGCGAGAAATGCGCCACCGATGTGTGGCTCGGCACGCGCTATGCCAGCAAGCCCATCCACCTGAAGATACCCGTGACCATTGCCGGCATGAGCTTCGGCTCGCTTTCCGCGCAGGCTAAGGAGGCGCTGGGGCGCGGCGCAACGATTGCGGGCACGTCGACCACGACGGGCGATGGCGGCATGACGCCAGAGGAGCGCGGGCAATCGCAGACCCTGGTCTATCAATATCTGCCCTCGCGCTACGGCATGAACCCCGATGATCTGCGCAAGGCCGATGCGATCGAGGTGGTGATTGGCCAGGGGGCTAAGCCCGGGGGTGGCGGCATGCTGCTCGGCCAGAAAATCTCCGACCGCGTTGCCGAGATGCGCAATCTGCCGATGGGCATCGACCAGCGCTCCGCCTGCCGCCACCCCGACTGGACCGGCCCCGACGATCTGGAAATCAAGATCGAGGAATTGCGCGAGATCACCGACTGGGAAAAGCCCATTTATGTCAAGATCGGCGCAACCCGGCCCTATTATGATGTCGCGCTGGCGGTGAAGTCCGGCGCCGATGTCGTCGTGCTGGATGGGATGCAAGGCGGCACCGCGGCGACGCAGGAGGTGTTCATCGAGCATGTCGGCATCCCTATTCTCGCCGCGATCCGCCCGGCGGTGCAGGCGCTGCAGGATCTGGGCATGCACCGCAAAGTCCAGCTGATTGTGTCGGGCGGCATTCGCAACGGGGCGGATGTCGCCAAGGCGCTGGCGCTGGGGGCCGATGCCGTCGCCATCGGCACCGCGGCTTTGGTGGCGCTGGGCGATAACGATCCCGTGCACGAGGCGGAGTATCAGGCGCTCGGCTCGACGGCGGGTGCCTATGACGATTGGCAGGAGGGGCGCGACCCGGCCGGGATCACCACGCAGGACCCGCTACTCGCCGCGCGGCTCGATCCGGTCGCGGCGGGGCGACGGCTTGCCAATTATCTGGCGGTGCTGACACTGGAAGCGCAGACGATCGCGCGGGCCTGCGGCAAGAGCCATCTCCATAATCTGGAGCCCGAGGACCTTGTCGCGCTGACCATCGAGGCTGCTGCGATGGCGCGGGTACCGCTCGCAGGCACCGACTGGATTCCGGGCACCGGCCGCTTCTGATCCTTGGGGGGACAAGACGATGACGATCGATCTGGCCAAAGTCGCGGCGGACAATGGCATCCGCTATGTGCTGATTTCCTATACCGACCTGTTCGGCAATCAACGCGCCAAGCTGGTCCCCGCTTGCTCGATCGGCACGATGCAAAAGAACGGCGCGGGCTTTGCCGGTTTCGCGACTTGGCTCGACATGAGCCCCGCCGATCCGGACCTGTTCGCGCTGCCTGATCCGTCGAGCTTCCACCAATTGCCGTGGAAGCCCGATGTCGGCTGGGTCGCCGCCGACTTGTGGATGGACGGCAAGCCTGTCGAACATGGCCCCCGCAACGCGCTGAAACGGCAGATCGCCCGCGCCGCCGAACAGGGCCTGCAGATGAAGACCGGGGTCGAGTGCGAATTCTTCCTGATCTCGCCGGACGGCACCACGATCGGTGATGCCGCGGATACTCAGGTCAAGCCCTGCTATGACCAGCAGGCCTTGATGCGCCGATACGACATCATCAGCGAGATTTGCGATTCAATGCTGTCGGTTGGCTGGCACGCCTATCAAAACGACCATGAGGACGCCAACGGCCAGTTCGAGATGAACTGGCATTATGACGACGCGCTGGTCACCGCCGATCGTCATGCCTTTTTCAAATTCATGGTCAAATCCATCGCCGAGCGGCACGGCATGCGCGCGACCTTCATGCCCAAACCCTTTGCCAATTTAACCGGCAATGGCTGCCATATGCACGTATCGATGTGGCGCGCGGGGCAGAATGCGTTCGAGGACGCAGGCGCGCCACAGGGCCTGTCGCCGCTTGCGCTCAACATGATCGGCGGGCTGATCCACTCCGCCGATGCGCTTGCCGCCTTCCTCAACCCGACGGTCAACAGCTACAAGCGGATCAATGCGCCACGCACTGTATCCGGCGCGACCTGGGCGCCCAATTCGGTCACCTGGACCGGCAACAACCGCACCCATATGATCCGCGTGCCGGAGGGCGACCGTTTCGAGCTTCGCCTCGCGGACGGTGCGGTGAACCCCTATCTGATGCCCGCCGCCGTGCTCGCTGCCGGGCTGGACGGGATGGCGCAGGCGCGCGATCCGGGGCCACGGCTCGACATCAACATGTACACCGACGGCCACACCGTGCCCAACACCAAGAAGCTACCGCTCAACCTGTTAGACGCGCTCCGCGCCCTGGAGGGGTCGAGCGTGCTGCGCGAGGCGCTTGGGTCGCTGGTCCCTGCCTATCTGAAGCTGAAACATGTCGAATGGAACGATTATGCCCGCCATCTGACCCAGTGGGAGCGCGACACGACGCTCGATTGCTGACATGCTGACCAAATAGCAAAAGCGCGGGGGGAGAGGACGGAACATGGCAATGCTTGAAGGCAAGGTGGTCGCCGTCACCGGGGCGGGGCGCGGCATCGGGCGTGAGATCGCTTTGCTCTGCGCGCGCGAAGGAGCCGCCGTCGTCATCAATGATTTCGGCGGATCGGCGGACGGCGAGGGTCTGGATGCGGGCCCGGCACAGGAAACCGCCAACGATATCAAGGCGGCAGGCGGGCGGGCGATCGCCAATACCGCCAGCGTCGCCGACCCCGCCGGGGCCGCCTCGATCATCGAGGATGCGGTCAAGTCCTTCGGGCAGATCGACGCGGTCGTAAACAATGCCGGCATCTTGCGCGACCGCATCTGGCACAAGATGAGCTATGAGGATTGGAGCGCGGTCATCGACGTCCATCTGAATGGCGCATTCAACGTGTCGAAGGCAGCGACCCCCTATTTCCGCGATCAGGGATCGGGCAGCTTCATCCATTTCACCTCGACCAGCGGGCTGATCGGCAATTTCGGCCAGGCGAACTACTCCGCCGCCAAGCTCGGCATTGTCGGCCTGTCGCAATCGATCGCGCTCGACATGGCGCGCGCGGGCGTCCGCTCAAACTGCATCGCGCCCTTCGCCTGGAGCCGCCTCGTCGCAACCATTCCGGCGACCACGCCCGACGAGGAAGCCCGGATCGAGCGGCTGAAGACGATGAGCGCGGACAAAATCGCACCGCTCGTCGCCTTCCTCGCCTCCGATACGGCGAGCGAGGTGACCAACCAGATTTTCGGCGTACGCAAGAACGAGATATTCCTGTTTTCGAAACCGCGCCCGATCCGCTCAATGCAGAAATCGGAAGGCTGGACCCCGACCAGCATCGCCGAGGAACTGCTCCCCGCCTTTCGCCCGAGCTTTGCCGATCCGACCGAGCGATCGGGCGACATATTCAGCTACGATCCGATCTGATCGGACCGCCATGTATCCCCTGCTCTCCGGCCTGACGGTAATCGAGGCGTCATCCTTCGTGGCTTCGCCCTCTGCCGGGCTGTATCTGGCGCAAATGGGTGCGGAGGTGATCCGCGTCGACCAGATCGGCGGCGGCCCCGATTTCGGGCGCTGGCCGCAGGCGGCAAACGGGGCGAGCCTCTATTGGGAAAATCTGAACCGCGCCAAGAAATCCGTGGCACTTGATCTTGGCCGGCCGGAGGGGCGCGACCTGCTGCAGCAGATGGTGCGCAGCATCGGCCAGTGCCTGACCAACTTCCCGGTCGCCGGATTCATGGCGCATGACCGGCTGGCCGAGGGCCGTGCGGACCTGATCACCGTGCGGGTGATGGGCATGGCCGATGGCAGCCCGGCGCTCGACTATACCGTCAACGCGGCGGTCGGTTATCCGGATATGACCGGGGCGGGGCCGGAGCCGGTCAACCATGTCCTGCCCGCCTGGGATTTGCTGACCGGTGCCTATGCCGCCTTCGCGATGCTGGCGGCGATCCAGCACCGGCATGCGACCGGCCTGGGCCAGGAGGTGCGCATCCCGCTCAGCGATGTCGCCATCGGTACCGTCGCCAATCTGGGTTCGATCGCCGAGATGCTGGAAACCGGGGCCAATCGCGAGCGGCTGGGCAATGCGGTGTTCGGGGCGTTCGGCAAGGATTTCGTCACCCGTGACGGGGTGCGCGTGATGGTGATGGCGATTACGCCCCGGCAATGGGCGGGCCTGATCGCGGTGCTCGACATGGCGGCCGATGTGGCGGCATTCGAGCAGGCGCTCGGGGTCAGCTTCGCGCAGGATGAGGGGCTGCGCTTCCAGCACCGCGATGCGCTGTTCCCGCTGGTGGCAGCAAAACTCGCCGCGCGCGATTATGCCGAGCTCAAGACGCAGTTCGATACGCATGGCTGCTGCTATGGCCCCTACCAGACGATGCTCGATGCAGCGCATCATCCGGTGCTCGTCGGCTCCAACCCGATTTTCGGCGCGACCGCCAACCCCAGCGGGGTCGCCTATCCAGCAGCAGGCGCCTTCGCGACGATTCCGCAGCTCGAGCGCGGCGCCCCGCGCCCCGCGCCCCGGCTCGGTGCGGACAGCGATGAACTACTGGAGCGCGTGCTCGGCCTGTCATCAGGTCAGGTGGCGGCCCTCCATGACAAGGGGCTGGTCGCGCAGGCCTGATGGGACGCGATTGGCACAACGGACAGGACAGACGATGCACGACTATACCGACATTCGCGAGGAAGTGGCCAAGCTCTGCCAGCAATTCCCGGGCGAATACTGGCGCGCCAAGGACCGCGCGCGCGCCTATCCGACTGAGTTCGTCACCGCGCTGGCAGAGGCCGGCTATCTCGCCGCGCTGATCCCCGAGGAATTTGGCGGTGCCGGCCTCCCCATTTCGGGCGCGGCGGCGATCCTGGAGGAAATCCAGCGCCAGGGCTGCAATGGCGGTGCGTGCCATGCGCAAATGTATATCATGGGCACGCTGCTGCGGCATGGCTCCGATGCGCAAAAGGCCGAATATCTGCCGCGCATTGCGACCGGAGAGCTGCGCCTCCAGGCGTTTGGTGTGACCGAACCGACCAGCGGCACCGACACACTCGCGCTCAAGACCACGGCAAAGCGTGATGGCGATGATTATGTCGTCAACGGCCAGAAGATTTGGACCAGCCGTGCTGAACACAGCGACCTGATGCTGCTGCTCGCCCGCACCACGCCGCGCGAGCAAGCCGCCAAGCGCACCGATGGCTTGTCGGTCTTCCTCGTCGATATGCGCGCGGCGGTGGGCAATGGCCTGACCATCCGCCCAATCGAAACGATGATGAACCATTCGACGACCGAGGTTTTCTTCGACAACCTCCGCGTGCCCGGCGCCAATCTGATCGGTGAGGAGGGCCAGGGTTTTCGCTATATCCTGTCGGGCATGAATGCAGAGCGGTTGCTGATCGCGGCGGAATGCGTTGGCGATGCGAAATGGTTCATCGACAAGGCAAGCGCCTATGCCAAGGAGCGCGTGCTGTTCAACCGCCCGATCGGCCAGAACCAGGGCGTCCAATTCCCGATCGCGCGCGCCTATGCCCAGATGCGCGCCGCCGAGCTGATGGTGCAGGAGGGCCTGCGCAAATATGAAGCGGGCGAGGCAGTCGGCGAGGAAGCCAATATCGCCAAGATGTTGGCGGCGGAGGCCAGCTGGGCGGCGGGCGAAGCGTGCATCCAGACGCATGGTGGCTTCGGCTTCGCGGCCGAATATGACATTGAGCGCAAATTTCGCGAGACGCGGCTCTACCAAGTCGCACCGATCTCGACCAACATGATCCTCTCCTTCATCGCCGAGCATGTCCTCGGCCTGCCCCGTAGTTATTGATGGGCGCTTGGGACGCCTGGATTGGCCGCAGCGAGACGCGCCATGACCAGCTGACTCCCGCCTTGCTCGCCCGGTTCCGCGCGACGATCGACAGTGAAGAAACCAACGAAACCGCGCCGCAGGGCATACATTTCTGCCTCTGCACCCCCGATGCCGCGACCGCTGAACTCGACCAGGACGGTCATCCCAGGCGTGGCGCGCTCTTGCCGCCGGTGCCGCTGCCGCGCCGGATGTGGGCATCGAGCAAAATCGAGTTCCTGTCTCCGCTGACCGTCGGCGCGGCGATTGCACGTTGTTCGACCGTAACCGCCATTGCCGAAAAGACCGGTGCGTCGGGCGATCTCGTGTTCGTAACGATCGACCATGAGACCCAGGCCGATGGCGCGATTGCCGTGCGCGAGGAACAGACTTTGGTGTTCCGCGCCGCGCCAACCGACGCCCCGGCACCGCGACCGCCCGACCAACGGGTAGATATTGCCCAATGGCCATGGCACCGCCCGCTCATCCCCGGCCCGGCGCTGCTGTTCCGTTATTCGGCGCTGACCTTCAACAGCCACCGCATCCATTACGACTTGCCCTATGCTGTCGGGGAGGAGCATTATCGCGGTCTTGTCGTCCACGGCCCGCTGACCGCGACCTTGCTGCTCGATCTGGTCGCGCGCGAAATCGGGCACAACCGCCTCCGCCACTTCGCGTTTCGCGGCGCGGCCCCGGCCTTTGCCGGTGAGCCGCTCCATCTGGTCGGCAGGCAGGCAGGCGGCGCCATCACGCTGTCCGCATTGGGCGGCGATGGCCGGACGATCATGACCGCCGAAGCCACGCTTTGATGCGCCGACGCACTGTCGCGAATTACCGGCTAACTTGTCGCATTCCGCCCCGGATTTGTGGTCCCATCCTCCTGTATCACGCCAACTGAAACCAACATGGTCGGGAAATTCCATGCAGATTGAAGGTGCCAAGGCAATCATGGTGGGCGGTGCATCGGGCATGTGCCTGGCCACCGCCGAACGGTTCGTCGCACGTGGTGGCAAGGTCGCGATCCTCGATCAGGAAAAGTCGGACGGTGCCGCCGTCGCCAAGCGGCTGGGCGGCACCTTCCACCCCTGCCATGTCGCCTACTACGACGCGATGGCGAAGGTGATCGACGAGGCAGTTGGCGAATTGGGCGGCGTCCATTTCTGCCTCAACACCGCCGGCGGCGGCGTGCAGACCAAGACGCTGTCCAAGGACGGCAAGATGCACCCGATCGAGACCTTCGAAGGCGTGGTGAAGCTCAATCTGGTCGCCAGCTTCAACATCAACACCAATGTCGCCCGCCACATGGCGCTCAACGAGCCCAATGAAGATGGCGAGCGCGGGGTGATGATCAACACCTCATCGATCGCTGCGTTCGAGGGGCAGATCGGGCAGGTCGCCTATACCGCCGCCAAGGCGGGCATCGCCGGCATGACGCTGACAATGGCGCGCGATCTCGGCAGCCTCGGCATCCGCGTGATGACGATTGCCCCCAGCCTGTTCGCGACCGGCCTCACCAAGGGCGTCACCCAGGAATTCGCGGATAATCTGGTGCGCGATGCGGCCTTCCCCAAGCGGATGGGCAAGCCCGACGAATTCGCGATCATGGCGATCGCCATCTTTGAAAGCGCGATGATGAACGGATCGACTTTGCGCGTCGATGCCGGCCAACGCTTCGCGCCGCGCTGAGGGAAGAGCCATGACCGTGAAAGCCTATGTCGGCGGCGCCGCGATGATCGAGTTCCGCAAGCCCGGTGATAGCGATCCCTATGACGTGATGGGCGGCAATGCCGTTCGCGCTGCGCTCGCCGACGCCGGCATTGGCCTCGACAAGGTGCAGCAAGCCTATGCCAGCTATATCTATGGCGACAGCGCTTGCGGGCAAAAGGCGCTGTACGAAGTCGGCCTGCCCGGCATCCCGATCTTCAACGTCAACAATAACTGCTCGTCGGGCTCATCGGCAATCTTCCTGGCGCGGCAGGCGGTTGAATCGGGCATGGCCGATTGCGTGCTGGCTTTCGGGTTTGAACAGATGCAGCCCGGCGCGCTGAAGGCGCATTGGGACGACCGCGTCTCGCCCGGTCGCCTTGTCCTCAACGCGCTGTTCAAGTCGCGCCCCAACACGCCGCCGCCGGGGGGTGCTGCGATGTTGTTTGGCTCGGCGGGGTTCGAATATCTCGAAACCTATGGCGCGACGCCTGATCTGTTCGCCAAGGTCGCGGTCAAATCGCGCCGCCATGCCGCCGCCAATCCCTATGCGTTGTTCACCAAGCCACTAACGGTCGATGACGTGATGGCATCCCCTGTCGTCTATGGCGACAGCCTGCACCGGCTGATGTGCTGCCCGCCAACCTGCGGTGCTGCAGCGGTCATCATCGTCAGCGAAAAATTCGCCAAGGCCAATGGCATCAACCGCCTGGTCGAGATTGCCGGGCAAGGGATGGCGACCGACACCGCGACCCTGTACGACAATGCGCGCAATGTCGTCGGCCAGGATTATGGCCGCCGCGCCGCCAACATCGCCTATGAAGCCGCCGGGATCGGCCCGGAGGACGCCGATCTGGTCGAGCTCCACGATTGCTTCACGCCCAATGAGGTGATCACCTATGAAGCGCTCGGCCTGTGCGGCGAGGGTGAGGCGACACGCTTCGTCGATGATGGCGACAACACGTATGGCGGCAAGATCGTCGTCAACCCATCGGGCGGGCTGATGTCAAAAGGACACCCGATCGGCGCAACCGGCGTGGCGCAATGCGTCGAGATCGTCTGGCATTTGCGCGGTGAGGCCGGGCAGCGCCAGGTTGAGGGCGCGCGGATCGGCCTGCAGCATAACATCGGCGTCCCCGGTGCGGCGGTCGTCACCATTTACAAGGCCGCCTGAGTTGACCGACCGATGAATTTCGATTTTTCGCCCGAACAGCGCCAATTCGGTGATCAGGTCGCCCGGATGCTCGCCGATCTTGCACCCGTCGCCGAGGCGCGGCGCGTGCTGGAGGGCGACGCCGCCTATAGCGCGCTCGCTTGGCAGGGGCTGGCGGGGCTCGGCTTTCAGGCGATCATGATCCCGGAGGAGCAGGGCGGGCTGGGCATGGGCGCGCTGGAGATGTGCATCGCGGCCGAACAGATCGGCAAATCAATGGCCCCGGTACCGTCACTGTCGTCGGCCTATATCTTCGCCGAGGCGATCCGGCTGTACGGGGATGCCGAACAACAGGCGCGCTGGCTGCCGGGACTGGCGGATGGCAGCATCATCGGCACCTGGGCCGCCGCCGAAGCGCCCGGTGGACGCGCGACCATATTCAAGGACGGCACTCTGACTGGGCACAAGCTACCGGTGCTGGACGGCATGACCGCCGACATTGCGCTGGTCCTCGCCACGACACCCGGCGAGGACGCGGTGCTGACCATCTGCTCGCTTTCGGGCGACGGCGTCGTGCGCCACGCGGTCGACAATGTCGATCCGACCCGGCCCGTTGCCGACATCCGCTTCACCAGTGCCGCCGCCGAACGGCTCGGCGCAGCAGGTGCTGGTGAATGGTCGCATCTGCAGGATCGCGCCGCCGTCCTGCTCGCCTTCGAACAAATCGGTGCCGCCGACCGCGCGCTGTGGATGGCGCGCGACTATGCGCTTACCCGCAAGTCGTTCGGTCGGCCGATCGGCTCCTATCAGGCGATCAAGCACAAGCTCGCCAATGTCTATGCGAAGAATGAGATTGCCCGCTCGCACGCCTATTACGGTGCCTGGGCCTTGGCGACAGGCGCACCCGAACTGCCCCTGGCGGCGGCGGGTGCGCGCGTTTCCGCTTCCGAAGCTTTGTCCTTTGCCGCGCAGGAAAACATCCAGACGCATGGCGGCATCGGTTTTACCTGGGAGTCGGACTGCCATCTCTTTTACCGCCGCGCGCAGCAGCACGCGCTGATCCTGGGATCGACGCCCCAATGGAAGACGCGTATCTTCAAAAAGTTACAGGGCCAGAGCCCGGCATAGGACAATAAGGTGGACTTTAACGACACACCCGAAGAAGCCGCGTTCCGCGCCGAAGTACGCGACTGGCTAGCGGCGAATGCGGTCTTGCGCAGCGACACGACCGAAAAACTGGCGGTCGGCCTGAGCGCCAATCTGGATAAAGCACGCGCGTTTCAACGCAAAAAGGTCGAGGCTGGCTTTTCGGTCATCACCATGTCGCGCGCATTTGGTGGACGCGGCGGCACCGCTATTCAGCAGGTGATCTATCTGCAGGAAGAGGCGCGCTACGACAATTGCGGCGTCGCGGAAATCTTCGGCGTCGGGCTCGGCATGTGCCTGCCCACCATCCTGCACAACGGCACCGATGCGCAGCGCGACCGCTATCTGGGGCCCGGCATCAGCGGCGATGAAATCTGGTGCCAGCTGTTTTCCGAACCCTCGGGCGGGTCGGACGTGGCGGGCGCGCGGACATCAGCGGCGCGCGACGGCGACGACTGGATCGTAAACGGCCAGAAAATCTGGACATCGGGCGCGCATTACAGCGATTTCGGCATCATCACGACGCGCACCGACCCCACCGCCCGCAAGCATCGCGGGATGACGATGTTTATCGTGGACATGAAATCGCCGGGCATCGAAGTCCGCCCGATCCGGCAATTGTCGAACACGTCGGAATTCAATGAGGTGTTCTTCACCGACGTCCGCGTGCCCGACGCCAACAGGCTCGGCGCGTTGAACGATGGCTGGAATGTTGCGCTATCGACGCTGATGCACGAGCGCGTCAGCATTGGTGCCCGGTCCGAAACGCTCGACTGGCGACGCCTGCTCGACATCGCCCGCGCCCAGGAGATTGATGGCAGGCCCGCGACCGAGGATGCGCGCGTCGGCGACCAGATCGTCGACGCCTGGCTGGTTGAATTCGGCGCGCAGCTGACCTCGTTTCGCGGCCAGACCGCCCTGTCGCGCGGGGAAGCGCCGGGGCCCGAGCAATCGATACTCAAGATGCTGAAAGCGCCGATGCTCCAGCAAAACGCCTATCGCGCGATGGAGATGGCGGGGGAAGCCGGCGTGCTGACGCACATCGAAGTCGGCGACGACTGGGACGATGTCATCGCCTCGCTGCTGCTCAGCCCCGGCATCCGCATCGCGGGCGGCAGCGATGAGATACTGCGCAACATCGTCGCGGAGCGCGTGCTGGGCCTGCCGCAGGATGTGCGGCTCGACAAGGATGTGCCATTCAATGAGATTCCGGTGTAACGCCCGGCCACAGCACAGGATCGGTGGGGCCCCGCTTAGGTGACCGGAATGTTGGGGGGCCGGAATGTCAGTTTTTGGAATGAGAAACGATGAAAGCTACCGCAGCGCCCGTTCGTTGATGGTTGGTTGCTGGATCATTCCTTTAACAGTCGGGCTAACTCATGACTGACCAAGAAACTACATATTCAACGTTCATGCATCTTTCAGCAGGGCTGCGTTCAACCCAGGACGAAAGGGCGGCGGTTAGGTTTTGGCCATATGGAAAAAACCAAGTTGTTGAAGTAACTTCCTTTCCAGATGAAAAATTCGGGGAAATCGTTGCAAATGCGGGTCTTCGTTGCATTGGCAATGAGGAGCGGGTGTGGTCATCTGGATATGAAGACCGACATTGGAATCCGGCTCTCGTTCCGAATCTCGGAGCGAACATTGCCGACTGGCCCGGCCACGATTGGGCGGCCTTGGGCAACGCGCACCGGGAGCGGAATGAACACAATGCCAGCCGACTCAGCTCTGCCGCTGGTTTCCACTTGATGGGTGCGTCGCGAAGATTGATGCACATTTCCGAATGGTATCACCAGATGCTGCTTTACGCTCACTTGAAAGACTTCCACGATGGGATGGCATTTAGAAATTCGGACCACACGAATTTTCTGGTGGATTGCCACAGCTTTTTGAATGAAGTTGGCTCGGCCCGCGACCATATTTCAGCATATGCCGCGAATGCTATTGCAGGTCTCACTGGTATCGGGACTTTCGCAACACTTGCGAAAAGGAGCAGCGAACTAACCGATGGCCTAAAAGTTATCGTTGCCGAGGCATGGCAGGACAGTACCGATAAGCTCACATTGAAACACATCGGCAGATACAGAGATGAAATTGTCCATGAGCGACCAATTGCCGCATTGAGCAAGGGGCTTTTCGAAACACAGCGTTTTGAATTGGGGCTCGACCATCCGATCCTTGGAGTCAAATTTGATATTCAGGTTTGGCCCAACAAGAAAGCAGATGTGAAATTCGATGCGCTCCGACAGTTCCACGCGATGCTTCGGGTCCTCTACGAATTCGGGCGGGCCGTGATCTCATTGGCACCTATTGAGCCGCTGGCTCCGACGCTAATTGGTGGCAGGGGCGGGGTCAAAATCACTTCTATACCAACGAGTCGCATTCCGTTCCCGTAACGCCGGAATGGCCGCTTTTGGGAAACGGCACTTTCAATCCGAACGTTGCAAAACTTGTCGCAAACTGCCGTCGCCCTTAGCCCGCCAACCGAACCCGCCGCAATTCACTCCGCCGCACCTTCCCCGCATCATCCCTGACCGGCTCCGACACGAATTCGACACTGCGTGGCACCTTGTAGCGCGCCACCTGCGTGCCAACAAAGGCGATCAAGTCCTCCGCGTCCATCGGCGTGAAGCAATCGACGATGGCGTGCACCCGATTGCCCAGATCATCGTCGGGCAGGCCGATCACCGCGCTTGATCGCACATTCGGATGCGCGTCGATTGCGGCCTCGACTTCCGCCGGATAGACGTTCGCGCCGCCACACAGGATCATGTCGGTGCGGCGGTCGGCGATATAGAGATAGCCATCGGCGTCGAACCAGCCGAGATCGCCCAGGCTTTCGAAGCCGTCGCTCGTTGCGCGCGCTTCTGCGCCGACATAATGATAGGTCGTCCCCGCCCCCGCCTTGGGCCGCATATAGATTTCGCCGATTTCGCCCGCGGGCAGCACCTGTCCGTCCTCGCCCAAAATCTTCATGTCGAACAGGTCGAGCGGCTTGCCGACCGATCCCTTGTGCGCCAGCCATTCGTCGCCGCGGATCAGCGTCGTCCCCTGCGCCTCGGTGCCGCCATACAGCTCCCAAATCTTCTCCGGGCCCAGCCAGTCGATCCAGGCCTGTTTCAGCCACGCCGGGCACGGCGCGGCCATATGCCACAAGGTCTCGATCGACGAGACGTCGAAACGCGCGCGGATATCAGGGGCCAGCCGCGATATCCGCGACATCATCGTCGGCGCCATCAGCACCCAGCCGACGCGGTGCTGCTCAATCAGCGCCAGCGCCTCTTGCGGATCAAAGCGCTTCATCACCACCAGATGATGGCCGCGCGACAGGCCGATCATCGACAGCGAAAAAGGCGCATTGTGATAGAGCGGCCCCGGCACCAGCTGTGCCTGCCCGGTCGTCATCCCCATGAACGGCGCATCGGGGTCGAACGCTGCCGGGCTTTTGGCGACAATCAGTTTGGGGCGGCCTGTGCTGCCACCCGATGTCGGGGCCTTCCAGTGCCGCGTGATCTTGTCGGGCAGCGGCGCATCGCTGATGTCCGGCGCGGGCACAAACCCCTCGGCTACATGCGCGCGCCCGCCGACAACCGCGCGCGCCGTGCCGACGATCAGCGCAGGCTTGGCGAGCTCGACGATTGCCTGCAATTCGGCATCGGGCAATTTTGCCGACACGGGCTGCGGTGTCGCCCCTAGTTTCCAGGTCGCCACCACTGCCTGATAAAATTCAATGCCATTGGGCAGCGCGATCGTCACAAGATCGTCCTCACTCACGCCCAGCGCCTGATAAGCCCGCGCCAAGCGATTAGTGCTGAGGTCAAAGTCGCGGCGCGAAATGCTCTGCCCTTCGCAGGTGATCATTGGCCGGTCTGGATCGGCATCGGCGTGCATCTTCAGCACCGCCGCCATCGACATCACCGCCATCTACCGCACTCCCCCGATGCTCGCAGGATCAATCGACCCGGTCGCTATGAAATGTCTTCGCACCGATGATGTAAAGAATGCCGCCGCTGAGAAAGACCACCGGCACAAATTGCAGGACTGCCTTCAACGATCCTTCACCGAGTGTCGGGGCCAGCGCTGTGCTGACGATCCCTATGCCCCATGGCCCCAGGCCCTGGCCGATGAACGCTGAAATGAACATGGTGATCGCCACCGCCACCCCGCGCATTCGCGCTGGCACCGTTGACTGGATCGACGCAGAGGCTGGACCCACTGTGAAGCCGAGCAGAAAGGTCGAAATTCCGATAAACGTAAGTGTCAGCGTAAGAGAATTGACCGAGAAGGCGATGATATAGCTGAAGGTGATCAGGATGTTGACGATCCCTGGCATCCACATTTCCCAACGCCTGTCAGCTTTTAAAAGAGGGGCCGCGACCGCCGCGCCAATCAGCATCCCGACGACGATCGAACTCCCCGCAATCGAGCCGTAAACCAGCCCGATATCGCGCATCGACATCTGATAACTGCGGATCAGCAGGGCCGGAATCCAATAGCCCAGCCCATAAATGCCAAAAGACGTCACCGAATAGGCAAAGACGATGAAGGAAAATGTCCGGTTCGATGCCAGCGTCTTCATCGTCGAGGCGAAGCTCGGCTGCAAATCGACCGCTGCCGACGGACGTTCAAACCGGCCGCGCGCAGGCTCCTTGACGGTCAGCAGAATCATCAACGCAAGCAGCAGGCCAGGGACACCGAACGCGATGAACGTATTGCGCCAGCCCAGCGATTGCGCGAGCACACCGGCCAGGATCAGCCCAAGTGTCGAGCCAATCGCCAGCCCCGACTGGATCAACGCCATGGCGCTCGCCCGGTGCTGCGGCTTAAAGCTGTCGCCAATCAGCGAATAGGAAGCCGGAAGGCTTCCCGCTTCGCCAACGCCAACACTGGTGCGCATGATGAACAACTGAACGAAATTCTGGACATAGCCCGTCACCATAGTGCCGACGCTGAACAGTCCAATTGAAATACCGAGCAACTTCGAACGAGACCAGGTGTCGGTCAGGCGCCCAAGAAACAGACCGAAAATTGCATAGAAAATCGCAAACGCCATGCTGAGCGAGCCGACCTCGCTGTCCGTCATGCCGAATTCCTTACGGATCGGCTCGACCAGGACCGGCAAAATTGCTCGGTCCATTGTGCTCAACAAATTGGTCATGAAGAAAATGAAGACGAGATAATAGAGATAGACCGATCCGAATCTCCCCCCCGTCGCGTCATCCGGGCTGTCGGTCATGGCGTCAGGCAAGGCGGATTGGGGCGTCGTCGACATGGCTCAGTCCATCCTTGTCTTGATATAATCACCGATCGCGTCGATCGCCTGGGCGGCATCCTCCAATTCGGTCGCAAACCAGTGCCAGACATGCGTCTGGTGCGGCCACACCTCGAAGGTCACGTCGACGCCCTCGCGCCGCGCCTTGTGCGCAATGGCGATGCCGTCATCGAGCAGCACCTCGCCCCCGCCGACTTGAATGAGCAGCGGCGGCAGGCCGGTCAGGTCACCGAACAGCGGCGAGACATAGGGCCCCTTGGGGTCGCCCTCGCCAACATAGAGCTTCGCACCGATGAACAGCGGCGTGGTGCTGGCGATGTCGCGACCGACATTGGTGGTCAGCGTCTTGTGATCCATTGTCATGTCGATCCAGGGCGAGATCGGCACGCCGAGCGCGGGCATCGGCAGGTCGCCAGCATCGCGGATCTTCATCAGCGCGGCGATCGTCAGCCCGCCACCCGCCGACTCCCCGGCAAGGATGATCTTCTTCGCGTCATACCCCTCGGTCAGCAACCAGCGATACGCCGCCAGCGTATCGTCGAGCGCGGCGGGAAAGGGATGTTCGGGCGCCAGCCGGTAATCGATATTGAGCACCCTCGCGTCCGCCGCCCGCCCGATCCGCGACGCGCATTCGCGCACTGTGGTTGGCGATCCGGAAACGTAGCAGCCGCCATGAATGTAGAGGATGACGCGCTCTTCGCGGGCATTGGCGGGCACCACCCATTCGGCGCGGACGCCGCCGGAATCGACCGGCGTAACGGCGATGTCGTCGCCCAGCGGGTAGCGGCCGTCAAATGAGGCAATCGACAGCCGGACATGTTCCAGCGTCTGGGAAAACTTTTCGCGGATATCCTTTTCCGCATCGCGGGCGCGCATGTAATTCTGAAAACTCTCGCTCTGCTGCACGATCCGCTCTCCCCTTTCGATTGACGCATACACTACACAGGGTATATATTTTTTCCCGATAGTAAACATCGACCGTCCCTGAAGATAGCGCGGCGGATCGGGCAGAAACCAAGCAAAACCGGCCATTACTGGCGGGATAACAGGCCAGTATATGGCCTGAAGACAGGAAAGGATGATGATGGCGGACCACCAACAGGCGCTGCGCGATTATATGCGCCACTGGTATGAGGTTTTTCCACGCGGCGACGCAGGGACAATGGCCTCGCTCTACACCGACGATGCACGGCTGATGCTCGCCAATCTGCCCCGCGTGCAGGGCAACAAGGCGATCGGCGCAATGATCGGTGCCTTCCCCAGCTATGCCGAAATGAACTGCCGCCACGAAGTCACCGATGTCGATATGCTGAGCGATGATCTGGCGGTCGTGACGGGGTCGGCCTGGGTCGATGTCACTCCACGCGATGGCAGCGCGCCGAGCCGCGACGCGTCCCGCTTCGTCATGGTGATGAAACGCGATCCCGACAGCGGCGACTGGCGCTGCCATTACGACGTCTCGCAACATACCCCCGATGTCAGTTGACCGGCAGTGACGATCGATCGGGACAAAATCGCGGCGGAAGCCTTTTTCCTCTACGCCGAAACCTATCTGCCGAGCGAGGTGACGCGCGAGGAGACGCTGGCAGCGTTGCAGTTATGTGCCGATGGCACCGCCCGCGCTACGCCCAGCGTTGCGACCTATGTGTTTCGGCCATCGGCGCTGACCGCAGTGGTGGGCGAACGGGTCTATCCGGGGTCGGTCGCGCTTGAATCGACCGAGCTTTACCTGACCAATCAGGGCTTTCGCGACCACCTTACCACCGAAGAATTCCGCACTGGCCTGCGCGCGATGTACAAGGGGACGCGGCGGCTGGGCGCGCGGCTGTTCTGGATCGGCGCGCGGCCGGCGAGCGACATGCTCCACAACATCTTCCGCTCGGACCCCGAGGCGCGACCGATCGCCACGGTACGCGAGAAGATCTTCGACGCAGACGTCTATGGCCAAACGAGCAATGCCGATGTTGTGATCGTGTCGCTGCTGTGCCCGGTCGAACCGGGCAAGGGCGCGGTCGCGATCGATCTGGTCGATGCGATGGCGGCGCAGCTGACGACTATCTCCTTCGCCGCGTTTTTCCACCCACTCGCGCCCGATCTGATGCGCGTCTTCTTCGTGGCGCCCGTCAATGATGGCCAGACCGCAGCGCAGATCGCCGAGCGCGTCGCGCCGCTTGCGGGCATCGTCGCACCGTCCAGCCGGATGCTCGGCACCTGCCAGACCCACCGCGACCGCGCCGATCTGGCGGCGGCGCTGTCGGCCGCCTTCCAGGCGACCGATGCCGACTGGCAGGTCATGTCGGGCGGCTATTCAGGCTATATCAGTCATCCGTCGATCTCGACCGATGATGTCGGCTGAACCAGGAGACAAATGATGAAGCGGGTCGTGACCGGGCATGATGCCAATGGCAAAGCCATCTTTGTGTCGGTCGCCGAGCCGAGCCATGTCGTTACGGTGACAGCGCTCGAATGGAAGGAAGTCTGGTCGACCTTCCCCGAGGACACGCTGCCCGTCCCCGCTCCCGATCAGGAGCCCTCGCGCGACCCGCGCTGGACCTCCGTCTTCCCGCGCACGGGTGAAAGCCGGTGCCGGATCATCGAATATCGCCCCGAGGAGGTGCAGCAGCCATTCCAAGGCGAATTGTGGACCGCCGAGCAAATCGCCACCGTCCAGCGCGAACTGCCCGGCACGCTCGAGGCGCTGGAGCCCGAGCATTTCGGCATGCACACCACCGATACGGTCGATTACGGCATCGTCCTGTCGGGCCGGATCGAGCTTGAGCTCGACGACGGCGCGACCGTCATCATGGAAGCGGGCGATGTCGTCGTCCAGAACGGCACGCGGCACGCTTGGCGCGCGCTGGAAAACACGAAGATCGCTTTCGTCCAGATCGGCGTTGATCGCCGCAGCGATGCCGCAACAGGAAAACCCGCATGACCGATTTCGAGACCATCGCCTATGAGACGCCCGCGCCCGGCGTCGTCCGCATCGCGCTCAACCGCCCCGACAAGCGCAATGCGCAGAATACGCGGCTGCTTTACGAACTCGATGGCGCGTTCCGACGGGCGGCGGAGGACGACAGCATCAAGGTCGTCATCCTCGCGGCCAATGGCCCGCATTTTTCAGCCGGACATGATCTGAGCGAGAATGACCGGCTGGGCAACATGGCCGATTTCGACTCGGTCGGCCTGTGGTGCGGCTATGCCTGTGAGGGCGCCGAGGGGCATATGGGCTTCGAGAAGGAAGTCTATCTGGGTTTCAGCGAGCGCTGGCGCAATTTCGCCAAGCCGACCATCGCCGAGGTGCAGGGCAAGTGCATCGCCGGCGGGCTGATGCTGGTGTGGCCGTGCGACATCATCATGGCGGCCGACAATGCCGAATTTTGCGACAACACCGTCAATATGGGCATTTGCGGTGCGGAGTTCTTCAATCACCCCTGGGAGCTGGGGGTGCGGAAAGCAAAGGAGTTCCTGTTCACCGCAGAAACCTTTAGCGCGGCGGAGGCGCACCGGCTGGGCATGGTCAACCATGTCATCCCGCTCGCCGATCTGCAGGCCGCCACGCTCGCGCTCGCCGTGCGGATCGCGAGCAAACCGATGTTCGCGCTGAAGCTGCTCAAGGAAGCGGTCAACACCGCGCAAGACAATCAGGGCCGCGTCAATGCGATGAAGACCAGCTTCGCGCTCCATCAATTGTCGCACAGCCACAATATGGAGCTGTACGGCATCCGCGCCGATCCGACCTTCCTGCGCGATTCAGGGTTCGCGGCGAAGAACCCGCGCTTTGCAAAGGCCAAGTGATGCAGGGCTATGGCAAGTCACTCGACGCGCGCCACGATATCAGCGTCGAGGACATCATCGCGCATCTCAATACGGTCGACGACATGACCGGCGCGCGGTGGATGGCGCATGGCCGCGATGCGGGCGCTGCGATTTACGATACGCCGGTCAGATGACGGTCGTCGTGCTTCCCCGGCCCGTTGGCGCGCCTGCATGAGCAGGATCAGCCGAGCGCGCACCGATCCCAATAAGCTGGCGTTCCACCTGATTGGTAGCGACAGTCTCAGCTACGGCGCGCTAGAGGAACAATCCTGCCGAACCGCGCAGGCCTTTCGCGCACTGGGGCTGCGGCACGGCAATCATATCGCGCTGATGATCGAGAACCGGGCGGAGCTGATCGCGCTAGTATGGGCGGCGCAGCGATCGGGGCTCTATTACACACTCATCCCCACCCATTTGATGCCCGACGAAGCCGCATATATGGCCAGCGATTCAGACGCGCTGCTGATCGCCACCAGTGAGCGCTTTGTCGATCTGTGGCGATCGATCCGGCCGCAGCTTGCCGGGGTGCGCCACTGGCTGACGGTGGACGCGCCGCACGACGGGTTCCCTGCATGGCAGGATGTAATTGCGGATCAACCCGCCAGCCCGCCCGCCGATGCGCTGGAAGGATCGGCAATGCTCTATTCATCGGGCACGACCGGACGGCCCAAGGGCATCAAGAAGGCGATCGGCGCCGTCCCCTTTGGCGACGAGCCGCTCGCCGCCATTTATCGCGAGCGGCATGTGATGGACGAGCACACCGTCTATCTCTCACCCGCCCCGCTCTATCACGCCGCGCCGTTGCGCGCAGTGCTCGCGGTCAACCGGCTCGGCGGCAGCGTGATCGCACTGGCCAAGTTTGAGGCCGAGGCGTTGCTCGCCGCAATCGACCGATACCAGGTGACGCACGTCCAACTGGTGCCGACCATGCTGCGCCGCCTGCTCGATCTGCCCGCCGAGGTTCGCGCGCGCTATGACGTGTCCTCGCTGCGCCGCGTGATCCACGCCGCCGCGCCTTGCCCGATTGACCTGAAGCGCGACGCCATCGACTGGTTCGGCCCCATCGTCACCGAATATTATGGCGGCACCGAAGGGATCGGCGCGACCTATATCACCAGCGAGGAATGGCTGACGCACCAGGGCTCGGTCGGGCGGGCGATCATGGGCGAGCTGCATATCGTGGGGGAGGATGGCGCCGAACTGCCGGTCGGCGCGGTTGGCGATGTCTATTTCGGCAACGGCCCGCGCTTTGCCTATCACAACGCGCCCGACAAGCTGGCAGCGGCGACGCATCCGCAGGGCTGGGTGACGTTGGGTGATATCGGCCGGGTCGATGACGAGGGCTATCTTTATCTCATCGATCGCAAGAGCTTTGTGATCAATTCGGGCGGCGTGAACATTTACCCTGCCGAGGCCGAGGAAGCGCTGCGCAGCCACCCAGCCGTTGCCGATGTCGCGGTGATTGGCGTGCCCAATCGCGATTTTGGCGAAGAGGTGAAGGCAATTGTCGAACTCCGCGAAGGAGTGCTGGCGTCCGACGTCTTGAAGGATGACCTAATCGCCCATTGCCGCGCGCGGATTTCATCGGTCAAATGCCCGCGTTCGATAGATTTCATTGATGTCATGCCGCGATCGGATGCAGGAAAATTGCTCAAGGGCGTTCTGCGGCAGAACTATTGGGGGCGGGACAGCGGCTGATGCCAGACGTCGGAATCACTGGCTATGGGAGCTATCTCCCGCGCCGCCGCCTGTGCCGCAAGACCGTGGCCGAGGCGCAGGCGTGGCTCGCGCCGGGGCTGAAGGCGAATGGCAAGGGCACACGCGCGATCGCCGGGTGGGACGAAGATACGGTGACGATGGCGGTCGAGGCAGCGCGCGCTTGCCTCGGCCCCGCCGACGACCGCTCGCACGTTACCGCGCTGCATTTCGCATCCACCACCCCCGTCTTCATCGATCGGTTGAACGCAGGCATTATCGCGGCTGCGCTAACGCTTGAAGAGACGATTGGCGCCAGCGACCAGACCGGCACCCGCCGCGCGGGGACCACCGCGTTGTTGCAGGCGATCGACAGCGCGGCGGCGCGCGGCGGCAAATCGCTTGTCGTCGCGTCGGAAAAGCGCAAAGCCCGCGCCGCCAGCGCGCAGGAGCTGGCTTATGGCGATGGCGCTGCCTGTATCGCGGTTGGCGACGGCCCGGTCATCGCGCGGCTGATCGGCCGGCAAAGCCTGACGATCGATTTCGTCGATCGCTTCCGCGCGGCGGGGGCTGACTATGAATATCTCTGGGAGGAGCGCTGGGCGCGCGAGGCGGGCTATGGCGATTTCGTCCCCCGCGCAATCGCCGCGGTGCTGAAGGATGCCGGCATTGCCGCCGACCGGATCGACAAGCTGATCCTGCCCTGCCCGTTCCGGGGCCTGGCGGCCACGCTCGCCGCCAAGGCCGGGCTGGCATGCGCGGCCGTCGTTGACGATCACAGCCTCGACATCGGCGATCTCGGCACCGCCAACGCGCTGCTGCTGCTCGCCGCCACGCTGGAGACCGCGCGGCCGGGCGAGACAATGCTCGTCGTCGATTTCGGCCAGGGGTGCGAGGCGTTCGTCCTCGAAGTCACCGACGCCATCACCGGCTTTCGCCCCGCGCGCAGCTTTGCCGATCAACTGGCGGGCGGCGTGCTCGAGCAGAATTACCTGCGCTACCTCACCACCCGCGATCTGATCGACTGGGACAAAGGCCCAAAGGCGGAGCGCGATACGCGCACGTCGCTCTCGGGCCTCTATCGCAACCGTGCAATGCTGCTCGGCTTTGTCGGCGGCCGCCACCGCGAGACGGGCGAGGTCCAGTTCCCCGCCAGCCGCATCGCGCTGGGCGAGAGCGGGCATGCCATCGACATGCTCGAGCCCTACAAGTTCGCCGACCGGCACGGCGAAATCCTGTCCTGGTCGGCCGACCGGATGGCGCTCACCCCCGATCCGCCCAACCATTACGGCATGATCACCTTCCCCGAAGGCGGGCGGCTGATGATGGACATCGCCGACGTGCTCGGTGCCGATGTGCAGTCGGGCATGGCGGTGCGGATGGTGTTCCGCATCAAGGATGTCGACGCGCCGCGCGATTACACGCGCTATTTCTGGAAAGCGACTTTGCTCCAGCCGGACGGGAACTGATCAATGGCCACGGGCATCAAGGATAAGGTCGTCATCCTCGGCGCAGGCTGCTCGCGCTTCGGCGAACGCTGGGACTGCAGCGCGGAAGACCTGCTGGTCGAAAGCTTTACCGAGGCGATCACCGATGCGGGGATAGAGAAAAAGGATATCGGCGCGGCGTGGTTCGCGCATCATGACGACATGGTCGGCATGGGCAAGGGCGGCGCGCCGCTCTCGATGGCGCTGCGCCTGCCCAACATTGCCGTGACACGGGTGGAGAATTTCTGCGCGGGCGGCTCCGAGGCCCTGCGCGGCGCTGCCTATGCGGTGGCGAGCGGTGCGGTCGATATTGCGCTGGCGATTGGCGTGGAGAAGCTGAAGGACGTGGGCTTTGGCGGCCTGCCCCCGCGCTATCCCGGCGGTCTGGCGCCAATGTGGGCGCCGAGCGGGTCGAACGCGGGTAACTTCGCGCAGCTCGCCACTGCCTATTGCGCCAAGCACGGCGTCGATGCCGCCGATCTGAAGCGCGCAATGGCGCATGTCTCGGTCAAGAGCCACGCCAATGGCGTCGCCAATCCCAAGGCGCATCTGCGCAAAGCAGTGACGATGGAGCAGGTGCTGGCGGCCGGCATGATCGCGCAGCCGCTCGGCCTCTACGACTGCTGCGGCGTCTCCGACGGATCGGCAGCGGCGATCGTCACCACGCCCGAGATTGCCCGCGCGCTCGGCAAGACCGATCTGGTCGCGATCAAGGCGATGCAGCTCAGCGTCTCCAACGGTTTCGAATCGCAGAGCAATGGCTGGGACGGCAGCTATTTCCACACCACCCGCATCGCCGCGCGCAACGCCTATGCCGAAGCGGGCGTGACAGATCCCGGCGGGCAGATCGACCTGATGGAGGTGCATGACTGCTTCTCCGTCACCGAACTGGTGGCGATGGAGGACCTGTTCATCTCGGCCGAGGGCGGCGCGGTGCGCGACGTACTCGACGGCCGGTTCGATGCCGGCGGGGCTAATCCCTGCCAGATCGACGGCGGCCTCAAATGCTTCGGCCACCCCATCGGCGCGAGTGGCCTGAGGATGATGTACGAGGTCTATCTGCAGCTGCTCGGCCGCGCCGGCAGCCGACAACTGGCCAGCCCGTCGCTCGGCCTCACCCACAATCTGGGCGGGGAGCCATCGATGAACGTGTGCAGCGTCAATGTCTTCGGGCTGCACGGATGACCCGGGGAGCCGCGCCATGCCGATAGACTTTGCCGCCGCCATGGCCGCGCATGATGACGACCTCCCCTATGCCTATGATGATGCCAAGATGATGCTCTACGCGCTCTCGGTCGGCATGGCGCGCGATCCGCTCGACGCGCAGGAGCTCGCCTTCGTCTACGAAAAGAACCTCGTCGCGCTGCCCACGCTCGCCACTGTCATCGCATCGGGCGCGCGTGATATCCGCACGCTCGGCGTCAACTATGCGCTGATCCTGCACGGCGAGCAGAAGCTGACATTGCACCACCCGCTGCCGGTGAGCGCCAGCCTGCTCGTCAACACCCGCACCAAGGGCGTGTACGACAAGGGCGCGGGCAAGGGCGCGATTATCGTCTCCGAGATCGCGATCCGGCTGGCGAAGACGCAAGAGCCGCTCTGCACGCTGGAGACGACGCATTTCGCGCGCGGCGATGGCGGCTTCAGCGCCACCAGCGGCGACAGCGGCACTGCGCCCGCGCCGCACCCCCTGCCCGACCGTGCGCCCGACCATCGCTGCGTGATGCCCACCACGCCGGTCCAGCCGCTCTTCTACCGGCTGCTGGGCGACCGCAACATCCTGCATGCCGATCCCGATGCCGCGCGCGCCGCCGGGTTCGACCGGCCGATCCTGCACGGGCTGTGCACGTACGGCATTTGCTGCCACGCCATCGTCAAGACGTTGTGCGATTACCGCCCCGAGCTGATCCGCCAGTTCGACGTCCGCTTTTCGGCCCCCGTCTTCCCCGGCGAGTCGCTGATCGTCGAGATGTGGCGCGATGGTGATACGGTGTCGTTCCGCGCGCTTGCCGAGGAACGCGGCGTGGTGGTGATCAACAATGGCCGCTGCCTGATCGGCCAACCCTGATGGAACTGACAGGCAAAACGGCGATCATCACCGGCGGCGCATCGGGCATGGGCCGCGCCGTTGCGCAGCGGCTCCACCGGCAAGGCGTCGCAGTGGCGATCCTCGACCGCAACGCAGTGCTCGGCGCGGCGCTGGCCGACGCATTGGGCGGCCGGACGCTGTTCTATCAGGCCGACGTCACCAGCGAAGCCGATGTCGCCGCCGCGCTCGAGGCGACCGCCGCCCGCTTCGGCGACGTTCATATCTGCTGCAACTTCGCCGGGATCGTCCTGCCCAAGCGCACCATCGGCGAGAGCGGGCCGATGCCGCTCAGCGCCTTTACCCGCAATGTCGACATCAATTTGACCGGCAGCTTCAACGTCGCGCGACTCTGTGCAGACCGAATGCGCCACAATGCGCCGCTCGATACCGATGACAATCGCGGCGTCATCATCAACGTCTCGTCGGTCGCCGCCTATCAGGGGCCGGCGGGCACGGTCGGCTATAGCGCATCCAAGGCAGCGATCACGGGCATGACATTGCCGCTCGCCCGCGATCTCGCGCCCTTCGGGATTCGCGTCAACACGATCGTCCCCGGCCTGATCCTGACCCCGATGACGATGGGCAGCGACCCCGCCAAACACGCCGACGCCGAACGCCGCGCCGCGCAGTCACTGGCGCATGTGCTCTATCCCAAGCGCTTCGGCACGGCGGAGGAGGTGGCGCACCTCACGCAGTTCATCCTCGAGAATGATTATATCAATGCCGAATGCATCCGCATCGATGCCGGCAAGCGGGTGTGAACCGAAACACCGCAAATCCCAGAGCTATTTGAGATCACACTCACTCACCCCTCCCCTTCAGGGGAGGGGCCGGGGGTGGGGGCTGTCCCCAAGCGCCGCGTGTGTTCTCCGCCCCCACCCCAACCCCTCCCCTGAAGAGGAGGGGCTTAAGTGAACGCATTTGATCACAAACGGCTGTAACATCCGTTCGGGCTGAGCCCTTCGACAGCGCTCAGGGCGAACGGAGCGGTTTCTGAAAGACAGACGCTGTCGGTACCTATTTCTTCCCGAACACCGCCAGCCGCGCCTTGACGTCGGGGCCCACCCCTTCGGTCTCCATGACTTCCCATTGCAGCCCGGCATCGAGCGGGTCCATGTCGGTCGCCTCGATCAGCCGCTTGTTCGCCGCGTGGCTGAAGGGCGAATTGGCGAGGATGCGCCGCGCGAAGGCTTCGACCTCCGCGAAGAAGCCTGCGTCAGGAAACACCGCCTCGCACAGCCGCATCCTCAGCGCTTCCTCTGCCCCCACCGTCTCCGCCGTGAACATCAGCCGCTTGGCCGTCGCGATGCCGACGCGGCGGGGCAGGCGCTGGCTCATGCCCCAGATCGGCGTGAAGGCCCATTTCGCATGGGTGTCCGAAAAGCGCGCCGTGTCGCTCGCCAGGATGAAATCGGCAGCGAGCGCCACCTCCAGCCCGCCGGTATAGCAATGGCCGTGCACCGCCGCGATCACCGGCTGGGGCAGCTTTTCCATCAACCGCAGCGTCTCGGAATGCCACCCGCGCGACGGGGGCTGCTCGCCCAAAATGTCGTTCAGATCATGCCCCGCGGAAAAACATTTCCCGGCCCCGCGCAGCACCACGCAGCCGACCGTCTCGTCCTTCTTGAGCGCCTCGACATGGCCGCGCAGCTCGCGAAACAGCTCGACCGTCAGCGCATTCAGCTTGTCGGGCCGGTTGAGCGTCAGCCAGCACAGCCCCCCATCATCCTCGCGCGTCACCAGCATCGTCACTCTCCCCGGGGCTCGCGGCGCCATCAAAGACTGCGCGCGATAACCTCCTTCATCACCTCGTTCGATCCGCCATAGATGGTCTGCACCCGCGCATCGACATAGGCATCGGCGATCGGGCTCTCCATGATATAGCCATAGCCGCCGAACAGCTGCAGGCATTCGGCGACCACGTCGTTCTGCATATTGGCCAGCCATAATTTGCCGATCGCCGCTGTCACCGCGTCGAGATCGCCCGCGTGCAATTGCGCGATGCAGTGATCGAGGAACACCCGCCCCACCGTGGCAATCGTCTTAACCTCGGCGAGCTTGAAGCGGGTGTTCTGCATCTCGATCAGTTTCTGTGAGAAGAGTTCACGCTCGCGGCAATGGTTGACGGTCATCGCCAGCGCCGCCTCGATCGCCGCCTGCGCGCGGACCATGATCATCGTGCGCTCATAGGGCAGATCGGCCATCAGCTGGAAAAAGCCCTTGCCCTCCTCGGTACCGAGCAGCTGCGATTGCGGCACGCGCGCGCCATCGAAGAACAGCTCGGCCGCTTCCTGCCCCTTCATTCCCATCTTGTTGAGCAGTTTGCCAACCGCGAAGCCCGGCAAATCCTTCGTTTCAACGAGGATGATCGACATGCCCTTGGCGCGCAGGCTCGGGTCGGTCTTGCACACCAACCCGACCAGATCGGCGCTGAAGCCGTTGGTGATGAAGGTCTTGCTGCCGGTGATGACATAATCGTCACCATCCTTGATCGCACGGGTCTGGATCGATTGCAGATCGGACCCTGCCACCGGCTCGGTCATCGCTATCGCGCCGATCAGCTCGCCCCGCGCCATGGCCGGAAGATAACGCTGCTTCTGTTCCTCGGTGCCATGGCGGGCGATGTAATTGGCGAGGATGCTGTGCACCGCGCGGCCCCAGGAGGTGCTGTTGGCCTTGGTCAGCTCCTCCGACAGCACCACCTCATAGCGGAAATCGGCGCCCATCCCGCCATATGCCTCGGGGATATCGGTGCAGAGGAAGCCCGCTTCCCCGGCAAGCCGCCAGAAATCGCGATCGACATGCTTTTGCGCGCGCCAGCGTTGCTCGTTGGGGGTCACCTCGCGCTCGATGAAGCGCAGCAGCGAATCGCGGAACAGGTCGAGTTCTTCGGTGCGCCAGGGAGATCGGATATCGGCCATCGTCGTTCTCGCTTTCCGTTAAGGGCGGATCAGCCGTGCATCATGCCGGTCAGCCGCGCGGTGATGATCGCCTCGGCCTCCGCCATGATGCGGTCGATCAGTTCCTTCACCGTCGGGATGTCGTCGATCAGGCCCTGCACCATGCCGGCCGACCAGATGCCGCCATCGACATCGCCATTCGCCATCGCATTCTGGCCACGCACCCCCGCCACCAGCGGGCGGACATCATCGAATGTCGCGCCCCCGGCCCGTTCGATCGCGATCACCTGCTGGCTGATTTCGTTGCGCATCACCCGCGCCGAATTGTGGAGCGTGCGGAAGATGATATCGGTCTGGCGCTCGTCATTGGCGACCATCTGCTCCTTGAAGCTCTGATGGATCGGTGCCTCCTGCGTGACGCAGAAGCGCGTGCCCATGTTGATGCCATCCGCGCCCAGCGCCAGCGCCGCGATCAGCCCGCGCCCGTCGCCGAAGCCGCCCGAGGCGACCATCGGGATCTTCACCTTGTTCGCCGCCGCCGGGATCAGCACCAGCCCGGGCACGTCATCCTCGCCCGGATGCCCCGCGCACTCGAAGCCGTCGATCGAGATGGCATCGACCCCCATCCGCTCCGCCGACAGCGCGTGGCGGACGGCGGTGCATTTGTGCAGCACCTTGATGCCGTGCTGCTTGAAATGATCGACATGCTCCTGCGGCTTGTAGCCCGCCGTCTCGACGATGGTGATCCCCGCCTCGATGATCGCGTGGCGATATTCGGCATAGGGCGGCGGGGTGATGGTCGGCAGGATCGTCAGGTTCACGCCGAACGGCTTGTCGGTCATGTCGCGCGTGCGGGCGATCTCCTTGGTCAGCGCCTCGGGCGTCGGCTGGGTCAGCGCGGTGATCAGGCCGAGCGCACCGGCATTGGCGACGGCGGCGACCAGTTCGGCCTTGCCCACCCATTGCATGCCGCCCTGGACGATGGGATGTTCGATGCCAAAGGCTTCGGTGAAGCCGGTCTTCAACGCCATGATCTGTCTGCCCCTGATGGAATGAAATTCATGTCACGATCCGCGCCGCGACCAGCCGGTCAAAGGCCGCATCGTCGATGCCGAGTTCAGCGAGCACGGCGCGATTATCCTGGCCCTTGTGGCGCGGTGGCCGGGGCAGTGCCGGCGGCGTCCGGCTGAAGCGCGGCGCGGGCGCGCTCTGGCGGTGCGCGCCGACATCGACATAGACCCCGCGCGCGACATTGTGCGGGTGATGCTGCGCCTCATCATGCGTCAGCACCGGCGCGAAGCAGACCTGCCCGCCCTCCAGCTGCGTGCACCATTCGTCGCGCGTCTTCTCGCGGAACTTGGCGGCGATGATCGCCTTGAGCTCGGGCCAGCGCGGATCGTCCTGTGCGCGCGGGCGGAAGACCGCATCGCCGAACAGCGCCGGATCGAGCGCCAGTTCCTCGATCAGCGCTTTGTAGAATTCGGGCTCAAGCGATCCGATGCTGATATATTTGCCGTCGCTGGTCTCATAGGTATCGTAATAATGCGCACCACCCGCCAGCGGCGCGGTGCCCGGCCGGTCGTCATTGAACAGCCCTACCGCACGGTAGAAGGTGAAAGCGGACATCAGCGACGAGACGCCATCGACCATCGCCGCATCGATCACCTGCCCCTTGCCCGATTGCTTCGCCTCAAGGAGTGCAGCGAGAATGCCAAAGGCAAGGAACAGGCCGCCGCCGCCAAAATCGCCAAGCAGGTTGAGCGGCACCACCGGCTTGCCGCCGACCGGGCCAATTGCATGCAGCGCGCCCGTCAGCGCGACATAGTTGATGTCATGCCCAGGGGCCTGCGCCAGCGGGCCATCCTGCCCCCACCCCGTCATGCGGCCATAAACCAGCCGGGGATTGCGGGCGATCGCGACATCGGGTCCGAAGCCAAGCCGCTCCGCCACGCCGGGGCGAAACCCCTCGGTACAGGCATCGGCACTGTCGAGCAGCTTCAGCACCAGCTCGATTGCCTCGGGCGATTTAAGGTTGAGCGCGATCGAGCGGCGGTTGCGGCTATGGGGATCATTGCGGATCGGCGTGTCGCCGGGGTCGGACGCGCGCTCGATCCGGATGACATCGGCCCCCAGATCGCCCAGCAGCATCCCGCAATAGGGCGACGGCCCAATGCCGCCCAACTCGATCACGCGAAAACCCTGCAACGGCCCCGTCATTGTCTCTCCCTAAAACCCGTCGCGCCCTTCTGGCCCGATCAGTAGCCCGAACGCCCCGCCATAATCTCGGCAAATCGCGCCGCGTCCACCGGTACATAGCGCCGCGTCTTCGGATCGAGCATGAACAGCGGCTCGGTGACCTTGGCAGGATCAAACCCTTCCTCGACCACCCGAGTCTTGACGAGCTTGTGCGTGCCCGTCAGCTCCAGCCCCTCGCTCACCCGGATGAACACGGGCCGCGCATAATGCGCCAGCGTCCCCTCGACATAGTGCGCGAAGCGATCGAGATCGAGCGGTCCTGCGTCTGCCGCCAGCGCCAGTGCCGCCATGCCGGCCTTGCCGTCCGTGCCCGGCACCGCAACGCCGTAAACACAAGCGATATCGATCTGGTCGAACTGGCAGAGCACTTCGGCGACCTCGTTGGTCGACACATTCTCCGCCTTCCAGCGATAGGTATCGCCAAGCCGATCGACGAACTGGTAATGCGGAATGTCAAAGGCAAAGCCGACATCGACCTGCCGCAGCAGATCGCCGCTGTTGAACCAGCAATCGCCCGGCTCAAATGCGTCGCGGATCAACTTGGTTTCCGACTGTTCTTTGTTCTTATACCCGTCAAACGAGGTTGCGCTGGTCGGGCTCACCTCGAATAGCAGCAGTCCGGGTTCGCCCTGCGGCACCAGTTTCAAGAAACCATCCGCGCCGCGAACCGCCGTCGCATCCTCGGTCGAATAATCGACGAGCCGACACGTCGCGCCGGTCATGCCGATCGTTTCGTCCTTGTTGAAGACGTTCATGAAGCCGCCATTGGCCTCGCTCGCCCCCCAGAATTCGGTGATCCGCCGCAGACCAAAGCGCTTCTTGAACGGTTTCCAGATATCGGGGCGCAGCCCATTGCCGACGGCGCGGGTAATCCGCGTCTTGCGATCGAGCGGATCTTCGGGCGTGCTGAGCAGGTAACGGCACAGCTCGCCGATATAGACCAGGATGTTGCAGTTAAATTGGTTGGCTTCGCGGATAAGCGCCGATGCCGAGAATTTGGGCCGCAGGAACATCGAGCAGCCCGCAAAGATGCAACCGCCCCAACCGACCATCAGGCCAGTGCCATGATAGAGCGGCAGACAGTTGTAAACCCGGTCGTGCGGCCGCGCGCGCAGGCCGAACACCGCATTGCCCGCCGCACCATAATAGAATTTCTGGTGGGTGATGATCGTCGCCTTGGGCAGGCCAGTGGTGCCCGAGGTGAAGATATACAGCGCCCAGTCGCGCCCCAGTACCGGTTCGCATACCGGCAGCTCGTCCGAGGCAGCTGCCAGCAGCGCATCACCATCGACGAACCAGTCATGCCCCGGCGCCTGGCCGACGCCGAAATGGACAACTTCCGCGCCCTCAGGCACAGCCTTGCGATACTCGTCTGCGCAAGCAGCAATCGCGGCCAGTGCCCGGCCATCGACCATGCTCACCCGCGCCTCGATCTGCCCGACGCAGTGAATCAGCGGCGCGCCGACCAGATTGGTATTGATCAGCCCGACCACCGCGCCGATCCGGCTGATCCCGACGACACACGCCAGGAACAGCACGCTGTTGTCCATGTTGAGCGCGACCGCATCGCCCTTGGCCACGCCGCGCGCGAGCAGCAGGTTGGACACGCGGTTGGCAAGCTTCTGAAACTCGCGCCAGGTCGTTTCGCCGTCATGGGTGACAAGCGTGATCGCATCGGGGCGAAGCGCGACCTGCGCGTCGATCAGCGAGGCGATCGTCGCCGGATCGTTAGGCCCGACGATGGGCACGCGGTCGCGATTGGCCTGAACATAGCGCATTTCGCGTTCGGCGGCGCGTTTGCCCCTGGGTTCGGTCATCCCCGATCTCCAAATGTCGTTGGTCGCGTGGCCGGCATCAAATCTACCCAACCCTCCCGAGATTGGCGATGACCGGTGCTGACGCCTCGCGCACCGTCGCCGGGTGATCGGTCTCCTCGAAGCTGCAGAGCTGTTCCCAGGCGGCATCGACCGTCTCGGCAGTGATGTGCGTCGCGGGATCGAACGACACGCCGCGCGTCCGTTCCCAGCGCAGCTTCGCCATCCATCCCGCCGCCAGTTCGAACAGCGATCCGCTCTCGCGGTTATGTTCGGCGCACAGCCGCACGACCAAGGGGGTCACATATTCGGGCTTGAGCGCCTCGACCATCTCGGGGGCGGATATCGTCTCGAGCAAGCGCGAGCCCGCGATCGGCGCGATCGCGTTGACCATGATGTTCTTGGCAGCCCCTTCGATCGCCAGCGTCTTGGTGAAGCCGACCAGCCCCAGCTTGACCGCCGAATAATTGGCCTGCCCGAAATTCCCGTAGATCCCGGCCGCCGATGCAGTGTTGACGATACGCCCGTAATTCTGCGCCTGCATGTGCGTCCATGCCGCCTTGGTCACCTTGAACGCGCCGAACAGATGGACGCGGTAGACGCGCTCCCAGTCCTCATCGGTCATTTTCCTGAAGCTCAGGTCGCGCAGCACGCCGGCATTGTTGATCAGCACATCGACGCGGCCGAAGGCAGCGATGGCGGCATCGATGATCCGGTCGCCCTGCTCGACCGAGTCATAGCTCGCAATCGCGGTACCGCCCATCGCCTCAATCTCGGCCACGACGAGATCGGCCGAAGTCGCGCTCTGCCCACCGCCGCGAATGTCCGCACCCAGATCATTGACCACCACCTTTGCGCCGCGCGCAGCGAATTCCAGCGCATAGGATCGCCCGAGCCCCCCACCGCCGCCGGTGATGACGACGACGCGGTCGTCAAAGCGTATCGCTGTCATGGCCTGCCCCCTGCCCGCCCGATGATCAATCCATTGGCCACCGCCGCGTCGCCATCCTGATTGAGCACCCGGAAAAACACCTGCGTCTCGTTGCCCGACTGCACCTGCGCCAGAATCTCGACGGTGATGGTCGTGTCGGCAAATACCACCGCGCGTAGCTGGCCATAGAGGCGCGTGATCCGTGTGGGATCGCCGTCGAAGCAGCGCGCGATGATTACCGACATCGCGATCGACTTGGTCGCGCTGCCGTGCAAGATGATGTCGGCAAAGCCCGCGCGTACCGCGACGCGGCGATCGGTATGGATCGGCGCGTAGATGCCCGAGCTTGCGGTGTAATGGTGCAGCGCCCGGCGCGGCACGAACAGCGCGATGCGTGCCTCGGGCTCGGCGACCTCGGGCGGTTGCGGCCGCGGCGGTAGCGGATCGAGATCGACATCCCCGCCGGTCAGCGCGGCACCGCGAATGATCAGGTTGAAATCGACCTCCGCGATCAGCGCGCCGCCATCGTCAACCATGCGGTAACGCTCGACATTATAGACGCCCGACCTGATTTGCCGCCGCGCGACCACCCGGCCCTGCGTCGTGATCGCCTGCCCCAGCCGGAAAGGCCGGTGGAGCCGCAGGTCAGTTTCGGCGTGCACCGCGCCCAGCCATGCCTCGGCCGATCCGCTTGCTGTGCTCGCCCCCAGGAACCCCTGCGCGTTGAATTGCAGCGCGAAGGCGATGCCCGGATGTACCAGCGGCTCGTCACCGCCCAGCAACGCATCGCCGACCTCGCCCAGCCCGGCGGTGAAGCCCAGCACTCGCCGCGCATCGAGCAGTTCGGTGCTGGCACGCGTATAGCGCCCGACGCCCGCCGAATCGATGACGAGGCGGCCGGGCGCGCTCAAGTGAAGCTTGCTCCGGCGGCCAGCTTCTCCGCGACGATCGCGGGGGCGCGGAACCGATCGCCATAGCGGTCGGCCAGTTCTGAGCAGCGATCAGTAAACCGCTGCAGGCCATAGGTGTTGACGAACTGGATATAGCCCCCGGTCCAGGTCGGCGCGCCAATCCCCATCAGCGAGCCGATATTGCCCTCGGCTACCGTGTGCAGCACGCCTTCCTCAAGGCATTTCAGGCTCTCGATCACGGCGCTGAACAGCATCCGGTCCTTGATGTCGTCATCGCTGATCCTCAGGTCGGCGCGGTAATAGCGGCTGACCAGCTCGGGCCAGATGTGCTTGCCGTCGACCTCATAGTCATAATAGCCGCCGCCATAATGGCGCCCGCCGCGCCCTTGCGCGACGAGTTCGCGGACAAGCGAGGTCGCACCCGCGCGCGGATTATCGCTTTCCTTGATCAGCCCCATCGCAAGCTGCGTCTCCTGCACCTCGACCGAGAGACGCTGGCTGATCTCGTCGTGCAGCGTCAACGGGCCGACCGGCATGCCGAATGCCTTGGCGAGATTGTCGACGCGGATCGGGTGCACCCCTTCCGCGACCAGCTCGATCCCCTCCCATAGCTGCGCGCCGATCGTGCGCGAGGTGAAGAAGCCGACCTTGTCGCTGACGACGATCGGCGTCTTCTTGATCTGCCGGACGAAATCGAAGGCCTTGGCGAGCGCCGCATCGCTGGTCGCCTCGCCCCGGATGATCTCGACCAGCGGCATCTTGTCCACCGGCGAAAAGAAATGCAGCCCGACGAAGCGCGACGGAGCAGCGGCGGCGCTGGCCAGGATGCTGATCGGCAGCGTCGAGGTATTGCTCGCCCACACGCCGCCTTCAGCAAGCTGCGCCTCGGCCTCTCGCGTCACCTGATGCTTCAGGTCGAGCTTCTCAAACACCGCCTCGATGATCAGTTCGCACCCGGCCAGGTCTTCGGTGCGGTCGGTGGGGGTAATCAGGTCGAGCACCGCCTGCCGGCGCGCATCATCGATCTTGCCCTTGGCCACCGCCTTTTCGAGCAGCGCCGCGCTATAGCCCTTGCCGCGTTCGGCGGCAGCCATCGACACGTCCTTGAGCACCACTGCCACGCCGGCCATTGCCGCCGCATAAGCGATGCCCTGCCCCATCATCCCGGCGCCGATCACGCCGATGCGGCTGACGGTGCTGCGCTCATACCCCTTGGGCCGGCTCACCCCGCGTCTTATCTCCCCCATCTGCAGGAAGTTGGCGCTCATCATGTTCTTGCCGATCGGCGACACGATCAGCGTCACCAGCCCACGCCCCTCGATCTTGAGCGCGGTGTCGAGATCGAGCTTGAGCGATTCGACTGCGATGTCGAAGATCAGCTGCTTGTTGGGTAGCAGGCCGCGGGTCTGCTCGAACAGCTTGAAGGCAAATTGGTGCACGAAACCGCGCACCGCCGGGCTGTTGAGATCGCCACCCGGAATGACATAGCCCGGCCGATCCCAGGGCTGGACAGCCGCATCGGGATCGTCCTTGTGCGCCAATATCCATGCCTTGGCGCGCGGGATCAGCTCGTCGAGCGTGGGCGCGAGCTCGTCGACCAGCCCCTCGGCATGCGCCTGCGCGGCCGGCATGATCCGCCCTTCGAGCAGATAGGGCAGCGCCTTCTGGATACCGAATTTCTTGGTCATGCGGACGATGCCGCCGCCCCCCGGCAACAGGCCGAGCGTCGCCTCGGGCAGGCCGATCAGCACCGATCTGTCGTCCCACGCCACCCGGTAATTCGCCGCCAGCGTCAGCTCATATCCGCCACCCAGCGCCGCACCGTTGATCGCGGCGGCGACGGGCACCTTCAGTCGCTCCATCGCGCGGATCATCATGCGCCCACGCGCGATGCCCTCGGTAATCAGCTGGTTGAAGCCCCCCTTGGGCGCTGCCGACATACCCTTCACATCGCCACCGGCAAAGAAGGTCGATTTGGCCGATGCCAGCACCACGCCGGTCACCGCCGCATCCTGGGCGATCGTCGCGAAGGTTTCCGCCATACCGGTCGTGAAGGCGTCGTTCATGACGTTCACCGCGCCGGGCATGTCGATCAGGATCGTGGCGATCCCGTCCTGGTCGGTGGTGTAGGGAAATGCCGTCATATCACTGGGTCCAGCCTGGCCGTCACAGCCGCTCGATAATTGTGGAAATGCCCATCCCGCCGCCGACGCACATCGAGAGCATGCCGCGTTTGAGCCCGCGCCGTTCGAGTTCGTCAAGCATCGTGCTGAGCAGCACCGCCCCGGTCGCGCCGAGCGGATGCCCCATCGCGATCGCGCCGCCGTTGACGTTCGTCACCTCGGCATCGATGTCGAGATCGCGCATGTAGCGCATCGCCACCGACGAAAACGCTTCGTTGATCTCCCACAGATCGATATCGGCCTTGGTCATGCCCGCGACCTTCAGGCACTTTTCCGCCGCAGGGCCCGGGCCAGTCAGCATAATCGTCGGCTCGTTGGCGATAATGACCCCGGCGACGATGCGCCCACGCGGCTCCAGCCCCAGCGCCTGGCCGATCTGCTCCGACCCGATCAGCACGGTCGCCGCGCCATCGACGATGCCGGAGGCGTTGCCGGCATGGTGGACATGGTTGATCCGGTCGAGCTGCGGATATTTGGAGAGCGCGGTCGCATCCATCCCGTTGGTGGCGGCATAGGCAAAGGACGGCTTGAGGCGCGTCAGCCCCTGCATGCTCGTTTCGGGCTTGATGAAATCGTCGCGCTCCAGGATCGTCACGCCGTTGCGGTCCTTCACCGGCACGACCGATCGATCGAAATAGCCGCTGTCGCGCGCATGCGCCGCGCGGCGCTGCGATTCGACCGCGAAGGCGTCGACATCCTCGCGGTCCCAGCCCTCGATCGTCGCGATCAGATCGGCGCCGACGCCCTGCGGCGTCGCGACCTGCCCCATGAGATATTCCGGATCGAACACCACCACACCGCCGTCCGAACCCATCGGCACGCGCGACATGCTCTCCACCCCGCCCGCGACGATCAGCTGCTCCCAGCCGGAAATGACCTTTTGCGCCGCGATGTTGACCGCCTCCAGCCCGGAGGCGCAGAAACGGTTGAGTTGGACCCCGGCGACGCTGTCGTCCCACCCGGCATATTGCACCGCGCATTTGGCGATGTTGGTGCCCTGGTCCTTGACCGGGGTGACGCAGCCCAGGATCACGTCGTCGACGCAGGCCGTGTCGAAACCATGCCGCGCCTGCAGTTCGTTGAGCAGCCCGGCCGCCAGCGCGATCGGCTTCACCTCATGCAGCGTGCCGTCGGCTTTGCCCTTGCTGCGCGGCGTCCGGATCGCGTCATAGATATAGGCGTGGGTCGACATCATGGTCCTCGCGGGGCCAGCCGGACAGGCGGCATGAACAGGCCATTGGGGGTAGCAGCCCCGCATGGCGTCGTGGCTGGCAAACCGCGCCAATGATGCCGGGATTTCGTGCCGCCAAGCCGTGCCGCTACAGGGCCGTCGGTATCGCGCTAAACGCCATGCCTTTGTCCACGCGCGGTTCGGGGGGTAGGCCCAGCACGCGCTCGCCGATGATGTTGCGCAGCACCTCGTCGCTGCCGCCCTCGATGCGGTTGCCGATCACGCGCAGGAAGGCGAAGTGCAGCCCCATATCCTGCCCGCTCGCCAGCGCCCCGCTGCCCATGTCGAGCAGATCGAGCATGTCGGACAGATATTGCTGCCGCTGCGCCGCCAGCATCAGCTTGCCCGCCGATGCCTCCGGCCCCGGCATCTTGCCCTGTGAGATCGCCGATTGCAGGCGCAGGCTGAAATTCTTCAGGCCCCGGTGCCAGACATACCAATCGGCGAGCAGGCTGCGCACCGCGCCATCGTCGATCGCCACGCCGTCGCCGCGCGGGGTTTCGCGGGCGATACGCCAGACATCGTCGAAATTGGTCGGAAAAACGCTGGAGATCGCCGCGCGCTCGTTCATCAGCGTGGTGACCGCCACGCGCCAGCCGTCGCCGACATCACCCACCCGGTTGGCATCGGGGATGCGGACATTGTCGAGAAACACCTCGTTGAAGTCGCTGCCGCCCGATGCCTGTTTGATCGGCCGCACCTCGACGCCCGGCGATTTCATGTCGAGCAGGAAATAGGTCAGCCCCTTGTGCTTTGGCACCGTGGGATCGCTGCGCGTGACGAGGATCGCCCAGTCGGCGAAATGGGCGTAGCTGGTCCACACTTTCTGCCCGTTGACGATCCAGTCGTCGCCGTCGCGCACGGCGCGGGTCTTGATGCCGGCGAGGTCCGATCCGGCGACGGGTTCACTGAAGAGTTGACACCATATCTCCTCTCCCCGCGCGATGCGCATCAGGTGGCGGTCCTTCTGCGCCTGGGTGCCGCAATGGATGATGGTCGCCGCGGCCATGCCGATGGTGATGCTGTTGGCGACGGAGAGGATGCTGATTCCGGCCGCTTCTTCTTCCTGCGAGAAGATCACGTTCTGGATGGGCGTCGCATCCTGCCCGCCATATTGCTTGGGCCAGTGCAGGCAGCCCCAGCCCGCCGCCTGCTTGATCCTCTGCCACTCACGGATCGTGTCGAAGCCGTCGCGAACACGGGGAAAGTTGCGGAAATCGAACTTGTTGGCCGCGATCCAGGCGCGCGCCTCGGCGCGGTAGGCGGCTTCCTCGGGCGTGTCGTCGAAGTTCATTGTGAAACCCTTCCCTCAGGCGGCGACGCTGTTGCTGCGTTCGAGCACGCGGATCAGCTGCTCGCGCCAGCGCGCCTGTCCGCCGATGATGCCGCCCAGCAACCGCGAGCGGCGGTAATGGAGATGGCCGTCCAGATCCCAGGTGAAGCCCATGCCGCCATGGACCTGGATATTCTCCTTGGCGCAGTTGAAATAGGCGCGCGTCACGCCGATCATCGCGACGGCGGCGGCTTCGTCCAGACTGGCCTCATCGGTGGAGAGCGCCCAGGCGGCGTAGTAGCAGTTGGAGCGCGCCAGCTCGAGTTCCGAGAACAGGTCGGCCAGCTTGTGCTTGATCGCCTGGAATGATCCGATCGCCCGGCCGAAGGCAAAGCGCTCCTTGGCATAGGCGACGCCCATGGCGAGCGCGGCATCCGCCCCGCCCAGTTGCTCGAAGGAAAACAGGATGGCCGCGCGGTTAAGCAGGGTCTGGAGCGCAGCCTCGCCACTCGCCAGCTTATGCGCGATCGCATCGGTGAAGGTGAGGCGCGCAAGCTTGCGGCTGTCGTCAATCCCCGGCTCGACCACGCGGGCCACGCCGGGATGATCCAGCTCGACCAGATACAGGCCAAAGCCATCCGCGCCATTCGCCGCGACGATGGCGATATCGGCGGCCAACCCGTCGAGCACTGGCCATTTGGTGCCATTGATCCGGCATGCGTCGCCCGATCCCGATGCGGCCACCTGCAACCGGCTCCAGGATGGCGATCCAGTACCCTCGGCCAACGCCAGAGCGCCGATCGCCTCCCCGGCCGCCAGCTTCGGCAGCCATGCCCGCTTCTGATCGTCGCTGCCGAATTGCAGCAGCGCCTCGGCGGCGAGATAGATGCTCGACGCGAAGGGAACCGGCGCGAGCGCCCGGCCCAGCTCCTCGGCGATCACGCAGAGTTCGAGGTAACCGAGCCCCAGCCCGCCAAATTCCTCGGGGATCGCCACCCCCGCCCAGCCGAGCGCGCCGATCGCCTGCCACAAGGCCGCGTCATGCGGCTGCTCGGACTCGAGCACACCGCGCACGACGGCGCTGGTCGATTTATCGGCCAGAAAGCGCCGCACCTCGCCGCGCAGCATGTCCTGTTCTTCGGAAAAGTCGAAATTCACTGCGTCCAGCTCCCATCCGCCTGTCCAAAGGCCACGAAAATTTCACCGTTCGGGCTGAGCGAAGTCGAAACCCAAGCGCTGCGCTTGCCCTTCGACTTCGCTCAGGGCGAACGGCGGTTGTTCCTAAACCCGCTCAGAGCCCATCCATATACTCGATCTATGAAACGCCGCCCCCGCCGTCGCTGGCGAAACATGACGACCGACCAAGGGAATCGCGACAGACCCCAAGCCGCGTCTACCAGGTGTCGATATTCGACGCTCCTTGCCTGTTCCCACGCCCGTTCGGGCTGAGCGAAGTCGAAGCCCAAGCGCTGCGCTTGCCCTTCGACTTCGCTCAGGGCGAACGGCGGTTGGTATTTATACGCGCGCGCAACCCGACATCATAAGCAAGCTATGAAGCGCCCCTCACCAGGTGTCGATATGGCTGCGTTTCTTTGCCCCGCGCGGCCCCGCTGGCGGGCGGGCGCGGAGCATGCTCATGATCCAGCGGCGGCTATCGGCGGGGTCGATCACATCGTCTATCTCGAAATGCGCGGCGGCATTGGCGGCCTTGCCAAAGGCATAGGCGGCGGCCACCTGCTTGCGATAAAAGGCCTCGCGCTCGTCCAGATCCTCGATCGCTTCCAGCTCCTTGCGCAAGCCAAGCTTGATCGCACCCTCAAGTCCCATCCCGCCAAACTCGCCATTGGGCCAACTGACCGTGAAATCCGGCACCTTGGATTGCCCCGCCAGCATCGCCATCGCCCCCAGGCCGTAAGCCTTGCGCAGCACAATCGCCATCACCGGAATGGTCATCCCCGCCGCCGTCACGAACAGCCGCGCGAAGCGCCGCACCGTCGCCGTCTTCTCGCTTTCCGGCCCGACCATGAAGCCCGGCGTGTCGCACAGCGACAGCAGCGGAATGTCATGCGCATCGCATAATTGCATGAAGCGCGACGCCTTGTCCGCAGCGGGCGCATCGATCGCCCCGCCCAAATGCAACGGATTATTGGCAATGATGCCGATCGGCCGCCCCTCGATCCGGGCAAAGGCGGTCAGGATGCCCTGGCCATAGCCCTTGCGGATTTCCAGCACGCTGCCGGTGTCGGCAAGGCCCGCGATCACGCTGCGCACATCATAGGCACGCACCCGGTCCTCGGGGATCAGGCGGCGCAGGATGCGCTGGTCGGGCGCTTCCCACTGCGTCTTAGTGCCCTGAAAATAGGATAGATATTGCCGCGCCACCGCGACCGCCTCCGCCTCATCCTTCACCGCGATATCGACCACGCCATTGGGCACCTGCACCGACATCGGCCCAACCTCGTCGGGCGCATAGACACCCAGCCCGCCGCCCTCGATCATCGCCGGGCCGCCCATGCCGATGGTGCTGTTCTCGGTCGCGATGATCACGTCGCAGCAGCCGAGCAGCGCCGCATTGCCCGCAAAGCACCGGCCGGAATTGATGCCGATCAGCGGCACCAGCCCGCTCAGCCGCGCGAGGATCTGGAACGACGGCACCTCCAGCCCCGTCACCGCGACGATATCGATATCGCCCGGTCGCCCGCCGCCGCCCTCGCTGAACAGGATCACGGGCAGCCGCTGCCGCTCGGCCAGATCGAACAGCCGATCCTTCTTGCGGTGTGTATGGTGGCCCTGGGTGCCGGCCATCACGGTGTAATCATAAGACAGCACCGCGCACTGGCTCGCCGCCTCGCCAAAATCGGCGCCATTGACGCTACCGATACCAGTGACGATGCCGTCGGCTGGCGTGTTGCGGATGAGATCGTCGAGCGTCCGCCGCTTCTTCTGGCTGGCAATGGCGAGCGCGCCATATTCCACAAAGCTGTCCGCATCGCACAGATCATCGATATTCTCGCGCGCCGTGCGCTGCCCGGTCCTGCGCCGCCGAGCGACGGAATCGGGGCGGGCATCGTCCTGCCCCAGCGCGCGGCGGGCGTTCAGCTCGGCGAGGTCGGGGCGGATATGATCGGGGTCGATCGCGGTCTCGTCAGCCGCCATGTCGCCGCTGTCATTCTCGTCGGCCTCGATCACCAGCAAGGGCACATCGGCCATCACGATCTGCCCGATCGTGACGCCGATCTGCGCGACAATCCCGGCGCGCGGCGCGGTGATGGCGTGGACCATCTTCATCGCCTCCATCGTGGCGAGCGTCTGGCCGCGGGTGACACGGTCGCCGGGTGCCACCTCCAGCCCGACGATCAGCCCCTGCATCGGCGCCTCGACCAGCACCGATCCGGGCGATAGGTCGATATCGATCACCGCCCCGGCGGGCGTGACCGCGGCTTCGGCATCGGGCGCGTGGCGGGTCTGCGGCAGTTCGCCCGCCGCTGCGACCAGCGCGGGCAGATGATCGTCGACGAAGCGGGTATAGGCCCCACCCGCCACCAGCTCGGGCCGGGCGAGCAGCGCCTGCAGGAAGGCGATGTTGGTCTCGACGCCGGTGATGCGGCATTCGCCAAGCGCCCGCCGCGCCTTGGCCAGCAGCGCGGCAACATCCTCGCCGGGCACATGGACGATCAGCTTGGCGAGCAAGCTGTCATAGCGCGGATTGGTGGCATAGCCGGCATAGCCATAGCCATCGACCCGCACCCCGCGCCCGGATGGCAGTGCATAGCCGCCGATCACCCCAAGCGACGGCCGCGTCTCGCCCTCGGCCGTCATCACCTCCATGTTGATCCGCGCCTGCAGCGCGAAGCCGCGTGGGCTGGCCGTTCGGTCGAGGCCCAATTCTTCAAGCGACGCACCCGCCGCGATCCGCAGCTGGGTCTGGACCAGATCGACGTCCATCACCTCCTCGGTAATGGTATGCTCGACCTGGACGCGCGGATTGGCCTCGAGGAAATAGAAATCGGCCTCATCGGGCTGGTCGCGCATGGCCTCCGCATCGACGAGAAATTCGAAGGTGCCAATGTTGCGATAAGCCGCCGCGCTCGCCAGCCGTATCGCCGCCGCCGTGATCTTGCTCCGCAGCACCGGCGACAGGTCAGGGCATGGTGCAATTTCGATGATCTTCTGGTTGCGCCGCTGCAGCGAGCATTCGCGCTCGCCCAGATGCATCACCCCGCCCTGGCCATCAGCGACGATCTGCACCTCGATATGGCGCGCGCGCGGCATGAAGCGCTCGACGAACAGCGCATCGTCGCCAAAGGCCAGCCGCGCCTCGGCCTGGCAGGCGGCATAGGCCTGGGCAATGTCCTCGGTCGCCGAGACGATCCGCATCCCGCGCCCACCGCCGCCGGCGACCGCCTTGATCATCACCGCCGCGCCCGCGCCCGGGCCGTGGAAAAAGGCCTCCACCTCGGCCAGCGTAACGCCGCCGATCGAGCCCGGCATCACCGGCACGCCGCTCCGCTCGGCGAGCGCGCGGGCATTGGCTTTGTTGGCGAACAGATCGAGCGCATCAGCCGAGGGCCCGACAAAGACGATCCCCGCTGCCGCGCAAGCCCGCGCGAAATCGGCATTTTCCGAGAGGAAGCCATAGCCGGGGTGGACGGCGTCGCACCCGTTCGCCTGCGCAATCGCGATCATCTGCGCGATATCGAGATAGGCCGCCGCGCCGCTGCCGGGCAGCAGCGCGCACGCATCGGCCTTGAAGCAATGCAGCGACTGGGCGTCGTCCGCGCTGTGCACCGCCAGCGTCGCGATGCCGAGATCGGCGGCGGCGGCCGCGATACGGATCGCGATCTCCCCCCGGTTGGCGATCAGCAGTTTGGCAATGGCCATGTTATCGCGTCATCCCGTAGCGTGACCCAGACCATAGGCCAGTAGCGCCGCTTCGCTATCCAGATTTTCGACCACAAAGGCACGGTCGCGGAGCACCATGCTGGGGCGGGTTTCAGCAGCATAGATCGGCCAATTGGGCAGATCGCCGCCGTTGGGATCGCCGGTGCGCATGAAACGGGCGAAGCAGTCAGTCCACAGACCCATCAGCTTGCGGTTGACATCATTGTTGGGGTGGAAGGCCAGCATCATCCCTTCCTCCACCTCCTCATCGTCGAACAGGTTGAAGGAAAACGGCATGTCACTGGCGTGCGTCGGGCCATATTCATGATCGGTTGGCACTTCGAAGCTATAGACCCAGGCGGGCATGCCGATCGTGGTACAGGCGTCCGCCGCGCGCAGCGTGGGCGAGCGGAAATAATCATACCACAGCCGCGTCATCCGTTCGCGCAGACTGCCGCCCGGAATCAGCGTATCGAGGAAGTGCATATAACGGTCACCATCGCCCGCGCCGATCGTCACCGCGATCCCGGCCAGGATCTGCTCTAGCCCCTCAAGCCCCGCTTCCTCAACGGCAGGGGTCAGCATTGTGCCCTCATCGATGCACGCACCGATGATCAGCGGCACGGGATTCACGCGATTCCGGATCGCGTCGTGGCACGGCGAAACGATGACCGTGCCATCGACGGCGGTGACCGCCGCCATGCTGCCCTCCGACTGGAGTTTGAACAGGTCTTCGCTAGACAGGCCACGCAGGTGTTCGAAGAACCCAGCCTCACTCATGCCGAACGCCGCCGCAAAGGGCGTGATGAAATCGGGCGCGCTGGGCGCGATTTCGCCGGGGCTGAAGGCGATCGCTTTGTGAAACAGGCCTTTGGCGCTGGGTGCCCCCATCAGCGCGATCACCGACCCTGCACCCGCGCTAACCCCGCTGATCGTGACATTGTCCGGATCGCCGCCATAATCGGCGATGTTCTCCGCGACCCAGCGCAGGGCTGCAATCTGGTCCTGAAAGCCCAGGCTGCCGCTGCCGACATAGTCAGGGCCGAAGCGGCTCAAGTCCAGGAAACCGAACGATCCCAGCCGGTAATTGATCGCCACCATCAGCACATCATGCTTGCGGGCAAAGGGCGTGGGATCGAAATCATTGGCCGACCCGACGGTGAAGCCGCCGCCGTGAATATAGACCTGCACCGGCCGCCGCTCGCTATCGGCGGCGGGGGTGTGGATGTTGAGGTACAGCATGTCCTCGCTCATCGCGCCGGGAATGTCGCCCCGGCGCAGCGATTGCGGGAAGGGCAGCTGGAAACTGCGATTGGGATGCTCGGTCGCATCAAACACCCCCTGCCAGGGGGCCGCCGGCGCGGGCGGAAGCCAGCGTCGCTCGCCCACCGGCGGCGCAGCATAGGGCAGCGCCAGGAAAGACATCGAACCGGGCCGATCGATGCCTCGCACCTGGCCTAGCCGCGTGTTGATCGTTACCATGGCGCCGGCTCCCTTCGCCCGAACCGTCGAAGAAACCGCGCGCCCTCGCCATGGCAACGGACGCCAACCCCGCCAGCAAATCCGGACGATGGCGGCGATGCCTGCCTCTCGAGATGGCATGAAATACCTGCCAATTTGTCCCGTTTCGCCCCGGACGAACGCCCCGCCGATCCTATAGGCCAAACCGCAACAGGGAGGATGCTATGCCGGGCTATACGCGCGAGACAATCAAGGCTGTGATCGGCACCGAAGTCGGCCTGTCCAAATGGATCACGATCGACCAAAGCATGATCGATCGCTTCGCTGACCTGACCGACGATCATCAGTTCATCCATGTCGATGTCGAACGCGCTGGCAAAACGCCGATGGGCGGCACGATCGCGCATGGCTTCCTCACGTTGTCCATGCTGGGCGGGCTCGCCACCGTCGCCGATATCGGCATGGCCGGTGCGACGATGGGCTTCAACTACGGCTTCAACAAGATCCGCTTCATCACCCCCGTCCGCTCGGGCAGCCGGGTCCGTGCGCGCTTCACGCTGATCGCGATGGAGGAACGCAGTCCCGGCCAATGGATGGCGACGATGGGCGTGAGCGTTGAGATCGAGGGGCAGGATAAGCCCGCGCTCACCGCCGAATGGCTCACCCTGACCATCACCGCCGCATAACCGGCAAGCAAGCGAGACCAGCCATGTCGATCCGTTATGACAATCGCGTCGTCATCATCACTGGGGCCGGCGGTGGCCTGGGCCGCGAGCATGCGCTCCAATTTGCGGCGCGCGGCGCACGCGTCGTCGTCAATGACTTTGGTGGCGCAGTCGATGGCGTCGGCGGATCGTCCGAACCGGCCGAGCGGGTTGCGGCGGAAATCATTGCGGCGGGCGGCGAGGCGATCGCGCACGGCGCGAACGTCACCAACCCCGATCATGTCGCCGACATGGTCGCGCAAGCGATGGCGAAATGGGGGCGGGTCGATATCCTGATCAACAATGCCGGCATCCTGCGCGACGCGAGCTTCGGCAAGACCACGCCCGATTCGTTCCGCGCCGTCACCGATGTCCACCTGCTGGGATCGGCCTTCTGCTCGCTGGCGGTGTGGCCGCATATGCGCGCGGCGGGTTTCGGGCGGATCGTGATGACCAGCTCGTCATCGGGCATTTACGGCAATTTCGGCCAGGCCAATTATGCATCGGCCAAGATGGGCGTCGTCGGGCTGATGAACGTGCTCCATCTGGAGGGTGCGAAGAACAATATCCGCGTCAACACCCTCGTGCCCGCCGCGGCGACGCGGATGACCGAAAACCTCACACCGCCCGCAATCCAGGCGCTGATGAAGACATCATCTGTGACCCCGGCGGTGCTGTTCATGGCGAACGACGACGCGCCCTCACGCGTCATTCTTGCGGCAGGCTCCGGCGGCTATTCGCGCGTCTATGTGGTCGAAAGCGAGGGCATTTTCCTGCCCGCAGACCAGCAAACGCCCGAAGCCATCGCCGCCAATTTTGACGCGATCTGCGACAAGGCGGTGCTGCACGAATATGGCGATGTCGGCGGCCAGACGATCAAGTTTTTGAAGAAGGCAGCGGCGGATGCGGGTGTCGATCTGAAGCTGTCGTCGGGCCAGTAAGCCCCTATTTTTTCAACAACGTCGCAAAAATAGCCAGCGCCTCCGCCGACGCCGACCGTTCGGCGATCCGCCGGAATTCCTCGGTCACGCGATCGGCGAGCGGTTCAGTGTCGCGGCGGAGCAGCTTCTTGGTTGCCTGCAGCGCGATTGGCGGTTTGGCGGCGAGCGCGGCGGCGATCGCCATGCCTCGTGCCGCGCCTTCGCCCGCGCCAACGACTTCGGACACCAGGTCGAGCGCCAGCGCCTCGGGCGCCTCGATCCGCTCCGACGTGAACAGGATACGGGCCGCCTTCAGATAACCGACGCGCTCCTTCAGCAGCAGCGACGATCCCGCCTCCGGCACCATCGCCAAATCGACAAAGGGGAATTTGATCCGTGTGTCGGGTTCAGCCACGATGAAATCGAAATGCAGCAGCATCGTCGCGCCAAAACCGACGGCATTGCCCTGGATGCAAGCGATGATCGGCTTTTCGGTTTCCATCAGCACATGGACCAGATCGATGCTCGGTGTTTTGCGCCCGACGATGGTTTGCGGATCGAGCCCGGTCTTCTCCACCACATCGCCAAAGCGCTGGAAGTCGCCGATATCATTGCCCGCACAGAAATCGCGACCCTCGCCCCGGATCAGGATGACGTTGATGGCATCATCGGCCTGATAGGTACGCAGGGCATCGGCAATCTCGCCATACATTGCCGATTTCAACGCGTTGCGGCTTTGCGGCCGATCGAGCACGATGATGCCGATCTTGCCGTCGCGTTCGCGACGGATGAAGCCGGTCGGGTCAATCGCGGCCGCTGCCGCCTGTGCTGCCGCGCTCATGCCAGTCGCTCGATGATGATGGCGGGGGCCATGCCGCCGGCCGCGCACATGGTGACCAAGCCGTATCGTCCGCCCGATCGCTCAAGCTCGTCGAGCGCGGTGCCGATCAGGATCGCCCCCGTTGCCCCGATCGGGTGGCCGAGCGCGCACGCGCCGCCATTGATGTTCACCTTCGCCCGGTCAAGCCCCAAATCGCGGATGAACTTTTCGGCCACCACGGCAAAGGCCTCGTTGATTTCCCAAACGTCAATGTCGTCCACCGTCAGCCCCGCTTTGGCCAGCACCTTGCGTGCCGCAGGTACCGGCGCGTTGAGCATCAAGGTCGGGTCATCGCCGATATTGGCATAAGCGACGACGCGTGCGCGTGGCTTCATGCCGTGTTCTTTCACATAGGCCTCCGACGCCAGCAGCACCGCCGCTGCGCCATCGACCACGCCCGAGCTGTTGCCGGCATGATGCACCCCGGTCCAGTCGAGATCGGGATAGCGCCGCTTGATCTGCTTACGGAAACTGGTGCCCGCCTGATCGACATCGGCCACGACGTCGAAGGAGGGCTTGAGCCCAGCAAGCGTTTCAGCGGTCGTCTGCGGCCGGGGAAATTCCTCGCGGTCGAGCGCCACGCTCCCATCTTCCTCGAAAACCGGCACCACCGATCGATCGAACCGCCCCTCGCGGATTGCGACATCGGCGCGCTGCTGGCTGGTCAGCGCCAGCGCATCGACCGCCTCCCGGTCGATTCCCTCCATCGCGGCAATCGCGTCGGCGCAGACACCCTGCTGCGATTGCGGGTGGAGTTCATCGAGCGCCTTGTTGCCAGCGTTCATCCCCAGAAACGGGATGCCCAGCGCAATCTCCTTTTGCGTCACGTCGCTCACGTGCGACATCATCTCACAGCCACCGGCGACGATCAGATCCTCCATCCCGGACATGATCGATGCCGTCGCGAAATTCACCGCCGAAATGCCACCGCCACAGAAGCGATCGAGCGTGGTGCCTGAAGCCTTCACGTCATAGCCCGCCGCCAGCGCCGCCATCCGCCCCATGTCAAAGCCTTGCTTGCCCTTTTGCGTCGATGTCGACCAGACGATGTCGTCGACATCGGCGGTGTCCAGATCGTTGCGATCCTTCAGCGCGCGCAGCACGGTCGCGGACAGATGTTGCGGGTGAAGATGCGCTAGCGCGCCCTTGCCGGTCTTGCCGATCCCACGCGGGGTCCGGACGGCGTCGATGATATAGGCGGTCGGCATGCGGAACTCCCCTGGGCGCGGCGATGGAAATGATCACGATCCCTTAGCGTAGCACGATGTTTCTGCGCCGTGGCCAAGCGCGACAGATCGTCCGGCAAAACCGGACAATGCCATGCCGACGCCAGGTGATTGCGATGGTGCGGAATAGTCCTGCTACCGGACGGTTTCGGTGAGAAGCGGCTTGACGAGACAAATGTTCAGTGGTCATTCTCTGGGCAGAGCTCCTCGAAAGGAGCCATGGTCAATGCGTTGCCCAAATGGGGTTGAGGAGAAACTGGCGGTGGGCGCTCTTATCGGCCGAATTGCGCGATCAGAAGAAAGTGACCTGCCCTCAGCGAACGGCTGCGCGCTCGGCCCCTATTATATCCGTGGAGTGCTTCAGGGCGCCGTCCGCAAGGGCTATGCGGTCGAGGATATCCTCAAGGCCGCGCAGATCGATACCAATGTCTATACCGATCAAACGGCCCGCCTCGACGGTGAGCAGTTTCAACGGCTGGTCCTGACGACACGTGCAGCGATGAACGACGAATATATGGGCTTTCTGGACATCCAGGGAAAGCTGGAGATGGGCCATATCATTGGCCGGGCGTCGTTGAAGTGCCAGACGCTGGGGCATGCGATCCGCAAAATGACCAATCTGGTCAATGCGATCCGCAATGATGTTGAAATCAAGATCCTGACCAACCGTGCCGACGGCACCGTTTCCATCGTCCATCATGTGACCGGGTTAAGCGCCGATGCCGACGAGCATTTATTTTACTGGTTGACCTTTTACTGGGCGTATAAATTCAAATGCTGGCTGATTGGCCAGCCGATCAAGCTGGTCGATGCGCATTTCACATCAAGCCGCCCGCCCAACCCTATTGATTATGATCAGGCATTTAATTGCCCCGTCCATTTCGACAGCACTGACAACCGCGTCACCTTCCATCTCCATTATATGGACGCACCGATCGTCCGCACTGAGGTGGAATTTTTCGAAGGATCATTCCTCCGCGATCCGGCGGACTGGTTCAAGGTTTCGGGGACCAGCCAGTCTTTTTCGGGCCGTGTGGAACAGCTCGTCATCGATTTCTACCGCGAAGGCGCACAGACGCCATCGCTGGACATTCTGGCGGATATCCTGTGTTGCAGCCCGCGAACTTTGTCGCGAAAGCTCGCGCGCGAGAACGAAACTTTCCAGCGAATCAAAGACAAGGTCCGTTGCCAGATTGCCCGCAAGCTGCTGGTCGAAACCGAAATGTCGATCGCCGATATCGCCGACCGGCTGCGCTTTTCCGAGCCGTCCGATTTCACCCGGGCCTTTTCGTCCTGGATGGGGCGCAATCCCTCCTGCTACCGGATTGATACGCGCGCGCAGTCTCTGGCGACCCAAGCGCTCTAGCACGTTTGGCGACTCCGCCAGATCACCGGGGCCTGATCGCCGGGGCGACCGCGCATTGACGCTGCCTCACGGTAGCTATGCACAAATGCCACAACTTTTCCCGCGATGGTCCAGGCGTCCCGATTTGCTGGCTTGGCTGTCATATTGCGCCATGGATTTAGCGACCCGTCATTTCCACTCTTAAGGTCGGGCACAAGGCCCACGTTCCAGGCTGTGGAACGAGAACGCCGCCTCAGACGGCACCGTTAGGGGGATGACTGATGAAGATCAGATACGCGCTCAGTGCCATGGCAATCGTGGCAAGTTTTACCGGCCAGCAAGCAAGCGCTCAAAATGCGCCCGCCACCGCAGCGACCGATTCACAGGCAGCAGAGGCGCAGGCACGCCAAACCAATGAAAATGATATCGTGGTGACGGCATCACGCCGCAGCACCGAATTGCAGGATACGCCGCTGCCCGTCACCGCGATTTCGGGCAAGCAGTTGGAAGCGCGCGGGTTATTGTCCATCAGCGCCGCCGCCACGTTGATCCCGGGCGTCAGCCTGCTCAACAGCGAACCTGGCACCAACGAAATCACGATCCGCGGCGTCGGCACATCGACAAGCACCGCGACGCAAACCGATGTGATCCAGAATTCGACGACATCGGTCTATCTCGATCAGCTGCCCGTCACCAGCACGATCCAGAAAACGCCCGACTATCGCTTCGTCGATCTGGAGCGGATCGAAGTGCTGAAGGGGCCGCAAGGCACCCTGTATGGCCAAAGCTCGCTCGGCGGCGTGGTCCGCTATATCGCCAACAAGCCCGACGCGACGAAGACCGCCGGCGGGGTCAACTCCTATGTATCCGGCACCGAAAAGGGCGGCGTCAACTATGGTGGCGATGGTTTTCTGAACCTGCCGCTGACCGAAACGCTGGCGGTTCGCGTTGCCGGCTATGGCTATCGCAACAGCGGTTTCATTGACGTGGTTGGCACCGCGCGCGTCAGGGACGCCAATGTCGAAAACACCTATGGTGGCCGCGCCGCGCTCCGCTGGAAACCGACCGACCGGCTGACGGTCGATATCACCGGGCTTTACCACAATGTCGATCTGGGGTCGAACCAGCTGATTTCATCGACTTACACGCCCGGCCTGACAACCCGTCGCGGCTTCCCGGTCGATTTGCGACCCCTCAGCCTCAATCGGCTCGAAACCCAGCATCTCCAGCCATCTTCTGAACGTGCCTGGCTGATTACCGGCGACATTCGCTACGCCTTTGATGGTTTCGATGCGAATGTCATTGTCGGTCGCAAGAACGTAGTGTCGACGTCGAAGTTCGAAGCGGTCGAACTAATCGGGAGCACCGAGGCCTATTCGAACAACACGACGCGAGGGGACAATTCGACAACCACGGTTGAATTCCGCCTGTCATCCAATGGCGAAAACCAGCTGATCGACTGGAACGCTGGTCTGTATTACGAAAATTCGGGCGGCACGATCATCACGAGATCAGTCCAGTCGGGTATCACTTTCGATCTGCTCAACGGCGCATTTGAACCGTTCTTCAGGCTGCTGGTGCGCCCAGGCGATGTCACGCTCGATTCGGGCAGGCAGCTGAATTATCAGGAAATTGCCGGTTTCGGGGAAGTCACGATCAACGTTTCCGATCGGTTGAAGCTCACCGGTGGTTTCCGCCACTCAGAGGTCGACAACAATTATCGCTGGGTCCGCGCAGCTGGCACGCTTGATGCGCTGATTGGCCGTGTCGCCTTGCTGACCATCAACCAGCCGACGTCGGAATCGGTCAATACCTATAAGGGTAATATCTATTACCGCCTGAACCCCAATGTGCTGTTCTATTTCCAGACGGCAACGGGCTATCGGCCCGGCGGGTTCAACCCCGGTAACGCCTTTGCAATGCCCGTCATTCCGGACACCAACTATCGATCAGACGATCTGATCAACTATGAAGTTGGCGTCAAAACACAGGCGTTCGACAATCGGCTGATCTTCAACCTGTCGGGCTACCGGATCGATTGGAGCAATATTCAGCTGTCTGCCGTGCAGCTGGTTTCGCCTTTCCCCTCCGCCGTCATCAATGCAGGCACCGCGCGCATCTATGGCCTGGAGGCTGAGGCGAGCTTCAAGGCGACCGACCAATTGAGGATTTCGGCCAATTACGCCTTTACCGATGCCAAGCTGGTTGCGGCATCGACATCGCCGATCCCCGGTTTCAGCAATCCGCCGGGACGGGCAGGCGATGCGCTGCCAGGAACGCCACGGCATGCCTTCAGCATCCTGGGTGACTGGAACAGCCAGTTGACCGACGACATCAAATTGGTCGCCAACATCACCTATCGCTATATCGGCGATCGGCCAGCCGCGACCGGCAACCCCTTCCCGCTTGCCAAATATGACATGCTGGATCTGCGCGCCGGGGTTCAGTTTGATTACGGCCTCAACCTTACGCTGTTTGCAGACAATATTACGAACACGATCGCCGCGACCCAGCGGGTCGATGCAGTCCTGAACAGCGGCCAGCCGTTCCAATATTTCAACATTACCCGCCCGCGTACCTTTGGCTTGCGGGCAAGCTACACCTTCTAAACTCCCACCTCCTGGGGAAGCGACGCCATCACCGGCGGCGCTTCCCCGTTCTTTTTGCGGGTTCGGCGGTCTTGATTTGCTGATAAAACTGGCCGCTGTTCCCATGGCGGGGGCAGTCCATCACCCCGACCCTGCGCGACGCCGCCAGGCATGGAATCGATGGAATTAGAATGGGGTAAGGACATGACAGTGAAGGCGACACGGTTGGGCTTGATCGAAGGCGTCGATCGCGCCGCCTCCATGTCATTCCTGGCGATTCCCTATGCCGCGCCGCCGATAGGGCCTTTGCGCTGGATGCCCCCTGCCCCGCCGACTGCATGGTCTGGCACGCTTGACGCGACCAAGCACCCCAATCGCGCATTCCAGGCACCCTTTCCCCCTGAGTTGATGCCCAAGGGCGGCATTCCGGGCGCGTTGAGCGAGGACATGCTCTACCTGAACGTCCACACCCCGGCGGCAGACGACAAGAAGCGCCCGGTGATGGTTTGGATCCATGGCGGCGGCTTCACGCTGGGTTCGGCCAATGATTTCGATCCAATCAGCTTTGTCGAGCATCATGACGTCGTCGTGGTGTGCATCAACTACCGGCTCGGGCTGTTCGGCTTTCTCGATCTCAGCCGCTTCGGGCCAGAATATGATGGCAGCGTGAGCCTGGGCTTTCAGGACCAGATTGCGGCGATCCGCTGGGTCGCGGACAATATCGCCGATTATGGTGGCGACCCGGCGAACATCACCATCTGTGGCGGGAGCGCGGGGGCCGGCGCAGTGCTGTCGCTACTCGCTGCACCCACCGCCAAGGGCCTGTTCCACAAGGCGATCGCGATCAGCCCGCTGGAGATCAGCGCGGCGGCACCCGATATCATCACGCCGTGTGCCGCCTATATGCAAATGGAGGAACCGGCCTTTTTCGAACACCTTAAGGCGATGTCAGGGCAGGAACTCTATGATTTCCAGGCCAATGGCGGCATTGGCAGTGCGGCGTGCGTCGACGGCACGATCATCGTCAAATCAATACCCGACGCGATCCGCGAGCAGGTCAATCCCGTGCCGCTGCTCGTCGGCTGCGTGCTGCAAGAAGGCAACATGCTGACCGCGGCGATGGGGGACAATCCGGCCATCTTCAGCATGATCGAGGCCGGGCTAGTCGCCAATGCCGGCGGCGGCGATGCGGCGCGCTATACCGCCTATCTCGACAGGATGAGTGCGGGCCGTACCCCGGCCGACCGGATGAACCAGATGTGGTTCGATTATTTCCGCGCTTTCACGCTCCGCGCCGCGCAGGGCTCGACCGATGGCGGCACACCCGCCTGGGTCTATACCTTCGCGGTGCCGACTAGCCATGAGCACGGGCCAACCCATGGCGCCGACGTGACCTTTGCCTTCGACGCCGTCGGCGACATTGACGAGGGCGAGTGGCGCGCCTTTTATCAGAACACCGCAGAAAATCGGGCAATTGCGGCGATGTGGTCCGGGGTGCTGGTCACCTTCATGCGCAGCGGCAATCCCAATTCGCCAGCGCTGCCGCATTGGCCGGTCTATGACGCGCAAAGCCGGTCTTGTATGGTACTCGAAGCCGTGCCGAAGCTGGTCGATGGGCCCGACAGTGCCGAAGCCCTGGCCGCTTATGGCCTGGCGACAAGCGACGCATGAGCGACATGACCCTGCCGGGCGGATCGCGGTTTTTGTTCAACCTGGGATACCGCGCCGCCGGTGCCGACTGGGTCGGCTCCAACCCATGGCCGCGCAAGGGTTTTTACGAACAATGGAACCCGCTGATGAATCAGTGCTCGGTGCGCCAGCTCGAAGCGCTCGGCTTTCCCCCGCCCGGTCATGATTATTGGGACGAGGCGACGCTGAAGGGATGCGCCGAGCGATACCCAGACCTTGATCTCACGCCGTGGCGCTTGGCGGTGAACGCATGAGCGACGCCGCAGACGATACGCCGGTTTACCTTCCCGCGCGGACAATCCCGCCGCCAATGAGCATCAGCCCGCAGGCGCGCGCTGCCCTTGCGCGTGGCGCGGTGCGCGAGCGAATGCCGAACCCGCCGATTGACGACGTCGACGCATGGCGCGCGCATGTCGCGACATTCAACGAACGCATGCTGCCCTTTGTCGACCAGATCATGGCATCGCCGCTTTTCCATGTCGAAACCCGGCAAATCGGCACGACTAATGTCTATGTTATCCGGCATGCCGACGTTCCGCCAAGTGATCACGGCAAGATCAACCTGCACCTGCACGGCGGCGGCTGGGCCTATGCCGGGGGGCGCTGTACCGCCCTGCCCGCCGCGATCAGCGCGCTTCACTATGGCGGCACGGTCTATGCGCCCGATTATCGCACCACGCCCGACCACCCGTTTCCAGCAGCACTGGACGATTGCCTCGCCACCTATCGCGCGCTGCTGAAGGAGCATGATCCTGCGTCGATTCTGGTGACGGGCGATTCAGCGGGCGCCAACCTGGCATCGGCGATGCTGTTGCGGGCGCGCGACGAGGGCCTGCCGCCCCCCTGCGCGCTTTTCCTCAATACCCCGGCGGTTGATCTGACGCTGGCTAGCGACAGTTGGGCGGTCAACGACGGCGTCGATGTGGTGCTGCGCGGGCTGGGCGATGAGACCGCGCTGTATTGCCGCAATGCCGACCCCCGTGACCCTCATGTCTCGCCCTTGTTTGGGGATTTGTCGCGCGGCTTTCCCCCCACCTATATCCGGACTGGCACCCGCGATCAGTTGTTGTCAGACTCAGTCCGCATGCATGCGGCGCTCCGCAAGGCGGGCGTCGAGGCCGATCTTTATGTCGGCGAAGCGATGCCGCATGGCGGCTTTGCGATGCTGGGGGCCGACGCGCCCGAGGATGTCGATGCGCGCGCGGATACGATCCGCTGGCTTGCGCGCCATTGGAAGGGCTGAAGGTCTATACACGCTTTTCCGCACGGAGCATCATTGCCGGTCGGCGGCGTCCTGTGCCCGATCGACCAACCGCGCGACATCCGCAAAGCTTGGCTGCGCACAGGCCGCCACATACTCCCCCCGCAGCCGCGCGACGAGATCGGCAATGCTCGGCAGGTCGTCAATCAAGTCGATGCCTTGCCCCGCTGACCACAAATTGCTCCAGGGTTTTACCTCGGGCGGCAGATGATCATGCCCCATCCCCTTGGTCTGCGGACGCGGCAGGTTCGCCGGATCGAGGCCGAGCCGCTCCATCGACGGGACCAGCCAATTGGCCGCGACGCCCGCGATATCGGGTGTGAACATCAGATCCTCTGAATGCCCCTCAACCAGCATCCGGGCATAGGCAGGATCGACCGCCGCCTCCTGCGTGGCGATGAACCGCGTGCCCATATAGGCAAGATCGGCCCCTAAAATCTCCGCCGCCCGGATGGCCGCCCCCGTCGAAATCGATCCCGCCATCAGCAGCGTGCCGTCGAAAATGCGCCGAATGCGGGGAATCAGCGCCAAATGGCCAATCGTACCCGAATGGCCACCACCGCCCGACCCGACACAGGTCAGCCCATCGACTCCGGCCGCGATCGCCTTTTCGGCAAAGCGGAAGCTGGTGACGTCGTGGAAGATCGTCATTCCCCGAACATGTACAGCCTGCGTCAGTTCGGCCGGGTTGCCTACCGCGCTGATGATCAGCCGCACGCCGTAGCGCTGGCACGCGTCGAGATGACGGGTCAGTTCGGTCGGCTCCATCCGCGTCGGCAGGTTGATCGCCACGGGGCCGATGCGGGCGCCTGGGGTATCCTCGGCAAAACGATCGAGATCACTGCGTATCTGCGCCAGCCACGCTTCGAAAAGCTCGAAACTGCGCGCATTGTGCCGGGGCAGCGCGCCGACAATCCCGGCCTTGCACGCCGCCGTCACCATTGCCGGATTGCTGATCAGAAACATCGGCGCACAAACGGCCGGGAGGACGATAGTGTCACGAATGAAGGGATCGAGCGCCACCGGGTAACCTCCCTGAATGTTCGAAGCGTGCTAGTCGTCGAAACCGACGAAGACTGCCGCTTCATCGACCGATTTGCGTTCCGACACCACCGCATTGGCCGGAAAGCGATCATCCGGCCAACCCAGCGCGATGCTCTTCATGATGACCTGATCATCGGCGATCCGAGCATGTTCACGCACCACCGGCGATTGCATGATCCCCTGACTGTTGATCACCGTGCCCAGTCCGCGCGACCAGGCGGCATTGACCAGTGCGGTCGCCACCGCACCGCAATCAAACGGCGTATCGTCGCTGCCGTCGAGCACGCGGTCATAGGTGATGATGACGCAAACGGGGGCGTCGAACTGGCGGAAGCCGCGCAGAACCCAGTCGGTCCGCGCGGGCTTGTCATCGCGCTCGATCCCCATGGCGGCAAAGAGCTGTTTGGCAACGCCCACCTGCCGGTCGCGGTGTTTTCCTTCAAAAGCCTGGCCCGTTCGGAACTCGCGCGACTGCGGGACGCCCGCGACCATCCGTTCGGTGTTGCCCGCCCGGATGCGGTTCAGGGGTTCGCCGGTAATGACATAGAAATTCCACGGCTGGACATTCATCGATGAAGGCGCACGCATCGCCAGGCCAATAATCTCTTCGATCAGTTTCCTTGGCACGGCATCCGGCTTGTAGCCGCGGATGCTCCGCCGACCGAGCACGACCTGGTCATAGCCTCGCTTCATGTCTTCATTTTCGGGTGCGGTCATGCCAGCTTCGTCATTCCGCCGCTACGGCGTGCCGGTCCGCCATGCGCGGTCCACGCACCAGCGTACCCGGCCGCGCGCCTGTCGGTGATCCGTCGCGGAAGGTTACCTGCCCATTCTTGATCGTGGCGCGATACCCTTCCGCCTTTTGCAGCAATCGCTTGCCCCCGGCCGGCAGATCGAACGCCAGATAGGGCTTCAGCAAGCGCAGTCCCGCCATGTCGATGATGTTGAGGTCGCCCAGCATCCCCGGCGCGATCCGGCCCCGGTCGCCCAGCCCATAGCTATCGGCGGTGTGCGAACTGAGCCGCATGATCGCATGTTCCAGCGTCACCCGCTCACCGCGCGTGCGGTCGCGAACCCAGTGCGTCAACATGAAAGTGGTGCTTGCCGCGTCACAGATCGAACCACAATGCGCACCACCATCGGCCAGGCTCACCACCGTATCTTTGTGGTGCAGCAACTCGGCGATGTGATCCAGATGCCCCTCTACATAGTTGAGCATCGGTAAGTAAATGAAACCGCGCCCTTCGTCCGCCATCATCACGTCATAGGCGTATTCCGCCGGATCGCGCCCCTCGGCGGCGGCAAGGGCGGCAATCGACTGAGATGCGGCAGGCTCGTAATCGGGCTGCTCACCGAGCGTGTATTGCTCGTGCCAGTCCTGAAAAACCTGGAGCATCATGTCGTTGAGCTTAACGCCCGGTGGCGCGATCGGCTCGGCCAGCAACTTCGCCTTAAACACCGGATCCTTCAGTGCGGCGAGTTGCTCTGCCCAAGGCCGGTCAGCAATCGCGCGCCAGCTCGCCCGCAACAGGAAGGGGTGCGCGGTTGCCCGCCAGTTCATCAGGATGCCGGTGCCGCGCAGCGCGATCTGCGCGGTAATGTTGGCACCACGCGCATTCGCTTCTTCAGTCCGGCGCATCTGTTCACGCCAGCTTGCCTTTACCAGCTTCGACTGGATCAGCGCATAGCTAACCGGCATACCGGTTTCGCGCGACACTTCCTCCATCCACGCGAATTCCTCGGCACAGGGGTTCAGGTCGGATGCCAGCTCGAACACGCCGTGCCCGGCGCGCTTGATCGCCTGACCGATACCAACCAGCTCGTCCCGCGCGGCATAGGTGCCGGGAACGACATTGCCGTCGCTCGAACGGTGCACCACCGTGCGGCTGGTCGAAAAGCCGAGCGCCCCGGCCTTCAGCCCCTGCTCAACGATATCAGCCATCGCGGCGATGTCCTCCGGCGTCGCCGCCTCGTTGCGCGCACCGCGATCGCCCATCACATAGGCACGCACCGCGCCGTGCGGCACCTGCGCCACAACATCGACGGTGCGCGGCATGCGTTCCAGCACGTCGAGATATTCCGGAAAACTCTCCCACCCCCAGGTTAGACCTTCGGCGAGCGCCGATCCGGGAATATCCTCCACCCCTTCCATCATCGCGATCAGCCATTCATGCCGGTCTGGCGCGGCAGGCGCGAAGCCGACCCCGCAATTGCCCATCACGACGGTGGTCACACCGTGCCAGGACGACGGCGCGAGTTCGGGGTCCCAGGTCGCCTGCCCATCATAATGGGTGTGCACATCAACAAAGCCCGGCGTCACGATCAGGCCAGTGGCGTCGATTTCCTCGCGGCCCCGCCCCGTCACCTTGCCGACCGTGCTGATTACGCCATCGTCGACCGCTACATCACCCAGGAAACGTGGTGCCCCCGTGCCATCGACGATCATACCGCCGCGAATGACCAGATCATGCATGGTCCTGCTCCCGTGCCTCGATTGAAATAGGGCGCCCAACGCCACCAAAGGTCCACCATCGATACCACTCGGTGCCCCTCAGCCCATGGCATAAATGGAAAGGCCGCATGGCATATGTCGACAATGGCGGGGCACTGCGGCGCAATTTCCGCGCTGATTTGGCCGGTTCCACCATGGGACGGGCAACGGCTTGGCGACATAAGGCTGTCGTCGCCCCAAATTGGGGCCGGGTTCGGCTGGAACAGGTAATGGCAACGATCGCGCAAATTGACGACCGGACTGCAGACATCGCCGTGGTGGCCGAACGATTCGCCGCCGACGGCTTTGCTGTGGTCTATGACTTGGCCGACGCCGATTGCGTCGCCGAACTGCGCCGGGTGTATGACGGGATGCTCGATGGATCGATCCCGTGCCCGACGACCGACCGGATGCTGGGCGGCGTAACGCGCCAGCTCACCAATCCCCACCGCTTCCATCCGGCGTTTCGCGACAACATCGCCGTGGAGCGCGCCAAGGGGTATGCCGCCGCCATCCTGGATTGTGACAATCCCGACATCATTTTTTCGATGATGATCTACAAACCCGGCGGTCACGACCAGGACACGCCCTGGCATATGGACATGTCCTACACTTATATGCCCGCGCTCTGGGCGGGCGCACAGGTGCCCAATAATCTCAACATCACCTTCTGGCTGGCGCTCGACGATGTCGATGAGACGATGGGCTGCATGGAATTCATCCCCGGCGTCCAGAATAATCCGATGCCCGAACATTTCGTCGCCTCTGGTGAAGCGAACGAAGATACGCGCCTGTTAGCAATTCGCGATCCAGAGTCGGTGCTTGATCTGTCGATGGCAGTGAAATGCCCGATCCCCGCCGGCGCCGCGACCATTCACGGCTATGCTACCCCGCATTATACAGGCCCCAACCGGTCACCCCGCCAACGCCGTGCCTATATCTTCAGCTTCGCGCGGCCCGACATCGCCGAGGTTATGACCGACGTGCTGGTTAAAGGCCGATCGCAGGCCTGAACTATAAAGGGCGAGGCGGGCTGCCCGGCATCAATCGACAAACAACAACCGCTGCCTCATCGGCAATCAGACTATCGCCACCGCGTCCCGCAAGGTGGCCGCCCGACCACGCTTTCGCAATACCCCCAAAACTCATCGTTTCGCGCTCTGCTTTGGCGCCGGGCCACGCGGTTTGGGGATCAGGCTGAGCCCGGTTTAGGCCTCCATCTCGGCAAGCCATTCGCGTGAGCCGCAAGGGCGACCCACGATCTCGGCCTTGCGCAGAGCGCTACAGCGCATCGCCTCGTCAAATTCCTGCCCGAAAAAAACTGCGAAATCCCTCCCGCGATCCAGCGCTGACGCGGCCTTGGCGAGCCGAGTGCTTGTGCCTGAGGCCAGCGCTCTGGTGCTCGACCATTCCCAATCTTGCGCTCGTTCAAAAAGCCGCCCTGAAAAATTGGCAATCTCGCTGTCGAGAATGTTTCCGGTAAAGCTTGCGCCAATAATGCACCCTCAAAACCCGGCTTCGAACACCCTAGCAACCTCTCTTGTCAGCACGGCATAGCAATATCCTCTGTGTCCGCGGCAGCTGATAATTTGCCATTTGCCATTATCAGCACACGGTCAGCGATATCGATCGTTTCCCGGCGATGGGCAATGATAATGCGGGTGATCCCCATGCTCGCGATTGCACGATTGACCGTTTGTTCATGTGCCGCATCAAGGTGCGCCGTGCCCTCATCCATGATCAAAATCTTTGGCTGCCTGTACAAGGCCCTCGCCAACAGAACGCGTTGTTTCTGGCCGCCTGATAGGGTCGATCCCATGTCGCCCACTAGCGTCGAATATTGCATGGGCATCTGGCTGATGTCCTTGTCGATCGCCGCGGCTTCGGCCGATTTCTTGACCAACGCCATGTCGATATTCTCATCAAACAGCGCGATATTGTCGGCCAGAGTGCCGGCAAATAGGCTGTCTTCTTGCAGAATCGCGGCGACCTGCGCGTGATAACTCTTGTGGCCGAAGCGTGCCAAGGGCAGGCCATCGATCCGCACTTCGCCGGTGTCGGGTTCGATCAGGCCAAGCAACAATTTGACCAGCGTTGTTTTCCCGCCCCCCGATGGCCCGGTGATGGCGACATGTTCTCCGGGCTGAACGACAAGGTCGACGCCTTCGATAATGTTCGGATCACTCGGCGAATATCGATAAAAAACGTCTCGCAGCTCGATCTTTCCAACCAATGGCGTGTCGAACGCAGCGCTGGGCCCAAAGCTCTTATCCTCGGCGGAGAGCGCTATGTCCGATAGCCGTTCAAGGTGCAGCCCGAGCATCTTGAACGCCACGGCCTGGTTCATCAATGCGGAGGATTTTTCGATAAACTGGCCCTTATAGGCCATATAGGCCAAAACCATGCCGATGCTGAACCCCGTACCATTGATGACCAACCCGACCGCGAGCCAGATCGATATGACGTTCTCCAGCCCGAAGATGATGTGGCTGACGGTTGTCTGCCAGATCGAAATGCGCGTTGTCCGCACATTTGCGTTGACTGCGCTGGTCAGGCGCGTCTGCCAAAGGGCATGCCGCAGGGTTTCACGACCAAAAAGTCGCAGCGTGGTGATCCCGCGGATTGTTTCCAGGAACGTGCTTTGTTCCCGGCCTCCGGCGATAATCGCGGCCTCCTGAGCCGTGCGTTCCAGCGAGAAGGAAATCAACCGGACTGCGCCATGACACGCAATGGCGATGCTGGCGAGGATCGCGAGCTTTGGACTGTACCAGAACATCAGCACGAGCGTCAGAACCGCCATCATGCCATCCACGAGCGCGGCTACAGCCCCTTGGGTGAGCATTTCCTGGATCGGCGTAATCGAATGGAAGCGCGACAAGATATCGCCGGTGTGGCGCCTTTCGAACCATTCGACGGGCAATCGAAAAAGGCGACGCCCAACGTTTGAGGCGAGGCTGAACCCCAAGCTGGACCCTGCGAAAAGCAGCACGAAGGATCGGAGGAGGACCGCCGCCTCGTTTATGACAACGAACAGACCGAAGCCCAGCGCGAGAACGAATAGCAGGTCGCCATCAAGAGCAGGCAAGGCACTGTCGATCGCGAGCTGCATGTAATAAGGAAAAACGAGCACGAACGTCTGAAGAACCAAGCTGAGAACAAAAACCTGTGCAAGCGCGCGCTTAAGCCCGGACAGGCGCCGCCAAAGCTGTGACAGCGGCATTTGCTCACGCTTTGTGCCGACTTCAAAGGTTTCGCTAACGCGAAGCTCAAGCGCGATCCCGGTGAAATGCTCGGACACCTCAGCAAGCGGCATCCATGCTGAACTTCCATCCGGATTGTGAATAAGTGCCTTGCCCCGACGGACTCTTTCGAGAACGACGTAATGATCCATATTCCAATGCAAAATGCAGGGAAGATGAAGGTTGGGCAGCTCTTGCAGCGGGAGCTTGACCGCACGCGACGTTAGGCCGAGCCGATCGGCAAGGGCGATCAGCGAGCGCAACGACGTTCCACGCAAGCTGGGCGTAAAGCGCCGTCTGACTGTACCGAGATCGACGTCCAAACCGTGGTAATTCGCGATCATGGTCAACGCTGCCAGGCCACATTCGGCCATCTGGGTCTGGCGAACGAGCCGAATGCGAGAATAGGTCAAAAGACCGAGATCGAGCATCCTCTAGGCCGCCCGGCGCTGTACGGCGAGCAGGGGTTCAAACAGCCATTCGATCAGCGACTGTTTTTCCGTGACGATCCGCGCGGTAAGCGTCATCCCGACGAGCAGCGGTTCATTCCGATCGAACGCGGAGACGGTCGATCGGTCCAGTGCCACGGAAATTGGATAGACGGATATGGCCGACCCATCACTCTCGCGGGAGCTTATGGGGCTTGTCGAAACGGTCAGCACACGTCCCTTGACGGTTCCGAAGCGCTGATATGGAAACGCATCAATCGCCAAAGTTACGGTCTGATGCGGCTTCAGAAAGCTGATTGCCGAACTTGGGACTTTAAGTTCGGCACGCAAGACAGACGCCGCCGGCACAATTGTCATCAACGGATCTTGAGCCGTAACGGTTTGCCCCGGGTGGGCAACCAACGCGGCAATCCGCCCAGCAATTGGCGCACGCAGAACATAGGATCTCGCTCCCTCCGTACTTGCGGCAAGTTGCGATACGGCCGCGCGATTGGCGGCAAGGCCTGCCTGTTGTTCAGCGGTCCCGGCAATGCGCTGGGCGATGTTGCGTCCAGCCTCAGCCAAAGCCGACTGCTTACCGGCCAATGCCTGTCTGAGTTGCGACAGGGTTTGCTTGCGCGACAATAAGGTCTCTTCGCGTAAATCGACGTCTCGCTGACTCACGAAACCTCGTTCGGCCACCAACAATGCCCGGTCGAAACTTCTCTGCGCCGATGCAATCAACGTTTCCTGCAACGAAATTTGCGATCCGAGCTGAGCAATCTCTGCGGCAAGCCCAGATTGCTGCAACTGCAACTGTTGGATACTCGCCTTTGCGGCCGCGCCTATTGCGAGCCCCAGCATTGCAAGACTGGCATCTTGGGCTCGGACGGCGGCCTCGATCCGGGCCCCCGTAGAGGCGCCATCGACACGATCTTCTTCGGCTCGAATAACCGCCAGATTGGCGCCCGCCGCAACGACGATCCCATTCTTTGCCGAAAGCGCGGCAACGACACCATTGCGGCTCGGGAAAATGGCCAGGACACCCTTGTCCGTCGTGATTTCGCCCTTAACCGTGACCACGCGCGAATAACTTGCAACCGAGAGAAACGCCAAAGTCGCAGCCACCCCGCCGAAGATCAGATAGCCGACGCTTTGCCACGAAACCGGAACCGCAATCGACACCTCGCCGGAAAGACGCTGCGACCGATGCGACATCACCTCCGGGCGAAATGAGTCGAAGCCCTTGGTCACGACAGACTCACAGGGCGTGCAGACGGAACAGGGGAATGCGTACGATGGGCGAAGCATGCCCATACAGGATCGCGACTGCCAGAATGGCTGGCCGCTCCATAAGTCGTGCTGGACGACCTCACAGCGGGCCGCATCTTCCAACGATACGCCGGATGATGGCCAAGCCACGCAATGGTGAGCAAAGTTCCCGGCGCGCTATGAAAAGGCAAAGGCGGCCGGCGCACGGGTGGTATCACCCTCAAATGCGAACTCCGCATATTCGCCATTCCGTTCAACCCAATGAAGAAACATATGCGCTGACCAAGTATTCGGATTGGGGTCTGTTCGACCGTGACGTAACGCCAAACCTTTGTAGACGACTGCATCGCCCGGTCGCATTGCAATCGCAGTGAAAGGATCCTCCCCAAAATCATCGGCAATGTCTTTCCGCTCTCCTTCTGTCGGCGCACCGACTTGAAAGGGCCAGAGGATGTCTTCACTATATCCCAGCGTCAATGTCATGCTGTGTTCGCATGCTGGTCGATCGGAATGAACGCGGCAAATGTCACCGGATTGATACACGCGAAAATAATTGTATGTTGGCAGTAACGGAACCCCGACGATCCTTTCCATAATCGGCGTCAGCCCCCAAAGTAGAAACTTCATCGGCGTATAATAGGGCCCATACACTTCAAAGGCCGCTCGTACGAGCGTTGGCGGGAAACTTTTATCCTGAGATAGCGGAATATTTCCTGGGGCTACTTCAGTTTTTATGTCCGATACGAGCGCGTTCGCGATTTCTATTCCGATCGCCTCTTTAAGATGGACGTGGCCATTTTTGGCGTAATTTCCCAGAATCTTCATCTAATTCTTCCTAGCCACACCAAATACTCCAGATCGTCCAAGGTCCGAAAATGTCGAAGCTACAGGGGGCCGGGAAAAGACGTGCTTTGCATAGGACGTTACTTCTTCGGCGGTCACGGTCGGGAGTGCGCGTTCAAGGTCACGCCATTCGCGCACTGCGCCTTGCTTGCGGCCGGCCTGCGCGGCTTGATAAGCCCAAACGCGATCCTCGTCGAAAGAGCTCCGCAAGCCATCTAGTTCAAGACGTCGGACAAGCTCGAGCAGCTCGGGATCGATCAGCGTTTGCGCCATGCCCGTGGCGACCTCGCGCGCCGCCGTCGCCAACGCATCTTGGCGGCTTTTTGAAATCTCCGATCCGGCGAACAGGATAGCGCTGCCGGGCCAATCGGGCAGGTCGGACAGATGCACGCGAGGCGCGTAGCTGAGATCGTCCTGCTCGGTCCAGCGCCTGTACAACAGCCTGCTGAAGGCCGTAACAAACATCCGCTGCACCGCAAGCGCATGCACGTCCGGCGCGATGCCAATTGGCCAGAACATAGCATAGGCCGTTTGTGGATTGGCTGGATCGTCTGCGGTGGCCGTCACGCGCATCGGCGGGGTCCACTGCCCGGTCGGCAGCGGCGCAGACAAACGCGGTCGCGGCGACATCGTCCCGAAGGTAGCCGCAAACAGCGCGATCATCTGGTCTTCATCAAAGTTCCCGGCAACGGCGATCTGCAGATCTCCGTCCGAAATAATCTTGCCAAGCAGCGCGCGGCTGCGAGCCATTGTCGAGCGCTTGATGCAGGCCGCATCGAATGGCGCATCATGGCCATGACGTGCTGCGGCCGAAGCCTGGTCGACCGCGTTCAACAGCGTGGAAACACGGTCGCCGCGGGACGCACTCGACGCCGACAATAATTGCGCGTGGGCCGCCGCCGTTCCTTCGGCGCGAAACCCGGGATCGGAGAGCGCGGCATAATATAGCAGAATCGCCGACCTGATATCCTCGTTCAGCGCGGACGCGTTGGCCGCTATACCGGCTTGCGTCGTGCGGAACGGGTCGAAGCGGATATCGGTCGCCGAAATAGCTTCTCGCATTGCCGCCGCCGACTGCAGCCGCGATCCGCCTGCCTCAAACAGCGTCGGCAGTGCCTGCGCGTCGCAATAATCCAGTTTGGCCCGCGCGACTGGCGCGTTGAGTTCAATCGCGATCTCCAGCCATTTGCCTTGATGGTTGCGCCGTACCAAGTTGAGGGTGATGCCGTTCGCAAATCGAACGCTGCGGACACCCTCGGGCGAGGTTTTGTCCGCAGCGACCGCGCCCGCCGTACCGGGGCGATAGGCGAGTTGGTCCGAGAGTACATGGGCCGGCAGGTTGGCTATCGCACGATCCTGCCGATCTTGCCGGCGCACGATCTTGGCGATAGCGGCGCTCGGGTTCGCCACACTGGCCAGCGCGTTGCTTTCGACGCGAATTTGAATCGGAGCGGTCTGGATCAGCGTTCGCCAGGCGGCGTTGACCTGATCGATATTCGCGGTCGCCACCGCCTGCACATCCTGCTGATAGTCCGTTTCGGCACTCGGCGATACAAAGCCGTTTGCAATATCCGCCGTGAGGCGTTCGGCGGTTTGAGAATTGGTCGCAAAATTGCGCCGGTCGCGGTCCCCCGCGAGATCGCGCAGAACGCGCTTCTTGGCGATCGCCAGTTCGCGATCATCGATGCCATGGGCCTTGAGCAGCGCCAACTCGGCCAGCATCGTTTTCAGCATCGCTTGCCAATCGGCGCCTACCGGCTGACCTTCCCACTGTATCGTGCGAAAGACGTTCGGCTCTTCATAAGCGGAGAAGCGCACCTGGCCCGAGCCGGTGCGCAACGCGCTGATGGCAAACCGTTGGTTGACGATTGTGACGAGCAGGCGCTCGGCAATTCGCCCGTTTCGACGGTGATCGGGCGCAATGTCGCCCGGCTCGGTTCTCGCAACCGCATTAATGAGGACAATCGGCGGCCCGCTCGGCGACCGGTCGAAGCTCAACGGAACGCGCCGATTCTCGGCCAGTTCGGGCGTCGGTGGCACGCCTTGCGAAGCGCCTGCGGGGCTGGCGACAGCCCATGAGTCGAAATACTTGCGGATGAGTGCGTCTATCTCCGCAGGATCGACATCGCCGACGATCGTGATCATGACGTTCTGCGGGCGATATAGCCTTTGATACAGCTGATCGATCGTTTCGGTGCTTGCTGTTGTGACATCCGGCGAACGGTAGGCATCGGCCAAATCCAACGCGGACCCGGGCGCAAAGACATGGACCCGCTGATGAAACCGAAGATTACTACCCGCGCGCACCGCCATTTCGTTGGTCACGATTTGCCGCTGACGGTCCAGCCCAGGGTTGGTGAACGTCATGTCAGTGGCAATACCGTGGAAAAATGCCATTAATCGGTCCAGCGACGCGATATCTTTGGTGCGTGCCGTCAGGAAATATTCGGAGGCCTGAGGCGAAGTCCACGCGCCCCATTCGCTCGCCACTGTCAGCCGGTCACGCATCGCTGCGATTTCGGTCGCTGAAACCCCACGGGTACCCTCCAGCGCCATATGTTCGATCAGGTGTGCAAGACCCTTTTCGCCCTTGCTCTCGCCGATCCAGCCGCCATCGACCCGCATACGGAAGCTGACACGTTCGGCGTCCTGCGACGCTGTGCTCTGCCGTGGGAGAATGACATATCGCATGCCGTTGCCAAGCCGACTGGTCTGAGCCCCGCGTTTTCCTCCAGATTTGAGTAGAGTCCGGCCCACCAAGGGAGTCGGATGATGAAGGCAAGCAGGTTCAGCGAAGAGCAG